>Ga0308157_10001632_pt1 | contig 43675 bp, 38 predicted proteins | sample PhyBR1_FD_201035 | JGI IMG/M metagenome (GOLD analysis project Ga0308157, IMG submission 201035) | Phyllosphere microbial communities from UC Gill Tract Community Farm, Albany, California, United States - DLSLB.R1 | ecosystem: Host-associated > Plants > Phyllosphere > Unclassified | place: USA... | reverse complement strand
TACATCGAGATGTTTTACAACCCGACACGGCGACACGGTTCCAATGGCGGCCTGTCCCCGATAGAGTTTGAACGGCAGTACGCACTAAACGGCTGAAGAGTGTCTACAAAAGCCTGGGCGATTCAAGTCCGCCCTTCGGCCAGCAAACTATACGTACCGGTTTCGCGCCTGCCGTAGGCCAGATCAATGCCGCCAACGAACGCTTTTTTGTTGTCCACTACCACCATTTTCTGATGATGCGAGAAGAACGCGTTCAAGCTGCTCATGTCGCTCTGGCCGAGCGCTGGCATGCAGTACGCACGGCCCTTCCTGGGAACTCTATTGATCAGGCCCTTTCCACCATTGAAATGGAACACCGCCATCATCGTGTGCAGATATCCGGTATCTATCGGCCCCGGCGGCGCCAACCACGGCATCACATAGACCGTGGCACCATTTTCCACAGCCTTGTCCAGACAGGACAGCAACGTACTGCCGTCACCCATCTGGACGGCGTAATTGATCTGCCAGCCCGCTATGAAAACACTCTCCTGAGCGTTACTGATCTCACGAGCCACGCGCTTGAAGTAGCTGTCACCACAAACAAAGAACTCGACATCATGACCCGGCAGCGGCTGCCCAAATACCTCGGACCATTCGGGGAGCGCAGGGTCGAGCACAACACTTTGGCCTTCGAATGCCTCGCCCAACTTGTCGTCAGTATTGGTCAAAAACCAGCCAGGCTGCTCGAAGGCGCGTTGCGCCTTGCCACTGCCATCAACAATCTGAGTTACCGTCCTTGCACCTGTCATGAGTCCGTTCCTTGCGCCAACGCGCCGTAATTGCGTGGCAGTTCAACGCTTGATGAGATCTTTCAGCTTTGTCGACGTGCCACTTTGATCGAACCGCTCGAGCGCGCTCCTTGCATAGTCCATTTCGCCCTGTTGCCGTATTCCAACCATGTCGGTGCGCACAACCGAGGTAAAACCTGCAGCACCAAGTTCCATGCGCAGGCGCTGGTCGTCATCCCAATCGCCGTTGTCACGCGCAACGTTGATCTGCACCGAATGCCCCGGATACAGCAACCAAAGCTGGCTAGGGGTGCTGGCGTACTCACGCGCCAATAGCTGCTTCTGCTCGTCATCAAGCACAACTTGCCCATCGGCGTCGGTCGCACCTTCCAGTAGTACCCGCTTTGGGTCGCGCAGCACGGCACCCGCTGGTTTTCCGCGATTCTTGATGATCTTCCATGACGTCTCCGCCAACGGATTGCCGGTTGGGCCAGGCATGTCCTGCAACCAGAAATTGAAATCCATAGGCTCAGGCGCGAAGCTTGGAACTGGAAAGACAGGGAGCTCCCGCGCCAGTTCAGCTGGTCCCACAAACGACTTCTTGCTCGCATGCACGGTGATCGTGCCCGGGCAGTTGAACGTGATGTTCCCGCCCTCGATGGTCACGCTGGCGCCACCGCTCGTAGCGATGTGAATCGTCTTACCCGCGGCAAGCTCCACCACGCCCTGCGCGCTCGCTACGCGTAGTGCCTGCTTTGACTGCTGGTGCACTTCGTCTTGCTGGGCTTGCACATTCAACTCACCGGTACCGGCAACCACGCTCAATGCGTTGCCATCGCCTGCGCCGCCCTCAACTGCACACGCCAGCATGCCGATGGCTTGTCCGGCATGCAGACGCGCATTGCCCATCACGGCTGTGTCGCTGTCGCCGCCACTGGCCAGCAGCAGGCCTTCTCCCACCGACCAATGCAGGGCCTGCCCTGCGACGTGGACGATGCCTGCGGGTGCGGCAAAGCCCAGCAGCGGGTCGCCGCTGTGCGGGACGCGGCCGGTCCCTGCTGTGGCTTTGCGCTGCCCAGCTTCGCCGCCTGCGGCGTCAAAAGCAGTGCCCGCAACGGTGGTCTTGGCGCTGGCCAGCATTGCAGCCAGCGGTGCCTGATCCGGCACGATGCTGGAGCGGTCCTTGCTGCGTGCGCCTTCCTTCATTACCAACGTGCTGGTCAGGTGCGTGCGTGCTGCTTGGCTGAAGTGGGTGCTCAGGCTTTGCAGCTGGTTGAGCAAGGCCGCTGGTTGCACCACTTCGCCGGCAGGGCTGCTGCTGCGATGCGCATAGGCGCTGAACCAGGCACCGGAGCTTGCCCGTACTGCGCCCCAGGCGTCGCTGCGTAGTTCAAAGCCGGTGCCGCGCAGGCTGCCGAGGAAGTTGTCGGCCTGGTGACGCAGATGACCGAGGCTCAGCTGTGAGGTCTGTTGGCTGCTGGCCAGCTGCACGCGCAGTTGTTGGTCGCTGTCGTCGAACAGCAGGTGATTACTGCCTTGGCCACCTTCCCATTCGCGTGAGCGGATGCCCCAGACTGCGCCGGGATTGCGATGTGCTTCGTCGCCTGCGCCCGCTGCGTGCCACGCCGGGGCGTGGCCGCCACTCAAGTTGGCTTGTGCGCTGGTCGCGCCATCGCGGGCCTGTGCGTAAGCGCTGCGGTCGTCACTGGCACTGGTTCCAGCCGGTGTTGGTGCGATGCCGGCTTCGCCGCGGCCGTTGTAAAGCGCGCCCAGGACGATGGGCCGATCGATATCGCCATCGAGGAAGCCGACCAACACTTCCTGGCCTACACGCGGCAGGAACTGTGCGCCAACGCCGGGGCCGGCGTAACGCTGTGCGACGCGCAACCAGGTGGTGTCGGCTTCGCCGTTCTGGAAATGGAAGCAGACACGGATGCGCCCCATGCTGTCGGCGTGGACGTCCTGGCTCTTGCCGCCATGCGAGGCAACCACGCGTGCGGTCTGGTAACCCGGCGCGGTTGGTCGTGGGTTCAAGCGCTGGCCGGTGCCATCCACCAATGCGGGCCGCCATGGCATTGCATGCTCGGTAGCCTTGAAGCGGTTGGCGTAGCCCACCTTCTCGGCTTGTTGCCATAGCGCTGCGTCCGCTGTGCCTATGGGCGCTTTTCCCAGCCCATCGTCCATTGCCCGGCGAACATCGGTGGGCAGGTTGTTGATACCAGCGTGTTCCACTTCGGTCAGCAGCAACTCTGGTGCTGCGGAGAACGGGGCCTGCAGTACCTGCAGCCAGGTACCGGATTGGAAACCACGAACGGTGCCTTGCCCAAGCCACGTACGGCTGTGCACTTCATGCGACTGCGCTTGCAGCCTGGCGTACCACGCTGCCGTGGCGGCGTTGCTGAAAGCGTAGGCGCCGATCGGGTCGTAGCTCTCGCGCTGCGATTGCTCACCGCCGCCATCCATCGGCAACTGCGCAGCGATGCCACGCACGGAGCGGTAATCGTCGCTGAGCAGGCTGATGCGGGTACTGCCCAAGGCACGGCTTCTGCCTAGTGTCTGGATGCTGTCACTGGATTCGGTGACATCACTGCGATGGAAGCGCACGCCGATCTTGGCACTGGCTGCATCCTCGGGTAGTGCCTGGCTGTCGGCGAAGATCTCCATGCAGTTGCCGCACGGTGTTTGCTCGTCCTGGTACAGCCGCCAGCCCAGGCCTTCTTCGGCCAGCAGCCGTTGCAGGAAATCGAGGTCACTTTCGCGGTACTGCACGCAGTAGCTGCGCACGCGCGTACCAATGAACTCATCGCAGCCTTCGGCCCAGCGCCAGTTGGCCAGCTCCGGATAGTCCTGCAGCACGGCATCCACAATCTGCCGCACATTGCTCTCCTGGAAAACCCGGCTATGGCGCGCGTGCTGCAACCACCAGGTCCAGGAATGGAGTGACAGGCGATAGCGCACCAATCCGCCATCACTGCCCATGCGCTGCGCCGATGCAATCAAACCACTGCGTCGCTGTTCGCCACCATCCGCGGTGCGGATCAGTAACGCTGCCTGCTTGGCGAGCAATGCATCCAGATCGATGTGCTGATCAGTGGAAAGTACGTCCACTTCGGTCGATGCGTGTGCGGACAAGGCATCACGCCCCCACCAGCGCTCGACCACATTGCTGCCAAGTTCGGCGCACTGCACTTGGTACTGACGCTGCGCATTGCCCAGCACAGCGACCTGTGCCAGAAGGTTATTCAGCTTATCCATGCCTATTCCAGATGTGATGACCGTCTGCAATCTGCAGACACCAATCGGATTCCTTTCGCGGAATTTACCAGAAGTCGTCGCAACAGGTTTTCACAACCCAGGCATTGCGCTTTGAACAAAGCGCATGCAGCCGCGCACGGAAACTGTCACCTTGAATGCGCAAAAACTGTCTTTTTTTCAGCGGTTACTGCTTGCGTCGCGACGCCAGACGGCTGACTCAACAGGCACGTTTTACGGCCATGAAGCTATTGATAACTGAGATTCTTCTTGAATGTCCGAACATGCGGCAGATATACCCGCAGTAGCGCAGTCCGGACAGCGCTACTGCGCAGATAACGCAGTGCCAGCCCATTTGAGCGATGATCGGTCACCGTTTATCCGGATTCAGCCGTACCCAGCACTTCACCTACCCGCGCTGCCCTGCACTACCACCGAGCCAAGGACCCGCCACATGCAGTGGATTGATGATCTTGAAGTGGATGCCTGGAATACCGTGATTGAAGAACTTGTCTGGCACCTGCGCAACGGCCGCACGCCGACTGCCATCACCCGTCAGCTATTGCCTGATCGGGGAATTGAATTCCGCTTCAACGGCGTGGACCCTGCATTTCTGCCGGTGCCGGACGAGGCCTTTGAAACGCACTGGAAGGACGCCATCGCCATCATCGCGCGCTTCCCGCAGCTCAATGCGCTGCGTTTTCGGTGCAATGTTTGATCTGCGTTCCTGATCAACGCGAAGGATTGATAGCGGAAATGACGTAGCCCGGGTAAGCGAAGCGCACCCGGGAACAAGGATTTCGTGGTCTTTCAGATCGCCAAAAGCCCCCGGGCACGCTGTACTTGCCCGGGCTACGACTGCAAACCAGAGATGCCTGCGCGTTGAGTTTCTTGCGAAGAACACCCCTCCCAAACCCTCCCCTTCGCTGCGCGGGAGGGAGGAGCGAAGCGGTAGTGCCGAGCCATGCTCGGCAGAGGCTTTCCTGGTAGAGCCCCAGCCGAGCATGGCTCGGCTCTACACAGTCAAACGCCCTCCCCTGCACCTTCGGTGCAAGGGAGGGAGCTTGTCAGACCAGGTCTGGATGACGATCAATCAAGGCCTGCTTGCGCCGCTCCAGGTCGGCGAGCTTGTCCTGCATGTCGTTGATCTCAGCATCGATGCCATCAACGCTGGCTTCGATATGGTCGTACTGTTCCTGCAGCAGCTCGCGCGCTTCGCGGCGGCTGGAAGCATTCGGCGTATCGCCGCGCATTGGCTTGCTGGCGGTTTCGTGCATGAAGTACGCGGTTACCAGGCCAATCAGCGCCACTGCCATCAGGTAGTAGGCCGGCATCATCAAATCACCGGTGGTCTCAACCAACCAGGCGGCTAACGTCGGGGTGACACCGGCAATGATCACCGAGATATTGAATGCACTGGCCAGCGCGCTGTAGCGCACACGCGTCGGGAACATTGCCGGCAGGGTTGAGGCCATCACGCCGATCAGGCAGTTCAACAATACCGCCAGCAACAACAGGCCAACGAAGATCCAACCGGTATTACCGCTGGTGATCAGGTGGAACGCCGGGATCGCGGCAATCAGCAAACCAATACTACCGGCGGCGATGAACGGACGGCGGCCGATGCGGTCGCTGGCCATGCCGACAAACGGCTGCACGAACAGCATGCCCACCATCACCACGATGATGATCAGCACACCATGGTCCTCGGAGTAATGCAGGTTATGCGACAGGTAGGTTGGCATATACGTCAGCAACATGTAGTAGGTGACGTTGGTGACCAGCACGATACCCACACAGACCAGCAACGAGCGCCAATACTTGGTCACGATCTCCTTGAAGGAGATCCGCGGCGCGCTGCCGACGGCGTCCTGGTCCTCTTTCTCCATGCGTTCGAGCTGCTCGGTGAAGGCCGGTGTCTCCTCCGCTGCGTGGCGCAGGTACAGGCCAATCAAACCCAGCGGCGCGGCGAGGAAGAACGGAATGCGCCAGCCCCACTCAAGGAACTGTGCTTCACCAACGATGCTGCTCAGCAATACCACGACGCCGGCACCGGAGACAAAGCCAATGATCGAGCCGAAATCCAACCAGCTGCTGAGGAAACCACGGCGCCGGTCAGGTGCGAACTCGGCAACGAATACCGCAGCACCGGTGTACTCACCACCAACGGAGAAACCCTGCGCCAACTTGCACAGCAGCAACAGGATCGGCGCGAGTATGCCGATGCTTTCATACGACGGAATCAAGCCGATGCAGAAGGTACTGACTGCCATCAGGATGATGGTTGCCGACAGCACTTTCTGCCGGCCGAATTTGTCCCCCATGACCCCAAAGAACACGCCGCCCAGCGGACGCACCAAGAACGGCACCGAGAACGTTGCAAGCGCGGCTATGGTCTGCACGCTGGGCGACGCTTCCGGGAAAAACACCTTGCCCAAGGCATAGGCGACAAAGCCGTACACACCAAAGTCAAACCACTCCATCGCATTACCCAACGCGGCGGCGGTGACTGCTTTTTTTACTTTTGCCTTATCGATGACGGTGATGTCTTCGATTTGCAGCGGCTCATTGCGGATAGTGGATTCACCTGTAGACATGACAGGACCAGTCCTCCCGTTACTGAGTTGATTGCGTGCTTGGCCTTGGCTTGCATGAGTTCGCGCAGGCCGTAATGCGCACGAAGGAATGCCCCGCGGCAAGGCCACGGGAACGGTCGGGGACAGAAAAAACCGGGATCATCCCGGTAAAGGCGTAGTGCCGGCTGTCCAAGCATCAACAGGCAGGGTGCCTGTGCGTAATCGCTGAATGATGCTGAGCCGGCGTATTCTACGCGAACAGCTGTTAAGGCTTGTTAAAGACGCAGCTGCAGCAATGTCATGCAGACCTGCTGCGCACTTCGCTTCAACGATGAATGCGACGATACACGCCTGATAGCAGCACGATGAGGCCTGTTATAGCGCAGCCCGCTGCGTAGCAGATGATGTCGCCCCATGAAAACGTGTTGCCGATGATCGTGTACATCACATCGCCACGCACATAGCCAAGCCGCTCTGCGACGTGGAAATACTGGGCGAATTCGATGCCACAGGCGAACACGAACACCATCAACAGGACCAGATAATCGTTGATGCGCAGTACGCTGCGGATCATCGCATAGAGCAACACCACCACCAGCACATCGCCGAGATAGGCACGTATCCACGACACATGCGGCAGGCGCGTGGCGATGATCACCTCGACAGCGAACACCAGCAACGCCAGCACCAGATGCCAGCGACTGATTGCGAACATGCCGCCCAGCTTCTTGCTGAGCGGCACCGTATCAACGCCAGTTTGCATTGGCGCCCCAGAATTCCACGGCACGGGCATAGGCGGCACGATCAATCGGCACACCGGAGCCACCTTCCTCAACACCCAGCGCGTTGCGCATCATGGTGATGGGCGCCATCGGGATTTCTTCAGCCGTGGCGGTATACAGGCAACCGACGACGCCCCAGTCGGCCTCGATCGGCGAACCTTCCTTCTCCAGCTGTTCGCGGCTGTAAAGGATGACTACCAGGTAATTGGCTACCGGCGGCTCCACACCCTCAAACCAGCGCACCAATACCGGCAACTCCTCGCGACTACGCGCCTCATAGCCGGAACGCAGCAGGTGCCGGTTCTGTTCGCTGACCGGCACGGTCAGGCAGCGGGTGCTGGTCCAGTTCCTGTAGACGTGCAGCTTGCAGAACGGCGCATAGCCATCGAGTACCTTGTCGGCAGCATGCGTATTCAAGTGCTGCTCGAACTCTTCGGCACTGCAGTCCTGGATGGTATTGGCGCGCGGCGTGCGCGGAAACAAACGGGTACGTGCAAACGGCGTCAGGTAGATGGACATCATCGCTTCCAGCAAAGAAGGGCGACATTGTCGACGATCAATGCGAAGACCGGAACCATCGCACGAACGCCCACTGCAAGCAGTGGGCGTCCCGGATCCATCTCAGGCCTGCGCCTCGTGCTCGGCGACATCCATCGAAGGCGTGCGCCAACCGGAGTTGACGCCCCATAGATAGAACACGATGCCAATCACCGCCACCAGCAGCAGGTCCCAGCCATAGCCAAGGTAGCCTGCGCCGCCGAATGCCGTGCTACCTGCCCATGACACCAGCGCCAGCAGTGGTAGATAGCAGATCAGCCACATTGCGCCTTTCAGCTGGCGGCCGAAATCGTGCCAACCAATCTTGCGCTGGTAATAGATGTACACAGGCAGGGCGACAACCATCAGCAGGATGATCTCACCGGTCAGCGGCCAGCGTGCCCAGTACAGCAGCTCGGTCGCCATCACGAAGGCCACGCCCGCCAATACCGGCAATGCGACCACCCGCAACGGACGATGCAGGTTGGGCGCGGTGCGGCGCAGTGACATCACGCTGATCGGCCCGGTCATGTACGAAATGACGGTGGCCACCGAGATCACCGCCGCCAGCGTGCCCCAGCCACGGAAGAAGAACAGGAACAGGAACGACACCGCCAGGTTCAACCACATCGCCGGCCGCGGCACGCCCCAGCGCGGATGGATGTTGCCCAGCACCTTGGGTGCGGTGCCGTTCTGCTGCATGCCGTAGATCATGCGCGCAGTTGTTGCGGTATAGGTCATGCCGGTACCGCTGGGGCTGACGAAGGCATCGACGTACAACAGCATCGCCAGCCAGTGCAGGTTGAGGATCAGGGCCAACTGGGCGAAGGGCGAACGGAAGTCGATGCCATGCCAGCCATGTTCGGCCAGCATCTGGCCAGGCACCGCGCCGATGTAGGCTACCTGCAGCAGTACATAGATCACCGCCGCCAGCAGGATCGAGCCGACCACCGCGAATGGAATGCTGCGACCGGGGTTGCGCGCCTCACCGGCCAGATTCACCGGGCTCTGGAAACCGTTGAAGCTGAAAACGATGCCAGCGGTGGCAATCGCAGTGAGGATCGCGGAGAAATCCAGGATCGGTGTGCCCGGCCCCTTCAATCCAACGGAAAAGTTCTCGCTGTGGAAGCCGCTGGCGATCAAGGCCACGCCGGTCAGCGTCGGCACGACCAGCTTGAACAGGGTGATGGCGCTGTTGGAGTGCGCGAACAGCTTCACGCTCCAGAAATTGATCAGGAAATAGACGACCACCAGCACCGCTGCGATCAACAGGCCGGCATGGCTGAGCTCGCCCATTCCACCGGGCTGCTGCACGTACATGTCCTGCGCCCACTGCCAAGGCCACGACGCCATGTACTGCACCGAGGCTTCGGCCTCGACCGGGATCACCGAGACGATGGCGATCCAGTTGGCCCAGGCGGCAATGAAGCCAACCAGCGAACCATGCGAGTAATGGCTGTAGCGCACCATGCCGCCGGATTCGGGGAACATCGCGCCCAGCTCCGCATATGTCAGGGCAATGGTAAGGATGATGGCTGCACCCAGGACCCACGCCCAGATCGCGCCGGGGCCGGCCAGGCCGGCAGCGCGCCAGGCGCCGAACAGCCAACCCGAGCCGATGATCGAGCCCAGGCCGGTAAGCATCAGGGCAATGGGGCCGACGTCGCGGCGGATGGCGCTGGATGCGGTCATGCTGGCTTTCCAGTTGAGGCGGCGCCGGAGTGGCGCTGGCGTTGGATCATCGCAAACCAGGCGTTAAGCCGAGCGTGGTTTCCGGTGCTGAGGTGTTGCTGCCAGAACCGGCACAGCCAGTGGATTGCTGTAGTTCGATGACACGCCCAAGGCGGCAAAGCCCGCCCTGTCGCGATCCCCTCCTCGCTTGCACCGCAGGTGCAGGGGTGGGTTGGGGAAGCCTGCCTTTTGCGGTGAACTCAACGCTCAAACGCACTTGGTGTGCTGCTTCCTGTTCGGCTTCAACGCGCAGTGAGGAAATCCAAAAGCTGAAGCGCAGAAGCACCCCTCCCCAGCCCTCCCCTTGCCTGCGGCAAAGGGAGGGGGCGCATTGCTGCACACCTCATTGGCTGCGAGCAGTTCCACGGCCTCCCTACGACGCAGCGACCTGCTCCCTCCCTTGCACCGAAGGCGCAGGGGAGGGTTGGGGAGGGGTGCTCTGCGCAGGGAGGCTCAACCTTCAAGCAATCCTGGTTTGCTGCTTCTGATTCTGCGTTCGAGCGAAGTGGCCGAGATAAACCCATGTAAGCAACAACCAACGGCCAAAGCCCCCCGCCCTCCCCTTGCCTGCGGCAAAGGGAGGGAGCACCAACAGCCCGTCGCCCAAGTCTCGGCTGAAACCATTGCACATCCATCTTGATGGAGAGATATAATCACCGACATCCCGTCAGACCCGGCCGCTTCCGATGACCGCGCTCAGCTTCGAGTTCTACCCGCCCAAGACCGACGACCAGCGCGCCCAGTTGGACCGCACCGCCGCCAAGCTCAAGGGCCACGCGCCGGAATACGTGTCGTGTACCTTCGGTGCCGGCGGTTCGACCTTGAGCTACACCTCCGAGACCGTGCGTCACCTCAACCAGCACCACGGCCTGCAGGCGGCACCGCACCTGTCCTGCGTCGGCGGCACCCGCGAGGAGATCCGCGAGCTGCTCAAGCTCTACCGCGCCATCGGGGTGAAGCGCATCGTCGCCCTGCGCGGCGACCTGCCCTCGGGCATGGGCTTCCCCGGCGACCTGCGCTACGCCTCCGAGCTGATCGCCTTCATCCGTGCCGAGCACGGCGATGCCTTCCGCATCGAAGTCGGCGCCTACCCGGAAACCCACCCGCAAGCCAGCGACGCACTGACGGATCTGCGCCATTTCAAAACCAAGATCGATGCTGGCGCTGATGCCGCCATCACCCAGTATTTCTACAACCCCGACGCCTATTTCCATTTCGTCGATGCAGCGCGCAAGCTGGGCGTGGACGTGCCGATCATTCCAGGCATCATGCCGATCTCCAACTTCAGCCAGCTGCGCCGTTTCTCCGAACAATGCGGCGCGGAGATTCCGCGCTGGATCAGCAAGCGCATGCAGGCCTATGGCGACGATGCCGAATCGGTACGCAGCTTCGGCGCCGACGTGGTTGCCGGGCTGTGTGAGCGCCTGATCGCCGGCGGCGCACCGTCACTGCATTTCTACACGCTCAACCTGGCCAAGCCGACCAATGCCGTGCTGGAACGCATCGGCCACAACTGAACCGCCATCACTTCCTGCGTGCACAGCCACCCGCTACCCTTGGCCGATGCGCCTGTTGTTGCTCCTGCTGCTCACCTGCTCCGCCCTGCCGGCATTCAACGCGCGCGCGCAGCAGATCAACCGCTGCACCAATGCGCAGGGACAAACCGTCTATGGCGACAAGCCCTGCGAGGTGATGGGCGCGCGTGCGCGCCTGCTGCCGAATCCTCGCGCGGTTGGCAGCAGTGGCTTGTACCGCGACAGCTGCGCACGTCGTCTCAGCGAAGTGGTAGCGCAGATCCAATCGGCTGCCGATGCGCGCGATCCCAATCGTCTGTCGGGTATCTATCTGTGGACCGGGCTTTCCAATGCCGCCGCGACCCGAGTCATGGACAGGCTGGATGAGATCGTGCAACGGCCACTGATCGACATCGCGCCGGTATTTCCAGAGGAGCCGGCCTATGTCCCCGCGCCGCCCGAGCCATTCACCTATACCGACGGTACCCCGGTCGATCCTGCCCAGGCGGCCGGCAGCAGTGGCTATCCGGATGTGCAGGCGATCAGCAATGCCAGCAGCGGCCCACGTCGCCCAATCGCCTTGCGCCTTGAACAGACCCTGCCGCGCAGCGCGACGCCAACGCGGACCATCCTGCACCTGCGTCGCCAATACAACTGCTTCTGGATCACCCTGTAGGCGCCAGCCGGCGCCGCCAGCGGCTCAGGCCTGCGGCCACAACGCGCGAATCGCGGCGACACCCAAGGCACCATGGCGACGCGCGGTTTCGACATCACCAGCACCCATGCCGCCAATGGCATAGATCGGCAGCGAGACCCGCTCACGCAGTTCAACAAAGGCATCCCAGCCCAGGCCGGCGGCCTCGGGATGGCTGGCCGTTGCCTGCACCGGCCCTAGCACCGCGAAGTCGCAGCCCAGCTGCTGTGCCGCCTGCAGCTGCACAAGATCGTGGCAGGACGCGGCCACCAGCATTGATTCGGGCAGTGGCCGTGCCTGCAGCTGCGCTAGCTGCTCGCTGCCCAGATGCACGCCAACGCCCAGCTCACTGGCCAGCTCGATATCGCGGTTGATCAACACTTCCACCTGCCTGCCAAAGCGCTCCACCACGGTTCGGGCCAAGGCTTGGCGCTGCGCTGCCATCGGCGTGCGCAGCTGGATGCGGCGGATGCCACCAGAGATGGCGGCCTCGATCGACGCCAACCAGACCTCCTCGCCCTCAGTCGGCTCCGGCGTGACCAGGTAGTGGCTGGGCTGGCGCAACGCCGCCACCACCGGCAGGTCGGCTGGCGGCATGGAGTAGCGTGACAGCTTGTCCGGGGTTACCCAGGTGATGGCCTGGCCTTCGCGGCCACGTGCCGTGCCTTTCCACTGGCACACGCGGCGTACTTCCAGGCGCAGGCGCTTGTCGGGATAGATCTGCGGCACCTCCATCACCCACTCGCCGATCTCGGCCTCGATGCCCAGTTCCTCGCGCAGCTCCCGTACCAGCGCCTGCTCCGAGGTCTCGCCGGGCTCGCGCTTGCCACCGGGAAACTCCCACAGCCCGGCCATGTCGCTGTCGCCGGTGCGCCGGTTGAGCAGGATGCGACCGCGCGCGTCAGTGATGACGGCGGCCACGACGTGGATCGAGCGTGAAGGAGATGTCATGGCCTGAGCATGCCGAAAACAGGGCTGTTGGTGCAATCGTTCGTTGAGCCCCTGTGGTGCCGAGCCATGCTCGGCAGGGACCTTGCCGGCGATGCATCGGACAGGTGATCGGCTTCGCGGCTTACGCCGCTCCCACAAAAACCTGCCAGCCTGTAGTGCCGAGCCATGCTCGGCAGGGGCATTACCGGTGAAGCCCATGCCGAGCATGGCTCGGCACTACAGGGGCAGATGCCCAAAAAAAGCCCCGCACTTGGCGGGGCTCTTTTATCAGTTCAGTTGACCGTGGCAGTGCTTGTACTTCTTGCCACTTCCGCACGGACACGGGTCGTTGCGGCCGACCTTGGGCGCATTGGCCTCGTCGATCACCTCCGCTGCTTCCTCGTCGGCGCTGTAGCCGCCGTTGTCCTGGTGCTGGAACTGCGACATCTGCAGGCGTGCTTCGGCCTGCTGGCGCTCCAACTGCTCCATTGCCGCTACTTCTTCCTCGCTGCGCACGCGCACGCGCGACAGCATGGTGATCACTTCGCGCTTGACGTCCTCCAGCATCTGCGAGAACAGCTCGAAGGCCTCCTTCTTGTACTCCTGCTTGGGCTGCTTCTGCGCGTAACCACGCAGGTAGATGCCCTGGCGCAGGTAATCCATGCGGGCCAGATGCTCCTTCCAGCTCTGGTCGAGCACGGTCAGCATCACGTGCTTTTCCAGTGCGCGCATGGTCTCGGCGCCAACCGCCGCTTCCTTCTGCGCGAAGTGCTCGTCCACGCGGTCGATGACCTTCTGCACGATCGCCTCGGCATCCAGTTCTTCGTGCGCCTTGACCAAGCCAACCACGTCCATCTCCACGCCGAACTCGCCTTCCAGCGTGGCCTGCAGGCCCTGCAGGTCCCACTGCTCGTCCACCGAGTTCGGCGGCACGAAACGGGAGACCAGGTCATAGATCACGTCACCGCGGATGCCGTCGATGTTTTCCTTGACCGACTCGGCGTCCAGCAACTCATCGCGCTGGCCGTAGATCACCTTGCGCTGGTCGTTGTTGACGTCGTCGAAGTCGAGCAGGTTCTTGCGGATGTCGAAGTTGTGCGCTTCAACCTTGCGCTGTGCCTTCTCGATCTGGCGGCTGACCATGCGGTCTTCGATGACGTCGTCTTCCTTCATGCCCATCATGCGCATCGCCTTCTGCACCCAGTCAGAGGCGAAGATGCGCATCAGGTTGTCTTCCAGCGACAGGTAGAAACGGGACGAACCCGGGTCACCCTGACGACCGGAACGGCCGCGCAGCTGGTTGTCGATACGGCGCGATTCGTGGCGCTCGGTGCCGACGATGTGCAGGCCGCCAGCCGCCTTGACTGCTTCGTGACGTTCCTGCCACGCCGCCTTCAGTGCGGCCTTCTGCTCGTCGCTGATGCCTTCACCCAGCTCGTGCAGTTCGGTTTCCAGCGAGCCGCCGAGCACGATGTCGGTACCACGGCCGGCCATGTTGGTGGCGATGGTGACCGAGCCCGGACGACCAGCGTTGGCGACGATGGTCGCTTCGCGGTCATGCTGCTTGGCGTTGAGCACTTCGTGCTTCACGCCAGCCTTGCGCAGGTGCTCGGACAGCATTTCCGAGGTTTCGATCGAGGTGGTACCCACCAGCACCGGCTGGCCGCGCTTGGCGCATTCTTCGATGTCGGCCAGCACCGCGTTGAACTTGCCCTTGCGGTTGAGGAACACCTGGTCCGGGTAGTCCTTGCGCACGGTCGGCTTGTTGGTCGGGATGACCAGCACTTCCAGGCCGTAGATGCTCTGGAATTCAAACGCTTCGGTATCGGCCGTACCGGTCATGCCGGACAGCTTCTTGTACATGCGGAACAGGTTCTGGAAGGTGATGCTGGCCAGCGTCTGGTTCTCACGCTGTACCGGCACGCCTTCCTTCGCTTCCACCGCCTGGTGCAGGCCGTCGGACCAGCGACGGCCGGCCAGGGTACGGCCGGTGAATTCATCGACGATGACGACTTCGCCATCACGCACGATGTAGTCCACGTCACGCTGGTAGATGGCGTGCGCGCGCAGGGCGGCGTTGAGGTGGTGGACCACGGTCAGGTTCTGCGCGGCGTACAGGCCGTTGTCGTTGTCCGCACCGATGATGCCGGCTTCGCGCAGCAGCTCTTCGGCGTGTTCCATGCCGGCTTCGGACAGGAACACCTGCTTGCCCTTCTCGTCGACCCAGTAGTCGCCCTCGCCTTCCTCGGTTTCCTGCTTGATCAGGCCCGGCACCACGCGGTTGACGCGGATGTACAGCTCGGGGGAATCATCGGCCGGACCGGAGATGATCAGCGGGGTACGCGCCTCATCGATCAGGATGGAGTCGACTTCGTCGACGATGGCGTAATGCAGACCGCGCTGGTAACGGTCGGCGCGGGTCAGCGCCATGTTGTCGCGCAGGTAGTCGAAGCCGAATTCGTTGTTGGTGCCGTAGGTGATGTCGCTGCCATAGGCCTCACGCTTGTCGCTGTGCGGCATGCCCGGGTAGACCACGCCGACGCTCATGCCCAGCCAGTTGTACAGCTTGCCCATCTGCGCCGAGTCGCGGCGGGCCAGGTAGTCATTGACCGTGACCACGTGCACGCCCTTGCCTTCCAGCGCGTTGAGGTAGACCGGCAGCGTTGCCACCAGGGTCTTGCCTTCACCGGTACGCATTTCGGCGATCTTGCCCAGGTGCAGGACCATGCCGCCGATCAGCTGCACGTCGTAGTGGCGCATACCCAGCACACGCTTGGAGGCTTCGCGGCAGACCGCAAACGCTTCCGGCAGCACCTTGTCCAGGGCTTCGCCAGCGGCGATGCGCTCACGGAACTCGGGGGTCTTGGCCTTCAGCTGGTCATCGGAGAGCTTCTGGATCTCCGGCTCCAAGGCATTGATCTTGGCGACGATACGGTTGAGCTGGCGAAGCTGGCGCTCGTTACGGCTGCCAAAAACGCGGGTAAGCAGGCTGTTGATCATTGAAGGAACCGGTTTGAATGAAATGCCGTGCGACCTGGCTCACCCCCTGGGTTCACCGGTCACAAACGAAACAGGGCGCAATGCGCCCTGTCGATGGCAACGCCTATTGTAGCTTGGGGCGAACGCTTGGGATTCAAGCTCCCCAAAACAAGTCAGCCGAAGCTGACTTGCCACCCATCAGCCACGGCTGAGCCGGCCGACCGGCGTATTGCCGCCCTCGCCGAGGAATTTGCGCGGATTCATCACCACGCCGTTCTGCCAGACCTCGAAATGCACGTGGGCGCCGGTCGAGCGACCGGTGGAGCCGGCCTTGGCCACTTCCTGACCGGCCCGCACCAGCCCGCCTTCGCGCACGGTCAGGCGCGAATTGTGCGCATACAGGGTCTTGTAGCCGTTGCCGTGGTCGATCTCGACCACATTGCCGTACCCACCCTTCACGCCGGAGAAGCTGACCACACCGTCGGCCACGGCCAGCACCGGGTCGCCAACGCGGGCGTGGAAGTCCATGCCCTTGTGGTTGCCAACACCGCGGCCGAACGGGTCGGCACGGCCACCGAAGCTGGAGGTGACGTAGGTGTTGCGGATCGGCATGCGCGAAGGCACGGCGTTCTGTTCGAGCTGGTGGTCGAACAGCAGCGATTCCATCACCGACAACTGCTTGCCTGAAGCAGCGAAACGCTGCTCCAGCACCTGTAAGTCGGTGTTTACCGCGCTGACCGGGATGTCCTGGGTCGGGCCGGGTTCGCCTTCACCCATACCCGGGGTTTCCTGGAAGTCGAACTCGCCGTCTTCCAGCTTGCCCATCTGGGTCAGGCGCTCACCCAGGGCGTTGAGCCGGGTGGCCTGCGCCTGCAGCTCGCCGAGGCGGGCGGCCAGTGCGTTGACCTGGGTCTGCGCATCGGCGCGGACCTTGGCCAGCTCCTGCTGCTGATGGTCAACCTTGGACTGCAGCGCCGCATCGCCGGCCATGCCAATGGCGAAGCTCAGGGCCACGCCCATCAGGCAACCAAGGCCAAGTACGCTACCCAACAGGGCTTGAGGACGATCCTCAAAGAACATCTGAACACGTGAAAACGGCGTCTTGGCCTTTTGTTCACGCGTTTTGATTACGATCTTTTTAAATGTCATTGAAAAATTCTTATGTCAGAGCCGAAATCCAGTGTTCGTTCCCGTTCCGCGCCCAAACAGGCGCTGGAAGCGGCGATGGCGGACAAAGCAGGAAATCCGCTGCGCCGGGCCCTGTGGCTCGATGCGATGGACCGGCAATTGCGCCCCCATTTGCCGCCGGCGCTGGCTAACCGTTGCCGGTTGGCCAATGTGGACGGCGAACACCTCGTTTTTCTCGTCGAATCGCCGGTGTGGCACGCCAAAGTAAGGCTTGCCGAAGACCAGCTGCTCGACGCGGCCCGATCCATCGGGCTGAAGGCCACCCGGGTGACCGTCAAGACTGCGACCGCGTCCGCGCACTCCCCAGTGCGTAACGATCAACGCAGCACAGCAGTAAGCGAAGCCACGCACAAAGGACTGCGTGACGCCTTGGCTGCCCTGCAGGATGTCGAATCAACAAAGTCCTGAAGGGCCACCGGGTGCCTGATCGGCCCCGGCCTCCAACCAGCCGTTCAAAGGACCGGATTGGAGCCAGCAGGAATCCTAGCCGCGGAATGCAGCGAAGGAGTTAGTCTTTTGTTAATTAATAGTTAAATTCAGACTGGAACCCGGATCGGGTTCACACAATGATGACAATTAGGACTAGTCGTAACCTGTGAAGGCCACGTCTCTTACGTCCTAACCGCTATTTAACTCAGGCGTAGGCCGGGACGCCGTAAAGCACCGGCTCGGCAACGGCCGACGAGTCGTAGCTGGCCCATTCCCAGGCACTCTGGTCGGCCAGAAGGGCGCGCACCAGCTTGTTGTTGAGCGCATGCCCGGACTTGAAGCCCTCGTAGGCGCCCAGTACCTGTCCGCCGGCCAGGTACAGGTCGCCGATGGCATCCAGGATCTTGTGGCGGACGAATTCGTCGGTATAACGCAGGCCGTCGTCATTCAGCACGCGGAACTCGTCGAGCACGATGGCATTGTCCATCGAGCCGCCCAGGCCCAGGTTGCGCTCACGCATGTACTCAAGGTCACGCATGAAGCCGAAGGTGCGGGCGCGCGAGATTTCCTTGATGTAGCCGGCCGTGGAGAACTCGATCTCCACCCGCGACTGCTTGGCCGGGATCATCGGGTGATCGAACTGGATGGTGAAACCCAGTTTGTAGCCTTCATACGGCGAAAAGCTGGCGATCTTGTCGCCGTCGCGCACTTCCACCGTCTTGAGGATGCGCAGGAAACGCTTGGCCGCGCCCTGCTCGACGATACCCGCCGACTGCAGCAGGAACACGAACGGGCCGGAAGAACCGTCCATGATCGGCAACTCGGCCGAGGACAGTTCGACGATGACGTTGTCCACGCCGAGACCGGCCAGGGCCGACATCAGGTGTTCGACGGTCTGGACCTTGGCACCTTCACAGGTCAGGCCGGTGCACAGGGTGACCTCGGTGACCAGATCGGCACGCGCCGGGACTTCCACCACCGGATCCAGGTCCACCCGCCGGAACACGATGCCATGGTCAACCGGTGCCGGGCGCAGGGTCATGTAGACCTTGTCACCGCTGTGCAGGCCGACGCCGGTGGCGCGGATCGTGTTCTTGAGAGTGCGTTGCTGGATCATGTGTATGTAAGGCCGGAGGGGCCGCGCAGGCGCAGCCAGGGGGACAAACAAGAATAACACGCGTTAACACGCGCCCTTTACAGCGTCAGATTCGGCCGTCAGCTGCCGTCCAGTACCGAAAATATCGCCGGGCCGGCCTTGGCCCGGCGATAAAGGACATGGTACTCCCGCCGGGGTGGACAGCCCCGACGTATCAGCTCTGTTTCCAGGCGCCGACCAGTCCGACCCACGGCGCCGTTGCCGGCGCACGCGATGATCGGGCCTGGATGGCCCCCGCTACCGCATCAGTCAGCCTGGCGGCGCAGGAACGCCGGGATGTCCAGGTAGTCGTTCGGCAGCTCTGCAGCCGCCGGCGACGCCGACGAGGTGGAAGCAGACACGGTGTCCGAACTCGGACGACGCAGGCCCATGCCCATGGTGTGACCCACGGCCTTGGCCACGGCATCGGCCGGGCTCTCGTACTCGTCGAACTCGGCCTGGCCGGTGGTGGCGTTACGCACCAGCTTGATCGGTCCGCGCTCGCCCGGACGCTGCGCGTTCTTGGCAACGGCACGGTTCAGGCCGGTGGCAACCACGGTCACCTTGATCTCGTCACCCAGATCCGGATCGATCACGGTGCCGATCACCACGGTGGCGTCTTCCGAAGCGAAGGCATGCACGGTGCGACCGATTTCGTCGAACTCGCTCATGGTGATGTCGGTGCCGGCGCTGATGTTGACCAGCACGCCGTTGGCGCCGGCCAGGTTCACGTCGTCCAGCAGCGGGTTCTGGATCGCGGCTTCGGCAGCGGCCTGGGCGCGGTCATCACCACGTGCGGTGCCGGTGCCCATCATCGCCAGGCCCATTTCCGACATCACTGTGCGCACGTCGGCGAAGTCGACGTTGATCAGGCCCGGACGCACGATCAGATCGGCGATGCCCTGCACGGCGCCCTGCAGCACGTCATTGGCAGCGCGGAAGGCCTGCACCATGGTGGCGTTGCGGCCGAGCACGGTGATCAGCTTTTCATTCGGGATGGTGATCAGCGAATCGACGTGCTGGCTCAGCTCCTCGATGCCCTTCAGCGCCACCTGCATGCGGCGACGGCCTTCGAACGGGAACGGCTTGGTGACCACGGCCACGGTCAGGATGCCCATTTCCTTGGCCAGCTGTGCCACCACCGGTGCAGCACCGGTACCGGTGCCACCGCCCATGCCGGCGGTGATGAACACCATGTCCGCACCCTGCAGGGCGTCCATGATGCGCTCACGGTCCTCCAGTGCGGCCTGACGGCCGACTTCCGGGTTTGCGCCTGCGCCCAGACCCTTGGTTACGTTGGTGCCCAGCTGCAGCTGCAGCTTGGCACCACAATTCTTGATGGCCTGCGAGTCGGTGTTGGCAGTGATGAATTCCACGCCATCCACGCTGCTGTTGACCATGTGCGCCACGGCGTTACCGCCGCCGCCGCCCACGCCAACGACCTTGATCACCGCGTTCGGTGCCATCTTTTCAATCAGTTCGAAATGCGCCATGTCCATGTCCTCTCTATTGCCGTGATTGGTTCGGGCATCCGGGAAGAATCCTTCTCCTTCTGCGCCCGCCCGCACCGGCGAGTTGTTTTAGGTGTACCGCTTCGGGTTGCCCCTGCACGGTGGTTGTTGCTTGCTTCAATGACTGCGTTACTGCACTTCGTCTTGCCTTACTGCTTGCCCTTCTGACTGCCTCACTGCCCTACCACCGGTCCCGCGCTCAGAACTCGCCGCGGAACCAATTCTTCAATTTGTTGAACATGCTGCCGGCGCGCCCGGTAGGCAGCGACGGACGCCGTGGGTGTTCGATCTGGCTGCCCATCAGCAGCAGGCCCACGCCGGTGGCATGCACCGGGTTGCCGACTACTTCGCCCAGCCCGGTGACGTGCTGCGGGATGCCAACGCGTACCGGCATCTGCAGCATCTCCTCGGCCAGTTCGACCACACCTTCCATCTTCGAGGCGCCGCCGCTGAGCACCAGGCCCGCGCGCACCATCTCCTCGAAGCCGGAGCGGCGCAGCTCAGCCTGCACCATCTCGAAGATTTCCTCGTAACGGCCCTGCACTGCCTGCGCCAGCGAATGACGCGGCATGCGACGTGGCGGACGGTCACCGACCGACGGCACCTGGATGCTTTCCTCGGCGGTTGCCATCTGCGCCAGCGCACAGGCGTAGCGCACCTTGATCTGCTCCGCTTCCGGGGTCGGCGTGCGCAGCATGTGGGCAATGTCGTTGGTGACGTGGTCACCGGCAATCGGCAGCGATGCGGTATGGCAGATCGCGCCCTGCACGAACACCGCGATGTCGGTGGTACCAGCGCCGATGTCGACCATCACCACGCCCAGCTCGCGCTCGTCGGCGGTCAGCACCGCCACGCTGGAGGCCAGCGAGGACAACACCAGATCGTCTACCTGCAGGCCGCAGCGCTGCACGCACTTGCTGACGTTTGCGGCGGCAGACTGTGCGCACACCACCAGGTGCGCGTGCACCTCCAGGCGCACGCCGGTCATGCCGACCGGATTGCGGATGCCTTCCTGCGAATCGTCCAGCACGTACTCGCGCGGGATCGCATGCAGGATCTTCTGGTCGGCGGGGATGGCCACGGCCTTGGCCGCTTCCAGCACGCGATCCAGATCGCCCCAGCTCACTTCGCCTTCGCGGATCGGGGTGATGCCCTGCGAATTGCGGCACTGCACGTGGTTGCCGGAGATCGAGGCATACACCGAACGGATCTCGCAGCCGGCCATCAGCTCGGCTTCCTCGATGGCGCGCTGGATCGACTGCACGGTGGATTCAATATCCACCACCACGCCGCGCTTGAGGCCGCGCGATTCGTGCGAGCCGATGCCGATGACCTCGATCGGGCTGCCCGGCGAGTACTCGCCGACCAACGCCACCACCTTGGAGGTGCCGATATCCAGGCCAACGATCAGTGATTTGTCACCCTTGCGGTTCATGTCCTGTCCTGCGTCTGCTTTGTTGCCGGCGGCGGGGTTCCCCAGCTCAGCGTGAATCCATTGGTATAGCGGAGGTCGGCGCGCACGATCGGCACCTGGGTGCGGGTCAACTGCGGCAGCACGCGCACGAAACGGCTCAGGCGCGAGCGCGCATCGTTGCGTCCTATGATCACCTCGGTGCCGTTGTCCAGCCCCAGTGACCAGCTGCCGCGCGCGTCCATCGCGACTTTGCGTACGTCCACGCCGGCCGGTGCGAACAGTGCGCGCGAATCGTTGTACAGCTCCACCACTTCGGTGGTCATGCCATCGGGGCCATCGAGTTCGGGCAGCGGCGCGTTCTCCAGGCCGTGCGGCACCGCGAACAGGCGCCCCTGTTCGGACAGCAGGCGATCCTTGCCCCAGCGTGCAAACGGACGGTGCTCGACGATGCTCACTTCCAGCACATCCGGCCACTTCTTGCGGACCTGCGCGCTTTCCACCCAAGGCAGCTTCTCAACCGCCGCCTGCGCGTCCTGCAACTTCACCGCGAAGAAGCCCGAGCGTGCATACGGAAGCAGGGTTTTCTGCAGATCTTCCGCCGGCACCCGCTTGAACTCACCGTGCACGCGCAGCTTGGCCAGCGGCCAGCGCTCAGCGCCAACCCAACCGTTGACCACCGCGACCACCGGCAGCACCACCAGGGCGATGGCCAGCAGCCAGGCGAGCATGCGCAGGATGGCATTCATCGTGCGCCCTCCCCTGCAGCGCGGCCGCAGGCCACCGTCGCAGCCCGCAGTGCGGTTGCGTGGGTACGGCACGGCGGCAGCGCGACAGACATCATTCGCCCTTGGTCTCCTTGAAACCTTCGGTGATCACCTGCTGGGCAACGCCGCCGATGTCGCCGGCACCCATCATCAGCAGCAGATCGCCGTCCTGCAGTACGTCCGGCAGCACCGAGCCCAGGTCGGCGGCATGACCGACCACCACCGGCTCGCTGCGGCCGCGGGCACGGATAGCACGCGCCAACGACTTGGAGTCGGCACCGGGAATCGGTGCTTCGCCGGCCGGATAGACCTCGCTCAGCACCAGCGCGTCCACTTCCGACAGTACCGCTGCAAAAGCATCGAACTGATCGCGGGTGCGGCTGTAACGGTGCGGCTGGAAAGCCACCACCAGGCGCTTGTCCGGCCAACCGCCACGGGCAGCGGCAAACACGGCTTCCAGCTCACGCGGGTGATGACCGTAGTCGTCGATCACGCGCACCTTGGCACCCTTGTGGGTAGTGACTTCGCCCAGGTCGTTGAAGCGACGGCCAACGCCTTCGAACTTCTCCAGCGCCGAGGCGATATCGTCCGGTGCCACGCCCAACTGCCAGGCCACCGCGGCGGCGGCCAGTGCATTGAGCACGTTGTGCTTGCCCGGCAGCGCCAGGGTGACCGGCACGCTGGTGCCTTCCGGCAGGCGCAGGGTGAAGCGCATGCGCGGGCCATCCTGCACCACGTCCTCGGCGCGCACGTCGGCATTGCTGCTCAGGCCATAGCTCATCACGTGACGCGGGGTTTTGGCAGCCAAAGCAGCCACTTCCGGATCATCGATGCACAGCACCGCCAGACCGTAGAACGGCAGGCGCTGCAGGAACTCGGCGAACGCTGCCTGCACACGGGCGAAGTCGTTGCCGTAGTTCTCAAGATGGTCGGCGTCGATGTTGGTGATCACCGCGACCAGCGGGTTCAGGCGCAGGAAGCTGCCGTCGCTTTCATCGGCCTCGGCCACCAGCCACTGGCCACCGCCGAGCTTGGCGTTGGCACCGGCCGCCAGCAGCTGGCCACCAATCACGAAGGTCGGGTCCAGCTTGCCTTCGCTCAGGATCGCTGCGGTCAACGAGGTGGTAGTGGTCTTGCCGTGGGTACCGGCGACGGCGATGCCGCGACGGAAACGCATCAACTCCGCCAACATCGCCGCGCGCGGCATGATCGGAATGCGCTGGCTGCGCGCTTCCATCAGCTCGGGGTTGTCTTCGCGGATGGCACTGGAAACCACGATGCAGTCGGTGCCCAGCACGTTGGCAGCGGAGTGACCGCGCATCACGCGCGCGCCCAGCCGCGCCAGTCGGCGGGTGGCTGCGTTGTCGGCGTTGTCGGAACCGGAGACTTCATAGCCCAGGGTCAGCATCACTTCGGCGATGCCGCTCATGCCGGTGCCGCCGATGCCGACGAAATGCACGCGCGGGAAGGCGCGGACCAGGTCGGTGGTGTCGTTGAGGCGGCGGATCATGCCAGGCCTCCGGTGTGGCTGGCGCGGGTGCGCGGTGCCGTGTTCATGCTGCTTCCTCAAGAATGATGTCTGCGATGCGTTCGGCCGCATCGACCTTGGCCAACCCACGCGCGGCTTGCGCCATCTGCATGCGGTGGCCGGGAGTGTTTGCCAGCGTGCGCAGCACGCCTTCCAGGTTGGTTGCCAATGCGTCGTCCTGCTTGAGCAGTTCGGCGGCACCGCGTTCGACCAGATACTCGGCATTGCGGGTCTGGTGGTCGTCGACCGCAGCGGCGAACGGCACCAGCACGCTGCCGATGCCGACCGCGCACAACTCGGCCAGGGTCGACGCACCGGAACGGCACACCACCAGATCAGCCCAGCTGTAGGCGGCCGCCATGTCCTTGATGAACATGTCGACACGGCCTTCCACACCGGCAGCGCGGTAGGCCTGCAGCGCTTCTTCGTGCAGCTTCTCACCGCACTGGTGCCAGACCTCGATGGCGACGCTGTCGCCCAGCGCGGCCACGGCCTTGGGCATGGCGTTGTTCAGGGCGCGTGCGCCCTGGCTGCCGCCCAGGACCAGCACCCGCATCGGCCCACTGCGACCGGCCAGACGCTGCTCGGGCGCCGGCAACGCAGCGATCTCGGCACGCACCGGATTGCCGACCACCTCTTCCTTGCCACCGGCAAAGCTGCCCGGGAAACCGGACAGCACGCGGCGCGCGAAACGCGACAGGATGCGGTTGGTCATGCCCGGCGCGCGGTTCTGTTCGTGCACCAGCAACGGCAGGCCATGCAGGCGGGCGGCAATACCACCCGGTCCGGACGCAAAGCCACCAAAGGCCACCACCGCACGCGGGTTGCGATCACGCAGCACATACCCTGCGCTGCGAATCGCGCGCATCACCCGGATCGGTGCACCCAGCAGGGCCAGCTTGCCCTTGCCGCGCAGGCCGGAGATGGCCAGCGGGTCGACATGGATGTCGTGCTGCGGTACCAGACGGGTTTCCATCGCGCCATCGGCACCCAGCCAGGTGACCGGGATGCCGCGCTCGCGCAGCACCTTGGCCACGGCCAGACCCGGGAAGATATGGCCGCCGGTACCACCGGCCATGATCATCACCGGACGCTGGTCCTTGTTGGTGTTCGAGGAGGCCATTACGCGATCCTCCCGAAGGTCGGCTCGACACGCTGCTGCATGCGGCTGGTGCCACGTGCTGCGCTGCTCTGCACTGCGGCGGCAACCGAGGTCGCGGTATCCATGCGCGGCTCGACCGGCGCGGCGCCGTGCACTTCGGCAGCGTCAACTTCGACGCCATCGAGGTCCTCACGAACTTCCTGGCGGCGCACCGCGCGGTTGTACTCATAGGACACGCGCAGCAGCAGGCCCATCGCCACGCAGGTCATCATCACGCTGGAACCGCCGGAAGAAATCAGCGGCAGGGTCAGGCCCTTGGTCGGCAGCATGCCCAGGTTCACGCCGATCGAGACGAAGGTCTGCAGGCTGATCCAAAGGGCGATGCCGAAGGCGATGTAACCGGCAAAGTGGCGACGCATTTCAATGCAGCGCATGCCCAGCCAGAACGCGCGGCCGACCAGCAGCACGTACAGGCTGATGATGCCGCACACGCCAAGGAAACCCAGTTCCTCGGCGATCACCGAGAAGATGAAGTCGGTATGCGATTCGGGCAGGTAGTTGAGCTTCTGGATCGACGCACCCAGGCCAACGCCGGTCCACTCGCCACGGCCGATCGCCATCAGCGCATTGGACAGCTGGTAGCCCGAACCCAACTGGTCCTGCCACGGGTCCATGAACGAGGTGACGCGACGCATGCGGTAGGGCTCGAAGATCACCAGTGCGATCAGGCCCGGCAACAGCAGCAGCACCGGCAGGATGATGCGCTTGATCTGCGCCCCGCCCAGTACCAGCATGCAGGTGGTGATGCCCAGCAACAGCATCGACGAACCAAAGTCGGGCTGCATCAGCAGCAGCACGACCAGCACGCCAACCACGCCGACCGGCTTGAGCATGGCCTGCCAGGTGGCATTGACCTCGTCGCGGAAGCGCACCAGGTAGCTGGACAACCAGACGATGTACAGCACCTTGACCGCTTCCACGGTCTGGAACTTGGAGATACCAAGGTTGATCCAGCGCTGCGCGCCGTTGACGCTGCTGCCCAGGCCCGGCACGAACACCACGATCAGCAGGGCGAAGCAGCCCAGCAACAGCAGCTGGTTGTACTTCTCGATTTCCTTCAGTTCCACCCGCATCGTCACGCCAGCCAGGACCACGCCGATGGCGATGAAGATCAGGTGGCGGGTGAGGTAATAGAACGGACTCTGCGTCAGCGCGATGGAGCTGGAAGCCACCATCACGACCCCGATCGAAGCCAGCGCCACGGCGGCGCCAAGCAGCCACTTGTCGTAGCTGCCACCAATGGCTTCAAGTCGGGTTGCCTGACGCGAGTAGTCGTCCATCAGCGCACCTTTAGCGTTGCCAGGCCGATCAGCACCAGCACCACCGAGATGATCCAGAAGCGCACGATCACGCGCGGCTCGGGCCAGCCCTTCAGCTCGAAGTGGTGATGGATCGGCGCCATGCGGAACACGCGCTTGCCGGTGAGCTTGAACGACGCCACCTGGATCATCACCGACAGGGTTTCGATCACGAACACACCGCCCATGATCACCAGCACCAGTTCCTGGCGCACGATCACCGCGATGGTGCCGAGCACCGCGCCCAGCGCCAGCGCGCCGACGTCGCCCATGAACACCATGGCCGGGTAGGTGTTGAACCAGAGGAAGCCAAGACCCGCACCGGCAATCGCCGCGCAGATGATGACCAGTTCACCGGCACCGGGAATCTGCGGGATCTGCAGGTAGCTGGAGAACACCGCGTTGCCCGAGGCATAAGCGAACACGCCCAGTGCACATGCCACCAGCACTGTCGGCATGATCGCCAGACCGTCCAGACCATCGGTCAGGTTGACCGCATTGGAGAAGCCGACAATCCAGAAGTAGGCAATCGCGACGAAGCTGATGCCTGCCAGCGGCAGCGCAATCGACTTGAACATCGGGATGTAGAAGGTGAGCTCAGCCGGCACCACCGCGGTCTTGTACAGGAACAGACCAGCCGCCAGGCCGAAGATCGACTGCAGCAGGTACTTCCAGCGCGACTTCAGGCCGTTCGGGTCGCGCTTGGCGATCTTCAACCAGTCGTCGTACCAGCCGATCGCACCGAAGCACAGCATCACCACCAGCACCAGCCACACATAACGGTTGCGCAGGTCACCCCACAGCAGCACCGAGACCAGCACCGTGGTCAGGATCAAGCCGCCGCCCATGGTCGGCGTGCCGGCCTTGGAGAAGTGCGACTGCGGGCCGTCCTTGCGAATCGGCTGGCCGCCCTTGAGCTGGGCCAGGCGACGGATCGCCATCGGGCCCAACCACAATGACAGCGACAATGCCGTCAGCGCGGCGAGGATGCCGCGGAAGGTAATGTAGTTGAACAACCGGAACAGGCCGTCCAACTGCTGCAGCCAACGGGCCAATTCAAGCAACATGTGTAGTGTCCTCGCCGCGCTTCAACAGCGCAGTCACGATCTTGTCCATGGCGCTGCCGCGCGAGCCCTTGACCAGGCAACGCACACCAGCATGAAGTTCGGCTTCCAGCGCGGCGGCCAGCGCAGCGTGGGAGTCGAAATGACGCCCGCCTTCGCCGAATGCCGCCGATGCCGCTGCGCTCAGCGGACCCAGAGAGTACAGACGCTTCAGCCCGGCTTCGCGGGCGCGCTGACCGGCCTGCGCATGCAGCGCCTGTGCGTCCGGGCCCAGCTCACGCATATCGCCCAACACCAGCCAGCCTTCGCCCTTGCCCGCGGCCAGCGCGGTGATCGCCGCTGCCAGTGAGCCCGGGTTGGCGTTGTAGCTGTCATCGATCAACACTGCGCCGTTGTCCAGCACGTGCGCCACCTGGCGACCAGCAACCGGGCGCGCCTGCGCCAAGCCACCGACCACCAGCGGCAGCGCAATACCAGCAGCCAACGCCATCGAGGCGGCAGCCAATGCATTGAGTACGTTGTGCCGGCCCGGCAGCTGCAGCACCACCTCGGCATCGCCTTGCGGCGTACGCAGCTGGAAGCGGGAACCAGCCTCGTCCAGCACGATGCCGGTCGCAGTGACGTCGGCGCTGACGTCCAGGCCGAAGCGGATCACCCGGTGGCTGCCAGCGCGCGCAGCGAAGTACGGCGAGAACGCATCGTCGGCGTTGACCACCGCAACACCGCCATCGCGCAGGTCGTCATAGACGGCTGCCTTGGTGTTGGCGATCTCCAGCAGGCTGCCCATGCGCTCCAGGTGTGCCGGGGCGACGTTGTTGACGATGGACACGTCCGGCGCGGCGATGGCAGTCAGGTAGGCGATATCGCCCGGCTTGCCGGTACCCATCTCGTAGATGGCGAAGTCGGCATCTTCCGGCGCGTCGATCACCGCCAGCGGCAGGCCGATCTCGTTGTTGCGGTTGCCCGGCGTGGCATACACATGCTGGCCCAGCACCGCAGCGGCGTGCTGCATCACGGCCAGCAGCAGGTTCTTGACGCTGGTCTTGCCGTTGCTGCCAGTGATGGCGAACACCCGGGTAGCGCGCTGCTGCTGCATCGCTGCGGCAATCTTCGCCAGCGCCAGCTCGGTGTTGGCAACCACGATCTGCGGCACTTCCAGCGGCAACAGGCGCTCCACCAGCAACGCGCTGGCACCCTGCTCTACCGCGTTGGCGGCAAAGTCGTGGCCATCGAAGCGCTCACCGCGCAGGGCGACGTACAGGCTGCCCGCCGCCAGCGTGCGCGTGTCATTGCTGACCGCATCGATGCTGGCGTCGTCGCCGTGGATTTCACCGCCGGCCCAATGCGCGATCAGCGACAGTGGCGTGCGCTTCATGCGTGCACCTCGCCATTGGTCCTGCGTGCCTGCAGCGCGCGCGATGCCACATCCGTGTCATCGAAAGAATGTTTGATACCTGCAATCTCCTGGTAGGGCTCATGGCCCTTGCCGGCGATCAATACGATGTCGCCAGCCCCTGCCTGTGCGACCGCGGCGTCGATGGCGCGGGCGCGATCGCGCACCACGTTCACCTGCGCAGGCGTCACAAACCCGGCCATGATGTCGGCGACGATCACGTCACCATTCTCGCCGCGTGGATTGTCGTCAGTGACGAACACCACGTCGGCCAATTCCTCGGCAATCGCCGCCATCTGCGGGCGCTTGCCAGTGTCGCGCTCGCCACCGCAACCGAACACGCACAGCAACCGGCCGTCCAGATGACCATGCAGGCTGCGCAGCGCCTGTTCCAGCGCGTCGGGAGTGTGGGCGTAATCGATGACCACGGTCGGCTCGCCCTGACCGCCGAGGCGGTTCATGCGCCCACGGATCGGCTGCAGCTGGCCCAGCACCTTGGCGATGTTGGCGCTGGTTTCACCCAGGCCATGCAACGCACCGGCCACAGCCAGCAGGTTGTCGACGTTGAAGCGGCCCAGCAGCGGCGAGCGCAGCGCATGGCGCTCGTCGCCGATGACCAGATCGAAACCCAGCCCCTGCCCGTCCAGCACCAGCTTCTCGGCGCGGATGGTGGCACCGGCCTGACCGGTCGAACTCAGGCCGATGGCCTGCACATCGGCTGCCAGCGTGGTGATCAGTTCACGGCCGAAGGCGTCGTCCAGATTGATCGCCGCAGCCTTCAAGCCCGGACGGTGGAACAGCTTGGCCTTGGCCGCGCCGTACGCTTCCATGTCGCCGTGGTAATCAAGATGGTCACGGGTGAGGTTGGTGAACACCGCCACGTCGTAATGCACGGCATCGACGCGGCCCTGGTCCAAGGCGTGCGAGCTGACTTCCATCGCCACTGCCTTGGCACCGCCATCGCGCAGCTGTGCCAGCACTTCATGCATCTGCAGCACCAGCGGCGTGGTGAAACCGGTCGGCACCACATCGCCGTACAGGCCAACACCCAAGGTACCGATCGAGCCGCTGGGCGTGCCCAGCAGATGCCAGGCCTGGCCGAGCAGCTGCACGGTCGAGGTTTTGCCGTTGGTACCGGTGACGCCGACCATGGTCATCGCCCGCGACGGCTGGCCGTGGAACTGGTCGGCCATCGCGCCCATGCGCGTACGCAGACCAGGTACGGCGATGGCATCAGCCGGTGCCGGCAGTTCGGCCGGAGCCGGCGGGTCGAACAGGATTGCGGCAGCGCCGGCGGCCTTGGCCTGCTCGACAAAGCCCAGCCCATGCGCACCAAAACCGGCGATTGCGACGAACGCATCACCGGCCCGTACATGCCGTGAATCCAGAACCAGGCCGCCGATCTGCGGGTCCTGTGACAGGACCAGATCCGGCAGCAGCTGTGACAACTTCATTGTGTGGCTCACTGGCGCACCTCCGTGGCGGCAGGCGTCGGAGCGACGGCCGTCGGCAGTGCGGCATCAAATTCGGCCGTGGCGTTCGGCGCCTCGTCCGGGTCCTGCGGAATCGGCAGCGGCGCAGCGCTGCTACCCGGCTTGCCACCCACCTTGCCTGCGGCCTGCGCGGCCAGCCACGACTGGATGTCGTCCGGCGGCACGTCCATCAAACGCAGCGTGCCTTCCATCACGTGATGGAAGACCGGAGCGGAGACCAGGCCACCGTACTGCAGCGAGCCCTGCGGATCGTTGACCACGATCACCGCGGCGTAGCGCGGGTTGGTTGCCGGCACCACACCCGCGAACAGCAGGTTGTAGTGGCCGCGCTCGTAACCATTGGGGCCGTTCTTGCGCGCGGTACCGGTCTTGCCGGCGACGTGGTAACCGAGGATGGCTGCCTGCTTGGCACCACCGTTGGTGACCACGGTCTCCATCATGCGCACGACTTCGCGCGCCACTTCCGGATCGATTACCTGGCGCGCTTCGTTGCGCTGGCCCTTGATGAAGGTCGGCTGGATCACCTGCCCGCCATTGGCCAGCGCCGAGTACGCCTGCGCGATCTGCAGCGGCGTCACCGACAGGCCGTAGCCGTAGGACATGGTGGTCTTGGTGGTGCCATACCAGCTCGGGCTGCCCGGGCGCGCGACAACGCCGGCAGATTCGCCGGGGAAGCCGCTGTTCGGGGCAACGCCGTAGCCGAAGCCGCGCACCGAGTCATAGAAGGTCTGGTCCGGGATACGCGCCACGATCTTGGCCGCGCCGATGTTCGAGCTGCGGGTAATCACGCCGGTGACATTCAGCACACCGTTGTTACGCGGCACGTCGCGGATGGTGTAACGGCCCAGCGACATGTAACCCGGATTGGTGTCGATGATCGTGTCCGGCGTCACCACGTGGTTCTGCAACGCAGTGGCGATGGTCAGCGGCTTCATCGTCGAACCGGGTTCGACCAGATCGGTGACCGCGCGGTTGCGGCGCGTGTCCGGGGTCGCACCACTGATCGAATTCGGGTTGTAGGTCGGCAGGTTGGCCATGGCCATCACTTCGCCGGTGGCCACGTCCATGATCACGATGGAACCACCAGCCGCCTTGTTGGTGGTGACCGCATTGCGCAGCTCGCGCATCGCCAGGAACTGGATGCGGCGGTCGATGCTCAGGGTCAGGTCCTTGCCGGGTTCGGCAGGACGCACGAGGTCGATGCTCTCGACGATCGCACCCTTGCGGTCGCGGATGACGCGCTTGGCGCCCGGCTTGCCGCGCAGCCATTCGTCGAAGGCCAGCTCCAGCCCTTCCTGGCCAAGATCATCGATATTGGTGAAGCCCAGCACATGCGCCATCGCCTCACCCTGCGGGTAATAGCGACGGAACTCGCGCTGCGAGAACACGCCCGGAATCTTCAGCGCGACCACCTGCTCGGCCACGTCCGGATTGATCCGGCGGCGCAGGTACATGAATTCCTTGTCGGCCTTCTGGGTCAGCTTGGTGGTCAGCTCGTCCACCGGCAGCGACAGCGCGCGCGCCAGCTCGGGAATACGCTCAGGCGTGCGCAGCAGTTCCTGCGGGTTGACCCAGATCGATGCCACCGGCGTGGACACCGCCACCGGCTCGCCATTGCGGTCGGTGATCATGCCGCGCGAGGTCGGGATCGGCACATCGCGCAGGAAACGGGCTTCGCCTTCGCGCTGGTAGAAATCGTTGTTGATCAACTGCACATACGCGGCACGGCCGACCAGCGTCACCGCACACAGACCCAGCCCCACGCCGACCATCAGCATGCGGTTGCGCAGGTTGAACTGCGTGCGGGTACGGTTGCGGCTGGGCTTGTTCATGGCCGGATCACCACGATGTCAGCGGCCTCGGGGAACTTCATGCCGAGGCGGCCACGGGCCTCCTGGTCCACGCGCGTGGCCTGGGCCAGGGTTGCCTGTTCCAGCTGCAGACGGCCGAACTCGATGTTGATCTCGTCGCGCGCGTGTTCCAGCTTGGACAGCTCCACGAACAACTGGCGGTGGCGATGGCGCATGAACACCACGCCGATTGCCGAGGCAATCGTGCACGCCAGCAGGACGATCAACAGCAGGCGGCTCATCCGGCCACCTCGCACTTCTGGGCCACACGCAGCACGGCGCTGCGCGAGCGCGGATTCATCGCCAGCTCGTCGTCGTCGGCCTTGATGGCGCCGCCGATCAGTTCCAGCGTCGGCACGAAGGCCTGCAGTTCCGGCAGCCGGCGATTGGTCGGCGGCGCCTTGGCATGGCGGTTCATGAACTGCTTCACGATGCGGTCTTCCAGCGAGTGGAAGCTGATCACCGCCAAGCGGCCGCCGGGCTTGAGGCGCGCCATCGCCGCGTCCAGGCCAGCTTCAAGGTCGGCCAGCTCGCGGTTGATGTGGATGCGGATGGCCTGGAAGCTGCGCGTGGCCGGATGGATCTTGTCCTTGCCACGCGGCATCACCGAGGCGATCAGCTCGGCCAGTTCAGCGGTACGCGTGAACGGCTGCTTCTCACGCCGAGCAACGATGGCGCGGGCGATGCGACGGCTCTGGCGCTCATCGCCATAGGTGAACAGCACGTCGGCGATTTCGCGATCTTCGGCGCGGTTCAACCAATCCGCAGCGCTTTCACCCGAATCCGGGTCCATGCGCATGTCCAGCGGGCCGTCCTTGCCGAAGCTGAAACCACGCTCGGCCACGTCGAGCTGCGGCGAGGACACGCCCAGGTCGAACAGAACGCCATCCAGACCGGCAGCGGTTTCGCTCCAGTCCAGCAGGTCGGCAAAGCTGCCGCGATAGATGGCCACACGGCCGTCCGGCGCGAAATCGCGCTCGGCCACGGCAATGGCCTCGGGGTCCTTGTCCATCACCAGCAGGCGTCCGTCCGCGCCAAGCTGGCGCAGCACGCCGCCAGCGTGACCGCCACGACCGAACGTGCCATCCAGATAAGTACCGTTTTCGATCACCCTCAGGCCATCAAGGACCTGGGTGTACAGCACCGGCAGGTGAGCCGCCGGCGGCTGCGACACCGGAGGGTGACCGGCCTGCGCTTCACCGCGCACCCGGGCACCCCGGCTCACAACTTCAGATCGAGAAGCCCATCGCCCAGATCCTCGTCAGACAACGTCTGCTGGATCAGTGCGCGATGCGCTTGCTCGCTCCACAATTCGAACTTGTCCCCCATACCCATCAGCACTGCTTTCTTCTCGATGCCCACCGCGCTGCGATGACTGGACGGCAGGCTGATACGGCCATTGCCATCCAGTTCCAGATGGGCGGCCGAGCCGACAAGCTTCTGCTGCAGGGTGCGCACTACGCGCTGGGTATTGGGCTTTGCCATTACGTCGTCCCGCACCCGCTCCCACTCCTGCTCTGAGTACAACCACAGGCAACCGGCTTCGAACGGGTTGTAGGTCAGCACAAGGCGATTGCCACTGGCGCGCGCAACCAGGTCGCGATAAGCGGTTGGAACCGCCATGCGTCCTTTGTCGTCAACCGTGATGGCAGTCTCACCCTGGAACACGCCTGCGGCACCCGTTCGTTCGTTTTGCTTGGGAAGTCATTGAACCACGAAAAACCACAAAAAACCCGGTTTTCCCTCTGATGCCCACCTTAGCAGCGAGCCTAGGGTTGTCAACAACTTTCACCGCACAAAATCACGTGCCGCATCAATGGCTTGCACCAATCTTTAGAGAGTTGTTCAAGGTTTATCCACAAGTTACTGGTTTACCTCAAATTTTGAGATTTGTATGAAATTCAGTGGTGTAGAGGCTGCGTGAAAACGGGGCCGCAGCCCAGCCGCCATTCAGCCGCACGTGGCCGACACCCGCGCAAAACGGCACACTCCGTGCATGTGCCTTGTCGCCCTCGCCTGGAAAACCCACCCGCATTGGCGTCTGCTCATGGCCGGCAACCGTGACGAGTTCCACGTCCGCCCCACCGCGCCGTTGCAGCGCTGGCCATCGCCCCATGACAACGTGATCGCCGGACGCGACCTGCGTTCCGGCGGCAGCTGGGTGGGGGTGAATGTGTACGGGCAAGCCGCCGTGGTCACCAATGTGCGTGACCCAAGCGCAGCGACAGGCGGGCCTTCGCGCGGCGAACTGATCGCGAGCTACCTGGCTGGCGGACAGGCGGCCACGGACTATGCTGACACTCTGGCCTGCCGGGCGACGGCGTTCGCACCGTTCAATCTATTGGTCGCCGACGCTGGAAGCTGCAGCTATCTGGGCAACCACCCGCAGGCCCGGCAGGATCTGGCGCCAGGCGTGCACGGCATGTCGAACGGCGCATTGGATGCCCCCTGGCCCAAGACCCGGCGCTTGATGGGCGTACTCGAGGATTGGTTGGCCGCCGGTAATGACGGTCTGGAGCCGCTCTGGGCGGCGCTGGCCGATGAGCAGCAGGCGCAGGACGCCCAGTTGCCATCTACCGGCGTTCCACTGGAGTTGGAGCGATTGCTATCGAGCGCCTTCATACGCGGAACCGACTACGGCACCCGCGCCAGCACCATCGTGGCGATCGGCCAGGATGGCAGCGGTTTCATCCACGAACGCCGTTTCGGCCCGGATGGTGTGTATCTGGGTGAGACGCGCATGGAGATTGGGAAAGAAGGCTTTGGCCCTTAGCCCCCTCCCTTTGGCCGAAGCTTGATCCCCTCCCTTTCGCCGCAGGTGAAGGGGAGGGTTAGGGAGGGGTGCTTTGGCTTTGGCTTTGGCTTTGGCTTTGGCTTTGGCCTACAGCCAAAGCAAGATCAAAAGCCCCCCCATCCGCCCTACGGGCACCTTCCCCCGCAGGCGGGAGAAGGGAAAGAAAACAGCAAGGCAGGAGCAACAGCCAAGGCCAAGGCCAAAGCCACGGCAACAGCAACAGCAACAGCCAAAGCCAAAGCCAAAGCCAAAGCCTCAGCAAAGCCAGAGCCAGAGCCAGATGCAAGAGCAACAACCACAATCAGGGCCAGAGCTGGAGCCGAAAACAAAGCAAAAGCCACAGCCACAAAAGCTACAGCCGTACTTCTCCCCGCCACGATGCGCAGCGAGCCAAGCACTAAATCCGAAGAGCCAGAGCCCCCTTTAGTAAAGGGGGCGCGCCGACAGGCGCGGGGAATTGGAGGGCAGAGGCCCGGGGCCCAAAGTTTTGCGCTGCAAAACTTTGGGGCTTTCATCGCCCGCCAGGCGATGAAAGCGGCGGAGCCGGCCGATAAGCCGGGTTTTGTCGTGGACAGTCATTCCTCTAGGCGCTACGTCACCGTAACGCTCAAGCAACCTACCCGGACCCGACGCGGGCCACGCCATTAGGTCCCTATTTGGTCTTGCTCCAGGTGGGGTTTGCCGTGCCGGTCTGTTACCAGACTCGCGGTGCGCTCTTACCGCACCATTTCACCCTTACCACGCGCCCGAAGGCCGTTCGGCGGTATCTTCCTGTTGCACTTTCCGTCGGCTTGCGCCGCCCAGGCGTTACCTGGCACCTTGCCCTGTGGAGCCCGGACTTTCCTCGGCATTCTCGAAAGAATGACGCGACTGTCTGGCCGACTCCGCCGCGCGTATTGTCGCACGTCCAGCACCACACCGGCCGATCATTTCATTCAGCTGCAAGCATCCGGTAACGCAGCGGTCGCACACCGTCATGCGTGAATGACAGCAACCAACCTTCATGCAGGATGTCGATCTGCTGGAAGTCCACGTGCGCGCCGCTGCCCAGCAACTGCCGAGACAATTCATCCAGGGCCGCCAGAGCCCAGCTGCGCAGCACTGCAGGATCGGCATCTTCGACGAAAGCCACTGCCGGCAACGGCCAGTTGTCGTACAGCAACAACACATTGCGCGCCTGCCGGGCATAGCCCGGCTTGTGCAACACCTGGCGCTTCTTCTCCACCGCCCAGCGCATCACTTCCACCCACAGCCGCTCGGGCTCATCGCCCGCCCATGGACTGCCCTCATAGGTGTCAGCCAACAACTGGCGCAGCAATGGGCTGTCCCATTCGGCACGTGCCTCCTCTGCGCGGTGCTGCAGCACCGGTCGCACCCAGCCGGAGTTGATGCCATTCAACTTGGCCTGCACCTGTTTGAAGGCCTCAGGCACCACTTCCATGCATTCCACGCCGATCCGGCCAGAGCCGGCATCCAGCATGAAGTCCGGGCTTTCGCGCTTGCTCACCCGCAGCGGATAGACCAGCTCCGACGCCCAGGCGGTCAACCAGCGCACCATCATCCAGCGCTCACGCTGGGTCTTGATCTCGCCGCCGGTGCCACCCGCCAACGGGTGCTCGCGCAGGTCCAGTTGCTGGCGCAGGCTGGCAGCATCGGCCGCCGCCCACATCGCCTCAGTCGTTGCTGCCCTGTCCATACAAAGCCTTGCGCGGCGCGCCACTCAGTTCAGCCGCCAGTTTGGCAGCAGTGGAAGGCGGCAGGTGCTCGTTCAATTTGGCGTACAGACGGCGGCCTTCGGCGATCTTGGCTTGTTCATCGTCGCCGGCACCCTGCACCATCACCACGAACTCGCCCTTGCGCTGGTTGTCGTCGGCCAGCACCTTGGCCAGCAGTTGCTCCAGGCTGCCATCGAGCACGGTTTCGAACAGCTTGGTCAATTCGCGCGCCACCACCGCCGGACGTTCACCACCAAAGGCCGCCGCCATGTCAGTCAGCGATTCGGCGATGCGGTGCGAGGACTCATAGAACACCAAAGTACCGGTCTCGGCCGCCAGCTTGTTCAGGCGCTCGCGTCGGGCCGCGCCCTTGGCCGGCAGGAAGCCTTCAAACACAAAGCGATCACTGGGCAATCCGGCCACACTCAGGGCGGCAATTGCCGCGCAGGCGCCTGGGACTGGGCTGACCTTGACCCCGGCTGCTCGCGCCGCGCGCACCAGACGGAAGCCCGGGTCGCTGACCAGCGGCGTGCCGGCATCACTGACCACCGCCAACGACTCACCGCCCAGCAGGCGTGACACAACGCGCTCGGCCATCGCCTCTTCGTTGTGGTCATGCAGCGCCACCAAGGGTTTGCTGATGCCGAAATGCGAGAGCAACTGACCGGTATGACGGGTGTCTTCCGCGCAGATGGCGGCCACTGAACGCAGCACCTCCTGTGCACGCGGGCTCAGATCGCCAAGGTTGCCGATCGGCGTGGCAACGACATACAAGGTGGCAGCAGCAGTACTCATCATCGGTATTTCCGTGGGCCAAGGGTAGAATCGTACCGTTTCCCCCGCCCGGCACTGCCGCGCCCTGTCGAACGGACCTCAAATGAACAAGCCAGCCGCACGGATTTCCGCCCTGTCATTGTCGATGCTGCTGTTCGTCGGCTGCGCCACCACCAGCGTAGCGCCGACCAGCTCCCCCGCCCAGCAGGCCGCCATCGCCCTGCTTGAACAAGGCAAACCGCGCGACGCCGCACAGCAACTGGAAGCGCAGGCCGCACTGGTACGCGGCGGCGCCAAGAGCCCCTTGCTGGCCGATGCCGCCTTTGCCTGGCAGGAAGCCGGTGACAGCGCGCGTGCGCGCATGCTGATGGCACAGGTGCAGCAGCGCCAGCTGTCCGGTGCCACCCGCCAGCGCTTCAACCTGCTGCAGGCCGAGCTGGCGTTGGGCGACAAGCAGCCGGCCACCGTGCTGCAGGTACTGACCGAGAATCCGGCAGCACTGTCGGCGCCACTGCAGGCACGCTGGTACCTGGCCCGCGCGCAGGCGCTGGAAGCCACCGGCGACGCCTTCGCCGCAGCTGCCGAACGCGCCCGCGCCGGCACCCAGCTCAGCGGCACGGCACGCAACGACAACCAACGTGCCATCACCCGCCTGTTGGCCGGCCTGAACGACGCCACCCTGAGCAGCCGCGCCGCCGCGCTGCCGGTCGGTGATCCGCTTTACAACCACGCAGGGCGCGCCCTGATCGGCCGCGGCCTGCCGCTGCCGCGTCCGTTCGACCGCGATACCGCCTCGCAACTGGATACCAGCAAGCGCCCGGCCGCCGATGCCGACGGCTACCGGCCGCCGGTGAAGATGGCGGTGCTGTTGCCGCTCAGCGGCAACCTCGCTGCCGCCGGTGCATCGGTCCGTGACGGGCTGCTGGCCGCTTACTACGGCGAGAGCCGTCGCCGCCCGTCGATCGACTTCATCGACACCAAGGGCACCGCCAGCGGTGCCGGCGCGGCCTATGACAAGGCGGTCGGCAACGGCGTCGATTTCATTGTCGGCCCGCTCGGCCGCGACGAAGTGGACGCGCTGTTCCACCGCAGCGAGCTGCCGGTGCCGCTGCTGGCCCTGAATCGCGGCAAGGACGCACCGCCGCCGGGCAACGTCGCTTTTTCGTTGGCCCCGGAAGACGACGGCCTGATGGCCGCCGAGTACCTGCTCGGCCGCGAGCGCCGCAATGTGCTGGTGATCGCCAGCAGTGACGACGCCGGGCGTCGTTCCAGCGGTGCCTTCAAGGAACGTTTCAGTGAGCGCGGCGGCAAGATCGCCGCGACCATCACTGTCGGCGACGTACCGGCAGACATCACCGCGCAGCTGCGCCAGGCAACCGGCGTCGACGCGATCCTGCTCGCGGTCAAGGGCAGCCAGGCGCGCGTACTGGCGCCGCAGCTGGCCTTGGCCGGATTGGGTGGCGTCAGCCGTGTCGGCACCTCGCAGTTGACCGCAGGCACCGGCAAGGCCGAAGACGACGTTGCCCTGGATGGCATCGCCTTCCCGACCGAAGCCTGGAGCAGCCGCGGCGTTGCCGGCCTGCCGGCCGCGGCGGCAGTTGCCGCCACGTTGCCGACCGCACGCGGTGGTGCCAGCCGCCTGTTCGCCTTCGGCTACGACGCATGGAAGATCACCGCCTACATGGAGAAGCTGGCCAACAGCACCAGCGGCGGCCTCAGCGGTGCCACCGGCACCCTGCACCTGGACGGTTTCGGCAACGTGCTGCGCACCCCAGCCTGGTCCACCTTCAGCACGGGCCGCCCGGTCGCCATCGGTGATGGCCGCTGAGCAGAACGAACGCGGCGCAGCGGTGGAAACCGCTGCCCGTGCACTGCTGCAGAACGCTGGCTTGCAGTGGCGGGCCAGCAATGTGCGGTTTCGCGGCGGTGAGCTGGATCTGGTGATGTACGACCGCGAAGCAGCCAGCCTGGTCTTTGTCGAAGTACGTTACCGCCGCTCCGCCCAGTTTGGTGGCGGCGCTGCCTCCATCGATGCCAGCAAGCGTCGCAAGCTGGTCCGCGCCGCCCAGCTCTACCTCAACCAGCACCCCGCGCTGGCCAACAGCCCCTGCCGCTTCGACGTGGTCGAAGCCAGTGGCGAGCCGCCGCGCCTGAACTGGATACGCGACGCTTTCCGCGCCGACGACTGCTGATGCCAAGCATATTCACCCACGCCGCGATCCCACTAGCACTGTGGTGCGCCAGCGAGCGCCGACGTGTTTCCACACGCCTGCTGGGCGCGGGCGTTGCCGCGGCGATGCTGCCCGATGCCGATGTACTGGCCTTCGCCCTGCATATTCCCTACGCGGACAGCTTTGGTCATCGCGGTGCCAGCCACTCGCTGTTGTTCGCCACACTGTTGGCGGCCCTGGCCATTGCCTTTGCCAAGGCACTGCGTGCGAGCCGCCTGCAGGCGTTTGCATTCGTCTTCATCTGCGCGTTGTCGCATCCGTTGTTGGACGCCCTGACCTCCGGCGGCCTCGGTGTCGCGCTGTGGTGGCCATGGAGTGACCAGCGCCTGTTCGCCCCGTGGCGGCCCATCCGCGTATCGCCGTTCGCCAACAACTTCTTCAGCGCACGCGGCTTGCAGACGGTGCTGTCGGAGCTGCGCTGGGTATGGCTGCCGTTGCTGGTGGCGGTGATCGGCTGGAAGATGGTTCAATCGCCGCAGGGTTGGCGCCGCCGCGCCGACGACTGAGCCACCCGGGGAAACCATGCGCTACCGCCTGCTGCGGTCTTCAAGACTGCTGTTGTCCTGCTGCCTGTTGCTGCTTTCCATCCCATCCTTCGCCGCCGCTGGAGTTCCTGCCGCCGGCGAATTCCCGCCCTCGATCGCACTCGGCAAGAACCTGCCTGGCGAACTGGTCGACCTGCAGCAACGTCGCGGCAAGGTGGTCATCATGACCTTCTGGGCGAGCTGGTGTGGCCCCTGCATGCGCGAACTACCCGTGCTGGCGCACCTGCAGAGCGTGGTTGGCAAGGACGCGCTGGAGGTCATCGCAGTGAACTGGGACGAACCGCGCGCGCAGGTGGTGAACTTTGCACGCCGCAACAGGAAGCTCGACCTGGAATACGTACTCGACAGCAAGGGCAAGGCCGCCGAGGCCTATGGGGTGAAGGCCATCCCCCTGATGTTCGTGCTGGACCAGGATGGCCGCATCAGCGCCGTCCATCGCGGCTATTCGGAAGCGTCGTTGCCGGGGATCCTGGAGCAGGTCCTGGCCCTGCTGCCCGAACATGTACGCACGCGGCCAGCGCAGAACACCAAGACCGGCAGCAGCGGATGACACGGCCTAGAATGTGCTGGTGAACACCGCCCTTTCCGACGCATTCAAGCACACCCTGGCACAGCTGCTGGGCGACGGCTGGCGCACCGACGCCACCTCGCTCGCAGCCCATGCGCAGGACAACTCCTGGCGCCATGCCTTGCCACAAGGCGTGGCCCTGCCAAGCACACGCGAACAGGTTCAAGCCATCGTCCGCGCCTGCCGTGAACACGGCGTGCCCCTGGTCGGTCGCGGCACCGGCACCGGCACCACCGGCGCTGCGGTACCCACGGCTGGCGGCATCGTGCTGTCGTTCGCGCGCATGAACCGCATCGTTGCGATACAACCCGGCGATCGCTGCGCGGTGGTCGAACCCGGTGTACTCAACGGCGATCTGCAACAGGCACTGATGCCGCACGGCCTGTTCTGGCCGCCGGATCCTTCCAGTGCGGATATCTGCAGCATCGGCGGCAACCTGGCCTGCAATGCTGGCGGCCCGCGCGCGGTGAAGTACGGCACCAGCCGCGACAACGTACTTGGCCTGGTGGCGGTCACCGGCACCGGTGAGTTGATCCAGTGCGGTGGTCCCTACACCAAGGATTCCACCGGCTACGACCTCACCCATCTGCTGGTTGGCAGCGAAGGCACGCTGGCGCTGATCGTCGAAGCCACACTCAAGCTGACCCCTCGCCCGCGCAGCCAGGCTGGCCTGCGCGTGCTGTACCGCGATGCCGAAGCGGCTGCCGCTGCCGTATCGCGGGTGATGGCACAACCGGTGACGCCGACCACGCTGGAATTCATGGACGCCCGCAGCCTGCAGCTGCTGCGTCACAACGGTGCGCAGGTGCCCGAAGCCGGCGCGATGTTGCTGATCGATGCAGACGGTGATGAAGACACCCTGCCCTACCTGCTGAATGCCTTGGCCGAGGCGGCTGAAGGCGACGGCATGCTGGCGCTGGATGTGGCCACCGATGGCAGCGCGCGCGACAAGCTGTGGGCGGCACGCCGCGCCCTGTCGCCGGCACTGAAAACCATTGCGCCAGGCAAGATCAACGAAGACGTGGTGGTGCCGGTGTCGCAGATCCCGGCGCTGGTGGAAGGCGTGCAGCGGCTTTCCGAACAGGCCCAGCTGCCGATCGTTACCTTCGGCCATGCCGGCAACGGCAACCTGCACGTCAACATCCTCTATCACCCGGATGATGCGGACGAGAATGCGCGCGCACATGCGGCCCTGCCCAAGGTATTTGCATTGGCGCTGCAGCTGGGCGGCACTTTGTCGGGTGAGCACGGGATTGGCCTGGCCAAGCGCGATTTCATGGCGCAGGCATTTTCAGCAGGCACCCTGGCGACGATGCGCGCGATCAAACAGGCACTGGACCCGGACGGCATTCTCAATCCGGGCAAGGTGTTGCCGGAGGCGTAGGGCACGGCTGGCTGTAGTGCCGAGCCATGCTCGGCAGGGGCTTTACAAGCGCGCGTCTGACAATCCAGTGGCTTCGCGGCTTACGCCGCTCCTACAACAGACTGCTCAGGCAATCGCTTCGGCGTAGCGGCAGGACAGCAAGGCCTTGATCAGGAAATCGACCTGGCTGGTTTCTCGGGCGTCCACCCACATCACCGGCAAGCGGTGGCCTTCGCCGGCCAGGGCATTGCGGAAGTCGCTGAAGCTGAAGTCAGGCTCGCGGTCCTGGCAGGTCACGCCCACGGCAAAGCAGGCATCCGGTGCCAATGCACGGAAACGCTCCAGCAGTGTCAACGTACTTGGCAGCGCGCGCGGGTTGAGTGCGCTCACAAGTACGATCACGCCAATTGCACCTTCCGCCACGATCGGCCACATGAAATCCAGGTAGGCCTGCCCGGGTACGCCGTAGACGTGCAGCAACTCACCATCACCCAGTTCAATGGAGCTGTAATCCAGCGCCACCGTCGTATGCGATTTATCCTCGAATGCGTCCAGCGCTGCTTCGTCGCTGATCGGCATTTCCGTGCTGATCGGTTCCATGTCCGAGATCGACCGGATCGCAGTCGTTTTACCCGCACCCATTTCACCGACAAAAACCAACTTGGTTGCCATAGCCGTCAGACCTGAAGCCCCTTGGAAAAATTGAGCCCGAATCGCTTGGCGATACGTGTGAAGAAACCGGACACCTTGTTGCCGGAACCCTGCGCGGGTGCAGCCCCGGTGCCGCTGCCATCAAGCAGCCCGGTACAGGCTGCCGCGGCCATGATACGGGCAATATCATCCAATGACGTGCCGGTGGCCTGCGCCAGTTCGCCCGGCTGCCACGGCCGCCGCATCATCGCCGCCATCGGCAACAGCCATTGCACCGGCAACTTGCCGGTCTCGACCTCCGGCCAGCCGCGCAGCTGGCATGGGTTTGTGGTCTCCCGTTGCACCAGCGGCTCCGGCGAGCGTGCCGCCGCCTGCCAGCAGAAGTCCTCGAAGGCATGGGTGCTGACCGCATCGGCCATGCATTCATCCACGGCCTCGGCGCTGCCGAGCTGCGACAGGGTCCAGCCCGGCTCGGCGGCGGCCTTCAGGAAGTTCTCGTAGGGCAGATCACGCAGCAGGGTAGCCCGCGTATGCGTGGCATCGATCAGCAGCTTGACCAGGCCCATGTGCAGCAGGCAGGGCTTGCCTTTGCTGCCACTCAAACTGCGGAACAGCGTGCGCGGCTTGTAGCGCTCGCCACTGTTGTCAGACGCCACCAGCAGCTGTCGCAACTGCTGGAAAATATCGCGGACGCTGGCGCCGTAGGCCACGCCCGGAATGCTCAGGCCCGACAACACCTTGCGCGTGACCGCCAGCACCGGCAACCCCTGCTGACTGGCCTCCCGCAGCAATTGTTGGCTATTGCTGTCATCGATGCAGGCCACCAGCAGATCCACCTGTTGGTGGTTCCACTCCTGCACGTCGGCCTGAATGTACTCGGCCATCAGCAACGAACTGGCAACCTTCAGCCGCATCATGTGCAGGACATCCAAACCCTGGCAGCCGATAACGGCCGCAGAGATCTTGCGGGCGGGTGCACTCATGGTGTCGATCAAGTTCTGTGAGTCGAAGCTCTATCGGCGTGGGGGGGGGGCGGACAC
>Ga0308157_10001631_pt1 | contig 43675 bp, 40 predicted proteins | sample PhyBR1_FD_201035 | JGI IMG/M metagenome (GOLD analysis project Ga0308157, IMG submission 201035) | Phyllosphere microbial communities from UC Gill Tract Community Farm, Albany, California, United States - DLSLB.R1 | ecosystem: Host-associated > Plants > Phyllosphere > Unclassified | place: USA... | reverse complement strand
ACGAGGCGAGAGTCGATGACCTTGGTGTCGTTGGCACCGCAAAAGGGACAGTGCATGGTGGCAGGCAACAAAAAAAGGGAGGGCCATGGTAGCGCATTGCACTGGCAAGACAAGCCAAAGGGGTTAACATCCATGGGAAATCTGCCCGTTAAGGACTCCTCCATGCACTACCGAGCGCTCGTCGTGCTGTGCTGCGCCGCCCTGCTCGCCGCCTGCGGCAGCGACAGGCCGAAGACCGATACCTCCGTTTCGCCGGCACCGGCCCGCGTGGCCAAAACCACCGAAGCGCCCGGCCCGCTTCCGGCCTACCAGCGCGAATTGAGCGGTACTTTGCTGGAAATCCCGGCCGGCGCCGACGTGGAACTGGCGTTGCTGGTGATCGACGAACGCGACCGCCCGCAGCGCCTGCTGGCCAGCAGCAACCTGACCGCTACCGGCCAGGCCCTGCCCTACCAACTGCGCTTCAACCCCGAAGCGTTCCCGGCCGGCGCACGCGTGGAATTGCATGGCCGCGCCAGCCGCTCCGGCCAGCTGATCATGCACCTGCCGCCCCTGCGCATCACCCAGGCGCAGACCCAGGCCACCGGGCCACTACGTTTCGAGAAGGCGCCCTGAGTGGCGCCGCTTGCCTTGCAGCAGGCCCTCAGCGGCCTGATAGGTGAGGCGCGACTGGTCGTCAGCGAACTGCCCGGCTGCGCCTTGAAACTGTGGCTGATCGACGACCAGAATATGGACCGCGCCTTTAGCAGCGACGAAACCCGGCGCATTCTCGAAGACCCGCCCTACTGGAGCTTCTGCTGGGCCAGTGGCCTGGCCATGGCCCGTTACCTGGCCGAGCGCCCGGAATGGGTGGCCGGCAAGCGGGTGCTGGACTTTGGCGCCGGGTCCGGCATTGCCGGCATCGCTGCCGCCCGCGCGGGCGCCCGGGAGGTGGTGGCCTGCGACCTGGACCCACTGGCCCTGCAAGCCTGCCGCGCGAATGCCGCGCTGAACGGAGTGCAACTGGGCTACAGCGACGACTTCTTCGCCGAGGACGACCGCTTCGACCTGATCCTGGTCGCCGACGTGCTGTACGACCGGGCCAACCTGCCGCTTCTGGATGCCTTTCTTGGCCGTGGTCGCCAGGCCCTGGTGGCCGATTCGCGGGTACGCGACTTCAGCCACCCGCTCTATCAGCAGCTGGGGGTGCTTGAAGCGCTGACCCTGCCCGACCTGGCCGAGCCGCACGAATTCCGCCGGGTCAGCCTGTACCACGCCAGCCGCGACACCTTATAGTGGTGTTATTCACGAGTTTGCGAGAAGCGCAATGAGCCAAGACACGCCTTACATTTTCGACGCTACCGATGCCACCTTCCAGCAGCTGGTGATCGAGAACTCCTTTCACAAACCGGTGCTGGTGGATTTCTGGGCCGAGTGGTGTGCGCCATGCAAGGCGCTGATGCCCTTGCTGGCGAAGATCGCCGAGGGCTACCAGGGCGAACTGCTGCTGGCCAAGATCAACTGCGACGTGGAACAACAGGTGGTCGCCCAGTTCGGCATTCGCAGCCTGCCGACCGTGGTGCTGTTCAAGGACGGCCAGCCGGTGGACGGCTTTGCCGGTGCCCAGCCGGAATCGGCGATCCGCGCCATGCTCGAGCCGCACGTGCAAATGCCTGCCGCACCGCAGGCATCGCCGCTGGAACAGGCCAAGGCGCTGTTCGCCGAAAGCCGTTTCGCCGAAGCAGAAGCGCTGTTGCAGGCCCTGCTGGGTGAAGACAACAGCAATGCCGAGGCACTGATCCTGTACGCCCGTTGCCTGGCCGAACGTGGCGAGCTGGGGGAAGCGCAGGTGGTACTGGACGCGGTCAAGAGCGATGAACACAAGGCCGCACTGGCCGGCGCCAAGGCCCAACTGACCTTCCTGCGCCAAGCGGCCAGCCTGCCGGAAGTGGCGGAGCTGAAAAGCCGCCTGGCCCAGAACCCTGAGGATGATGAAGCCGCCTACCAGCTGAGCGTCCAGCAGTTGGCACGCCAGCAGTATGAGGCGGCGCTGGAAGGGTTGCTGAAACTGTTCCAGCGTAACCGCAGCTATGACAATGGGCTGCCGCAGAAGGCGATGCTGCAGGTCTTTGAATTGCTGGGTGGCGATCACCCGCTGGTTGGGGTTTATCGTCGCAAGCTGTCGGCGGCGATGTTCTGACCTGAAGCTGATGGCGAGGGCTTCGCCCTCGTTCGCGGGCACGCCCGCTCCCACAAGGTGGACCTCAACACCGGTTTATCCAACCCAGTGATAAACCGGAGCATCCCCACCGTTTTCCACCTTAACCTCACTGCTGTGGCGCAAACGCACCAGCAGCCGCTTGCCCGCCGCTGTACTGCCGGCCAGCCCTTCCAGCCGGTCGAGCAATTGCGGCCCGCTCATCTGCCCCGCCAGGCGCAACACCTCGCGCGCCGCCGTCCATTGTCCGTCATCCTGCCGTGGCGCAGCCACCGGGGCCGCCGCAACGGCATGCGCCGCTGCCGGCACCTCGATCTGCCGCCCCAACTGTGCCCACTCTTCAGGCTCAAGCTCGATGGTGAGGTCCACCGGCCATTCCCCAATCTGTCCACGAATTCTCACGATGCATTCCTTGAGCAAGGTCGATGGCCCATGCTACCGCAAGATGAAACCTGCGCCATGCGGGCTGGCAGGACGCAGAAAAGTTGTTATAACATAACCCAATCATCCAGCCCGCCCCGGAGCCTTCCATGCGTCGCCTGTTGCTCGCCCTGCCCTTCGCTTTGCTGCCACTGGCCGTGGCCCATGCCCACGAAGACCATGACCATGATCACGACCACGCCCATGGCACCTTGGGCGCGCATGAACACGGCGTGGCCAAGCTCAATGTCGTCCTCGACGGCAATACCCTGGAACTGGAGCTGGACAGCCCCGCCATGAACCTGGTTGGTTTCGAGCACGCTGCCAGCAGCGACGCCGACAAGGCCAAGGTTGCCGCGGTGCGCCAGCAGCTGGAGCAACCGTCGAAGCTGTTCGGCCTTGCCTCGGCAGCCGGCTGCAAGGATGACCAGCAAGCGTTGGAAAGCCCGTTGTTCGGTGACGCCGCCAAAGCGGACGACGACGGTGACGAGCATGAGAAGGGCCACATGCACAGCGACATCAATGCCCATTACCAGTTGACATGCGCCACCCCGGAGAAACTCACCCAGCTGGACCTGGCCCCCCTGTACAAAGCCTTCCCGGCCACGCAGAAAATCAACGTGCAGCTGATCGGCCCCAACGGCCAGAAAGGCGTCGAAACCTCGCCCGCCAAGGCCATGGTCGCGTTCTGAGATGAATCAGGCACTGATTGAACTGCAGGACCTGGTGTTCGCCTGGCCAGGCCAGGCGCCACTGCTGGACATCCCGGCATTTCGCCTACAAGCCGGTGAGGCCCTGTTTCTCAAAGGCCCCAGCGGCAGTGGCAAGACCACCCTGCTGGGCCTGCTGGGCGGGGTGAGCCGAGCGGACCAAGGGCGAATCCGGCTGCTTGGCCAGGACCTGGCCGCGCTGGGCCAAGGTGCACGCGACCGGTTCCGCGTCGACCACACCGGCTATATCTTCCAGCAGTTCAACTTGCTGCCCTTCCTGTCGGTAAGGGAGAACGTCGAACTGCCATGCCGCTTCTCCCGCAGCCGGGCGGAACGGGCCATCCAGCGCCATGGCAGTGTCCACCAGGCGGCAGGCGAACTGCTCGCCCACCTGGGGCTGGGCGACCCGGCACTGCTGGCGCGCCGTGCCGACAGCCTGTCGATAGGCCAGCAACAGCGGGTAGCCGCAGCCCGCGCGCTGATCGGTCAGCCCGAGCTGGTGATTGCCGACGAGCCGACCTCGGCGCTGGACGCCGACACCCGTGAAGTGTTCATCCGCCTGCTGTTCGACGAGTGCCGCGCTGCTGGTGCCAGCCTGCTGTTCGTCAGCCACGACCAGAGCCTGGCGCCGCTGTTCGATCGCCACCTGTCGCTGGCCGAACTCAACCGTGCCGCCAAGCCCGTGGAGGCCTGATGTACCTGCTCCGCCTTGCCCTGGCCAGCCTGGCCAACCGCCGTTTCACCGCCTTTCTCACTGCCTTTGCCATCGCCCTGTCGGTATGCCTGCTATTGGCCGTGGAGCGGGTGCGGACCGAGGCCCGTGCCAGCTTCGCCAGTACCATCAGCGGTACCGACCTGATCGTGGGCGCGCGCTCCGGCTCGGTGAACCTGCTGCTGTATTCGGTATTCCGGATCGGCAACGCCACCAACAACATCCGCTGGGACAGCTTTCAGCACTACGCCCATGACCCACGGGTGAAGTGGGCGATTCCGATCTCGCTGGGCGACTCGCACCGCGGCTACCGGGTAATGGGCACCACTGCCGACTACTTCGAGCATTACCAGTACGGCCGCAAACAGCACCTGCAGCTGAGCCAGGGCCGCGAATTCGCCAGTGACCCGTTCGAAGTGGTACTCGGTGCCGAAGTGGCCGATGCACTGCATTACAAGCTGGGGGACAAACTGGTGCTGGCGCACGGTGTGGCTGCAATCAGCCTGGTCAAGCATGACGACAAACCGTTCACCGTCGTGGGCGTGCTCAAGCGTACCGGCACACCGGTCGACCGCACCCTGCACATCAGCCTGGGCGGCATGGAGGCGATCCACATCGACTGGCACAATGGCGTGCCGGCACGTGGCGCCGGGCGCATCAGCGCCGAGCAAGCACGCAGCATGGACCTGCAACCTGCCGCCATCACGGCGTTCATGCTGGGCCTGAACAACAAGATCGCCACATTCAGCCTGCAGCGGGAAATCAACGAGTACCGCAACGAACCGCTGCTGGCGATCCTGCCTGGCGTTGCCTTGCAGGAGCTGTGGAGCCTGATGGGCACGGCGGAACAAGCCTTGTTCGTGGTTTCGCTGTTCGTTGTGCTCACGGGCCTGATCGGCATGCTCACGGCCATTCTCACCAGCCTCAACGAACGCCGTCGGGAGATGGCGATCTTGCGTTCCGTAGGGGCCAGGCCGTGGCATATCGCCGGGCTGCTGGTGCTGGAGGCGCTGTCACTGGCGGCAGTCGGCATCGTCGCCGGGCTGGGCTTGCTGTATGCGGGTATCGCCCTGGCACAGGGGTATGTACAGGCCAACTACGGTTTGTACTTGCCGCTGGCGCTGCCGAGCGCTCATGAATGGAGCTTGCTGGCTATCATTCTGGCGGCTGCACTGCTGATGGGCAGCGTGCCAGCGTGGCGCGCCTATCGGCAGTCGTTGGCCGATGGCCTGTCCATACACCTATGAGTGCGCGTAATGATCAAACACCTCACCGCCTGCTTCGCGGGTAAACCCGCTCCTACATCGGGTCGCGTTCCCCGTGCAGGAGCGGGTTCACCCGCGAAGAAGCCGGCACTGCAAACGCTGCTGATCCTGTTGCTTGCGGCAGCGATGCCGCTTTGGGCCGCCGAACCCAAGGAGCTCGACTGGCCAGCGCTGATCCCGGAAGGCGCCCCGGTCATTCCACCGCAACTCACCCCCTTGCACGACATGTCGCAATTGAGCAACGCCCTGGCCGCCGAGTCTGCGCCAGCAGCCCGGCAGCAGGCGCCGAACGCGCCGGTGGTGAAAAGCCTCGATGGCCAGCAGGTCAAACTGCCCGGCTACATCGTGCCGCTGGAAGTCAGCGAGGAGGGGCGCACCACCGAGTTTCTGCTGGTGCCTTACTACGGCGCGTGCATCCATGTGCCGCCACCGCCCTCGAACCAGATCGTGCACATTTTCAGCGAAATGGGCGTGCGCGTCGAAGACCTTTATCAACCCTACTGGATCGAGGGAAAGATGCAGGTCAAAGCCTCCAGCAGCGAACTGGCCGACGCCGGCTACCAGATGGAAGCCGAGAAAATCTACGCTTATGAGCTGAAGTGAGCGCTATTACCGGTTCATGAAGACGCTTCGTTGAGCTGGGTCAAACATTCTGTTTAGACCCATCCGTACCATTGGACTACTCGATTATTAACGTCCTCTGGGAGCTTCCATGAACAAGTCCTTGCTCGGTGCCGCATTCGCGGCCCTGGCCTTCGCCGCCCCTGTTGCCCACGCCCACCAGGCGGGGGATGTCATCGTTCGCGCTGGTGCAATCACCACTGCGCCGAATGAGAGCAGCAGCGACCTGAAATTCGACGGCAACAAGGTTTCGGGCACCAAGGCGACACTGGACAGCGACACCCAGCTGGGCCTGGCCTTCGCCTACATGCTCACCGACCACGTTGGCCTGGAGTTGCTGGCGGCTACGCCGTTCAAGCACACCGTAGGCGTAAAAGGCCTGGGTGGCGGGCTGGACGGCAAGCTGGCCGACATCAAGCAACTGCCGCCGACACTGTCGCTGCAGTACTACCCGATGGAACCGAACTCCAAGTTCCAGCCGTATGCCGGCGTCGGTATCAACTACACACTGTTCTTCGATGAAGACCTCAGCAGCGCCCGCAAGCAGCAGGGCTTCAGCAACCTGAAGCTGCAAGACTCGGTAGGTATCGCCGGGCAGTTGGGCATGGACTACATGCTCACGGACAACCTGCTGGTCAACGCCGCGGTCTGGTATGTGGACATCGACACCAAGGCCAGCGTCAACGGCCCCACCGCGCTGGGCTACAGCAAGACCAAGGTCGACGTGGATGTAGACCCATGGGTGTACATGGTCGGCCTAGGCTACAAGTTCTGACCTGAACACTGCAGGGCGGCTTCGGCCGCCCTTGCGCGTTGCAGCCACAGCCAATAAGCCAGGGCCGCCGCGCTGATGGCCATGCCCAGGCCGCACACCGCTACCCACCCCCAGTGCGCATAACACCAGTTCGCCAGCACCGCCCCCACCCCGCTCCCCAGCGAATAACAGCACATGTAGGCCGCAATCAGGCGGCTGGCCATTTCGCCACGCCCGGCCAGCAACACCGTCTGGTTGGTGACATGCACTGCCTGCACGGCAAAATCCAGCATCAGCACGCCAAGGACAAAGGCCATCACGGATTGCCCGAGCATGGCCGTGGGCAGCCATGAAAGCGTCAGCAGCAACAGCGCCAGCCCCGTGGTCCGCTCACCCTGCCCTTGGTCGGCCAAGCGCCCGGCACGCGATGCGGCCAACGTGCCCGCTACACCTGCCAGGCCGAACAAACCGACCTCGGTATGGCTGAACGCCAATGGCGCAGCGCTGAGGGGCATGACCATGGCACTCCACAGCACGCTGAATGCAGCGAAGATCAACCCGCCAAACACGCCACGCTGACGTAGCAGCCGGTCGTGCCGGTAAAGGCTGAACTGGCCGGCGATCAGTGCGCGGAAGCTGGTGCGATGCCGGGTTGCAGGCACGGCGGGCAAGCTGCGCCACATCACTGCGGCCAGCACCACCAACAGGCTTGCAGCCACCCAGTACACGCAGCGCCAACCTGCCAGGTCAGCCAGCCCGCCGGAGACCAGCCGCGCCAGCAAAATACCCAGTACCACGCCACTGGTGACGGTACCTACCGCCTGCCCTTGCTGACCGGGGGCGGCCAGGCTGGCAGCGTGCGCCACCATCAATTGCACCATCACGGCCATCAGCCCGGCGATGGTCAACGCCAGCAGCAACACCGCCCAGTTCGGCGCCATGCCGACAGCCGTCAGCGCCAGTGCCGAAAACAGCAGTTGGCCCAGCAGCAGGCGTTTGCGGTTCACCCGGTCACCCAGCGGCACGACCAACAGCAAGCCCAAGGCGTAGCCCGCCTGGGTTGCACCAACCACCCAACCAATCTGCTGCCGCGCTACACCCAGGTCGGCAGCCATCGAGTCCAGCAACGGTTGCGCAAAGTACACCGTTGCCACTGCCATGCCGCTGGCAGTGGCAAGCAGTAGTGTTATCCAGCGTGTCAGTGAAGGCTGCATGGCCCGACCTCGATAATCTGGTTTCATTTTGAAACTACATGCTGGCTATTTAGCAAATGTGGTTTTAATCTGCAACCAGTCATTCAGAACAAGGTGGCTCCATGCTCGCTGCAAACAACGCGCAATGCCCCGTCGCCCGGGCCTTGGAAGTGCTGGGTGACCGCTGGGCGCTGATGATCCTTCGCGACGCTTTTGATGGCCTGCGTCGCTTCAGTGAGTTTCAGAAGAATCTGGGGCTGGCGAAGAACATCCTCGCCTCACGGCTCAAGTGGCTGGTGGAAAGCGGTTTGCTGGAGCTGCAGCCAGCCTCGGATGGCAGTGCCTACAAGGAATATGTGCTGACCGGGAAAGGGCGCGCAGTATTTCCGCTGGTGGTGGGTTTGCGGCAATGGGGGGAACGGTATCTGTTCGAGGCGGGTGAAACGCGTTCCGCGCTGGTGGACGCCGGCAGCGGGCAGGGGCTTGAACCGTTAGAGGTGAGAAGCCTGGATGGGCGGATGTTGCGCCCCGAGGACTGCGTGCGCAAGGTGGTGCGCCATGGCTGATCCAGGGGCTGCTGCGCAGCCCTGTCGCAACTCAAGGCCGCTTGTGTCTTGAGAGAGGGATCTGGTGTTGCCGCAGCCGAAGAGGGTGTAGATCAACAGCAAAATGCAGGACTCGAAGATCACACGGTTCCTGTGGGAGCGGGCGTGCCCGCGAACACCGGCGCAGCCGGTGCCAGCCACCGCGTCGCCTGCTTCGCGGGCAAGCCCGCTCCCACAATGAATCGCGCAGGCTTTTCGAATTTTGAGAAAGACAGTGGCTCCTACAGGCAGGGCATCGCTTGGCCCGTGACTTCAGCTTTTACCCAGTAGCCGGGCCAGCCCCTCGACCATCGGCGTAGCCTGCGGGAATGCAAACCGCGCCAGCAAGCGCTGGTTATCGGCCCGCGAATGGCGAATATCACCTGCTCGCGCCGCCGCGTAGGTCACCGCTGGCAAGCTGCCCACGACTTTCTGCAGCGCTGCGAGCATCTGGTTGATCGACGTTGCCTGGTTGAGGCCGATGTTCACCGCACCCTCCTCGACCTGCGGCTGCTCCAGTGCCTGCACCATCACTTGCACCAGGTCGCCTACATACAGGAAATCGCGGGTCTGCTCGCCATCCCCGTACACGGTGATCGGCAGGCCCTGCACAGCACGCTCGCAGAAGATGCTGATAACCCCGGAATAGGGCGAGGACGGGTCCTGGCGAGGCCCGAAGATATTGAAGAAGCGGAACACCACCGGCTCCAGCCCGTGCTGACGGCGGTAGAAGTCCAGGTATTGCTCACTGGCCAGCTTGTCCACGGCATAGGGCGTCAGCGGTGCCTTGGGCGTATCCTCGGCGATCGACTCGCCCTCGCCATTGTTGCCATACACGGCGGCACTGGAGGCGAACACCACCCGGCGCAGACCGTGCTCGCGCATGGCTTCACAAACATTGAGGGTGCCGATGAAATTGCTCTGGTGGGTACGCACCGGATCTTCGACCGAAGCCTGCACCGAAGCCACTGCGGCCAGGTGCACCACGGCACTGCAACCTGCCGCAGCCCGCATGACCAGAGCAGCGTCGGCGACATCGCCTTCGATCAGTTCCAGCCGTGGGTGGTCGACCTGCAGGTTGTCCCGTCGGCCAGTGGACAAGTCATCGAGAATGCGTACGGCGTAGCCTTTGTCCAACAACGCATCGCACAGGTGGGAACCAATGAAGCCGGCACCGCCGGTGATCAGGATGGGGGCATCAGCCATGGCGGTAGAAACGGTCCAGTAGGGGCGGCAAGCCGGCGCGCCAGGCACGCGGCTTGATGCCAAAGGTATGGAGGATTTTTTTGCAGGCCAATACGGCATGCTGCGGCTCTTCGCTGGCATCCGGCCGCGCGGCATGCGCTTGCGCCGTGGGTGCCTGCACTGCCAGCTGGCGATATTGGCCGGCCTCGGCCAGGATCGCCTGGCCCAACACCAGCGGCGTGGTCGCCTCGTTGCCGGCGTAATGGTAGGTGCCCCATAGCGGCGCGTTGCAATCGAGTTGCTTGAGCACAGACAGGATCACCCGGGCCGCATCGTCCACAGGTGTGGGATTGCCGCGCCGGTCATCGGCCAGCAGCAACTCAGCCGGTTGCTCGGCACGGGTCAGGAAACGACCGAGCGAGCCATCGATGCTTTCGTCCAGCAACCAGCCAAAGCGCAGCAGCACATGTTGCGGGCACGCCGCACGCACGCTCTGCTCGATCCGCCACAAGGCCTGGCCCCGCAGCCCCAAGGGTACGGGCTCGTCCTTCTCGCTGTAGGCAGTGGCCCGCGAGCCATCGAATACCCGGTAGCTGGAAGGCTGCACCAGGGTGATCTGGTGGTGCTGGCACAGCTCTGCCAGCCGCTCTACTGCCCGCTCCTGCTGCGCCAGGCGCGGCTCGCTGACCGACTCGGCCTGGAACCAGTCGAAGTAATAGGCCAGGTTCACCAGGGCATCGGGGCGATGGTCGTCAAGCAACTGGGTCAGGCTCGCCGGCGTCCAGCCGTTCTCGGGCGGGCGCGGCGCCAGGAATGCGATGTCCTCCTCGGCCCCAAGACGAATCAGCGCTTGCCCGAGGGCATTGCCACCACCCAACAGCATTAGGCGCATACGCATAGAGTCAGCAGATCCGGAGAGGTTGATTAAGGAAAGTGGGTCATTTTGCGGTTTCCGGGCGGGGAAGTCCAACCACAGGGCTTATTGAGTCAAGCCGCCTATTCAATCTCAAACAAACTGTTGCGCAACGGCCCCACGCTCAGCCGTTCCCTGACGTCATCGTCTATACGCGGATCATCCGGACGGTACAGTTTGACCTGTCGGTACGCATTGATGCGATTGATCTCCTCACCCAGGTACTCCCACACCACCCGTGTGCAGGCCGGGTTGCGCCGGTCGCCGCTGGAAACCCCGGCCTTCAGGCCGTTCAGGCGGGTGATCCGGCTTTTGAAGCTGGGAATCAGGATGGTCTGGCTCATTTCGTTGAAGGTCAGCGACTCGTAGTCGATGAGGAATACCCGGTCCTGCAACTGAAACGCTGCGCCCAGATAGCGACAACGGACTTCGGCATGCAGGTCCGTGGCGCTGGAGCGCTCCTGCCGCTCCTGGCGCTCGAACAGGAAACGCCCCCGCTCTTCCCACAGGTGCACCAGCGACACCAGGATCGTGCCGGGCACCGACATGCAGTTCGAATACTCGAAGTAATAACCGCAATACCGCGACAGGTTGCCAGCGTGCTCATGCAGCGGGCGGAACAGTTCACTGATCGGGTCGCTGGGTTGCTCGGCCAGGGCCGAGACGCGGGCACCGATCAGGCGGGCGAACTGCTCGGCTGGCAGGTTCAGCTCGTAATCCTCGACGCCAAAGAAATCACCGATGCGTTTCAGGTTGAAAGCCGTCGGACGGCTCTGCCCGCTGAGGTACTTGTTGAACTGCGCTCGGTTGATCGAGAGCTGGCGGCAAACTTCGGAAATAGAGCGGTAGTGGCTGCAAGCCAGTTTGAGGTTGGTAGCGAAATGCTCACTCATGTACGGAATCCAGGTGACGCGAATGACGCCATTGTAGCATCAAGTCGCATCAAGTCAGAGCAACCCGCGAAATTGTAACGACTCTTGTCATGGCCAACCATGCGCCCCAACGAATAGCGGTGCGCCTGCCGTCCGCTGATCAATCCACACGAAGAATAAGAATCGAGGTCATTTTCCAATGCTCGAAGCACTCAACGATTTCCTCTCGGGGAAACTCCTCATCGTGCTGATCGTCGGTCTCGGCGGTTACTTCACCATCCGTTCGCGGTTCGTACAGTTCCGCCATTTCGGCCACATGTTCGCCGTGTTCAAGGAATCGCTGCGTGGCCAGGCAGGCCAGTTGAGCTCCTTCCAGGCCCTGATGCTGAGCCTGGCTGGCCGCGTGGGCGCCGGTAACATCGCCGGGGTCGGCATTGCCGTGACCTTGGGCGGCCCTGGCGCGGTGTTCTGGATGTGGGTCACTGCCCTGGTCGGCATGGCCAGCAGTTTCTTCGAATGTACCCTGGCCCAGGTGTACAAGCGCGCCGATGGCGACGGCCTGTACCGTGGCGGCCCGGCCTACTACATCCAGCATGGCCTGAAGCTGAAAAGCATGGCCATCGTGTTCTCGATCCTGCTGCTGGTGACCTACGGCTTCGCCTTCATCGGCCTGCAGTCGTACACCGTTACCCATTCGGTGCAAAATGCCTTCGACTTCAAGCCGAGCCACACCGGGCTGGTGCTGGCCGTGCTGCTGGCCATCACCTTCATCGGTGGCATCAAGCGCATCGCGGCGGTCTCGGACCTGCTGGTGCCGGTCAAGACCCTGGCCTACATCGGCGTGACCCTGTACGTGATCGGCACCCAGATCGACCACGTACCCGCCATGCTGGAAACCATCTTCAAGAGCGCTTTCGGCCTTGACCCTGCGTTTGGCGGCCTGCTCGGCAGCGCCATCGTCATGGGCGTGAAGCGGGGCGTGTTCGCCAACGAAGCAGGCTTGGGCAGTGCACCGAACGTTGCCGCCGTGGCGGCAGTGAAACACCCGGGCGCGCAGGGCGTGGTCCAGGCCTTCAGCGTGTTCCTCGACACCTTCGTGATCTGCACCTGCACCGCACTGCTGATCCTGCTGTCGGGCTTCTACACCCCAGGCTTCGAGGGCGACGGCATTGTCCTGACCCAGAACTCGCTGGCCGCGGTGGTGGGTGACTGGGGCCGCGTGTTCGTCAGCGTTGCGCTGTCGCTGTTCGTGTTCACCTGCATTCTCTACAACTACTACCTGGGCGAGAACAGCCTGCAGTTCCTCAGCCGCAACCGCGTGGTACTGATGGTGTTCCGTGGCCTGGTACTGGCGCTGGTGGTGTGGGGTTCGATGCAAGACCTGTCGACCGTGTTCGCCTTCGCCGACATCACCATGACCTGCCTGGCCTTCGTCAACCTGATCGCCCTGGCCCTGTTGTTCAAGACTGGCCTGCGGGTGATGCGCGACTACGACGACCAGCGCAAGGCCGGTATCAAGCAGCCAGTGTTCGATTCGACCAAGTTCGCCGACCTGGACCTGGACCGCAACGCTTGGCCAGCCAACCCTCAGCTGGAAACAGCCGCTGACAAAGCAGCCGTCCAGGCCCAGCCACAGCGCTGATATCCTGCCCTGCCCAAGCCGCCCCGTTCGTGGGCGGCTTTTTTCTCCGCTCACCGCCACGGATGCTTTCCATGCGTGCAGTCAAGAATCTTCTCGTTCTCTATACCGGTGGCACCATCGGCATGCTCGAAACCCCGGAGGGCCTGGCACCGGCCGGCGGTTTCGACGGGCGGATGCGTGAACACTTCGCGCAACTGTCCGATGCCCCCCAACTGCAGTGGACCCTGCAAGAGCTGAACCCGCTGCTGGACAGCGCCAACATGCAACAGCACAACTGGCTGGCCATGCGTGATGCCATCGTCACGGCGGTGGATGCTGGCCATGATGGGGTGCTGGTGCTGCATGGCACCGATAGCCTGGCTTATAGCGCGGCTGCCTTGTCGTTCCTGCTGCTGGGCTTGCCCGTGCCGGTACTGCTGACCGGTTCGATGCTGCCGGCCGGCGCCGCCGACAGCGACGCCTGGCCCAACCTGTGTGGCGCGCTGCGCCTGTTCGAACAAGGGCTGGAAGACGGCGTGCAGTTGTACTTCCATGGGCAGCTGGTGCACGGTTGCCGGGCTACCAAGATGCGCAGTGAAGCGTTCGATGCGTTCGTTGCCCTGCCGCGGCATCGCGACAGCCAGCGTGCGGCAGTCATCCCGGCCGAGCTGGATTACCGCCAGCCGCGCCAGCCGGTCAACCTGGCGGTCGTGCCTGTGTTCCCCGGGCTGCAGGCCAGCCATCTGCAGGCCTTGTTGGGCAGCGGCGTGCAGGGCTTGCTGCTGGAGTGCTATGGCAGTGGTACCGGGCCGTCGGATGACCTGGCTTTGCTCGAGGTACTGCGTGCAGCGCGCCAGCGCGGTGTGCTGCTGGCGGCAATCAGCCAATGCCCTGAAGGCTCGGTGGTATTCGATACCTATGCGGCAGGCAACCGACTGCGTAGCGCGGGCCTGGTCAGTGGCGGCGGCATGACCCGCGAGGCAGCGCTGGGCAAGATGGTTGCGCTGCTGGGGGCAGGGTTGGATGTGGAATCAGCAGAACGCTGGTTTGCCCTGGACCTGTGTGGGGAGCGGGCGTAGGCACTACCCGCACTCGCCCGGGCAAGAAAAGAAGATGGCGGAAGGCAGCGGGAGTCGAACCTGCCCGGGAACGGCTGCCGTCCCCAACCGGGTTTGAAGCCCGGCCGCGCCACCGGGCGCGATTGCCTTCCTTGAACTCAGTGCCTGGCGTACTGCTGGGCCAGGGCGCTGTCAGCGCGAATGTGACGCTGCTCGGCCACCCTGCGGGTCAGGCCGATGCGGTCGAAGTATTCCAGAATCTGCACACTGCGCTTGCGACCGATGCCCAACATATCGCGAAATGCAGCAACCTGCACTAATGAAGTGCCAGCCGCCTGCCCTAGCAGCAGCTCTGCCATGCGCTGTAGCGTCGCTGCGGGGTAGAACAGGTCGCGCACCACCTGGTGCACTACGCCTAAACGCGCCAGCTTGCGCAACAACAAACGAACGTCAGCTTCAAGGCAGTTCTCTTCTGCCGCCAATGTCCTGACCCAGGGCGGATCGAATTGCCCCGCCAGCAACCTGGGCTGCAGGCGCGCCCACAGTGCCTCGTCGGCTTCACTCAACTGGACCTTGTGATCCGGCAAATGCAGCCAGGGCCCACTGGCGGCAATCGCCCCGTCCTCTAGCAGTTCCTCAAGCAGGCTGACAAACGCAGGCCGCTCCAACGGCAATGCAGTAAAGCGCCGCAGGCGGTCACGGTCGGGGCCCAGCTGATCGGGTTCTTGCTCGTGGAAGCGGGCAAGTTGCGCCAGCACCTGCCGTTTCAGCACCTGCCACTGGGCGCTGGCGAACAGCAGCTGGCCCTGCCGCGTGGCCACCACCAACACGTTAGCCGGTAGCTGCCAGGTTTCGCGCAGGCGATTGAACTGTCGCTCCAGGCGCTGCGGGTCGATACCACCGGGCGCACTGGCGAGCAGTGCCGGCAGTGCCTGCTCCAGGCCCTGAGCATCTCGCAGCGCCTGCAACTGGCGTAAACGCTCGTGGCTGCGGCGCTGGCGGCTGGGGGCAAACGGATCGAGTACCTTGCCGCCGCCCAAGGTGCGCTGAGCACGCTGGTCGCGCAGTACCAAGCGGTCGCCATGCACGGCCTGCAACGGCGCATTGAGCAGTAACTGGGCAAACATGCGCTGGCCGGCGGCCAGGCTTTCACCTTCCAGCAACGCGACACGGGCCGTCACGTCCTGGGTGCCGAGGTGCACATGCACGGCACTGAAGTGCTCGAACGCCCGCAGCTCGCCCGGCAACAGGTTCAACTCGATATCCACCCGAACACTGGGCGCGTGCAGCCACTGCGGTAGCAGCCAGTCGCCACGGTGAACTTGCTCCGCGCTAAGGCGTTCGGCTGCGATATTGAGCGCTACTCGCTGGCCGGCCTGCGCTACCAAGGCGGCCTGGTTTTGTGCATGCAGGCCTCGCACCCGCACCGCCTTGCCGGCCTTCCCCAGGACCAGGGTATCGCCGGCACTCACCCGGCCGGCCAGCGCCGTGCCGGTCACCACCACCCCCGCACCGGTGACGGCGAAGGCGCGGTCGATAGCCAGGCGAAAACCGCCTTGCGCACTGCGTTGCCGCACAGCGGTTTGCGCCTGCAGCAAGGCTTGGCGCAACGCGTCGATGCCCTCCCCGCCAAGGCTCGACACCGGGAACTGCCGCGCCCCGGCATAGGGCCCTGGCGCCAGCAGCTCACTGACCTGCGCCTGCACCTGGGCCAGGCGCGCCGGCTCGACGCGGTCGCACTTGCTGACCGCCACCAGTGCCTGGGGGATACCCAACAGCTCGATGATTGCCAGGTGCTCACGTGTCTGCGGCATGACGCCATCGTCTGCCGCCACCACCAGCAGCACCACATCTATGCCATGGGCCCCGGCCAGCATGTTGTGGATAAACCGCTCGTGGCCCGGCACATCGATGAAGCCCGTCAGCGGTGCACCTTCGGCCAGCGCCGCGTAGCGGTAACCCAGGTCGATGGTCATGCCCCGCTCACGCTCTTCCTGGCGCAGGTCACCGGCCTGGCCGGTCAGTGCCTTCAGCAGTGCGGTCTTGCCATGGTCGATGTGGCCGGCGGTACCAACGATCACTGCACCGGCCCCAACTGCAACGCCGGCAATTGCGCCAGCCATTGGGCTTCGTCGTCCAGCTGGCGCAGGTCCAGCCATAGCGCGTCGTCGTCGATGCGACCAAGCACCGGCACCGGCAGGCCCCGCAGGGCTCGCTCCAGCACGTGCAGGCTGCGCCCGCGCAACTTCTTCGACACCTGCGGGCGCAGGCACAGCGCGGCACTGGGCAGGCGCGCAACCGGCTGGCTGCCACTGCCTATCATGCCCAGCGCAGGTTCTACGCTGACGACCCATTGCGCACCAAGGCGGGCCTGGAGGTCTGGCAGCAGGCGTTCGGCCTGGGCCTGGATATCGGCCTGGCCACGGGTCAACAAGCGCAAACTGGGCAGGCGCTCGGCCAACCGGTCCGGGTTGCGGTACAGCGCCAGCACCGCTTCGAGTGCGGCCAGGGTGATCTTGTCGACCCGCAGCGCACGCTTGAGCGGGTTTTTCTTGATTCTGGCAATCAATGCCTTGCGCCCGACGATGATCCCGGCCTGCGGGCCGCCCAGCAGCTTGTCGCCACTGAAGGTCACCAGATCGGCGCCATCAGCCAGGGCCTGGCGCACCGTGGGCTCGGCCGGCAGGCTCCAGCGGGTGAGATCGAGCAAACTACCGCTGCCGAGGTCTTCGAGCAGTGGCAGGTCATGCTGGTGGGCGATTCGCGCCAGCTCGGCGGTCGGCACCTGGGTGGTGAAACCTTGAATGCTGTAGTTGCTGCAGTGCACGCGCATCAATAACCCGGTTCGCGGGCCAATGGCAGCTTCGTAGTCGCGGGCATGGGTGCGGTTGGTGGTGCCGATCTCGTGCAGCTTCACGCCGGCGCGGGCCATGATGTCCGGGATGCGGAAGGCGCCGCCGATCTCGATCAGTTCGCCGCGCGAGATAATGCCCTCCTTGCGCGCACCCAGGCTGTTGAGCGCCAGCAGTACTGCCGCGGCATTGTTGTTGACCACGGTAACCGCCTCGGCGCCGGTCAGCTCGCGGATAAGGCCCTCGATCAGGTCGTCGCGGTCACCACGCTTGCCGCTGGTCAGGTCGAACTCCAGGTTGAGCGGGTAGCGGGCGGCGGTCTGCATCGCCTCGATGGCTTCTTCCGGCAGCAGGGCACGGCCGAGGTTGGTATGCAGCACGGTGCCGGTGAGGTTGAACACTCGGCGTACCTGGCTGCGTTGCTGGGCGGCCAGACGTTCGCCGGCGCGGCCCAGAAGGATCTCGAGAGACAGCTCGGCGGCACTGAGCTGGCCGCTGCGCGCGGGCTCCCGCAGGTCGTCCAGCAATTGGCGCAGGGCGCTCAAGACCGCATCGCGGCCGTGGCGGTCGATCAGTGGGAGGCAGGCCGGATGGCGCAGGAGGGTGTCGATGGACGGCAAACGTGGGGTGTCGCTGGCGAGGCTGTTGGACATGCGGTACTACCTAGGATTGATCCGTCGTCGGTACTGGCCTGTTCGCGGGTGAGCCCGCCCCCACAAAAGCCTGCGCAGGTGTCTGATCCTGTTCCAGGTCTTGTGGGAAAGGGTTCACCCGCGAAGCAGGCGACTCGGTTTTTCAGTGTAGACACTCACCCACTAACCGGGCGCAAGCATCAGGTTGGGCGCCAGGCGATGAAAACCTTCCTCGTCCAGGCGCATGTCCAGCGCAAGGCTGGCCAGGTCGTCGGCCAAGGGCTCGGCCGCTGCGTCGTTTTCGAGGTAGTTCTGCTTGAGGTAGCTTTCACACCCCGGGCAGCACTCGGCCCGCAGGGGCGCCTTGCCGGGTAGATGGCGGTCATTCTCAAGGCTGGTATAGCGCAAGTCCTTGCTCGACTCGCAGTACACGCACTTGACCCGCACCACATGCCACTCACAGGCACACAACGAGCACACTAGATAGCGCAGGCCGTTGTGCTTGCCACGGTTGCGTACCACCCCGGCCATCGCTGGCGAGCCGCAAGCCGGGCACTGGGCCAGACTGCCAGCGGGTTTGAGTTCAGGCGCCGGCAATGCCAGCAGCCAACTGGACCAGGCCGCCTGCAACGCAGCCCCGAGCAATGGCACCAATGCGGCCGGCACTGCGTCATAATGCCCTGCCAGCAACGCCAAACCCCAACCTTTGCGCTGGTTGTCATCACTGCCACGCAGCACCTGCAAGGCCTCCGCCAACGGACCATGGGGTTCGTCGCCAAAGTGACCGAGCAAGGCCTGCAGCCAGACCAGCCAAGCTCCGTCACGTACCAGGCTGTCTGCCGCCAGCGGCGGCAAACCATGGCTTATGCACAGGCGCTGGCGCGCCTCAGCCACCGGCAGGGCGCCAGGGGGGTTATCCACAAGCTGCTGCTGCACACGGCACAACCGCGCAACCAGCCTCAGATAGTCGCCCAGGGCATTGCCCTGGGCCAGCGTGTCCAAACGCGCAGCCCGCACTTCAAACAGGTTGGCCGGCGGCAGGTGCAGAAACGGCGGCATCACCGCCGACGCTTCGATCTGCCCAGGTTCGAGTATCGTGCTCAAGCGCTCATCCTTCTTTTCGTCCGTGATGACTCGGCGGCTTGTCGCCAGTCACTTCGCGGTACCACAGTTCATGGTGCTTGCGTGCCCAGGCGCGGCTTACCCAGCCGTGCAGCATGGCGCCGATCGAGCCTTTGATCCAGATACCGGCGTAGATGTGCACGATAATGCTGAGGATCAGCACGAAGGCCGCCAGTGCATGCAGCAACGCCGACAGGCGAATTACCTCGATGCCGAACCAGTGGCTGAAATACGCTCGCCAGATCACCACACCACTGACCAGCAAGACCAGCATGCACACCAGCAGGGTCCAGAACAGCAGCTTCTGCCCGGCGTTGTACTTGCCGATCGGCGGTACGCCCTCCTCCTGGTTACGCATCACCCGGTCAACCCGGCGCAGCCAGAGGCGATCATTCGCGGTGATGAAGTTGGCCCGCCAGAAGCGCACCACCAGGCCAACGAAGAACACGAACATCGCCACCCCGAGAAACGGGTGCAGGATGCGCGTCCACGGCCCACCGCCAAACAGGTTGCTGAGCCAGAACAGTGCCGGGTGAAACAGCGCCAACCCCGACAGCCCGGCGAGAAAGAACAGGATCGCCACCAGCCAGTGGTTGCTGCGCTCGTTGGCGTTGTAGCGCAAGATGGGTTTGTTGTCGTTCATGGCCGCTGCTCCCCTTGCCCACCGGGCTTGCTCGGATCATAGACATGCACTGCAGGGTCCACTGTCTGCACGCTCGGGTCGGCTGCGGCCGGGTGTTCGTCCTCCTCCACCCGCTGTGGCCCGACCCGCACATAGTGGAAGAACCCGGCCAGCACCGCTGCGCCCATCGCCAACAACGCCAGGGGCTTGGTAAAGCCCTTCCACAACCCTACCAGCGGGCTGATCACCGGCTGGTCCGGCAGGCCGGCATACAGTTTGGGGGTATCGGCATGGTGCAACACGTACATCACGTGGGTACCGCCGACGCCATCCGGGTCATACAACCCGGCGTTGTCGTAGCCACGCGATTTCAGGTCGACGATGCGTTCGGCGGCATGCACCTTCATCTCGTCCTTGGTGCCGAACACAATTGCCCCGGTCGGGCAGGTTTTCACACAAGCCGGCTCCAGGCCCACGGTCACGCGGTCGGAACACAGGGTGCACTTGTACGCCTTGTGGTCTTTCTGCGAGATGCGCGGAATGTTGAACGGGCAGCCGGTGATGCAATAGCCACAGCCAATGCAGTGGTCCTGGTTGAAGTCGACGATACCGTTGGCATGCTTGATGATCGCCCCTGGGCTTGGGCACGCCTTGAGGCAGCCTGGCTCGGCACAATGCATGCAGCCGTCCTTGCGGATCAGCCATTCCAGGTTGCCGTCGTCGCGCTCGTGCTCGGTAAAGCGCATCAGCGTCCAGGTCTCGGCAGTGAGGTCCTGGGGGTTGTCGTAAGTGCCATGGTTGTGGCCGACCTCGTCACGCAGTTCGTTCCACTCCGAACACGCCACCTGGCAAGCCTTGCAGCCGATGCACTTGGTGGTGTCGATCAGCTTGGCGACTTCCTGCTGCTGGCGTACCGAGGGCGGCACGGTGGTGGTGGCCGAGCGGGCGATGATGTCTTGGCTGGCCATCAGAGTTTCTCCACTTTGACGAGGAACGACTTCGACTCTGGCGTCTGCGTGTTGCCGTCACCCAGGAATGGCACCAGGGTGTTGGTCAGGTAGCCATGCCGGGTTGCGCCGGTGAAGCCCCAGTGCAGCGGAATGCCGATCTGGTGCACGGTCTGGTTGTTGACCTGCAGCGGGCGAATCCGCTTGGTCACGACCGCCACCGCGTCGATATGGCCACGCTTGCTCGACACCCGCACCCGGTCGCCAGCCTTGATGCCTTTTTCATTGGCCAGCACCTCGCCGATCTCGACGAACTGCTCGGGCTGGGCGATCGCGTTGAGCCGGCAATGCTTGCTCCAGAAGTGGAAGTGCTCGGTCAGCCGGTAGGTGGTCGCCGCGTACGGGAATTCATCGTGCTTGCCGAGGGTGTCCCATACCGAGTCGAAGATGCGCCCGGCCGGGTTGCTGATCGCCTTCTTGTTCTGCGGGTGCAGCGGGTTGATGCCAATCGGCGTTTCGAACGGCTCATAGTGCTCGGGGAACGGGCCTTCGGCCATCTTGTCGATGGCGAAGAACCGCGCCACGCCCTCGGGGTTCATGATGAACGGGTTCATCCCCGCCTCGGGTGGCGAGTCGACCTTGAAGTCGGGCACGTCGGTTCCGGTCCAGGTCTTGCCGTTCCACCACACCAGGCGTTTCTTTTCCGGATCCCAAGGCTGACCTTGCGGGTCGCTGGAGGCACGGTTGTAGAGGATGCGGCGGTTGGCCGGCCAAGCCCAGGCCCAATTCTGCACCTGGTGCATGCCGTACGGGTCGCTGTTGTCGCGGCGAGCCATCTGGTTGCCCTGCTCGGTCCAGCAGCCGGCAAAGATCCAACACCCCGATGCCGTGCTGCCATCGTCCTTGAGTTGACCGAAGCCCGACAATTGCTGGCCAGCCTTGAGGGCTGCACCGGCAGCATCGGTAAGGTCGGTGACCGCCCAGCCGTTCATTTCCTTGGCCAGTTCCTCGGGGGATGGCTCATCAGCAATCTTGTACGGCCAGCTGATGTTCATGATCGCATCAGGGTAGGTACCGCCCTCGGTCTGGTAACGCTGACGCAGGCGCAGGAACAGCTCGCTCATGATCTGCACGTCGGTGCGTGTTTCGCCCGGCCCGTCGGCACCTTTCCAGTGCCACTGCAGCCAGCGGCTGCTGTTGACCAGCGAGCCATCTTCCTCAGCGAAGCAGGTGGTAGGCAGGCGGATCACTTCGGTCTGGATGTTGGCCGTGTCAACGTCGTTGAACGGCCCCACGTTGCGCCAGAACTCCGAGGTTTCGGTGGCGAGTGGGTCCATGACCACCAGCCACTTGAGCTTGGCCAGCGCCGCGGTCACGCGGTTCTTGTCCGGCAGCGCGGCAATCGGGTTGAAGCCCTGGCACATGTAGCCGTTGACCTTGCCCTGGCTCATCATCTCGAACATGCGCAGCACGTCATAGGCCGGCACATCGAGCTTGGGCAGCCAGTCATAACCCCAGTTGTTGTCAGCAGTCGCGTTTGGCCCGTACCAGGCCTTCATCAGGCTGACATGGAACTTGCCGTAGTTCTGCCAGTACGACAGTTGCCCTGGGCGCAGCGGTTTCGACGCCCGCTTGTCGATGTAGGTGGCGTAGTCCTGCTCGGCATCGCCAGGCAGGGTCAGGTAACCTGGCAGCGAGTTGGACAACAGGCCGAGGTCGGTCAGGCCCTGGATGTTGGAGTGCCCGCGCAAGGCGTTGACCCCGCCACCCGGCATGCCGACGTTACCCAGCAGCAGCTGGACCATGGCCGCACTGCGGATGATCTGCGCACCGATCGAGTGCTGCGTCCAGCCCAGTGCGTAAAGGATCGTCATGGTCTTGCCCGGTACCGAGCAGGTGGCGATCTCTTCCCAGACCTTCATCATGGCGTCCTGCGGCATGCCACAGGTCATGCTCGCCAGTTCCGGGGTATAGCGGCTGTAATGCTGCTTCATCAGCTGGAATACGCAGCGCGGGTGCTGCAGGGTCGGGTCGACCTTGGCAAAACCGTCCTCACCCAGCTCGTAGCCCCAGCCGGATTTGTCGGCATATACGCGCTTGGCCTCGTCGTAGCCGCTGAACAGCCCATCCTCGAAGCCATAGTTCTCTTTGACGATGAACGACACGTCGGTGTAGTTGCGCACGTATTCGTGCTGGATCTTGTCGTTGCTCAGCAGGTAATTGATCAGCCCGCCCATGAAGGCGATGTCGGTCCCGGTACGGATCGGCGCGTAGTAGTCCGCCACCGAAGCGGTACGAGTGAACCGCGGGTCGACCACGATCAGCCGCGCCTGGTTGTGCGCCTTGGCCTCGGTCACCCATTTGAAGCCGCACGGATGCGCTTCTGCTGCGTTGCCACCCATCACCAGGACCAGATTCGCGTTGGCGATATCGGACCAGTGGTTGGTCATGGCGCCACGGCCATACGTCGGGGCAAGACTTGCCACCGTCGGGCCATGTCAGACACGTGCTTGGTTATCGAACCCCAACATGCCTGTTGCGCGGATGACCTTGTGGGTCAGGTAGCCAGCCTCGCTGGAGGCGGCGGAGGCAGCGAGAAAACCGGTGGTGAGCCAGCGATTGACCGTTTGCCCCTGGGCGTTCTTCTCGATGAAGTTGGCATCGCGGTCCTGCTTCATCAGGTCGGCGACACGGTCGAGCGCCTCGTCCCAGCTGACCCGCACCCACTCGTTGCTGCCCGGCTTGCGCATCTCGGGGTACTTGAGACGGCTGGGGCTGTGGATGAAGTCGAGCAGGCCGGCGCCTTTCGGGCACAGGGTGCCGCGGTTGACCGGGTGGTCGGCGTCGCCTTCGATGTGGATGATGTTCTGTTTGACGTTCTTGCCCGCGTCACCCTGGCTGTACAGGATCAGGCCGCAGCCGACCGAGCAGTACGGGCAGGTGTTACGGGCTTCTTTGGTGTGCGCCAGCTTGAAGTGGCGCACCTGCTCGGCGAAGGCAGGTGTCGGGGCCATGCCCAACGCCGCTAGGCTCGAGCCTCCAAGGCCGACGGCGGCGACCTTGAAGAACTGCCGACGGTTCAGGTCCATCGTGCACTCCTGATCAGGTTTGGACGCTCGGAACATAGCCGGCGCCTCTTGAGTAATCACGGTGGCGGCTTTTTGATGGCCGCCAATGAATAAGACTAGTCAAGAAACGAGAAGGTGCGATGACATGGGTCAGGGAATGGGCAGCGGGCTTTACTGCCGGTCGTTCACCGATCCTGAAGGACGAAAGCCTCCTTGCCCAAGCCGCAGTCAGGGCAGCGCCATTGTTGCGGGACATCTTCGAATGCCGTACCCGCCTCGACACCATGTTCCGGATCACCCCGTACCGGATCGTAGACGTACCAGCAGGTTTCACAATAGTACTCGCCACCCCGTTTCGTCATCACTATCTCCTTGTCCACTACGTCAGTGATCCTACCCTCAGGCTCACCCTATCCTGCGTAATGCGTCGACCAGATAATCGACCATTACTTTGACTTTCTGTGACACATGCCGACCAGGCTGATGGAGGACCCACGCCATCCCCTGCAACGCTCCCACGTACTTCCACTCGGGCAGCACTTCCACCAGCTCGTTGGCGGCTATCGCCTCGCCAGCAAGCCTCACAGGTAGGCAGGAGATACCAAGCCCCGAGAGGGTGGCATTCAATACAGCCTCGGCACTGTCTGAAACGTAGCGACCTAAAAAACTGACATCACAACGACCTTGGGCCGATAAAAACTCCCAAGTCTGGCTCTCGCGGATATCGGAAAAAGGTATGCAACTATGCTCCACCAACGCCGAAGGATGTTCGGGTCGACCGTACTTTTCTAGGTAGCTGTCTGCAGCACAGACTATAAAGTCGATAGGGAACAACTTACGCGCTACCAGTCCTAACGGCGGGGCCTTGGTAATTCTGATACCGATGTCGATGCTTTCTGCGATGAAGTCCAAGTTCCCATCACTTGAAATGAATTGCACATTAACACCTGGGTAGCGCTCAAGGAACTCAGGGATAAGTTGATGACACGTCCCATGCAATGAGCGGGGCACTGCGATCCGAATAAGCCCCTGCGGGCTTTCGTGAAAGCGCTCCTTGAGTCTGAATACATTTACAGAGGACTGAAGCAATTCTTTGCAGTGCGAATAGACCTGAGCCCCTTCGGCATTGACTTTCAATTGCCGGGTACTGCGCTCTAGCAAACGAATCGATAATGCATTTTCAAGCTTAGATACTTGCTTGCTGACTGCCGATGCGGTTACACCCAGCCGGGCCGACGCATCCACAAAACTTCCCGCCTCCACCACAACAGCAAACGCCGCCATGCAAGGCAACATATCTACATGAGTTTTTTGAAGATAGCCTTGATAGTCCATTATGATGACCACTCATATTTATAGGCCAACAACCAAAACATACGCCCTTGGCACAGGGCCCCAAAAAATCACAGCAAACATTTGTATTGTTTTGAAAGCATCACCCGTAAAGATGCAGAAGCACAGCCCCTAACAACACCAGACTAACCCCGCCGATCTGAATAACCGACAGCCGCTCGCGATAAAAAAAGTATCCCAGGATCGCAGCAATGCCGCCCGACAGGGTGCTGATGACAGTGACGACGGCAACCGAGCCATTGAGCGCCCCCCAGGAAAACGCGGAGAACCCGCCTAGGTTGAAAAGACTGGCACCGCATAATGAGCCAAAAGTCTTCAACCCAATAGTCGCGCGGTCCCGCAGCAACCTGAAGGCTTCCGGGATGAGAAACATGACCCCCACTGCATAGCCCAGCGCTAACATGTTCACCGGCCCTAGTGCCGGCAGGGCGAACTTGCCCTGAATCCAAAAGCTGATGCCGTAAAGCATGGCCGCCAACAAGGCAAACCCTACAGATATCGTGCTGTTGGTCTTGCGTTCGAAATCACCTCCGAGATCACTGCGACTCGCCAGTAAAACTCCGAAGACGCAAACGAGAATGCCGCTCACCTGCCAGGCTGACAGCGCATCCCCGCCCAGCCACGCCAGCAGGGTTGTAAAAACTCCATACGAGGTGACTAGGGGTGCCACAACCGCCGTTTTGCCGACAGCGAAAGCCTTCGACAACGCCAACGCCCCCACCACAGTACACAGAGAAGCTACTATCCCTAACCCTACCGCACGCCATGGCGCAGATATGAATTTTCCCCACTGACTGGCTGAAATGACAATAATGATCGCCATTAACAAAAGCCCCAGAAACTGTCCGAAGAACACTGCCCGCTTTACCCCAACCGCTCGTGCGTTCACGCCGACCAAAAAGTCCGTCGCCCCCCAAAACGCCGCCGCCAACAACCCCATAAATACGTCCACAGCAATGTTCCTTATTATGACTTATCCATGCACCCCTCCGAACAATAATCGGGATCATGCCAAAAATCAAACCCCTGTATGGGTTGAGACTTAATAGCTAGGCGCACTTTTGCGAAAACGCCCGCCCAACAACCCAAATACCAGACTAGTCAATACCATTGAAACAAGAGCAAGCATCAAAAGAACACTATAGGAACTTTCCGACAAGACTCCAGCCTGAAGTCCTACGCCGAGCAACACTAATTCCACAAGACCTTTTGTATTCATCAGTACGCCAACCTCAATGGAAACATTTAGTCGCAACCCCAATACCCTGCCGGCAATATATGAGCCCAGAAACTTACCGAAAGTCCCCGCCAGCAGGAACAACAGCAACCACAACCAAAAATCTGGCTCGCCGAAAGCATTCAGTGAAACCTGGATACCCGACCCGGCAAAAAAGATCGGAGTAAGAAACAGATGACCGAACCTCCCGATCCATCGACGCCATGCCTGCTCCATTGAGAACAGGTCGTGAAACACGTATGCCGCCATGACCGCGCCGATAGCCTGGTGAAATCCGAGCATCGCGGTAACCTGCGCTGATGTCAGGCAGTAGACAAAGGTAAGCGCGACACGGGAACGTTCACTTAGCGCAGTGTGACCGATCCATTTTTTCAACAATGGGCGGACCACTAGGAACATCAGACCGGCATAAGCCACAAGACCGCCTACCCTGAACACGCTCTCGAACACGCCAGCCGACCCACCGGACTGCAATGCCAACACCAGCGCTAGTGCAAGCCAAGCGAACACATCGGTGTACACCGCCGCCGAGAGCGCCAATCGACCAGCTTGTCCGTCGATGCCCGGATGCTCCTGGATAATCCTCACCAATACCGGCAGCGCAGTCACCGACAGTGCAACACCACAGAAGATCACGTAGGACCAATAAGGCTGCGTCGGCGCGATGGACGCCTTCGACCAGGCGCCAATGACACAGCCCAGGAAAAACGACAGCACGATTCCGAGGCTCGCAATCAAGGCCGGAGCACGCTGCGTTCCCCGTTGCTGTCCGACACCTGCGGCATGCCAGGGCACTTCGACCATCAGTATGATCAACCCCAGTTCGCCTAGCGCCCGGACAATCTCCATCGAGTTGGGTGTCAGCACCTTCGCCGACACTTGCGGAAACCATGCCCCCAGTAACGTGGGCCCCAGCAGTATGCCGGCAACAATTTCCCCGACAACCCGGCTCTGGCCAAGCATTGTCGCCACACGACCGCAGACTGCACAGGCAAGCAAAATCAAACACACCAGCACTAACCAGCTCGACATGGATTTCCCCTCACCCAAGACCCGCCGTTGATCCTCTAGCTAGGCAAGCACCAGCTTCAGACGCTCATGAACGGTTTCCGCATCTCTGCGCAGTACTTCAGGATCTGTATGGATGAGATAGACAAAACCCCAGGTCGACAGAAAGTCCCGCGTTGCCTCGATGACCTCGCCCTTCTCCACGAGAAAGCCAAGTTCATGGAACGAATCGAGATGCTTGACCAGCTTGATACCTTCAATTCCCGTCACAGTGCCGCTCTGTTCAGAAATCAGGCAACAGATACAGAAATGTTTGTCGTAGTGCGGGACCGCCAAGCTTAGTGGTGCATGACCCAGGTAGATATCTATGTTGAGGTCGTAGCAGTTCAGCCCGGTGCACAACTCGATTAACGAAGGTACATTCGCCCCGGGCAGTCGACCGTTCTGTTCGATGATGAAGTGTCCCGCCGGGTTTATCTTGAACTCAAGATCATTGATCCCGACATTGGCTTCGATGGCCGAATTGACCCGAGATACGTAGGCAAATGCCTCGCGTGCCTGATCGCTTATGGGCGAAATGGATCGAATATTGCGATAGACGCTGGGGTTGTCGCCAACCCGGATCTTTTCGTATTCCGCGAAGCAGAGAATCTGTCGCCCCATCGCTCCCAGATTCGCCGTAACGATGAAGTATTCAGGGCCTTCGACATATGCCTCCACCAGTGCATACTTTTCCTCTTGTGCCCCAGGCTCAAAATTGCTTTCGATAGCCGCCAGTGCCTTGTACGTATCACTCCTAGACTGGCAAACCTTAACATTCCTCGCACCTGTGCCCAGGGTCGGTTTGACCACCACGGGGAATGCAATTCCCAGATCATGCCCCTCGGCCAGTTCATCCATGGACAGCCTGAACGCAGGCATCACCGGAACTCCCTCTTGTTGCAGGCGATGCTTCATTTCAAGCTTGTTCATCCGGGCCAAATAGGTCGGGACCGGATTGCCTGCCAGCCCCAGGTGGGCCGCCAAACGGTCACAGATTCGCAGTGCAGAATCGGAACCGGGGATAACCGCATGCACATTCTTTCCCGCTATGCTGACCTTGGCCTGCTCCAGGCTCTCGACATGTACGACCTCGTCAAAACCGTCCACCCCATGAAGCTTCTGCAAACGCCCCGGAAAATGCTTGCGTGTGACCAGGGCCAATGCGTGATACCCCTTGCGGCGAATATCCTGTCCGTAGCGCCGTCCCGAGCTGATCGGGTCGATGACGACCACTGTTTGTCCTTGAGTGCTCATCCCAGGCTCCGCATGGTCTTGTACATGAACTGGTAGTAACGCAGCGCGACGTTGTAGCGGATCATTACTCCCAGCGAGAGTTCACGTACCACATCCTCGCCACCCGCCGCGTAATGCTGCAGCACTGTTTCGTACCAAGCGGCGCTGTGCCTGGTGTCGATGCTGATATGGGCCTTGTGATAGGCAATCACGTCTTTTGGCAAGCCAAGGCGCTCCATGGCCGCCGTAGTGGCGCCAAAGCGTACCGGCGCCGATCCCTCCACCAACCCCATCGCACCAATGAGGCGCATGTTGTACTCGCGGCGTACGGCCCACATCAGCAGGATGTTGCCATTCATCAGACATTCAAGTGGTGGCAACTCCACACTGATACCCGTCTTGTCCAATAGGTCCCGCATGTAGCTGGACGAAGTGCGGAACATTGTGGTGTGCACGGCGGCAAAGTCACCATTGCCCATTTCATCCCAATAGTTCTCGCCGGCGACCATCTTGCAATGAATCGGCATTCCCAATTGCGCCACTGCCATTAGGTCATCGAACGAACCATCGACCATTTCTTCCATGCAGATGTAGTAAGCGACTTGTTCGATACTGGCCTGATGGCGCATGAAGTCCACGAAGAATCGGATATCTTCGTTGATCTTTTTCTCGCACATCACGTACCACGGGAGAAACTCTTCCTGCGTGGTGGGCAGCTCCCGCAGATCCACCAGGCGCTCCTCAGCGGCAGTCCATTCATCCTCGAGGCATTCCACAACGTTGCGAGACAACCTGACCGACTGTCGTGCGGCGACCAACTGTGCCGGGTCACCGAGAAAACAGCGGTAATAGTCGGCGAGTTTCTTTTGAGTATCACGAGCCAATTGTGTCATTTCCCCTCCTCAGTACAGAACTGTCGGCAATTCACTGGAGCGCAGGTCAAAAGCGTCATGGGACGGCCCAACCTCGTACAATCTCGTGAGGCGGTTGTGGGCTTCGAGAAGGGTGGGGACATGGCCTTCCTCGACCCACCACAACACCATCCGAGGGCTTGAGATGGGATTGAACCACTCCCTCCCACGCCGCATGAGCGCCTTGTGCGGGGTGTTGTAGAGAAAGTCCTTGAGCGACTCGACATTCCTCCACAGCGAGAGCGTGTAGAGATAGCCCTCGCCCCATAACTGATCCAGGAGCGGCTGGTCCTCATCGGTCTCACGCCAGATGAATCCCGGATGCTGTTCCGCCAAACCGTTCACATAACCGGTCGAGCTATAGAATCCTTCCATTCTTCTGTCCCCTTTGGGGAACCTGGGCTTCACAAGATCGAACTGTGCAAGTCTTCGTTTCATGACGCCTCCCAGCTTTGGACTTCAATAATGTTTCTATCGGGATCACGGACGTAAACAAAAGTGCAAACACCCACCCCCTCGACAGGTTGTTTCGCCAACTTGCCAAGCAGCCATCCGCCTGCCCCGATCACTTTTGCGCATACCGCTTCAAGATCAGAAACTTCGAATGCGACGTGGGTAAAACCACGCGAATTGGCAAACTTTTCCGGCGCGCCTCGGAAGTCGCCATACTGGAATACTTCCAGCGTTGGACCGTCATCCCCGTACCCTGGCAGTCGAAGATGAAGGCCTTCGATCTCTGGTTGGACCAATCCAGTTCCATCTGCAACTGATTGCCCTGAAAGCCGACGCACGGGGCCGACTGGAACACAGCCGAAAACATCAATATAGAATCTGGCTATCTTTCTCCAGTCGCTTGCGACGAGGTTAGTATGTGAATACTTGACCTTGGCCATGCTTACCCCCGAACTTAGTCTCGAAAGACAAAAGTCTCATGCTCGACTTGCCGATCCTTATCCCGCGCCCGTTCCCACGTGGTATTGAGAATGATACGAACTACATCTTGAGTCAGCGGCTTTACCCGATGCAGCGTGGTATCGGCCTTAAGCAGATAAACATCACCAGTGAGGTGAAAGTAAGAGTCGATCTTGTTTTCCACCAACAGGTTTTCTACCCGGGGGGACTGCTTGTCCCAATTAGTATGTGGTACGCACTCCAGCAGCCCTCCGGCCTCAAGCGCCGGGGCTTCGACGATCCAAATGATCGTGTAGGGGTAGTCGCCCCAATGCCAACCATGGGTATCGCCTGACTTGTGCTGGCTGTTGATGATGAAGTTATCCCATTTCCATGGAGTTGGGATAACTTCCTCCTTGACTATATGCCCTATCAAACTCATCAAGTAACGAGACTTATAAGCATTCGGAATATATCGTCCATGAGCCTCGATGCTTTCTTGGGGAACATTGCTCAAGTAACGCGGGGTATTACCGGTTGACTCAATTAAAAAATCCCGGCGCTTGGAAAAATTTGCCAACAGATACTTTACATCCTCAGAAATTCGATCTCGCACATCAGGATCGATCAAGTGATTTATTTTTAAGTACCCATCTCTGGCGAACCGATGTTGCTCCCAAAAAAAGTCGCGACCTTCGAAAGGGTCTGTTTCCAGTATATCCTTCCCCTGCTCCATACCTTTTTTAACAGCAGCACTATCTGACATAAGAACACTCCGCACTTATCAAGGGGTCATGCATTTACCAACAGATTCAAATCCTAACCCCTAACTTTGCACGGATACACCCCACACACAGACTTGCACTCGTTCCTCAAACCATATAATTCACTCTTAAAAGTATCGCACCTTAATACTTCTGGTCAGATAGCCGACCTGACTGGAGGCGGTGGAAGCAGCGAGAAACCGATGGTGAGCCCGCGGTTGACCGTTGTCCCTTGGGCGCTGCTCTCTATTTAGTTGGCATCGCGGTAAGCACTTCGCCTCAACTGACTCGCGCTAACTCTTTGCTGCCCGACCGCGCATTCCTGGGTACCTGAGGCGGCTGGAGTTGTGGATAAAGTCGAGAAGACCCAAATTACTGACCAGCAATAGCAGGTGTTTCGGGTTTCGATGGTGTGCGCAAGCGAGAAGTGACGCACTTCGGCAAAGGTCGGCACCGGGGAGATGCTTAACGCCGCCAGGCTCGAGCCCCAAGGGCCACGACGGCGACCTTGAAGGAGTGTCGACGGTTGAGATTTATCGTGCACTTCTTATCAGATTTGAGCGCTCGAACATGGCCAGCGCCTCTAGGTAGTCGCGGCGGCGGCCAATGGATGGCCGCCAAGAAGTGAGACTAATAAGCCATCGAGAAGGTGCGATGACATGGGTCATGGTCCGATCACACATCAATTTCGGAAATGGACTACATCATCAAACGCCAGCTACCTGTTAGCTTCACGAAAAAGCCTACGGATGGTGCCCCGATGAACAATAACTACAGCCGTGTCGCAATCTTCATGTGCGTATTCTTACTGGCAGCATGGTCAATGGCTGAACCTTTAAAAGCCTCCCCTGCCATCACCGCCGAAGCCGCCCGGACAATGACCGCCGCCGCCGAGCGCGCCGCCCGCGCCCAGGGCTACGCCATCGTCATCAGCATTGTCGACAACCATGGCAACCTCAAGCACTTCCACCGTATGGACGGCGCCAGCAGCGGCAGCATTCAGGTAGCACAGCTCAAGGCCATGACCTCGGCCCGCTTTCCGCTTTCTTCCAGATCGCTCGCAGACAGAAGTGCCGGGCTTCCCGCCAACCCCTACGCGTCATTGCCGGGCTTCACTCTGCTAGGCGGCGGCCTGCCGATCATGGACGCCAACGGTCAGCATATCGGCGGCATCGGTATCAGCGGCGCGACGCCCGAGCTGGATGCGCAGTTCGCCCAAGCTGCGCTGGATGACGACGACGTCTGAACTGGCACAGGTTCTCTGTGCGGCAGGGACTTGGAAAAATTTTTTTGGGTACTTGAGGCGGCTTATTGATAGCTATCAATGGATAAGGCTAGTCAAGAATCGAGAAGGTGCTACGCCCTATCGCAGCAGATGCTGCCGCTATCAGGTACCGCGTCGCCTGCTTCGCGGGCCAGCCCGCCCTCATAGAACAACAGATAACTTATTGATTTAGCAGGGGCTCTGTGGGAGCGGGCGTGTCGAGGCGTCGAACCGCCGCGAACACCGGCGCAGCCGGTGCCGTCCACCGCGTTGGATTCTTCGCGGGCGCGCCCGCTCCCACAGAGGCCGCGTCGCGCTTACGAATTGAGTTCTCTGCGCGACAGCGCAGCCCATAGGGCTGGGTGATCTCCCACAGGTGCTGCGCATGCTTCGAGATAACGCGGCACCTGTGCAGGCTGTGTGGGAGCGGCTTCAGCCGCGAACACCGGCAACGCCGGTGCCATCCACCGCTGGCCAATCAGCAAGGCGGCAGGTTGCGCACCACATTCAGCGCCGCGCTGCTCTGGGCCACCGGCATGATCTCGACGGTATTGATGTTCACATGCGCCGGCTGCTCGGCGATCCAGGCCACCGTAGCAGCGATGTCCTCCGGCAGAAGGGCTTGCACATCACGATAGAGGGCTTGCACGGCATCCAGGTCGCCATTCAGGCGCACCATCGAGAAGTCGGTGCCTGAGCACAGCCCCGGCTCGATGTTGCTCACCCGCACGCGGGTGCCCGCCAGGTCGGCGCGCAGGTTGAGGCTGAACTGGCGGACGAAGGCCTTGCTGGCGCCATACACGTTCCCGCCCGGGTAGGGATAGGTGCCGGCGATAGAGCCGATGTTGATGATCATGCCGCTGTCGGCTTCCACCATCTGCGGCAGGATCTTGTGGGTAACCATGGCCAGGCCGGTGATGTTGGTGTCGATCATCCGCTGCCAGTTTTCCGCGCTGCTGGCCTGGGCACGGTCTACGCCCAGCGCCAATCCGGCGTTGTTGACCAGCAGATCGATCTGCAGGGAAGCATCACGAATCTGCTCGACCGCCGTTTCAAGCGACATCGGGTCGGTGACATCCAGCGCCAGCGGAATGAAATTGACGCCAAGTTCTGCCTCCAGGGCCCGCAGTTTGTCCATGCGCCGGGCGCCACCAATCACGCGGTAGCCTTTGCCGATCAGGCTGCGGCAGATAGCCCGGCCAAAGCCCGAGGAGGCGCCGGTTGCGAATGCGGTTTTCATCAGTTGTCTCCTATGGATTGGATCAGACCAGGTACTTCACGCCCAGGCTGGTGAACAGGCAGAGCATCGAGAACACCAACGCCTTGCGCACCACTTCGTTGCCTTTACGCAGGGTCAGGGCGCTGCCCATGTGGTTACCGAGGATGTTGCAGGCCACCAGCGGCAACGCCAGCAGGTAGACAACCTTGCCGGCAATCACGAAGGCCACCAGGGCCCCAATGTTGGAAGCGAAGTTGAAGGTTTTGGAGTTGGCCGAAGTGGACACCAGGTCCATGCGCAGCAGGTAATGGAAGGCGATGATGAACATGCTGCCGGTACCGGGGCCTAAAAAACCGTCATAGAAACCAATGGCCAGGCAGGTCAGCGGCACCACCGTATACAGCATGCGCGATGACAGTTCGCGCTCCTCGACCGGGCGGTCCTTGGGGGTGAGGAAAATGAGGATGCCGAACGGGATCAGCGCCAGGATGATCTTGCCTACTGCCTCTTGGGAGATAGACACGATCAGGTGCGCCCCCAGGTAGGCTCCGAGCAGCGAGAACGGCACCCCGACCAGCGCTACCTGCCAGACCATCTTGCTATTGGCCAGGAAGTTGCGGATGGCCGCCAGCGTGCCGAGGGTACTGACCAGTTTTTCCTGGCCCAGGGCCACCTGGGGCGGCATGCCAACCAGCAGAAAGCCTGGCACCAGAAACAACCCGCCACCACCGGCAATGCTGTCGACGAAGCCGGCAATGAAGGCGATCGCGCCGAGCATGAAGATCGCCAGCACCCAATGTTCCGCCCAGAAGGCGCCTAACAGCTCCATGGCATTACTCCCTTGCATCCGCATATTGAATCGATTCAATTATTGTATTTACAAAAATATAATCGATTCAATTTATTTTTCACACGTCCGCGCTACGAATTGATGCGACTTAATTAACACTATGATTTCATTAGATTTTATTAGAATCGCTAGCGCATAGTCTCAATGGCGAGAGCCTGCGGATCGCCATGCACCGCACCTACATGACGAACACGAACGACTCAATCGAGGTAGTTTATGCGCAAGAATCTCAATTACACTCCTCAGACCTTTCGTGCTAGGCTTCCGCGTTCTCGCAGACTCTGGTGCCATTTCTATGTGGGTTCCTCATTACAGCGACCTGACGCAGCCGGTCTACCTGATGATCGCCGACGCCCTTGAGCAAGACATTGGCAGTGGTCGGCTGATGGCTGGCGAACGCTTGCCCACGCTCAAGGACCTGGCCGAATCACTGAAGGTGACCCCTGGCACCATCGGGCGCGCCTATGACGAAGCCGCCAAGCGCGGCCTGGTGGTGGGCGAAGTCGGCCGCGGTACATTCGTGCTGCAGCAGCGGCAGGTGCAAAGCCCTACCCCAGCCGCACGACCGAAACCCGCAAGCACCGAGCGCGAGAGCGGCCAGATCGACCTATCGATCATCAAGCCCAACGACGCCCACATGACCGACTGGCTGCGCGGGGCCATCAATGAACTGGCCGAGTCGCCTGACCTGGCTCAGGTGTTGGACTATGTCACCGAGGGCGGCCACGCGACCCACAAGCAAGCCGGCGCAGCCTGGATCCAGCGCTGGTTGCCGGAGGCACGCTGGCAGCAGGTGGTGCTGACTGCCGGCGCCCAGCACGGCCTGCTGGTGGCCATCAGCAGCCTGTCGAAGAGCGATGATGTGGTGCTGTGCGAGTCGTTCTGCTACCCAGGTATCATCTCGCTGGCCCACAGCATGGGCCGCCGCCTGCGGGGCGTGGCCATGGACGAGTACGGGCTGGTTCCCGAGGCGCTGCGCGCGGCGTGCCTGGAGCACCGCCCTTCGCTGCTGGTTTGCGTCACCACACACCAGAACCCGACCAACTCGATCATGCCCCATGCGCGGCGCGAGGCCATCGCTGAAATCGCCCGCGAATTCGACCTGTTCATCGTCGATGACGACATCTACGGTTTTCTCGAACCAGCACCGGATTACAAGCCGCTTGCCGCGTATGCCCCTGAGCGCTCGGTGTACCTCACCAGCCTGTCCAAGAGTGTGCTGCCGGCACTGCGCATCGGTTACCTGTACGCCCCACCGCAAACCCTGTCGCGGCTATCGTCGATGGTACGTAGCAGCGTCTGGATGCCCTCACCGTTGATGGCACAACTGGCCAGCAACCTGATCAACAGCGGTATGGCCGACCAGTTGGTGCAGGTACAGCAGCAGGAAGCGGCCGAACGCCAGCAAATGGCCCGAGAGATCCTGGGCAAGTACAGAATCCGCAGCCAGCCCAACAGTTTCCACATCTGGCTGGAGCTGCCCGAGCCCTGGACCAGTGACGAGTTCGCCAATCTGGCGCGCAGTAATGGCGTCACGGTAGTCAGTGGCAGCCAGTTCCTGCCCGAGCGCAGCCATGCCACCTGCGCCGTGCGTATCGCCCTGATGGCGCCCAGCCGCCAGGAGCTGGGCTTTGCCCTGACCAAACTGGTTAGCCTGCTGGATTCGCCGGAGCCGCGGTTGTTCTATTGATCAGACTTGGTACTTGACCAAATCCGGGGCCGCGCAAGCTGTTTAGATTTTGAGGAAGACAGTTGCTCCCACAGGCCATAAAAAACCCAGGGCAAATGCCCTAATGCCAGTCAGTTAAGCGATTGGGGCCGCTTTGCGGCCCATCGCCGGCAAGCCGGGCTCCCACAGGAACAGTGCAGACCTCAAGCTTTGCGCGGTCCCTGTGGGAGCTGGCTTGCCGGCGATGGGCTGCACAGCAGCCCCAATGTGCCTTATAGGCTTAACTGACTGGCATTAATTAGGGCAAATCCCCGGGTTTCTGACCTGGCTGAACGCCTACCGCTCTGATCAGAACGGAATATCGTCATCGAAGCTGTCAAAGTCGGCCGCCGGCTGCGGTGCAGGCTGCTGCGGCGCCGGGCGCTGAGGGGCCTGTTGCGGGCGCGGGGCCTGCTGGCGTGGGGCCTGGTTGTACTGCTGCTGGCCACCGCCGTAGTTGCCGCCACCCTGGTTGTACGGGTCACCGCCCTGCTGCTGGTTCTGCGGACGGCCGCCGAGCAACTGCATGGTGCCGTTGATGTCGACGATGATCTCGGTGGTGTAGCGCTTGATACCGTCTTTTTCCCACTCGCGGGTCTGCAGCTTGCCTTCGATGTAGCACTGCGAACCCTTGCGCAGGTACTCGCCAGCGATTTCGGCAACCTTGCCGAACAGCGACACACGGTGCCACTCGGTACGCTCGACCTTCTGGCCCGACTGCTTGTCGGTCCACTGCTCGCTGGTAGCCAGGCTCAGGTTGGTCACGGCGTTACCGTTGGGCAGGTAGCGGACTTCGGGATCCTGGCCACAAGTGCCGACCAGAATGACTTTGTTAACCCCACGGGCCATAACGTTCTCCTAGGCTTCGCACGCCGAAGAGGCTGGATTCACCAGTCGCTCGAGGGTCGCACGGTCCAAAATTTTCGTATCCAGTTTGATATAGATGGCCGCTTCCTCAGCAACCACCACAGCGTCGGTCACACCCGGCACGGCCATCAGTCGCTCGGTCAGGCCGGCTTCCCGGGCCGCCTCTGGCGTCAGCGGCATGCGCAAGCTGGTCACATACGGCGGCTCGTTCATGGACAACGCGACGATCAGCCAGATTGCACACAACACCGCACAGCCGAGGAATACCGTGTCCAGCCCACCGTGCTGGAACAGCCAGCCACCCAGAATTCCACCCAGTGCCGCACCAAGGAACTGGCTGGTGGAATAAACCCCCATTGCCGTGCCCTTGCCACCGGCAGGCGACACCTTGCTCACCAGCGAAGGCAGCGAGGCCTCCAGCAGGTTGAATGCGGTAAAGAATACCACGGTGCCAATCACCAGTCCGCGCAAACCGTCAGCCCACTCCCAGAAGTATATCTCTGTCAGCAGCAGGACACTGACTGCACCGGCCAACACACGCTTCATCTTGCGCTTTTTTTCGCCGTAGATGATGAACGGCACCATTGCAAAAAATGAGATGAACAGTGCGGTCAGGTAGACCCACCAATGCTGCTCTTTTGGCAGCCCGCCACGCTCGACGAAGGCCAGGGGCAGCGCGACGAAGCTGGCCATGAGGACGGCGTGCAGCACGAAGATGCTCACGTCCAGGCGCAAAAGGTCCGGATGACGCAGGGTCGGGCCGAGTGCTTTGCGCGCCACACCCGACTCGCGATGCTGCAGAAGGCTGTGGGTACTGGGCACGACGAAGGCGATCAGCAGGATGCCGACCAGGGCAAGCCCGGCAGTGGCCAGGAACAATCCTGACAAACCAAAGGCACTTGTCAGCAGTGGCCCGACGACCATGGCCACAGCAAACGACAGGCCGATGCTCATGCCGATCATGGCCATGGCCTTGGTCCGGTGTTGTTCACGGGTCAGGTCCGAGAGCAGCGCCATGACGGCAGCCGAAATTGCCCCGGCACCTTGCAGGATGCGCCCCGCGATCACCCCCCAGATAGAGTCGGCCTGGGCCGCCAGGACGCTGCCCAGGGCAAAGATCACCAACCCCAGGTAGATGATCGGGCGCCGCCCGATGCGGTCGGAAATCATCCCGAACGGAATCTGCAATACCGCCTGGGTCAGGCCATAGGCCCCAATAGCCAGGCCAATCAGCGCAGGTGTGGCACCGGCCAGGTCCATGCCGTAGGTGGCCAGTACCGGCAAGACCATGAACATGCCCAGCATACGAAAGGCAAAGACCAGGGCCAGGCCACCAGCAGCGCGGGTTTCGCTGCTGCTCATGCGCTCGTTGTGGGTGTCATGCATGGCGTAACCTCGTGTGAACCGGCGGCGATTCTATCAGTCCGACAGCTTGACGGCATCTACGCGACGCTTTGCCGCGTACTGGCAGGGGGCCGTATAATTCTTTGTTTATGCCCGCCAAGCGAGGCCGCAGTGGACAAGATCCTGATTCGTGGGGCACGTACCCACAACCTGAAGAACATCGACCTGACCTTGCCCCGGGACAAGCTGATCGTGATCACCGGCCTGTCCGGTTCCGGCAAGTCTTCGCTGGCGTTCGATACCCTGTACGCCGAAGGCCAGCGCCGCTACGTGGAATCGTTGTCGGCCTACGCCCGGCAATTCCTGTCGATGATGGAAAAGCCCGACGTCGACACCATCGAAGGTCTGTCCCCGGCAATCTCCATCGAACAGAAATCGACGTCGCATAACCCGCGCTCGACGGTCGGCACCATCACCGAAATCTACGACTACCTGCGCCTGCTGTACGCCCGCGTCGGTACCCCACGCTGCCCGGACCACGACATTCCGCTGGAGGCGCAAACCGTCAGCCAGATGGTCGACCTGGTGCTGGAGCGCCCCGAAGGCAGCAAGCTGATGCTTCTGGCGCCGGTGGTGCGCGAGCGCAAGGGCGAGCACCTGGCAGTGTTCGATGAAATGCGCGCGCAGGGTTTCGTACGCGCCCGGGTCAACGGCAAGCTCTATGAGCTTGATGAGTTGCCCAAGCTAGATAAGCAGAAGAAGCACAGCATCGATGTGGTTGTAGACCGCTTCAAGGTGCGCGCCGACCTGCAGCAGCGCCTGGCCGAATCGTTCGAAACCGCGCTGAAACTGGCCGACGGGATTGCCCTGGTGGCACCGATGGACGACGAGCAAGGCGAAGAGACGATCTTCTCCGCCCGTTTCGCCTGCCCGGTGTGCGGCCACGCGATCAGCGAGCTTGAGCCCAAGCTGTTTTCCTTCAACAACCCGGCGGGTGCCTGCCCGACTTGCGACGGCCTGGGTGTGAAGCAGTTCTTCGACACCAAGCGCCTGGTCAATGCCGAGCTTACCTTGGCCGAGGGTGCCATCCGCGGCTGGGACCGCCGCAACGTGTACTACTTCCAGATGCTCGGCTCACTGGCGGCACACTACGGCTTCAGCCTGGAAGAGCCATTTGGCGAGCTGTCTGCCGAGCACCAGAAGGTGATCCTGCAAGGCAGCGGCAAGCACAGTGTCGACTTCAAGTACCTCAACGACCGCGGCGATATCGTCAAGCGCTCGCACCCGTTCGAAGGCATTGTGCCGAACTTGGAGCGCCGCTACCGCGAGACCGAATCGGCCACCGTGCGTGAAGAACTGGCCAAGTTCCTCGGCACCCAGCCCTGCCCGGACTGCCGCGGCACCCGCCTGCGTCGCGAAGCGCGCCACGTGTGGGTTGGCGAGAAAACCCTGCCGGCGGTCACCAACCTGCCCATTGGCGATGCCAGCAGCTATTTTGCCGAACTGACCCTGACCGGCCGCCGCGGCGAAATTGCCTCGAAAATCCTCAAGGAAATCTGCGAACGCCTGCAATTCCTGGTCAACGTCGGCCTCGACTACCTCACCCTGGACCGCAGTGCCGACACCTTGTCGGGGGGCGAGGCCCAGCGTATTCGCCTGGCCAGCCAGATCGGCGCAGGCCTGGTGGGGGTGATGTACATCCTCGACGAACCGTCGATCGGCCTTCATCAACGCGACAACGACCGCCTGCTGGCTACGCTCAATCACCTGCGCGACCTGGGTAACACGGTCATTGTGGTGGAGCATGATGAAGACGCCATCCGCCTGGCGGACTACGTGGTGGACATCGGCCCAGGTGCGGGCGTACATGGCGGGCAGATCGTTGCCGAGGGTTCGCCGCAGGAGATCATGGACCATCCTGACTCGCTGACGGGCAAATACCTGTCAGGGCGCAAGAAGATCGTCGTGCCCGCCAAGCGCACGCCGCGCAACAAGAAGCTGCAACTCAAGCTGAAGGGGGCACGCGGCAACAACCTGCAGAATGTTGACCTCGAGGTGCCGATTGGCTTGTTGACGTGCGTGACCGGGGTATCTGGCTCGGGCAAATCGACGCTGATCAACAACACCCTGTACCCGCTGGCAGCGACCGCCCTGAATGGCGCGAGCAGCATCGAGGCGGCGCCGCACAGCAGCATGGACGGCCTGCAGCACCTGGACAAGGTCGTGGATATCGACCAGAGTCCGATTGGCCGTACGCCGCGCTCGAACCCGGCTACCTACACCGGCATTTTTACTCCGATCCGTGAGCTGTTCTCCGGCGTGCCCGAGTCGCGCTCCCGCGGTTATGGCCCTGGGCGCTTCTCGTTCAACGTCAAGGGCGGCCGCTGCGAGGCCTGCCAGGGCGATGGCTTGATCAAGGTGGAAATGCACTTCCTGCCCGACATCTACGTACCCTGCGACGTCTGCAAGAGCAAGCGCTACAACCGCGAGACCCTGGAGATCAAGTACAAGGGCAAGAACATCCACGAGGTGCTGGAGATGACCATCGAGGATGCCCGCGAGTTCTTCGATGCGGTGCCGGCGTTGGCGCGCAAGCTGCAAACACTGATGGACGTGGGTTTGTCCTACATCAAGCTGGGGCAATCAGCGACCACGCTGTCCGGTGGTGAGGCGCAGCGGGTGAAGCTGTCGCGTGAGCTGTCCAAGCGTGACACCGGCAAGACCCTGTATATCCTCGACGAGCCGACTACGGGCCTGCACTTTGCCGATATCCAGCAACTGCTGGATGTACTGCACCGCCTGCGCGACCACGGCAACACCGTGGTGGTGATCGAGCACAACCTGGACGTAATCAAGACGGCCGACTGGCTGGTGGACCTGGGGCCTGAGGGTGGCTCCAAGGGTGGGCAGATCATTGCCTGCGGTACGCCGGAGGAACTGAGCGAGATGAAACAGTCGTATACCGGGTATTACCTGAAACCGCTGCTGGAGCGGGATCGGGCCTGAGGCATTTGGGGGCGCTTTGCGCCCCATCGCGACACAAGGCCGCTCCTACAGGCGATCGCATGAACCTTTGGGTTGCGCGATCGCCTGTAGGAGCGACCTTGTGTCGCGATGGGCTGCAAAGCAGCCCCCGGCTATTACATCTGCGATTGCAGGTAATTTTCCAGGCCAATGGCCTTGATCAGACCCTGCTGCTTTTCCAGCCAGTAGGTATGATCTTCTTCAGTGTCGGCCAACTGCGCACGCAGAATGTCGCGGCTGACATAGTCCTTGTGCAATTCGCACAACTCGATGCCTTTGCACAACGCAGCGCGCACTTTGTATTCAAGCTTGAGGTCGGCTTCGATCATTTCCGGCACGGTGCTGCCGACTTCCAGGTCGTCTGCACGCATGTCAGGCGTACCTTCGAGCATGAGGATACGACGCATCAGCGCATCAGCGTGTTGCGCCTCTTCTTCCATCTCGTGGTTGATGCGCTCGTAGAGTTTGGACAGGCCCCAGTCTTCGTACATGCGCGAATGAATGAAGTACTGGTCGCGTGCCGCCAGTTCGCCCTTCAGCAGCGTGACGAGGTAGTTGATTACGTCTGGATGGCCTTGCATCGCCCTGTTTCTCCATGTGGAAGCTTCTATGCCACACAGTGTGAACCAGCTTTTGCCCAGGGTCACTGAAAAACGCGCGAACCGGGCAAAAAATCGTCTAAACAGTAGTGATATTCATTGAAAAACCGCCCAAATGAGGGCGGTTCTTCTTATCACTTCGAGTTAAGCGAGATTCACGCCCAACGCCTTGGCGATGCCTTCGCCATAGGCCGGGTCGGCCATGAAGAAATACTGCAACTGGCGCTGGATGACATCGTCACTGACACCTGCCATGGCCCCGGCGATGTTGCTGATCAGCAGCGCCTTCTGCTCGTTGCTCATCAAGCGGAACAGCGCGCCGGCGTGGCTGTAGTAGTCGTTGTCCTCACGGTGATCATGGCGGTCCGCTGCACCGGTGAGCGCCAGTGCAGGTTCAGCGTGACGCGGTGACTGCTTGGGTGCGTCGGCGTAGCTGTTAGGCTCGTAATTCGGCGCCGCGCCATAACTGCCGGTCGCCATGGAGCCGTCGCGCTGGTAGCTGTTCACAGCGCAGCGCGGTGCATTCACCGGCAGTTGCTGGTGGTTGGTACCGACACGGTAGCGGTGGGCGTCAGCGTAGGCGAACACGCGGCCCTGCAGCATGCGGTCGGGTGACAGACCAACGCCAGGCACCATGTTGCTTGGCCCAAACGCTGCTTGCTCGACTTCAGCGAAATAGTTGAGCGGGTTTCGGTTAAGCTCCAGCACCCCCACCTCGATCAGCGGGTAGTCCTTCTGCGACCAGGTCTTGGTAACGTCGAACGGGTTTTCCTCACGGCTCGCCGCCTCCGCTTCGCTCATGACCTGCATGCACACGGTCCAACGCGGGTAGTCGCCACGCTCGATGGCTGCAAACAAGTCGCGCTGAGCATAGTCCGGATCGGTACCGGCCAGGCGTGCCGCTTCTGCGGGGGCGAGGTTCTTGATGCCTTGCTGGGTCTTGAAGTGCCACTTCACCCAGGTGCGCTCGCCTTGCTGGTTGATCAGGCTGTAGGTGTGGCTGCCAAAGCCGTGCATGTGGCGATAGCCATCCGGGATGCCTCTATCCGAGAACAGAATGGTCACCTGATGCAGCGCTTCAGGCGAATGCGACCAGAAGTCCCACATCATCTGGGCGTTCTTGAGGTTGGTCTGTGGGTGGCGCTTCTGGGTGTGGATAAAGTCCGGGAACTTCAACGGGTCGCGAATGAAGAACACGGGGGTGTTGTTGCCCACAATGTCCCAGTTGCCTTCTTCGGTATAAAACTTTACAGCGAAGCCACGCGGGTCACGCTCGGTATCGGCTGAACCACGCTCGCCACCAACGGTGGAAAAACGCAGGAAGGTTTCAGTTTGCTTGCCGATTTCGCCGAAAAGCTTGGCGCTGGTGTAGGCCGTTATATCACGGGTGACGGTGAAGGTGCCGTACGCACCCGAACCCTTGGCGTGTACGCGGCGCTCCGGAATGTTCTCGCGATTGAAATGGGCGAGCTTCTCGATGAGGTGGAAGTCGTCGAGCAACAATGGGCCACGTGGGCCGGCGGAGCGGGAGTTCTGGTTGTCGGCTACTGGTGCACCGCTGGCGGTGGTAAGAGTCTTGCTCATGAGCTCTCCTTATCGGTCTTGGAACGCCGGCTGATCGGCTATGGGGAGAGTATCGATGAGCCGGACCACGAGAACAAATTCATTAGATGACTTGTATCAATAGAAATAAACAATAGTTGCAGACACAAAAAACCGGGCACTAGGCCCGGTTCTTTGTAGCAGACAGAACGTCTTACTCAGCAGCTTCTACAGCACCGCCGACAGGACGATCAACCAGCTCGACGTACGCCATAGGCGCGTTGTCGCCAGCGCGGAAACCGCACTTCAGGATGCGCAGGTAGCCGCCCTGACGGGTGGCGTAGCGCTTGCCCAGGTCGTTGAACAGTTTGCCAACAGCGGACTTCGAACGGGTACGGTCGAAGGCCAGACGACGGTTAGCAACGCTGTCTTCCTTGGCCAGGGTGATCAGCGGCTCGGCAACGCGGCGCA
>Ga0308157_10001630_pt1 | contig 43716 bp, 57 predicted proteins | sample PhyBR1_FD_201035 | JGI IMG/M metagenome (GOLD analysis project Ga0308157, IMG submission 201035) | Phyllosphere microbial communities from UC Gill Tract Community Farm, Albany, California, United States - DLSLB.R1 | ecosystem: Host-associated > Plants > Phyllosphere > Unclassified | place: USA... | reverse complement strand
CCAGCAGGTCTAACACTGAAGTCAGTGATTTGCTTGGTCTGAGCGCTTCCAGAGACTCGGTAGAAGATCTTCCCAGACTTGGACTCTGCAAAGGCTGCGTAGCAGTTGTCGCCCGCGTAAATGACTAGCTTGGTGCTAGACGGCGTGAGCTTGATTCCATCGGCGGAGAGCTTGGAGTAGTCCGCTACGTACTTGCCAGTCGTACCCTGTTGGAATTCCTCAGCATACGCGATGTTCGCAAGGTCGGTTGTTGCATTGTTGTCTCGTGCGTTGTTGATGAGACCGGGTGCTGTGACAAGTCCCGCTGCGATGAGGATCGCTGAAACAGCGATGGTGATGGTCTGCATGATGCTGTTTTCAGCGGCATCATCGTGATGGAGTGTTTTGAGATTAGTGAACATTAGGGTATCCAGATGAGGTCGAGTTGCCCGGTGTGCCATTCCATGACCAGCCGGTTGAGTCACCGTTAGCGAAGTCATAATCAACTTCACCTTCGGTCATGATTGCCTGCGTTGCATCAAGAGTTGCGCCAGGAACAAACTTCTTGATGGTCTCACCAGACAAGCGGTACTGCGGCCATGAGGAATTGGCTGCATCCTGAGTGGTGAACGTGTAGGAGATGCGAGTCCATTTGTTCGCTTCAAGGTATGGACCTTGACCGCCAGGAGACTGCGCACCTTTGTCACCGAATGTGAACAAAGTCATGTTCGACGTGTCAGTGACAGGCACAGAAGAACGGACCCACATAGAGAAGGTGTACTTGGTGTTCGCCTTCATTGGCTCGTTCACACGGGGCGATAGAACAACCGCTGGGAAGCCGGAGAGACCAGCAGCGCTTGTCCATGTGCTGCGCTGATATGGTGTGTTGATAGAGCCATCATTCAGGAAGCTAGTTGTACCAGTAGCACCACCGAACTCAGGCTCAAAGGGCTGAGAGGCGGTAGGAATGCTATAGCTGATAAGGTTAGTCACGCGAGACACCACAGCGGCGGATGCGCTTGCAGGGTAGGTGCAATTAGCCGGGTAGCCTGCTGGCTTGGTAGCTGACCACGGTAGGGAGACGGTCTTGACATCACCGCTGTTGGACGTGCGATAGAAATACTTGCCGCTTGAAGACTTACCAAAGATGGCATAGCAGTCGCTACCTGAGAACACACCCACTTCACTCTTGCTAGAAAGAGTCGTCTTGATGCCCTGTTGGCTTGTGAGCGCGCTGATAGATGAAGTGTATTTGCCGGAATCGCTACTGAGGTATTCCTGAGCATAAGCGAGGTTGGAAAGGTCACTCTTGACGTTGCTATCACGAGCATTGTTGATAAGCCCTGGCGCGGTGACGAGTCCGGCAGCGATGAGAATGGCAGACACCGCAATGGTGATGGTCTGCATGATGCTGTTTTCGGCGGCATCATTTTTCGTATCAAAGTTCAAACCGAACATCAGCCAGCCCGTCTCACGTCTACACCAGTGATGTAGATAGCGTCACTGGATTTGACAGCCTTGCCATCAATAGTGCGGACGAATAGACCAGCAAACTTATCTGCCGAAATTGGCTTGGTTGTGCTGACATACGTCCACGTATTAGCCTTGAGGTTGTTGCCTCCCACTGCCGAATTGATCGATTCGGTGTTGCTTGATGAATAATCGTAGACGCGAAGGTTGTCACTCGTGACATATACCCAAAGACCAACAGTCCTGGGATATCCCGCAGTCCTTAGTCCATCAACGTTGTAGAGCGAGGTGACGTAAGTCTGTTCTGGGTTAACAGCGTAAGACTTGAGTCCAGTGGTAGTACCAGTAGGGTGACCTTCTGGTACCGTAGTGTAAGAGATGGCATGCATGGCAGCATTATTCGGGCTTACACCCGTGATAGTGGTGAAGTTTGGACTTACTGAAAGGTTAGGTCCGGTGTCCATTTGCGTGGGGTATTCCAAGTCGGCAGGGTATGTGTTGGGAGCTTCTGTCCACTCACCATTGTGAGAGACACGGTAGCTTTCTGTCGAACCGCTTGACCTCATCCAAACATCGCCCGTCTTCGATCTAATGAACATAGCGAATGACTTATTGCTTGTGCGGAACATATGCTGTTGGTCATCAGAGAGTGTAAGTTTGATCGACTTGAAGGTCTTCAACTCAGCCAGAGATGCAGCGTACTTACCAGTATCAGACTGTATGTATGACTGAGTGTAAGCAACATTAGCGAGGTCGTTTCTCGTGTTGCCATCTCGCGCATTGTTAATCAAGCCAGGTGCTGTCACGAGACCAGAAGCGATGAGAATAGCAGACACCGCAATGGTGATGGTCTGCATGATCGAGTTTTCGGCTCTATCGCTGTCTAGTGAATCTAGTCGGTAGTCAAGCATTACCCAGCCCTCCTAACATCTACGCCCGTGATGTAGATAGCGTCATCTGCCTTGGCATAGCTTCGGTCAATAGTGCGCACGAATAGACCTGCAAATTTACCTGCTGGTACTGGAGTTGAAGTGGTGACGTATGTCCACGTGTTTTTCTTGAGTCGTTCTCCACCGACTACCGAATCAAGAGACCCTGTATTGTCTGAAGTCACACTATTTACGCGGTAGTTGTCGCCCGTGACATATATCCAAGCCCCCACATCACGAGGGTAATCTGCTGTCCTTAGACCATCGAAGTTGTAGATAGAGGTAACAAACTCAGTGTTCGTTACAACAGGATAAGACTTGATTCCTGTAGTGGTTCCCGAAGGGTGACCTGCTGGCACTGACGTGTAGACAAGATCATGTACTGCCCGGTTGTTTGGGCTTATGCCTGTGATGGAAGTGAAGTTGGGACTCGATGAGAGGTTCGGTCCACTATCCATCTGGCGGGGGTACTCTAAGTCGTCAGGATAGGTAGCGGGCGCTTCTGTCCACACACCATCATGAGAGACGCGGTAACTCTCAGAAGAGTTGCTCGACCTCATCCATACATCACCCGTTGTCGAACGGATGAACATAGCGAACGACTTGCTGCTTGTGCGGATCATCTGCTGCTGCTTCGCAGACAGTGTTAGCTTGACAGACTTGAAGGTGGTCAATTCAGCAAGAGTGGCAGCATACTTACCAGTATCAGCTTGGATGTACGACTGAGCATAGGCGATGTTTGCGAGGTCATTACGAGCATTGCTATCGCGTGCATTATTGATGAGTCCGGGAGCAGTTACAAGACCAGAGGCAATCAGGATTGCCGATACAGCAATCGTAATCGTTTGCATGATGGAGTTTTCCGCTCTATCACTGCTTAGGTCGTCTAGGTGCAACATGTTTCCATTCCTCGGTATGAATTGAAGACCATTCTGTCACTTGCACAAGCGTAGCTATCTAAATTAGGCTTGTTATGGGATGTTTTACCCCAGACTGGGGTCAAAAATCACTTGCTTTGGTAGCCGATTTGCGATATAGCTCCATGTCCTGCAAAATGAGGACACAAATGCACACCCCGTTTATTGCTTATCTTCACTCAACAAATGCAGTTGAGGTAGATGCATTTGCAGTACCGGTCCAACGAGCGCCTGAAGTGCTACCGTCGAAGTAGTCGTGCAGAGTGTTTCCCTTTTCGATCATGATGTCGTCTGTGTAGACCACTGTTCCTACAGGAGGGTTGCCGATAGCTCTCAACTGAATACCGGAAGCGCTGTTGGCGCGATCTGCACTCACGTCGTACTTGACGCTCTTGCGCTCCCAGTCACCAGAGCAGGTGAAGGGTGTGTCGCTACCTTCGGCGTTGTCATCGACGCGGAAGCCGAAGTCTAGCTGCACTCCCACAGGGCACTTGATCCATGCGCTTGCCGTGTAACGACCGGAATCCTTCGCAGTGGGTACTTGGTAGATGAATCCATTTGGCTGACCGGCAATCTGAGTCTGAACTGTCATCTTCAACGACGAGCTACCGCTATGTGCTGCTTCTGTGGTGGATGACACTCCACCGGCAAAGTAGCCTCGGAAGCCAGGGAAGGATAGAGGCGTGATGCTTGACTCGATGCTGGGGTTGGTAGCAAGGTTGGTGACGGAAGTACCAAATGCCTCAGCAGAGCTTCCAGCCCATGAGCAGTTAGCGGGTACGTTAGAGGGCTTGGTGGTGGACCAAGGAAGGCTCACCTTGTAGGTCTCGGCACTATTCGATGTGCGGTAGTAGCTTGTTCCACTGGTGGACTTTGAATACGCTACATAGCAATCGGTTCCAGCAGTGGTAGATACCTTGCTGCGGTTCGAAAGTGTGAGCTTGATGTTCTTGTTTTGGTCAAGATCTGACACGCTATTAGCGTACTTACCGCCATCACCAAGCAAGGACTCCTGAGCATAGGCAACATTGGCTAGGTCTGTCCTAGCGTTGTTGTCCCTAGCGTTGTTGATGAGACCGGGCGCTGTGACGAGACCGGCAGCAATCAAGATAGCCGATACGGCGATGGTGATGGTCTGCATGATGCTGTTCTCAGCATGATCATTGGCGATGAGTTGTTTGAACATAATTTGGCTCCTAGTAGCCGACCGTGAAGGAATTGTTGCGGATGCTTACACCAGGCTGGGAGTAAGCGGAACTGATGGCGAAACTGACTCTGACGTACTTGATTTCGGGAGTGGGTGCTGTGAGTTCAGTTCCTAGAATTGAGGTCACGCGCTGCCAAGTGTTTGCGGCACTAAAGACAGGTGCATTCCCGTTAGTGACCCACGGACCCTGGTTGGGACCAGTACCCCCAAGGTTGTAAGCAGGTGTCACTCCATCTGCTTTGAAGTAGTGGGTTTGGACAATAATCCTGTTCTTGTCCGAGTCAGTCATCATCTGCGGCAGCATCCCATCGAAAGCAATCTTGAATGACTTGATATTGTTGACAGGGATGAGTGCCGAATACGCAGTCGAAGCACTGTTGGTCAACGTAATGGAGTCAGAATCGGCGTTGTATGTAGCACCGTTCTTGAGAACCCAGGTAGAGAAATCAGGAGATAGGTTGCCGAGTACATCACTTTTCAAGGTCGGCCAGGAGACGGAAGCAGGGAACCCCGTAGGTGCAGTCGCACTCCACTCTTTTGGTATCTCTCGTGTAGTGTTGGACTCACACGAACGGAAGAACATACGTCCTGATGCTGATTCCGAGAAAGCGACATAGCAGCTTTTCTCGCCAGGTCTGCTCAGAACAATTCCAACTCTCGCGGGGTTTTCCACGGTGACCTTTACACCTTCGCCAGAGTTCAAAAGGGCAAGGCTAGGCGCGTATGCACCCTTGTCAGCCATCTCGTACTCTTGCGCATAAGCGATGTTCGAAAGGTTGGTTTTGGCGTTGTTGTCGCGCGCGTTGTTGATAAGACCGGGAGCGGTTACCAAACCCGAGGCAATCAAAATGGCAGAAACCGCAATGGTGATGGTCTGCATGATGCTGTTTTCAGCACTGTCACTGGTCATGAGTCTCTTTAGCATGTTCATTACTCCGCTACAAACGATACGTTGCGGATGGATACGCCCGCTTGGGATGTGGTTGCATTGACAGAGAAGTTCACTCTAATGAACTTGATTTCAGGAGTAGGTGCAGTGATGCTCGTTCCAAGGGTTGACTGCACACGCTGCCAGGTATTAGCCGAAGTCATCAGCACACCGTTACCATTTGAGACCCACGGACCTTGACCCGCACCTGTTCCACCAGTGTTGTATGCCGGTGTTACGCCATCAGCCTTGTAGTAGGACGTTCCAACGACAACATAGTTCTTGTTGGTATCCGTAGTAGAGATGGATGGAATGGAAGCATCAAAAGCAATTTTGAATGACTTCGCGTTGTCAACAGGGATGAGCGCCGAGAATGACGTGGAGTTGTTAGCTGCCAGGGTGATGACATCACTCGATGCATCATATGTTGCATCGTTACCAAGAGTCCATGTTGAAAGGTCAGGCGCTGTGTTACCCAAGACGGTGTTCTTGGTCGGCTGCCACTTCACTGATGCAGGGAACCCGGTGGGTGCTGTTGCAGACCAACCCTGTGGCACTTCATAGACGTTGGCTGATTCACATGAGCGGAAGAACACACGACCCGACGCAGATTCAGCGAACGCGGCGTAACAGGTCTTCTGACCAGGCTCACTGAGCAGAATGCTCACTCTGGACTTCTTCTCGACATTGATTCGAACACCCTCACCTGAGTTCAAGTTGGCAAGTGTGGGCGAATATCTGCCCGAGTCAGCCATTTCGTACTCTTGTGCATAGGCGATGTTTGCCAAATTAGTCCTGGCATTGTTGTCGCGTGCGTTGTTGATGAGACCGGGAGCGGTGACAAGACCAGAGGCAATCAGGATCGCAGAAACCGCGATGGTGATGGTCTGCATGATGCTGTTCTCAGCTTTGTCATCATGCAATAGGTCTAGTTTGGACATCCTGTCGTTCCCCGGTTGTTGAAACGCAAGTTTGCCACTCTCAACGCATTTGATTTACAATATCGTTGAATAGTTACCAAGCCGTCACCCGGACTGGGGGTGAGTCCTCACAAATGAGGACAGGACGACACATTAAGTAACATATGTCGTTCTGTCCCATAGCTTTGTTACCTCTTGATATCTCCTATAAAGGTATACGAATCTCCTTCAATGTACGTCACTATTTTGAAAGTTCCGTTTGGCTCGTCATATTGGGATAGATCAGGCAACTCGTCAATAACCACATAACCGGGAGACCACATAAGCTTGTCGATTGTTCCAACCTTAGTGAATTTTCCTGAGTCGCCTGTAGGGCTATAGTAAAGGTCGGTTGGAGTATCTTTCATTGGCATGCTAGCTGCTCCTGTGTTATTGAGACCCATCTTGTTGTAGAAAGCGTATGTTGACCGAGACGTATCAACTTTAGTGCTGTCAAAAAGGATTGACTGCTGAAGACTGTCAGTAAATCCTTCTCGTATAAAGGAGTAATTTCCCGTGACGACCGCAGATGCATCCCACTGATGCATTTGGTCGGCGTTGGCAACCATAGGGATGCTGATGTTAAGAGATGGGTAATTCACTCGTGCGTCACCCGTAAACGAAGAAGAGATGTCTCGTAAGTTCGGGTAGTACAGATCGTTCATGATGATGCCAATAGATGTCTGTTTTAGGTTGTCGGCATTGGAGTATTCTGACAAGAATGAGCTAGTGAATCGACCTATCACTCGACCTTGATAAACAACCTCACCCGGCGTGTTATCAAGAATTTTCTGACGTGCCAATAGCTTTCCTTCATCTACTACATAGAGTCCAGGCTCAATGTCACTTAGTGCCTCTAAGGGCTTACTTGACGGGGTATTGAGAATTTGTTGTGCCTTTGGAGTGATGCTGCCGATGAAATTGGTGCTACTGTTGAAGTAAGAACCATCTGGGGCATCATTAGACCATGTGTTGTCATCTGGTGTTGCTGAACCACCATCGTTACCCATTCCAAGGTCTACACCCATAAGACAGGCTGCTAGGTGAGCACGGACATCAGTCTCAGTCGAGTAAGTATTTGCATCATCAGAGATCCGCCAGAACTGCTTTCCCGACTTCGACATAGTGGTCATAACATATGCATCAGGAGACGACCCGCAAGTAGTAGCCGATATGATTGCGCCGCCAGAAAGCGTGTACTTTGCTCCACCTTCCAGTTCATCCAATGAACCATCACCCTTAGTACCAGGCATGACCTTGGCGGAGTACTTGCCCGAGTTGCTTAAAGAGAACTCCTGAGCCAGCGCAACATTAGCGAGGTCATTTCGGGCATTGGCATCCCGGGCGTTGTTGATTAGTCCCGGGGCTGTTACCAATCCCGCAGCGATGAGGATTGCGGACACAGCGATGGTGATGGTCTGCATGATGGAGTTCTCGGCTCTATCATCATGCACGAAGTTTAGAAGTTGCATGGTAGTGATCCTTGGTTGCGCTAATAATCTAGTTTGTTGCTAGCATTGCTTTGGTTTCGTGATATTACTGGGGTAGTGACCAACCGCCAATTGGACTGCGTTTGGTCCTGTTGAATGAGACATAACGACAGTTAGTCAAGTCATGTCGCTATATCCCATTGCGCAGATACCTACATCTTCATATTGCCCATGAAGGTATACGAGTCGCCATTGAGGTGGGTAACGATTTTCCACGTCCCCGCAGCATCGTTGTACTTCGACAGATCTGGAAGCTGTAACCCTGCGATAGAGGTAGGGTCCCATCTCAACTTATTCGTTTCGGCTACCTTAGAGAATGTTCCGGAGTCACCGGTCGGGCTGTAATAGATATCAGTTGGCGTATCTTTTACAGCAGCACTAGCGAGGTTGGGATTTGTAAGCCCCATCTTGTTGTAGAAGGCATAGGATGAATGCGATACGTCTACACCATTGTTCTCGAATAGGACCGCCGAACCACTTGTTGCATCGCTAAGTGTGCCAGCAGAGCGAAGGAAGGTGTAGTCGTTTGATACCACTCCCGCAGGGTTCCATTGAGCCATCTGATCAGGGTTGGACATCATGGGAATACTGAGATTGAGTGACGGATAGCCAATTCTTGCCTTCCCTGTGAACGAAAGGTAGATGTCTCGTAGCTCAGGGTAATAGAGATCGTTAGTGAGGATTCCTATGTTTGTTTGAGAGGTGTCAGAAGCGTTGGAATACTCAGTGATGAACGAGTCAGTAAATCGTGCAATCACGCGACCTTCATAGGTAATCTCACCAGCAGTGTCCGGAAGCGCTTTTGACTTCATGAGCAGGTCAGTTTCAGGGTTGTAAACGTGATAGACCGCTGGCTCGATATCTTTTAGCTGCTCTAACTGCTTGCTAGATGGGCTATCGACAAAGATTTGCCCCGCTGGATTAAGACCTCCAATGAAGTTACCCTGTCGGTTGAAGTACGAACCAACAGGAGCGTCATTAGACCACGTGTTGTCATCCGGTGTCGTTGTTCCGCTATCGTTACCCATCCCAAGATCTACGCCCGTCAGACAAGCTGCTAGATGAGCACGGACATCAGCCTCATTGGAATAAGTGTTCGCATTGTCAGACACTCGCCAGAACTGGTTACCCGACCTTGACATGGTAGTCATGACGTAAGCATCAGGAGTAATCCCACAAGTCGTCGCAGTGACAACAGCATCGCGCGATAGGGTGTACTTAGGACCACCTGCTAGTTCGTCCAGAGAGCCATCGTTCTTGGCTCCGGGCATCACCTTCGATGAATACTTACCGGAATCGGAAAGAGAGAATTCCTGTGCCAGGGCGACATTGCTGAGGTCATTCCTGGCGTTGTTGTCTCGTGCGTTGTTGATAAGCCCTGGCGCAGTCACGAGACCTGAGGCTATAAGAATTGCCGATACGGCAATCGTAATTGTTTGCATGATGGAGTTTTCGGCTCGATCATCAAGAAATTTCGTCATTGATACATGTCCCTGATCCTAATGACAGCAGCGGTGAAGTGCAGTCGGTATAGATCAATCTTCCCATAGGGAAACAAAGTTTTACTCAGTATGCAACATTTCTAAATCGCTGTGTCTATAGCCGAGATGTACCACTACAACTTGCAAATATTGAGATTGTGCACTACCTTTGAAGTAACTAGAGAAAGAGGTAAGACGATGACCAAGACGGAGACCTTCACCGAGCCGGAGCTAGCTGTCTACAGCACGCTGCTTGGCGGTGGCACGATCAAGCTGGGAGTATATGGCGGTGGTCTTGTACACGACAACGCCGACTTCTCGGTTTGGTCCGTTCCGACCCTCAAGCAGTCAGAAGAGAAGTTCCTCCCCGGCTGGGAGAACGAGGAGGGCAATATCATAAACCAGGAGGTCATCAGGGCACTAGCGGCTCGAAACCTCATCAAGGTGAAGCGTAGTGAGGGTGAGAAGTCCGCTACTCAGTTGGGCACCCTCGCACTGACCGACCGTGCTCTCGGCGGCAAGTACAACAGCTTCAACAAGACCATCACCTTCGCCTGATAGGTCAAACTAGACAGCGCCGTTCTTGATTGTAAGAACGGCGCTGTTTGGTTGTTGCGCTCAGAATAGTTGTGTGCTAGATTGAAAGTATCTACAGACCGTCCAACCAAGGGATGCATCATGTACAACGACTTCACCACCGACGAGATCGAGATCATCACTCATCTCCACACGACCACCGAGATCGCCTTCATCGGCAACGGCTTCAACCACGATTCCGTCACGCCTGACGGTGACTTCTCCGGCAAGAGGGAGGACGAGGCGAACGGCTGGTACACGGGCAAGAACGCTTCCGGCACGCTCAGCACGCCCAACCACCGAGTCTCGCACGTCGCGGTCCTGAACCTCATCATGTACGGACTCGTCGAGGTCATCATCACCCCCATCGGCGGTGTCCTCGTGAACCACAACAAGCTCGCTCTCACCGAGTACGGTGCGGCTCTCGCACCCTACATCGTCGGTGGTCTGACCAACTCGAAGAGCGCGACGACTGCCCTCGCCAACGGTGTGGACCCTGCCCACATCGTTCCGGCTCTGACGACCGCCTACGGTGACAACACGAAGGCGGTGTCCGTTCCGGCGAAGTACCCCACGCCCGTCCCATCTTCCACATCCCCCAGCGACCGCGACCTCCCGTTCGATGACCGGTTCCCGATGAGCCGTTGCGTGACCACGCCTGGTAGCGCCAACGACTACGACTCCCGTCGCTACGTCATCGACACGACCGATGATGCCATCTTCCTCGGCAACAGCTACAACAACCGTTCCACGACCATCACGCGCCGCTTCGACACTGTGAAGCTCATCGACTACTACGTCACGGGGAACAACGACGCGCCTGGCACGGTCACCGTTCGTCACCTGCCCAAGAAGGGTCACCCGGAACTCGATGGCTACCGCACCCCGAGTGAGATCGAGTACGCTCACTCGTGAACAACTGAAACACCCTGACCTTCTGTAAAAGGTCAGGGTGTTTCTGCGTTATGGGGTTGCGCCGTGGTCTTCGATGGAATAAGCTGTAACTAACAAGCCAAAGCAACCGCTTCGAGAGGAACCTCATGGACATCCAGCCCGGCGAGAAAATGCCGACCAACGAGTACGAGAGCGTCGAGCGCAAGGTACTCATCTCCATCGGCAGCCACGGCACGATGAGCGTCCAGACCACGGACTCCGATGCGGTCTACAGCATCGACTCCGACCTCCGCAGCGGCTCCTACTACGTCCAGTCGGAGACTTCTTCCTTCTACAGCGCGGGCTACGAAACCCGCGAGGACGCGCTGCGAACCATCCTCGACGATCTCATCTGAGCAGGAGACAGTCATGAGCGACAACAATAAGCCCATCCTCTTCCGCGACTTCATCGAAGATATTTCGACCGAGCACGACAGTCACGACAACGACATCATCCTGGAACTCAGCCCCGCAGCGTTCATCTCAGGTGGGTTCAACCGCTAAGCACAAAGCACTGCCCACAACGCCCCGGTTATTGCAGCCGGGGCGTTGTGCTTTGTCCGGACGACGACACAACGTGGTGTACGATGCCGTGCATGACTGACACCAAGATTCCACTCAGCGCACACAAGGTAATCGTTGCTTGCCTCGAAGAAGAGCTAGCTAAGCGTGATGCTGTCAAAGATGAAGACGACCTCGGGTGGGAGATTGCTTCGTGGACGGACTTTGGAAAGGATGAGTTCGGGTACATCGAAGACGGCTGTGCATACGTCAAGGTGGAGATTGGCGACAAGACCACTGTCGAAGGATGGTTCATCTATCTTGTCAATCGCGAGGATGATGGTAGGAATTTCGCTGAGATAATCCCCTTCGGATGGACAGATGGAGTTCAGTTCCACGTCTCCACCAACTATGTCTCATCCACCACCATGAAACCCGCATACGAAGAGAGAGATAACGTCAAGGTCTATCGAGCCAAGAACCCTCCTAAGCGCCTCACAGCGTCTCGTAAGAGCAAGTGACACAGGAAGGGGCATGAGAGCATCTAATCGCTCTCATGCCCCTTCTAGGCGTTACGGGTGCCCTTTCTAGCTGTTGTCGCGCTCCGCTGACAGGAACTCACCGATAGTACGGCTCAGTTCGTTGTAGATACCTTCTACTTCCTGGTATCCGCTAGAGTGACCGTCTTCCCATGCCTTCTCGACAATCAAGTCATCTGCATCCTCAGGGATGGAGTAGCTGCTGGTCGCCTTGAGGTGGTTGTAGAACTTCTGTCGGTTCTCAGCCTGCTTGTGAAGACGTTCGCGGGGTTCGCCCCTAGATGCCTCATTGTCAGCCTCACGAGCCTCTTCACCAGTCATCATCTCGCTGGACGTATATGCAGCGGCAGGCTTCTTGCTCTCAAGAGCAGTGACGGCGATTTCAGAGATCTCAGCGTAGACTTCCTCGGTACGGTTGCGACCCTCCGAGTGACCTTCCTCATAGGCATAACCGAAGAGCTTGTCGTGAGCTTCCTTGGAGTAGCTGGCGAAGCTGATCTCGCTTCTGAGGTGATTGTCCCATGCCTCCCCAATCTCCCTTACTGCTGCGTCATAAGCCGGACGGTCAGGGTGCTTGTGGTTGACGTATTCAAGCGCACGAATAGCCTTGTCCGCCTCAGCACCCGAAAGCTGTTTCTTCTCGGTCGGAACCTGAGTGGGAAGCGCACGAGAAGCAGCCTCCTTGGACTCCGGCTTCTTGTGGACCGTGGTGTTCTTGCCGTTCTTGTCGGTGATCTTGGTGGGAATGGTGTTTGCCATATCAATCCTTTCGTAGTAGAAGGATACAGGTGACACCCGTCACTAAAAGAGCGTTGCTCAGTTCTCACTTAAAGAGGGCGAGAAAGAGAGCAGGATAGAAGCATCGATGCCGTTCTCAACCGCCCTGATAATGGTCTGGACATCATCGATTCCCGCCTCAACGTACTGGTGGGCGATATCGAACGAGCGCACCTTGGTGACCAACTCTTCCGTATCCTTCATCGAGAATCCCAGGAGATCCCATGCGAGCGCGGTGTAGCTGGGAGCAAACCTACGCACCGTGTTCAAACGCCATTCTGTACCATCATCCGCCTCGCTGTAGAGCGAGCCGAAACGACGAAGCGTAAACGCCAGTTCACCCACCGGCATAGTTTCCCAGTCGTAGTTACCATAGGCGTTGTATACACTCGCGGTCATCACATCCAGAGTAAGAGGCGCACCACTCACGAGCTTGTCGTTCAGTAGGTCGCAGCACTCATCGCTCCACACCTCAAAGTCCAGCCCACTAGGATCGAGAATTGATTCGATGTACCTACCTTCATCCCAACGCCATAGTCGAATGAACTCAGCACCAGTCATAGTCTCATCGTTATCCGGCTCGCTGTCGAGCATGTCGAGGATTCCAGCATCGATAGCAATGTCTAGGATGTCTGCGTTATGAGACAGTAGTAGCTCATCAGCAACGGCATCTACGCTTGGTGGCGCAGGCACGGTAATGCGGTACATTCCCGAATCCTCGGACTTGTGAAGATTGCTGGGCATGAACGTACTCAGTCTATCGAAGACGGCTTCATCGTGAATGCCAGAGAATTCATCTGACAACCCTCGCTTGATGCTCATGCGCGCATACCGGCAAGAGAACCAGCAAGGGTGGGATCGATGCCGCTGTTGATGTAGTTGGACATCGCAATCGGGTCTGTGAACCCCGCGATGACGTAGGGGTAGACCGCATCAAAGTCATGTGTCTGAGCTAGCTCATGCCAAGCAGCATTGGTGCCAATGCCATCACAGAAAGACCACGCCAGTGCAGAATCCGCTTGCGCCGAATTTCTGAAGGTCTTCGTATCTTCGCGAACAGCGAGCTTCGTTCCGCTGCTACTGCGGTAACGCCCTTCGAGAAGCGGCGACCGCCGTAAGGCAAAGACGAACTCCTGCGTACTCACTGCTCGGAGGTCGATGAGGTCACGATGACCCAACATCGAAATTTGTAGCTCCATGAGACCGAGCGTCCGATAAGGCACCCATGTCTCTGATGCATGATTGAGATAGGACTCAGTGACGATGGTGAAGCTCGTACCGCCCTGTGAGTAAGAACAGAGATTATCCCCACCGTCTTCGTTGGACTGTTGCCAGAATGCGATGAAGTCCTCAGGGGAGATGACAGACATGCCCTCAGGAATGTAGCGAGCGAATATGCCAGGAGACTCAATCATCCATGAGAAGTCACTGCCGTCTACCTCGCTTCTCATACTGGTCTCAGGGTGCTCAGTGAGGTAGTCGATCACGTCCTGGTGCAAAGGGAATGAACGTCCCGTGAAGTTGTGGTTGAGGAAAACGTTCTCTTGAAGAGTGCAGAAGGGGTTATCCATGAGATCGTCAATGGCGCGGCTGGCGGTGAGCGCAGCAACCTCATCAGTGACACTACGGATAGTCATACACTCAGCCTAGTTCATATTTCTCGTGAACTCAAGTTGACGATGGAACGAAGTGAGACAGCAGGGTGATGTCTACATCGTTGGCGGCAGCCGTCAGGATGGTATGTAGCTCAAATGCAGGTGAGCCAGCAAGAGGTTTTTGGTCCCCGATCTTCATGCCATCACGAGCGTGTAGAAGCAAAGGGATGCATTGAGCAAGGTAGTCGCTACTTTCGATGTTCTGAATCTCATCGACAGTCGGCACGAAGCCTGTGTCAGTCGGTGTCTGAGACCACATCATCATGATCAGCAGCGCAGCATTAACCGGACTAGTGACCTCCGTAATTCGCTGGTACGCCTCTTCCGTATGGGCTGCTTTAGGAGAGGTTCTACCGTACACTCGACGCTCTTCGGTTCTGTACGTGTAGTGCCAACTCATGTTGTAGAAGCTGAACCTGCGGGAGTCACCACTATCGAGACATGCCTGAGCCAGCCGAGCAGCAGCCTCCTTGACTACCTCCAAGCCCGCACATTCGGCAAGAGTGAGGATCGTTCCCCAATCCGTCATGTACCTCGTGATGGTGTGGAAGTCACCACCCGCAATCGCTTGGAGACCCGCGCGATAGATGTCCGTGTCATAGACATAGCCCATGAAGGGGAAGCCCTTGTCATGACCGCTCTTGTCACACCGGTAGACGGTCTCTACACCACCAAATGCGAACTGCTCATTAGTCGAGCCGGGGAACATCAAGGGCAGGATGTTGGTATTGACCGCAAGGTCAAACAGGTCGATTGCGTTGAGGTTGACCAGCCCATGCTTCTTCGCCTTGTCACTAAGCTTGTGACCACAGAATTCGTTGTCTACATCAGACAGCGGCTTGACCCAACCCTCATAGAACGCATCCAACTGCTCATCGCTGTAGCCAATCTTTGGCTGGATGACATCAGGTCTTAGTAGCTCCGTGTCCCATGATTTCCGGAACCTCTCACCCGGAACAATGAAGAGGTTGCCGATACGGGCAAGCTCTCTATTGCGACCAAACGTAAACTGCTTGGTTCCATCTCGGGGAGTCATAGACATATTCTCAACGGTACCAGTTTGGTTGATTCCTGTCAATTGTGCCCCGAAGGCGGGTATTGATTTGACAATGGGGTAACTTGTAAGATATGGAGATGAAGGTAGAGATGGAGAACCAGCACGTAGCACTCAGCTACGCGGAAGCACGCCGACACAAGGCAGTTCACCTCCGACCGAAGCTCGTTATCATCGCGGTTGTCCTTTTCGTACTCACCAATCTTGTCGGTGTGTTCGGCAACCTCGCAGGGGTTGTCTACTATGCATTACCGCTCGTGCTCGACATCCTCATCTTCCTCGGATTCGTTCTCGCGGTTCACTTCACCAACCGCTACATCGAGAAGCAGGATGTCATCATCAAGTCCATCCGCAACCTTCGTTCCTACTGATAATCAGTAGCTAGCGTGACAAGAGGTTACGCGCGAGGGTGAAGTCGATGCCATTTTCTAAGCATTCCAGCATGTGAGGAATGGGTATGAATTCCGTCAGGAAAGGCTCTACCTCATCGAACGAATAGGTTGCCGCCAGCATCAGCGCATCACGCTTTGTGAACTCGTACGACTGTGGGTAGCCGATATCTGAGTACTCGAACCACATTGACTCCCAAGCGACCGCAGAGTAAGGCTCAGCTACCGCTCTCCACTCAGCGAGCGCATGAACCCGATCAAAGCCAGCCACAGCCTGAAAGGTGAAGTTCCGCGAGTCGAACTTACCCCATAAGTCAGAGTTCCTTCTCATTGCAAAAGCTAGTTCTGATACAGGTAGCAATCCCCAGTCGAAGAACTCTTGATAGGCGATTCGTGCGATAGCCATTTCGTCCAGCGAAAGCTTCTCAGACGGCGACCACTGCTCCTGCAAGAGAATGCGGTACATACGATGATCAAAGCTCAACCCTCGGTTCCCATTGAGGTACCTCACAGCATGACCCTCATCCCACTTACACATGCGCACGAACGCTTCAGGTGTGATGGTTGCGTATTTGACTGTGGACAGCCTGCTCACCTTGCTCGTTATGGCAAGAGTGCTCAGGATCATTGCTGTGACCTCTTTGGACTCTGGGTGAGCATCGAGATATGCAATGACACTTTCTTGGCTAGGAGCTTCCATCGTGAGATGGTAATAGGTATCGTCGAGCATCAATTCGTGCAGAGGATCTTCACTCTTCTCCAAGACTACCCAACCGATGTCCTGAAGCGCTTCGTTCACCGTGAGATGTAGCGACCGTATTACGTCATCTGCCAGTTCACGCATGGCTGCCGTGCAGGCTCAGAACGTTGACGATGGAGAGATCGATGTCATGCTCAGCCACAGTCAGCATCATGTCCATAGAGAGACTACCCTTCGGTGAAACCATTGCCCACCCCTTGCGAATGGGGACAGCGTTATCTCGCATCAAGGGGAGAAGCGAAATTACGAAAGAGTCATCACGAAGGCGCTCTCGGATATGCTCGGTGAGCGTGAAGTCAAGAACGCCGGTTGGGTTGCGGGTATACATCAAGATGATCAGGAACGCCGCTTCTTCGTCCGACATCCCAAACTCGCTCAGTTCACGACAAAGCTTGGCGATAGCGGGAATGTCATCGTTAGTGTCGTTCTTGCCGGGGTAGATCTTGTGGATGGGCAGGCGATGAGATGCGCCAATCTGACCACCAGTCGATGCGTAGAAGATACGAGCGAACCTCTGCATCGAAGCCTTGATGACACTCTCATCGAAGTACTCACTGAGAGCCTTGACAGCGGACCACTCGGTGAGGTCAAGCGTGAAGCTGTTGTACTCACCCCGCAGCAAGGCACGAACACCAATGTTCAGGGGGTTGGTGCGGAACACATCAACGTCATAGCTGACCGAATCGTTGTGCTCGATGGGGTATGACCGAGAACCACACTGGAAATGAACGACCTCTTGGGGTCCGTTGTACTGCCATGCGGAAGAGCCGGGAATCATGTCGGGGATGATCTCGGGAGTGTTCACCGCAAGGTCAAAGATGTCGATGATGTTGAGGTTGGTGGCGTTGATACCAGTACTGACTTCGTAGCCCTTATGACCGCAGTGACCGGTTTCATTCAGGGCAATTGGCTTGACCCAACCGTGGTAGAAGTCCTCTACCTGCTGAGACGTGAAACCAATCTGAGCGAGATGGCGCTCACGGTCTTCGAGGAAGGAATTCCAATGCTTCATGACCCTGTTGCCGGGAATGATGACGAAGCCATCTTTAGGTCCGAGCTTGCGGTTGCGACCATACTCGTCGATCTTGAACTCCTTGACGGCAGGGGTATCCTCACCCTGGTCAGTCATCTCGATATCAGTCACTCTCCTATGCTACGAGAACACCATTCAAAACGCAACTCCAAAGATTCGCCCCAAGGATTCTCGATTTCGACTTGCGCACCGCTCTGAGTTCGAGTAGTGTTTAGCTATAACAACAGCCCGCTTCGAAAGGAACATCATGAACGCCGTCCTCACCGCCCCCGCTGCCACCTTCTCTACGCAGGCTCCGACCGCCGCCGAACTGATCACCTCGCTCGAAGGCATCTCGGACGAGTTCAACCGCAAGCTCGGAAAGCTCAGCCGCCAGGAGCACATGGACGTGCTCGAAGGCAGCCTCAACTTCTACGGTCTCGACGCTTCCAGCCTCGTCTCCACGATGGTGGACAAGATGTTCAGCAACGACCCCCAGGGTCGCTACTTCACCTACGGCATCACCAACTACATCGAGGTCGAGATCACGCGCATCAAGCGCGCCGCGTAATTTCGGAAACAAGAAACGCCCCGTATCGAAGAGGTACGGGGCGTTTCTTGTTGGACTATTCGATGTACTTGTCGATGTATTCGTCAATACCCTGTTCGTACTTGTATATCTCGGTTATCCCTGTGCGTATATGCTCTAGGTAGTGGTAGTAAGAGTTTTCTAGGACAAATTCAGGATCTCTGCCAAACATCCTGTAGTCCTCTTTTTCGATCAATTTCGCCCAAGTGGTATATCTCCTATAGCGTCTAGGTAACATTGGTTGGTCGATTAGATGATGACCAAGGTGTTGTTTGTAAGCAGCATCTGCTTTGTATAACAACCGAAGTGCCATTGATGGTGGCATTCTCAACCTCAGTTTTTTGGTATCGATGGGTTCGAAAATATCCAATTCGTTACTAACAAAGAAGACGAATAGACCATCGGTATCTGTCTCTGACACGCGCACACAGTTGACACCCAGAGTCTTTTCCAACTCGGGTATCTTGTCCAACAGCGTAGCGAAAGCAGTACCTGTTGGGAACACAACTTTTATCTCTACAAGAGACAGCTTTGATGTATTCATTGTCATTGCGCCTAGCTGCAACAAAATCAATTCGTCCATCTCAAAAATGGAACGCAGCACTGGCATGAATTTCGCCCTACAAGCATGCTCGCGCATCCAATTATCTGTCAATGGATGGGTATAGCTTGCATCTTCATCCGACTGCCATATTCTAAAACCGAAGCCGCCAACCGTTCCTATCATCTCCTTGCCTTCATCATCAACATCGCCTATCGGCGCGACCGCGAGAGTCTTCACGCCGAGTTCCTCTTTCAATTTTGTTTCAAGGCTGAGGTATTCCGCGAACGCAGTCGGCTTTGGTTCGTTTGCGCCGCCGTAGCTGTAATTCGACACTCTCAGCTTAGGTTCGTATTTAGCTGGCTTAAATGGTGTGACGACATATTCCGGATCATCGATGAGCGCACGGCGGTTACGTTCCTTCCATGCAACCTCAGCTTTCTGCTGCATCTCCATAAACTCGTCCAGAGAAGGAAGAGCGAACGATTCGCCAAAATCAGGAGAGTCGGTAGTCTCGATACCAAAGAAATTGGCGTACCGAGCCTTCTGTTCAGCGGTTAGCTCATACGAGCGAACATGCTCATCAGATGGCATGATTTGCTCTATCTGACGCTTCGCTACTGAGTACGGCTCACCAAGAGCCTTCATCCTAGAGCGGATGATTTTCTTCTTGCGGTCATGCGTGGTCACAGTTTTCCAATCTCGATCAACCTACGCTCAATCGGGATGGATAGAAGATTGAGCGCAGAGATACGGTGACCTTGCTCTCAGCGACATTCTCCGCGTAGGAGAGAAATGTCTTGAGTCGGGCGTTCTGCGCGCCACTAAGGAAATGGTAGCACCACGACAATGGCATTTGACGCAAAATCAGGAACCTTCGACTCCGGTCATGAGTGAGCCAATCAGCATCGTGTCCACCTCGGGATGAAGAATGGCTTGCCTGATGTGTTCGAGTGGTAGACGCTGAGTTACAGCCAGCTTCAGAACCATGTCGCTATCTAGACCAAGAATCGTGGATAGCTTGTGCTGCGGATACCCACCGATGATTAGTAGGGTCCAGTACGGTACCAGTCGAGTTGCCTCGCTACCATTCACATGAGACTCGATAGCCTTGATGGCGGTAGTTCGGCATTTGCTACAAAAGACAGTGAAGTCTCTTCTACGAGGGAAAGCCTGAAGATCGGTAAGCGTAGGATTCCCAGGAAGCTTCCTCAGCGTTCCTTGCTCGATGAAGCTGTCCAGAGTCACAGGACTTCCTACAGCGTCAATCCAGACATTCTGGCGCTCAACTCCCCATCCGAGACGAGAAAGCGCCTCATTCGCCCACTCAGAGCCAGTGTCGGCGTACTGAGCCATAACGAACCACCATTGAGTAGGTCAACCATGAGCGATGAGTCAATGCCCTGGTTGAGACGCTCCATAGCCGTCTTTGCGCTCCCCGTGATATCGATGAGCTTGATCACCTGCGAAGCTCTGTATCGCGCCTCGTTCTCAGAGCAGCCAGTCATGAAGCCATCTTCTGCGCCAACAAGAGTCATCAGGAAGACGTATGGTGCAACACTGTCCTTCACTCCATAGATAGCACTCAGATAGACCAGAAGGCTGATTGAGGCACCAGAGACAAGCATCTCCGCCTTATCAGTAGCGCTAGCAACTGAGGAAGGGTTGTACATGTCTTCGTCGTAGGGAATCTCGTCGTAGACGCTATCATCAAACTCGGAGTGAACGTACTGAGGTTCGAAGAACTGCGTCCTCAGTACTCGACGAAGGGTCTCACTGTCAACAAGAGCGCCCCAGTATTTGAGCAGGCTCTCGTCGAAGTACTCATCCAACAGATCCGCCGTCAGCTTATCCCACTGAATCTCAGAGCCACCGGTCTTGGACGGCGAGTAAGAGTTACCAACCCAATTCGAAACGATGTATTCGTTCAACTGATGGTTGATGTCGGGTTCGTCATCCGGCTTCGGGATGGGCTTCATTGCATTCATCATCGGATATAAGCCACCAAGCCATCAGCCAAAAGCGCGATTGCTTCTTCACCCTCGACCTCCACAGAGAACTCACCGATAACTGAGTCCCAGATGTCATAGACATTGCCGGATATGGACACTATCACCGAGCCTGACGCAAGCTCTGATGCGTCAATGGACACAGCAATGTCATCGATGCGCGAGTCATACTCTGCCTTATCGATGTCGTCAAGGATGAGTGACCTCAACCTGCTGCTTCTAGAGTCCATAGATACACAGTATCAACTAACCATTCGTTACGCAAACTTGATATCACTTTGGCGGGATTGAACGCGCCTGCCAGTATCCTGTTAGCCGCAAGCGTTTCACCGGACGGGAACGAACAACCTGAACGGAAGGAAGCGGCTCTTTGCGCCGCAGTACAACAATGGCATTCGATATCGACAAATATGCGGCAACCTCGACTAACGTCAACTGGTCCGACCTTGACCTAGAGCGTTTCAGAGAGCACCCACTCAGTGCCCAGTCACTTCGCACCCTGAGGTACATGGCTGATGTTGAGTACCACACGGTCTGCTACACCCGTGACCTACTGACCACGCCTTCACATAAGGAGGATGACACCAGAACGTTCATGACGATGTGGAACCGTGAAGAGTTCTGGCACGGCGAAGCTTTGGCTGAGGTATTAAAGATGCACGACATAGTGGTGGACTATGACGCAACCCGTGCGGCACGCTTGAAGGTAGGGTGGCGTGACAAGCTCGACCCCATCAAGCAGGGTGCTATTGGGCAGATCATCGGATCAGATTTTGTCGCCGTCCACATGTCTTGGGGAGCAGCAAACGAGCTATCCGCTATCCACGCATACAACCGTATGGCAGCGCTAGAAGAAGACCCCACCCTGGCAGCCCTCTTGAAGCGCATCGCAGCCCAGGAAGCCCGTCACGTAGCCTTCTACACCTCACAGGCGCGAGAGCGTCTAGCAAAGAGCAAGAAGGCTCAGGTCATCACGAGGTTCGTCCTCAAGAATGCATGGTCTCCTGTCGGAAGTTCCATCAAAGAGAAAGGTGAAGTGATTGACGCTATGTCGCATCTCATGAGCGGCGAGCAGGGTCGCAAGGCAGCTAAGAAGATCGACTCCGCAATCAGCGCATTGCCCGGACTCAGTGGATTGCGAATCATGAATCACGCACTCGATGGATTGGGTATTGCCTAGATTCAGATTAGGACTTGCGCGTTCTGTTGTTTGGGTCTAACGTAGTAACTACCAACCAATCAGGCACCGACCAAGGAGAACATCATGGCTCGCGAGCGCACCGCACGAATCTTCAAGAACGACCTCTTCAAGTCCTCTTCCAACAAGGGCATCTCCGAGACCTTCGATGAGGTCGTCGTGGTCCCCGAGGGCGAGACCAGCGACAAGCCCAACGCCGTACGCATCGTCCGTCGCAACTTCGGTTCGCGCACGCTCTTCCACGCCGAGCCGGTGAACCAGCCCCAGAACGCGGTGGGACCGATGGCTGGCGGCTCGTACATCGCCCTCGACTCGCTCGCCGCAGCCCTGTACCCCAGCTTCGCCACCGAACTGGAGAACTTCTACGGAGCCATCAACCTCCACGACCGCTTCGAGACCACCGCCGAGTACGCTTCGTACTCGATGTAGCACCAACAACGAACCGCCCTGTGAGCTACTAGCACAGGGCGGTTCGTTGTTTCCTTATGCAGCCATTGTCACTCGCGCATTCCGGGTTGACCCTACCGTGACGGTACGACCAAAGGCGTTGACAAGATAGTCGAAGTCCTTGATCTGATTGAGGTATTCGATCAGATTGTCGGTGTTGAGTTCGTAGTAGTCTGCAATCAACTTGATGTCTTCGATTGAGTTCGGTCTCGCCATCGTGACAATCGCATCAGGTACGAAATCGTCACCCAGTGCCGGGATAATCTTCATCCAAAGTTCCCTACTGGCAATGACAAGCGATGAGTTGGTCTCATAGGTGAGATGTGCGAAGTGCCTCAGTGCGTCTTCCAATTCGATGAGTCGGGAGTTAGGGACATTGTACAACGCATCGAGGTCGATCAAGAGAATGATCTTCTCTCCGTTGACAACGTTGAGTCCGGCAAGAGTGATCGCCTCGACGGTTTCCTTGATGACCTCATTGAACTCTTCATAGGTCTCAGCGGTGACGTTTTCCAAGGGAGCAACAGTCTGAATCTTGTTGATTCTCGCGAGCCGAGCAATGTTATGAAGCAAGAAGCTTTTCCCAGCACCGGGACGACCGATGACTTCGTACACCCCGCCTGCCGCTGCTGTGACAATGGTGTCAGCGAAGTCCACGGAAGGACGACTGTCGAATTCCTCCGGTCTCATAACACCTTCGTGGACAAGAGCCGACCGAAGAAGGTTGTCGGTAACCGTTCCTGATTTGACGGTCATCATGAAACCTGTGAGGTCTTTATCTCCCGAGGTAATTTCGACCACATCGCGCTTGTGGTCATAGGAAGCGCGTACGTCTTCGATGACAATGTAGTTACCGGATTCAGCTTTAGAAGCCATGACTGTTCTCTTTTCGTTAGATGGTTCCGGTTCTCGCCGGTACATGCGCATTACTGCGTGGTAGAAGAGTAGAGACAGCAGGTCATTAGCCCGCTCGTTTTGAGACACTCACAGCAACCTTTGTGGAAACCCTACAAAGAAACAGCGTATTCTTTGTGGGTATCCTACAAACGTTCACGGCATGACAAAGCCCCCGCCATTCATACGGCGAGGGCTTTGGTCATTCAGTGTTAGATGGCGTTGGGGTCGTAGCTGTTCCACCTGAGGCGGCTGGGGTTGAACGAGAAACCACTGAGGTCGTCACCGGGGTTAGTCTCCACGCTGAATGCCTTACCTTCGAGAGTGTAGAAGTCGAACCTCTTGCCCTCAGAACCGGTCTCGACGTTCACAGTTGCGCTCTGACCGGCGAAGATGAAGCTGGGTTCGTAAGCGATGTCGATACCGTACTGATTAGCGAAGTAGCTCACGTCATGTCCTTGAATAAGGTGACCTACGGCGTAATCGACCTCAGACTTATCGAGGTCGTAGGAGTTCTTGTCCCAGTTGATCTTGGTCTCTAGCGGGTGGTAGCCATTGACGGCGGGGTACCTTACGTCAGCTACGCTGCTCACGAAGGAGTGCTCATTTTCTCCGTCGCTGAAAGTGAAGCGATAGAACTCAACGCCGTCCTGGTTCTTACCAAGCTCTTCGAGATTAGTAAGCTCTTCCAGCTTGCCGGTACCTGCATTGCGGTAAGTCTTATTCGACATCTGATTGAAGATAGCCTCACTGGTAGTCACCGAAGCGACGGGCGATACACCGGCAACGCGACTGTTCTTCATGTCGGGTCCGGTCTTCTTGTGAACGGTGGTGCTCTTACCGTTCTTGTCAACGATTGGGGTCGGCTGTAGGTTGCTCATGAGTCTATCGTACCAGTGGGTACGGACAACAAGTCCAGAGAGCATCACAACAAGCCACAGGCGCTCGTCTCGCGTCCTTAGGAAGCCTTCATGGAGACGAACAAGGACGGGTCGATATCCTCCTGCAAGGCGCTCAGAATCCCGTCTACGGTCATTACACCCACTCTGGCGTATCGGACGATATCGTCGAATTCGTAGCCCTGCTCACTGGCTCTCTGCGCTAGCTCTGTGATGGAGTCACCTAGTCTCAGATTCAGTCCTAGGATGACCCAAGCAAAGGCGGACTCGTGAGTCACGATGCTGGCTACCCCGTCGTACTGATCGCTGAGTTCGAACACGTCAAAGCCGGTAATGATGAGAGCATCAGAGTTTCTCCTGAGCGCATAGACAAGCTGGCTGACAGATATGTTCTTCATGTCCATGAAACGCTGCACGCCAGGAGCGAAGCACCTATCATGGTCGGCATCCTGAGTATCGGTAAGAAGTCGGATGAATGTCGTCTTGGTCAAAACGTCATTGGGTTGACCATCCCTACGCACGTTCCAGCGACCATTCTTGATGCCAACCCACGCCTCATCGATAACGTCAGGGGTGAGTAGGTAGGTATCAGCTTGGTCTTCGTCGAGGTACGCCTCCAGACCAGCAGATATCTCTACCGGTACACACCACCCTCGTCGGAGCATGAAGTTATCGCTAGTGCTTAGGGGCATCAGATTCCTTTATGTGCCTGCCACTCTTGCCTTTACGATCTTTGCGCTTGGATCTGTCGGTGAAGAGGTCGATGACACCATCGATGACGAACTCGACGATTGCGCCGATAATGTCGGACATCAGACTGTTACAGGAGCGTTCTTGTCAAAGAGCGCGCTCTCTTCCTTGCGAAGATTATCGCGAGAGCCGTGTGTAATCAGAACCGTGAAAATCGTGATAATGAAACCCATCGCGATGATAAAGGGGGTTGTCTCTCTGCTGACATAAACGAGCCACACGTTGAGGGCGATAGCAGGAACGGCTAGCTGCTCGATAGCAGGCAGCACACGCCGCTCACGGCGGTCACCTCGCGCCTTGTAGTAGAGCTTGCTGGCAACGCGGTAGAGAATGCGACCGTACATCATGAAGGTAATCAGCCAGGCACCACCGAACAGGATGATCTCGCCGCTGTAATCGCCATTGCCAAAGCCCTTGCCGCCGTTGCTGTACCAGAACCAACCCGCGCCAAACATGAGGGCGGTCACAACCACGCTTTCGAACACCCAAGCTACATGTGGGAAGACCCCACCCCGCTCCATCTCGGGAACGGTGAAGCGCCAGAAATGGCTAGACAAAGCCGCCAGAGCGAAGAGCGCCAGTAGTCCCCAGCCGAGTCCCTCCGATAGCGTGCTGAATACAAGAAGATCAGCAAGAACCACCGTAAACAAGATGGTGCTGATGACGTTGAACAGCGAGACTGCTGCATAGGTGAGCTTGCTTGGGGTTTTAGCCGACATGTTCCGATGATAGACCATAGAGGGTGTTAGTGGCAAGCAGTCAACACTCTACCGCAAGAGTTAGATGGCAGCCAGGTGCCTAGGAGTGCTTCGGCTTGTGTTACGGAGCAGGCTCGTGGCAAGCATCGACAGGAGGATAACGATGCTACCCATGATGAGAACGAGCGCGCTACCGAAGACCCCGAATGCCGCCATAGCAGAAGTCAGAGCGATGGTGGGGAGGGCAAGACGCTCGATGACGTGCACAAGGCTGGTGTCGCCTCGACCGGAGCCACGGAGCTTGCTGAACACGTGGAAAGCGATGACACCATAGAGCGCGAAGACAGACGATGCGAGCATGCCGAAGAAGGTGAGCTTGGCTTCGGTGCTTGTGACCATTGCGCCGTTGCCAATCCAGAACCAGAGCGCCATCAGACCGATCAGAGTGATGACTGCGCTGTTGGCGATTCTGAGGGTGTGAGAGAGGTTGGAGTGCGCCTCTTCCGGAAGCGAGTCAAGCCATTTCGAAGAAAGGGCGACGATCACGACCGCCAGCGCGCTGAAAGCGATGGTGATGAGCGCCGGAAGGGTGTGGAAGATGAGCAGTTCGGTTCCGAGCGCTGCGAGAAGCGTCATTGCCATCGTCCAAAGAAGCGACACGGAGATGTACTTGATTGCGCTGGGCTTGTTGGTCGTCATGCTCATTATGCTAGACCATAAGTCAGCTAGATGCAAACGGCTAGAAGGGTAGTGTCCCAGTGAAATAGGCGTATGCAACAATCATGGCTCCAAAGAGAACAATGAATGCCAAGTCAATCGACAGTTGACGATCCTTGGAAGGAAGTTTGGTATCTGTCGGCAAGGTCTTCATTGCTCTGTGCGAGATGACGGTCATCGAGATGAACGCGATGAGTAGCACCAACGCTGGGGCAAGCGGGAGGAACTTGGTGAAGATGGTGGTGGTGAGCAGAACGAGCGCTCCGTTGAACGCGAAGGCTTTGAACAACACCAGTGCGTTGACTTCTCCCTTGCTGGGCGTAATAACAGACATACCCCTGATGATAGTTCACCAGGGGTATTTTCTGCAAGTCCATGTATCAGGCGTGAGGCGCGACCCGCTCCTTCTTCCATCGGGTCTTCTTGATGACGGTCGTGGTGGTCACGCCGAGGTCAGTGAGAGCCTTGACCGTCTCGAAGCGACTGCGGATGAGTCCGCTGCTCTTGACCGCCTCCAGTGAAGCAGTCTTCCGGTCAGTCTCGGTGACCCAATTGCGGTCGCGGTCCTTGTACTGCCAGACCTCGACGACATCGAGGATGGAGGTGATGTTACTGAAGACCGTGCGAGGCATTATCTAGCTCCTGATTTCGGGTGGTGTTACCGGGTAATTACAGCCTATCAACCATTGCTGGTCAACGCAAACTAGAAGCCCCCGCTGCCGCCATCGCCGCCGAACGAAGACGATGAGTCAAAGCTAGGCGAAGAGAAGCTGGGGGTAGGGCTTGAATGATGAGTCACAGAGTCATCACTGCCCCCACCGTAGCTACTGGATGCCCCGTACGACTCGCTGGTAGGTCTTCCTACCTCAGAAGCAAAGACGGAGACCAGGATGGGGAAGAACACGGTCATGTTCATGTTGTCCGAAGCATAGCTGTCGAGCACAGCGACCTTAGCCTTCTTGGTCTTGGCACGACGTACCCCAGCCTTCTGCTCATCAGAGAGCGACTTCCAGAAGGTCTTAGCTTCCTGAGTGTTCTTCTGGGCGAGCTTCTCCCTTTCCTCGCGAGCAACACGCTCAGCCTCGCGGGCTGCCTCGCGCCGCTCCTTCTCACGAGCACGCTGCGCGTCCTGACTCACCTTCTCGTCCTGAGCAATCTCATCAACGCGCTCCATCGTCTCGGTCAAGCTCTCATCATCAGAGTGCATGAGGTAGCCGCGAAGATTGAGGGTTATGCCGTATTTCTGAGCCACACCGTTGATCTTGCTGTTCAGGACGCGCTCGGTGACGGTGATGTAGAGGGGCGCGTCCGCATAGACGTTCTTAGGCTCGAAGTCGAGAGTTGCGTACATGAAGTCACCATAATGGCGGTTGAGATACTCAACGCGAGACTTCGTGTCGGGAGCTTTGAAGAAGTCATCGTCTCTCGCTAGCCGAGCAGCAAGATTGGCGACGATTGTGGACTCGCGGTTCTGCTTCTCGCGCAACGCCTGTTCTTGACGCTGCCTATTGGACTCACGGACCTGACGCACAATCAGCACGGTAGCACCAATCAGCACGACAAGAGCTACAACCCCTCCGGTAATCCACAGGGTGTTCTTTTTCACAGGAGAAACAGAGTCCTCTTCTGTGTCTGTGACATTGGTTGCGCTCACGAAGCTCTCACCAAGAGCGTTCATACCCGCAACAGTTCCGTCGTAGTAGTCACCACTGCGATAGGACGGACTGACCTCGTTGTCGATGATACCGGTGATTTCGCTGTCACTGATTTCGGCGGAGATATCAGTAGCAAGCTCGAAGCGCACCTTACGCTCATCACGAGCGATGACGATGTAGGTGCCGTTGTCACCGATAGCAAGCTCATTAGCCCTTTCGGTAGCGAATTCCTCGATGGTCTTGCCGTCAAGTGAATCCACCGTTTCAACAACATAGGCAATGCCGTATGCATCAAGGTCGCGCACCATTTCGGAGGTGAGGTCTGTCTCCTGCTGAGCCGTGAAGAGATCAGCGGAGTCGAGGACAGTACCCGCGTCAGTGGCGGCGTAGCTAGGTGATGTAGCCAGAGCTACAAAGCCGAGAGCCAGTGCGAGCGAAACACTCACGCGCTTGAACCATGCCATCGTGGACTCCTTTTTGTGGCTGTTCTTTGATGTTAGACCAAAGTGGCGGAGTCTGCAAACATCACCGGTACTTGCGATTGAAACTCGCCGCAACAGCAATACTCACGAGAGAGCCAAGGACGACTAACACGGCATCAATACCGACCAGAAGCGGGAACACCTGTCGAAGCGTATCGGGGTTGCGTGAACCAATCACCATCACAGCAGAGAGGCTGAGTGCGAAGATCAGCGCAAGGAACAAGTAGAGACCTCTGGCAGTCATGCCGTCTTTGAATGACGACGCGGGTAGGTCATTGGCATCAGGTTCATCAGGCTGTGCCAGGTATTCAGCTTGGCGTTGCCTGGCGCGTTCAAACCATGAGTTCTGTTCTTCATAGATAAGTCGGTCGCGTTCACCGAACTTCTCCCATACAGGTTCTTCTCCTGGTGCTCGGGGAGGGCGTGTCTGACCCGCTGAGGGCGCATAACCGTCAATACGGGGAGTGAACTGGTCAGCGGACACAGAGTCTCTGGTGCGGTCATACGCCTTCCTGCGGTAAGGGTCTCCGAGGGTTTTCCATGCCTCCTGAACAGCAAGGAACTGCTCGGAGCTTCCACCCGTATCAGGGTGGGATATCCGAAGCGCTTTGCGGTGAGCCTTCTTCAAATCAGCAGTTGATACCGACGAAGAAATGCCTAGTACGGCATAAAGATCATTGGCTGCGGGCATTGAAGGATCTTAGCCTAGAACTTAGAGTCAAGGACTAATACATACGTAGCTTTATGAAGCACTATTTAATGCCCACGCATTTGGTAGAACCAATCCCACATACGCAGAAGCTATGTGGGATCATGCATACCACCCGTCAAGAAGAGGGAACCAATCTCACATACGCAGAAGCTATTCTCTAGCTCGTCGTCGAGTCCGTAGGCTGTCGGAACCAATCTCGCGCCGTCGTCGAAAATTGCTCTGAAGAGGGAACCAATCTCGCATACGCAGAAGCTATGGGAGAAGCTGACCGCTGCCGGAGCCAAGCTCGGAACCAATCTCGCATACGCAGAAGCTATAGGACTTGACCAGCACTTTTCATTTTTCGCATATGATTTTCACCAAGGTTTAACTACCTCGTGGAGATTGCTTTATGCCTTTCGGCTGCGGCTTTTCGGTTACCCTTACACCACTCATTTTACAAGACTGTTGAACCCAGCGCTTGATACTTGAAGTACGTTACTAACGATACAGCATGAATTGTGTCTTGTCAACAACTATGATTCAATCTGTAATGCACTCTCCAGTTTACCCAATAGTTCCTTTGCGGCTGAATCGACATTTGAATTGTCTATCTCATCAGACCCTTTGTCCGTAAATGTCAGCCTTTTCGCCTCTCGAAGAATGTTGATAGCCGCATTCGTATCCCGATCAAGAACCAAACCGCATGTCGGGCAGTTATACACCTTACTGCTTTTCACCTCATATCGAGATTGACACCCAGAACAAATCTGTGACGACGCATACCACTGGCTCACCTTTTGTACCGTGGTGCCATAGTAAGCTGACTTATACTCAATCATCACCTTGAGATCGCCAAAAGACACCCGACCGATTTCTCGTGATCGAGAGCGTTGTGCGGCGCGTCCATTGGCGAGGAATTCGCCAAGTAGATCAGGATGCTCCTTCGGAAGCACCTTCGATAGCATTCCCTTAGTGTTCAGATCCTCCATAGCAATGAAGTCGAAATTTCCCACTAGGCTTTTCGAGACCTCATGGCGGATATGCTTACGAATCTGAGCCTCTTCGGCAGCAATACGGGCGAGCTTTGTATAGAGCTTACGAACTGAGTTAGAAACCGTCTTATCGGTTCCGTTGAGCTTCGCGATTTCTACCTTCTTAGCGATTACGCGCTGAAGAGCCTTCTGTCTATCTTGCAGATGAAGCAGCCTCTCTGCCCGTGCGACATCACCCTTCCACCGAACATCAGAGCCAACGAAATCATCGACTCTAGCGTCATCGACAACGCGGGGGTTGGGATATGTCTTGCCATCAGAACGAGCAATAATGGTGCGTACACCGATATCAATACCGACCGACTGTTCGCCCTCGGTGAGTCTTCGTTCGTGGTATGCAACTGGTCGCTCTTTGGACCACCCATCCGGCATAGCGAGCGCAAGCGAGAATGACCATTTCCCAGCATGCTCTCTAAATCGAACGGTCGTCTCATCGACAGAAAACTCCTTGGTGGGATCAGAGTAATTACTTGTTACAAACGTATCCCGAGCGACATTGAGCTTATGTGTGGAAGCCCGCAGAGTTCCGAGTGAGGGGAACCGAAATTTGTTGTCTTTCGCGTCGGTAATTACGCCACCAACCACACCAATAGACGAACCGATGCCCTTCATAGCCATTTTGAGGGTGAAGCCATTATCGTCCCGAGGACTACGCCGTCGCGGAAAGCCGCCTGGCAGATCAGGATAAGGAACGCCATTCTCATCCTTAGCAAGCTTCTCGACAGGAATAGGCTTTCTCTTCTTGGAGGGAGGTCGCTCGCCGTTAACAACCTTGGCGCGGTAGTTCTTGATAGCAGTAGCTGCAATGTCCATCTCTTGACGAGCGATCATGGGGCTGAACTTCACCGAGAAAGAGATACGCTGAATTTCTTCACCGCCATCGACGACCACCCGCTCCGTGAAATCGGGGTGACGAACAACGTAGTAACCTCGGAGAACGTTGTCGATGAAATAAGACCGAATTCCCGTCAATCCGTCATGTGAGTCAGACTGAACGAAGTCAATCATCCACTGAGGCGGCTGATTCTTGTTGGTGGACCCGTCTAGACCCTTGGCGTATTTGAAGAGAGTATCGATTAAGCTGGAATTGATATCCTTGCCGTAGACGGCTTCTGCGTCTTTGTAGACGGCGTTTCTATCCCAGCCGTGCTCCTTATTGACCTTCTGCGACTTCAGGTTTTTGGCGATAACTGAATCACCATTAGCAAGGCGTAGAGCCTCCTGTGACACAAACGCCTGCACCTTACGGTGGTAGAGGGTGTAGATCTCGATAACCCAGTTATAGGCATCACGAGCCATCCATGAATAGGCATCAAAGAGAACAGCCTGGGGTAGCCGCTCTTTCTTGGTACCGTTATCGACCGACATCTTGCTGAACTCGTCAGAGAAGATGGGAACCGAAACGGCGACCATCTTCTTGGGGGTGATGCCCTCTTTTTGCTTATTCATATCGTGATGCTAACGCAGACATGCGGTCAAGTCAAATAGAGCAGGATGCAACGACGAAACGCCTCCGGCAAGAACCGAAGGCGTTTCGTGAAGATGAAGTGCTACTTGGCGACCGAGAGCTTCTCGGCGCTCGTGCCGTACGACCAGCGACCGTTGTAGCGGTACGCCTCGAAGCCGCCCTCGAAGACGGCGCGCTTGTCGTCGCCCTCGCCCTCGAAGCCGACGAAGACGTGCTCGTCCTGGTAGGGGTCGTTGCCGAAGCGCTTGGAACCGTGGAACTGGAGGTTGACCGTCTCGCCAGCCTTGAGTCCGTTGATGGTCTTGGCGGTGGACTTGGTGGGGGTGGGGAGCGAAACCGTCTTGGTGGGGAGCAGAGCCATGATGTCATCCTTAGTTCGAGGTTGTTTTGCTGATAGTTATAGCTTAGCACTGCTCAGAGAAGCTCGCAACACCAAATCAAGGATTACCCGAAATTCTTTTCTCGCCAGGGTGAATAGACCACCAAAGGTCCAGGTCAATGCCTGATTCCATCAGTCTGCGAACCGCATCAAGACTTCCCAACTGCACATAGAGAGCCACCCCGTTCTCCCATCCGGCAAGCTTGATTACGTCGATGCATTGCCTGATGGTCTCGGCAGCCTCGCGTGAGTCAAATCCAACCCCGGAAGACATCACCGGAAGCTTCTCCCAGATGATAGCCCGCGCCCTCATGACCAACTCGTTGGAAGCGTCAGCGTAGTTGATCCATCCGAGACCTTGCATGACTCGCGACATCAGGGTGATATCAGCAATCGTCTTCGCGTAGCCGTCCTCGCCCTCACAGACCACCCAACTCTCATCGAACTTCCAACCCAAGCGATGAGCTATCACCCGCCCTAGTTCCGTCAGTGAGGTGTTCGGGCTGTCTTCCGGTGAAGCCTGAATGTCATGCAGTGTCATGACTGTTTCCTACGAGTGAGTCAAGCAAGCCGCCGTCGATACCGTTTCGATAGGCAAAGAGGGCTACGTCTGCATCCCATACCTTTCGGTAAATCCGGACACCTTCATCCCAACCGGCTTCATCAATGACACGCAACGACCCCTCGATATGACCAGCCAGAGAGGAACCTCGTTTGAGTACACCAAGAAGAGTCATATCCCTCTCCTGACTGTGAGGAAGAGAGGATGAAGCGACTACGTACATGCCAGATGGCAGGGTGGTCACCATCTCAAAAGCCACCATCACCCTAGCCACAAGGTCAAACTCCGCGATTTCGGCATAGCCTATCTTTGGGCTTGAGCCTGTGAGGTAGGGATAGTGAACCACGCCGTCATTCTGTCGCCACATGTTGTCCGCACAGATAGCCAGTACGGCATCTTTGACGGTCGCAAACGAAGACGTGATATCGGAATCGTTCGTTATCAATCTCGGTCGCTTAGTCATGACCACTCATGAACTCGATAAACAGAGGGTGGTCGATGTCATTCACGACGTTCTGAACAAGCACATCGAAGGACTTGTAGGACGGTTCACTCCACGCCTTATTTTTCTTCTTACGGTCATGCAAGAGTCTCTCACCCTCCGACACCTCGATGGCTTGCTTGATGAGCCGACTCGTCTTCTCCGGATCGTTCATGACTTCAACCACAGCCCGTTTCGGAGAGACACTATCGTTGACGAAAGCAACACTGGAAATCACAGCAAGAAGGGCAGCCTGGTCGGCAGTCAACGATGACCAAGTGTATAACGCTGATGTTCGATTGATGCCTGCATACTCCGTTCGATACGAGATGCTGCTGTTGCCACTGAGAGCAGATGCCGTTCGTGCAAACTTTTTGAGCGCTCGGACAGCAACCGCCCGTGGTACACAATCGAGCAGTTCGCGTATAAAGGAAGAGTAGCCACTACCGTCAAGAAGATACTGAGTGAGGTAAGACAAGGGTGCCCTTCGCATCACTGCGAGACCTAGCTGAGTATCACTCTTTCCCGTCCGCGTTAGCTCGACAGCGTTGTAGAGATTCTTGCATCGTGAACAGCGAAAGCTTCGTACGACAAAAGGCTCTCTTTTGGGTCCGTTGAGTCCCAGCTTAGGATGAAACAAAGGCGAGATGTCAGGAAGGGCATTGGTGCTGTATGCAAGCTCCAAGAGTGCATCAGTACCGTACGGGCGGACACCATCTTCACCGTATGACGGGATAAGGTTGAAGTCGAGGTCGCGCATAGCGTAGTAAAACTCAGAGCATTCACACACTGAACCACCGGGGTTACCTACGGCTTCTAGTGGAGCTACGTAGTTGCGCTCGAAGGAGTCCCAGAATGACTGCGGCATCCGACCAATGATGTCCGCGACATGACCGTACTTATCACGCTTCAAGTGGTTGAACTGAGCGCGTACGGCTGAACCAGCAGCGAGAAAATACGACGCATCGGAATGCAACTTATCGCGCACCCCGAAGTTCACTATCATCTCGTCATAGTAGCTGGTCAGTGCGTGATAATCAACCGACCAGAGCCTTCACTTGAAAACGCCTAGTCCGTCAAGCTTGTCATCATAAGCACCATCGAGTGCGTCAATGATGAACCCCCAAATGCGATTTGTATTCCACATGGGATCTACCACCGTTACTGAGTAGAGTTCACCCAGTTGCTTCTTGAAGCCCCTAGGTATCACCATCGATGATTTGAGTTCATCTAGGATGCTCGGGCTGCGTCCTGCAACCTCGGTCATCACCCCAGAGTCCTCTCGATGACCACCAAGAGTAACGAGTTCTCTATCGAATTTCTTGGTTCCCTTTCCCAGTGTGCTTACGCCGACAATGAGACCGACCGTATTCGCCATCGTCACCAGTCGAGACATCGTGAGGTGGTCACCGCCCCCAAGAACAAACGCCCTTTGCGCATAGTCCTTCTTGTCATCAAAGGTCCGACCCATCATCCCCGGCTGACTATCAAAGGTCACAAAACCCTTCGTGGTGAGTGCCTTTAGCTCATCAAGAATCAGCGCCGACTCCGGATCGAGTGGACCAAGATGAGACGGCGTACTACGAACCTCTCCATCAAGGAACCTCATCATCACTGACTGTAGGTCAGAGAAGTTGGATACTCCCAGCCAGGGCGACAGAATCACTTCTTGGGCTTCTTCTGGATGGGGTCTCCTTCAGGATTTGTCTTCCAAATCCACCGCTCAGAAGGGGCAAGACTAGCTAGCTTCTTCTGACCATCTCGGTAAGCAGCACGGTGGTTCTTGCGGAATACCAGAACTGCACGAATGGTAGATATGGCATAGAGCGATGCAGGTATCGAAACCAAGATGGAGATACCCACCCACATCAACTGGTTGTTCTCTAGATAGTATTTGTCACCGGTGTCCGCCATGACCCCAACTCCATGTAGCACGAGTAGGGTAAAAGGCGTAAGGAATGACATGATGGTCGCCAGCACAGCGACCTGAGCGGAATCGCCCAGCCGAAGTCCGTATCGCACCTTGCCGTCGTGTGAGAGTGCTGAAACGTCAATCTGCTTTGCCATGATGTGTCTTTCTTCGCGGCGCGTTTCGCCTGAGTGCGTGGAGGATAGCCTATACATCTCGCCAGATCAACTTCAATTCCCTCTTGCACACTCACTGGCAAGAGGTGTAGTGTTTAGTTATTAGATAAACACAACAAGACCTCAGCCAAGAAACGAGAGCATGATGCCCACGACCAGCATTGACACCACCGCGTTCGCTCACAACACCGACTTCTCCGGCACCGACAACAACGTTCCGGTCGTCGCCAAGCGCTACGGCATCCCCGACGACCAGATCAACCAGTGGCACGAGGCTTCCGCCCGTGAGGTCGAGGTCTACGAGTACTACTGGAACCTCTACTACGAACTCCAGGACGAGAACGTTTCGGACGGTGACTTCGGCAAGGAACTTTCCCACGCGGTCTCCCTGCTCAACCAGCAGATCACCGCCCGTGAGGACAAGGCTGCCAAGGAGGCGGCTGAGGCGGCACGACCTCTGAACGCCGCTCAGCGCCGTGCGGTGGCTGCGGTCGAGGAGTTCTTCTCCATCGGTACCTTCGGAACCATCAAGGCGATGCAGCACGACGACGGTCGAACCCTCGTCTTCGACGACCGCAACAAGAAGGTACTCAAGCGCTTCCGTGCAGGCGACTACGCCTACGACAAAGCGCGCAACTTCGCTGAGGACCACATGTGGGCGCACCGCAACGAGGGATAGGTGCCCGTAACATAGAACACCCCGGAACCAAGTATCGGTTCCGGGGTGTTCGTGTATTTACTACCTTAGGCGAGCGGCTGATCGTTACGGAGAGTTTCGCGCTGAGTCACACGCTCTCCTGTAGCCGGGTCAATGACATCTCTCGATGTCGATACGTTCTTACGCTTTTTGAACGTGAACACGAGACCAAGCAAGAACACTACGACTCCTGCTGCCATCATGATGAACCCGATGGTGTTCAGATCGATGTACCCGCCACCAAGCGAGCCATCTACTGCGAAAGCAAGAACTGCTCCGATGACGAAGATTACGATGCCTGCACCAATACTCATTGCGCTGCCTTTCTAGGACGGTTAGCTCAATGATAGGGCTGACATGGTACGTGATTGACTTTACCTATCTAGATGAGCTAACTAACAGGTTGCTCACAGTTAGCACCCTGACTGAGTACAGGTAGTATCAAGCCAAAGAGAAGAGCATCTCTGGGTCAATGTCATGCTGCGCCATTGCCGTCAATGCAGAAACCTTGTATATGCCGTAGTTGAACCCCGCCGAGACATCATCGAATGTGATTCCTGAGTCGATGATTTCTGACACCCAAGGGATGAATCCGCCGCCCTCTGGCGATAGCTCTTGGTAGGCAAAGTAGAACGCAAGCCAGGACTCATCACCCACCCTATGCATCTGCACGGGGTCATTCAGGAACCCGAAATTGTCGCCGTCGAGGATGATGTCGAATGTACCTCTCCAACGGCTGAGAAGGAACGCCAGAGGACCAATGAAGTCGAGACTGGAATGGGCTAGGTTGTTGTAGAGAACAGCATTCTCGTGGGGCAGGAGCTTTGCTGTCAGGGTGAACAGATCTAGCGGTTCAGTGCTGTATGTGCGGTCACTGAACAGCTTCTCATTGATGACGATGGATGAGTCACTTACGCGGGGTCGAGCACCATCGGATGAGTCGATGTAATCCTGCCAGACGGCATCTCCAAACTCCAAGGTCAGACCTACGATGAGTCGATACGAGATGCTGGGGAGGTTGCGCTCAGGAGGCTTGTTCGACATGGCACGACGAACCGAACTGTTGAAGATTACCTGCTTCTCAGCATCCGTAATTTCATCGGTCTCGTGCAGCCAAAGGTCGAACATCATCGGCATCGGCAGCGCAACATGCTTACCGGCAGGAAGCGCGAGAGTCGAGTAGTCGTGAATGTCTTGCTGCTCGTTGATGAGTTCGAGGCGGCTTTCTGTCAGGCGCGCCAGTCCATCTGTATACCCCGTCGAGGTAGTAAATTTCAGAGGACCACTCATGACATCATCTTAGCTAATCAGATGCCTGTATGAAGCGATAACGACATGTGGACGGTATATGGAGTCCTACCGACTCTACCAAGGTCACAGAACACGTCCTGCAAGGCTTGGGTCAATGCCATTAGCGAGTGATCGCTCGATTACTACTGGGTCCGTCAGACCAGCGTCAAGGTACGGTTCGATATCCTGATAGGCATATGGAGAACCCGCAAGCCAGTTGATGACATCAGGCGGGTATGCAACGGACTTGACCGCCCTGACAAGATGATCGGTCAGAAGGTAATCGTGCAACCACGGACCTCTGAGAAGAAGGTAGGCGCTATCTCTGTCATGCACGGAGTTGAGCAGAGCAATGGACTGATTGACAGCCAGCATGATGACCTGTTGAGGATTTTCAGGGTTGGCAACCCCAAGCCGACGAATAGCCCACTGATTGATCACCATGCGCGCCTCTTCGACGGTGAACACTACCGGTCCATCGTCACTCACGCTGATGTCATTCATGAATCCAATGTACCACCGAACGCCAAACCAAGCAATTGATACCCGTAAGGCTAGGACATGGCTGCCAGGACACCCGGGTCAATGTCGTGTTGGACACCCTGAGCTAGCGCTCTGGCATTAGACACACCGGCTTGGAAGTACGGGATGAGGGTGTCGAACGGAACATCAATGCGCAAGACCTCTTTGAGCCAGGGAAGGTAACTCTGTTCCTCTTCGAGGGCGTAGTGCACAACACCGAGAGCCAGCCATGCATCACCGTGCTGCTGATACCTATTCCGAAGCACCGTGTGTCTGTCCATCTTCATATCAAACACCCCATCCCACCGAGAGGCGAGGAAGGCAAGACCCGCTACACCGTCAGTAGATGATGCAGCGAGATTACCAGGCAGAGTGGTCCGCTCGAACTTTACAGAGAGCGCGTTGATAGTCAGCGGCTCATCGGGTTTATATGCCCTGAGGACTTCTGTATTGATGACTGCCTTACCACCGCTCGCGCTCAGCCAGATATCATTTCCGAACTCAAGCTGTAAAGTGGCAAGGAGCGCGATACTTGGTTTCGAGACACGACTTTCTGGTCTCTCGTATGAGAATTTGTACGGGTAGCCGCTACGGATGGCGCTGTCCTCATCGGCACTGATGGGTGCAGTAGCTAACCAAGCATCGAAAGCTGAACGGTCGGGAGTAGTGTCCCACCCCGCCTTGTAGCTGAACGATCCGACATCTCTGAATCGACCTTTGGCGTTGTAGCCAGACCATGACTTACGGTTCCACTCAGCCAAGATATCGTCGGAGTATCCAATCGAAGGTCGCAAGCGGCTGGCAATTTGAGAGCGCGGAGATACCCTCTCCATTGAGCCTAGATTAGACACACCAGCAGTCCCGTGAGAACCCGTGACCTGAATCATGCGACCTCCCGACACGGATAACTCATTGCCGCATCATAGGTCATAAGGTCACTATGGTCAACGGGTGTCAGTAACCCTCCCGCGAAGGGTTGTCAACCAGGGTGAGGTTGTACTGCTCCGCGAAGATGTCCACGACGATGACTGCCTCAGCGAACGCCTCGCGCTCAGCCTCCGGGAATCGCTCGTCGGTGGAGAGGCTGGTCAGGGTGACCTTCACCAGGCTGAGGACCAGCGCCGGAGGGAGACCGTGCATCACGTTGTTCACGGCGTTCTCGGACGCAGAGAATGCCTGTGCGCGGTCGTACTTCTCCTCATTGATGGCAGCACGCTCCATCGAGTAGAATTCGTCCATGAGCAGCTTGGGGATGGAAGCCATGATGTCTCTCCTTGGTCGTTGTTTCTTGGTCTATATGAAGTCTATGCCTAGACCTTATCACCTGTCAACGGCAAAAGCCCCACCGATTTTTCAGTGGGGCTTTGCGTATGGAAAACAGGAGCGAGCTACGCCCACTCACCTGCCTTGACGCTGGTGAATGCGGGGAAGTAGCGCTTACGACGCTGCTCGATGCGGCGCTTCTCCACGGCGGAGGGCATCTTGGCACCCTTGGAGAGGTTGTGCTGCGAGCAAGCCGCGACGAAGTTCTTCATGGTCGTGGCACCGCCGCGCGTGTGAGGGTAGAAGTGGTCACCGTGCTCGGAGCGGTTCTTGCAACGGCTCATACCGTCCGAGAACTCGCACCGACGACCGGCGCGGGCGTGACCCTGGTCCTTCTGCGACGAGGTGAAGAGCCGCTGCGTACGGCTGGCACGGCGCTTGCGGATCTTGCGGCGGATGGAGAGGAAGATGCGGAGAACGAGGACGACGACGACGATGGTGATGAGCCAGTCGCGAGCCTCAGTGGCGAAGGTGGGCGACTTGCTCCACTCGATGAAGAAGTTGAAGATGCCGTCGAGGGCGGTGAGGGCGACGGTCTTGAGACCGGATGCGATGTTTTCCATAGTTTGAGTCTAACACGAGCTTGTCATCCTTGCCAACTCAGATCGAGAAAATCTTTTGAGACGCGGAACTCTGCGGTTATTGTAATTCTCCAGTGAGGCACCGACATCGGAAACCGGTCAAACTGAGTGACGCTCTGGTAACATCGTGACCATGTAGTTCTTGTCTCTTCGAGTTCAGTAGATGTCATCCGTCATCCTAACGAAGGAGAACTATGTCCACCCAGAGCACCATCCACCTCAAGGTCGATAGAGCAGCACAAAGCGACACCAACTTCATCAAGCTGGTACGTCAGTCCAACCACATCAAGACGATGACCGATTACAGCCCAGAAGAGCTACCGGTCATCATCGACACCCTTAGGGCTGCATTGAAGGACTTCAATGAGCTAGAACGTGTCTACGATTCAGCCCGCCGCCGTAAGGGGTACTGACACAGGGAAGCGCCCCGTATCGTATTGGTACGGGGCGCTTCTTTGTAACAAGGCGGGAACGGTCTACTTGAACTCGACGTAGCCCACCCGCATGTCAGCCGCGAGGATGGACATGCCTTCCACGAAGCGCTCGCGCGAAGCGACCAAGCCGGAGTCGTCGATCAGAATGTCGCTCTCGACTCGGTTCTTGTAACCACCCCGGGGAGGGAGACCCGCTTCAGCGACCGCGAGGTCGTACGACTCCCAGAACTTCTCGCCAGTCATGTTCTTGTGTGCGTCGTTGCGAGCGATGGTGTCGAAGTAGTCGAACGAGTGCACCTCGCTGGCTCGAACGGAGGGGTCGATACCCTCCACCGCGTCCTGAAGCGAAGTGGGGATGAAAGCGTCGTGCTCGGTGGAGTTCGCCATGATGGTGTCCTTAGCTCGTGCGATTAGTTACTTAGAGGTTATCACTCTTGAACAGGCTCCGCAACCACCAAACGCCTCTGACCGTAATCAGAGGCGTTTGAGGTGAGACCAGTGCTACTTAGTAGATACCCCGCTCAAGGCTATCCTTGGTGTAGTCAGAGCCAATGAAGCCCCAGACTTCTTCGGCTTCTAGCTCTTCACCATCCGCGTCGTAAAGCCCGGTGATGATTCCGTAAGAATCACCATTAGCCCAGTTGGAGTATTCGTCCATGACAGAGTTGACATCCTCGACAGTAGGCTTGTAGCGCTCGTCGGTCTCCTTGGAAACGAAGACACCAGAAGGGGCTACGTCCCAACGACGGTCAGGGTAGGCGGCAGTGTCCTGTACCGAGTAGTGGACACTACTGTGGTCGAACTTGTCGATGATGAAAATGTTCTCACGCGGTACGCCATCAGCAACCTGGCTTTCAATGAAGTCATCTCGCGCTTCTTCAGAGCGGAAGGTCGTAAAGCTGTCACCCTCCGTGAAGTTGAACTCTTGGACATCATCGTCATGGGTAGCCCATGCGGTGCGGTAGTTGTCGCCTTCTTTTTCGATGATAACGGGCATGTAGTCGTCAGGCTTGCGATATGAAGGAAGGTTTTCGATGCGGATTTCCTTGTCGCCATCGCTGAACACGATTTCGCTACCAGAATGGTAGGCGGGAATTCGGGGTTTAGCCAAAGGTGCGGCAGCCTTGCGACCAGTGATTTCCGCAAGCTCAGCGTTGACCTCATCGACCTTGAGTTGGCTAGGGCGGTCAGCGTTACGAGTGTGAACATAAGGTGCGTGGAACGGCGAGCTATCGCCGTAAAGCTTGAACTCACCACCCTTGTCACTCCACCAGTACTCACCACCATTGTTGTGCTTTAGGAGGTGACCTTCGAGTAGCTGCTCGGTCCTCATGGGGTGATCACTGTGACCCAGCTTCTCGATAAGCAACGCGGTGATCTTCTCACCAGCCTCGGGAGTGATGAACGGGTTCTCACTCACACGGACAGGCTTCTGAGCGCCACCTACGGTGGGAAGCTGACGAGCGTTCTTGCCAGGCTGCTCGGCGTTCTTGTGAACGGTGGTCTGCTTACCGTTCTTGTCAACGATCTTGGTCGGGATCTTTGGGGTAGTCATGGTGACCTCTCAATTGATGGCTTACGTCAATTGTAGTACCTTCGCCCGACACCAATCGCGCACCCTGACAACTCAGGCGATAGCGAGACCTCTGTGACCTAGCGAGAAGAAGCTTCCGGCTATGTCACCATCGAACCCATACTCGACAGATTTACCCACAGCGCGTGACGGCACCCCGGATAACCAGGCATCCACCAGAGCCTTGGGGTCATGATGAGTAATGTCTTCTGCACTCACATCGATAAGGATCAAGGCAGCCACCCAATGCGCATTAGCTCGGGTAGAGAGCGACTGGATTTCCTTCTGTAGTGCCAGTCTTCTCTTCAATTCATTCGAGTGATACTCAATGCTCAGCCAGCCATCATCGTCCGGGTATCGTTTTGACCAGTAGTCAGCAATCGCACTCACTAGATGCGGATCGGCAGCAATGCGGTTGACTAGGCTATCAGCGATACCAGTACGACGTACGATGGATAGGTCATTACTCTTGCGAGTGCTATGTGTCTCGGTATACACGATGAGAGCTATGGTGGCTACCACCAAGAGGACAGAAAGCGCGCCGGTAAATCCATAGAACAAAGGTGCGGTAGCGTACATATCTACGGATATGAAAAGCCCGCATGCACCCGCGACGAAGTTCGCAGGAGCAATGAATGACCCGTACTCGCGAAATACGAACATGGCGATGATGTTTGCGTTGGTCAGCTTGCTCATAATCATGATTCCCTGTTCTTCATGCGATAGCCCTCATTGACAACTTGTCACCGTTGAGGAACGAGCCAAATGTCTCCGGATCGATATCGTAATTCGCAGCCCGACCCAGAGCTACAGCCCGTCTGATATCGCCATCTTCACTGTTTACCCATGCAGACAGCATCACCTTGTTGTCATAGGCAACGATGTCTTCTAGGTCAAAGCCGATAAGCATGAGCGAGACACTCTCGGGAGTGACGTGACCTGTATTGTGAAGCTCACGGTACTCCCGCCGACACCGGGCTAGATCCGAGAAAGAGTCTCTGTTGAAGCGCTGCTTGAATGAAGTGACTACAAGGTTGGGATTTCTCTCATTCCATGCAGCGGAGACCTCCTCGGCGGTCTTCTTATCCCGTAACATCTCGTTAGCTATATCTTTCGGAATGCCAACTTTCCTCATCGTTCCTTTTCGTGAGTCACTGGAAACAGCAACAGCCGTGAAGACGATAGAAACGGCAAGGAAGAAGAGCGCTCCGAAAGCCAGAAATGGGATAAATGCTGTGGCTATAGGCTCAATTCTCGCATCCCATGCATTCAATGCGTTCTGGTTTTCTGGGGGAGTTTTGGAGGCAAGGATAGATGAGTCGCTCATCATGTAAGCAAGTATTCCAAGAGCACCACACAGCAGGAAGAGGGCGAGGGTTACTCCGGATGCCTTTGCGATAAAGAACCGAACAACGAATGTCAGGTTGACTCGAATTTTCTCGGAAACCATCTCAACCTCAGCAGTCGCAGATACCAGAGACGGGAAGCTTCATGAAGCAGTTAGTGCACGTCTCGGTCTCGCGCACCACAGGCGCAGCAGCCAGTACACGAGCCTTACGCGCCTCTTCGGCGTTCTTAGCGGCGGTGAGTGCTCGACCCTGCGCATTAGTCACAGAGAGCAGCACAGCGGCGCTCAGAGCAATGTCCTCGGTAGCCTGGTTGAACCAGGACTGAATACAAGCGGCTCGGCGGATGGAAGTACCTTCCGAGAGACCTGCGAAGTCGAGCATCTCCATGACACCCTTGCGACCACTCTCGGCGTAGACCTGAACACCAGGGGTGCTGGCGATGATGTCTTTGAGCATGGCGCACCGCTCGGCATTGTCACTTAGACGAAGTTTCTCGCCTCGGTCGGTGACTGCGTACGTCTTCACCATCTCGCCGCCTACGGTGTCAACCAGACCCAGGTAGCCCGCAGCATCGGCGTAGTAGGCACCCTCGCGTTCTTCGATATCGAGTGCCTCGGCAACAGCAGTGCCGGTGTTAGCACCAGCATGAACAACGTCTACGACAGCAGCGATCTTGTCGAGGTTGTTGGCTTTGGGGTGCGGGAACGTATCGTTTACGTCATATCCTGTTGCAAGACTCATGTCGTGATGATATCTAGTGCTTGACTCAAAGTCAACACGGCACGCCATAA
>Ga0308157_10001628_pt1 | contig 43789 bp, 39 predicted proteins | sample PhyBR1_FD_201035 | JGI IMG/M metagenome (GOLD analysis project Ga0308157, IMG submission 201035) | Phyllosphere microbial communities from UC Gill Tract Community Farm, Albany, California, United States - DLSLB.R1 | ecosystem: Host-associated > Plants > Phyllosphere > Unclassified | place: USA... | reverse complement strand
TACCTTTCACGCCCCGCTCCCATGCTCAAGCGCCTCAATGTCCAGCACCTCTCGCAGGGCATGTATCTGCACGAATTCTGCGGCTCCTGGCTCGCGCACCCGTTCTGGCGCAGCCGTTTCCTGATCAAGTCGGCGGAAGAGCTGGCCAAGCTGCGCAGCGGCACCATCCAGGAGGTGTGGATCGACGTGCGCAAGGGCGCCGATGTGCCCGCCGATGTGGAATGCCTGGTCTACGACCCCGACACCGCGACCTTCATCGACCCGCCCAACACCCGATCGGCCCGCGCCGAGCGCCCGCGCTCGGCCCATGGCGCGCACCGCAGCAGCATGGACGAGGAGCTGCAGCGCGCCGCCAGCCTGTGCCAGCGCGCGCATCCGGCCATCAGCCAGCTGTTCACCCAGGCGCGCGACGCCCGGGGCATAGACATCCACCCCGTGTATCGCCTGGTGGAGGACATCACCGATTCGATAGAGCGCAACCCGAGCGCGCTGACCAGCCTGGTGCGCCTCAAGGAAGCCGACCAGTACACCTATTTGCACTGCCTGGCGGTCTGCGCGCTGATGGCGGCGCTGGCCCGGCGCCTGGGCCTGGACGACCACAGCGTGCGCAAGGCCGCGCTGGCTGGCCTGCTGCACGATCTGGGCAAGGCCAGCATCTGTCCCGAGATCCTGAACAAGCCCGGCCCGCTGGACGACTACGAGTTCGCCATCATGCGCACCCACTCGGCCAAGGGCTGGCAGATGCTGCAGTCGATGGAGATCGACCCGGCGGTGCGCGACGCCTGCCTCTATCACCATGAAAAGATAGACGGCACGGGCTACCCGCACCAGCTTGCGGGCGAGAGCATTCCACTGCTGGCGCGCATGACGGCAATCTGCGACGTCTATGACGCCGTGACTTCCAACCGCCCCTACAAGCGCGGCTGGCCGCCGGCCGAGGCCATACGCCGCATGGCGCAGTGGAGCCGCACCCATCTGGACCACAAGCTGTTTGAAGCTTTTGTGCAGACCGTGGGCATCTACCCCGTGGGCTCGCTGGTGCGGCTGCATTCCCATCTGCTCGCGGTGGTGATCGAGCCTTCGGAGGTTTCGCTGCTGGCGCCGCGCATCAAGGTGTTCTACGCCATCAAGACGCAGCGGCGGCTCACGCCCTACATCGTCGACCTCGCCGCCCTGACCTGCGACGAGCGCATTGCCACGCACGAGAATCCCGACGACTGGCCGTTTGACGACCTTGAATCGCTGTGGCGCGCACACGCGCCCAGCGAGCAGCCGGTGACAGCCTGAAGCGCCAGCGCAAAGACAACAAGGGCCGCGGCCGTATCGTTTCTTTGCGACAATTCCGGCTCCTTTTTTGACCCTTGGAACGGGCCCTGTCCGGCCCTCAAGTACTGCATGTCTTCCAGCCCTCGCGCCTTCACGCTCAGCGACTTCGACTTCGAGCTTCCCGAATCCCTCATTGCCCAGCATCCCACGCCCGAACGCAGCGCCTCGCGCCTGCTTGACGGCCGCGCCGCGCCTTCGGTGCACCGCATCTTCCGCGAGCTGCCCGAACTGCTCGACGCCGGCGATCTGCTGGTGTTCAATGACACGCGCGTGCTCAAGGCGCGGCTGTTTGGCGAGAAAGCCAGCGGCGGCAAGCTCGAGCTGCTGATCGAGCGCGTGCTCGAAGGCGGCCAGGTCGTGGCGCACATGCGCGTCAGCAAGAAGCCCCTGCCCGGCGCGCGCATCCACATGTGTGGCGGTCTGCGGGCCGGCGGCTTCGATGCCCTGCTGCTGGGCCGCTGGCCCGACGAGAACGGCCCGCTGTTTCGCTTCGAGCTGCAGGGCCCGGCCGGCGAGACACCGTATGAACTGATGGAGCGCCACGGCCACCTGCCACTGCCGCCCTACATCGAGCGCCAGCAGTCGGAAGGCAACGACCCCGATGCCGCTGAAGACAGCCAGCGCTACCAGACCGTGTTTGCCGACAAGCCCGGCGCCGTCGCCGCGCCCACGGCCGCGCTGCATTTCGATGAAGCCGTGCTGGCCCGCCTGGCCGAACGCGGCGTGGAACGCGCCAGCGTGACCCTGCATGTGGGCGCGGGCACCTTCCAGCCGGTCAAGACCGAGAATCTCGCCGAGCACCAGATGCACAGCGAATGGTATGACATTCCGTTTGCCACGCTGGCAGCGCTCGAGCGCTGCCGCCAGCGCGGCGGGCGCGTGATTGCCGTGGGCACGACCACGGTGCGCACGCTGGAATCATGGGCCAAGAGCGGCAACATCCAGGGCGACACCAACATCTTCATCACGCCGGGCTTTGAGTTCCAGGTCGTCGACATGCTGGTCACCAATTTCCACCTGCCCAAGAGCACGCTGATGATGCTGGTCAGCGCGCTGGCCGGCTACGAGCAGGTGATGTCGCTGTACCAGCAGGCCATTGCCCACCACTACCGCTTCTTCAGCTACGGCGACTCCATGCTGCTGGAACGCCAGCGCTGAGCGCGGTCTATGAAACTGGCGCGGCCCAGCAAGGGGACACCGAGCAAGGGCCGCTCCGCAGCGATGGTGTCGTCCCTGGCCGGGCGCCCCCCTCCACCGAAGGATGAGAGGGGGAAGCGACGAAGTCGCTCAGGGGGTGCCTAACATTAAGCAAAATAGTGGCACAGGCGCTGGCCCTTGACCTCATGCACCGTGACCTCGATGCCGTAGAGCGCCGACAGCACCTCATCGCGCACCACCTGCTGCGGCGGCCCTTCGTGGGCCACGGCGCCGTCCTTCATGGCGATGATGTGGTCGGCGTAGCAGGCCGCGAAATTGATGTCGTGCAGCACCACCACCACGGTCTTGCCGCGCTCGTCGACCGCGCGGCGCAGCAGCTTCATCATTGCCACGGCATGGGCCATGTCCAGGTTGTTGAGCGGCTCGTCCAGCAGCATGTAGGGCGTGTCCTGGCACAGCACCATGGCGATATAGGCGCGCTGGCGCTGGCCGCCCGAAAGCTCGTCCAGAAAGCGCTCGGCCAGGGGCTGCAGCTGGAGGTAGTCAAGTGCATCTTCCACGTGGCGCAGGTCCTCGGGCGTGAGCCGGCCCTTGCTGTGCGGAAAGCGCCCGAACCCCACCAGGTCGCGCACCGTCAGCCGCAGCGCCGACTGGTTGTCCTGGCGCAGGATGGCGAGCACGCGCGACAGCGCGTCGCTGGCCGTGGTGGCGACATCGAGGCCGTCGACGCTCACCTGACCGCCGCTCATGGGCATCAGCCGGCTGACCAGCGACAGCAGCGTCGACTTGCCCGCGCCGTTGGGGCCGATGATGGCCGTGAACTGCTGTTTTGGAATCTGCAGCGAAACCCCGTTCAGCACCGTGGTGCTGCCGTGGCGCTTGACCACATCGCGTGCGTCGATCATGTCTTGCCCTTGCGCATCAACAAATAAATGAATACCAGGCCGCCGAGAAACTCGACAACGATGGACAAAGAGGTGTTGAAAGCAAACACCTGCTCGAGAATCACCTGGCCGCCCAGCAGCAGCACGCAGCCCCAGAGCACGGCCGCAGGCAGCACCCAGCTGTGGCGCCGCGTTCCCATCCACTGGTAGGCCATGTTGCTGACCAGCAGGCCGAAGAACGTCACCGGGCCCACCAGCGCCGTCGAGACCGCGACCAGGCAGGCCATCACGATCAGCAGCTGCAGCACCTGGCGCTGGTAGGCCAGCCCCAGGTTGACGGCGACATCGCGGCCCAGCGCCAGCACATCCAGCACGTGGCGCTGGCGCCAGATCCAGCCTGCGCCCAGCAGCATCAATGCCAGCGAAGGCCACAGCAGCTGCACCTGGATGGAGTTGAAGTTGGCAAACATCCGGTCCTGCAGCGTCGCGAACTCGTTGGGGTCGATCATGCGCATGGCAAAGCCGGTCAGGCTGCGAAAGAAGATGCCGCCGACCATGCCCACCAGCAGCATCAGGTGCAGGCTGCTGGCCTGGCCGGTGAACAGCCAGCGCATCAGCAGCACGCTGAAAAACACCATCAGCACGATTTCCAGCAGGTACTTGGGCAGCACCCCCCAGGCCACAACGCCCGAGGCGCCCAGCAGCAGGACCAGCAGCGCCTGCAGGAACAGGTAGAGCGCGTCCAGCCCCATGACCGAAGGGGTGAGAATGGTGTTGTGGGTGATGGTCTGGAAGACCACGGTCGACATGCCGATCGCGCCGGCCACGACCAGCATCGTCAGCAGCTTGATGCCGCGGTGCTCGAGCACGAACGCCCAGTCGGTCTGCACGCCCACGGTCATGAACGCCAGGCATGCCAGCACGGCAAGCAGCGCCAGCAGGTTCAGCCGGGTGCGCGGCCAGCGCCAGCGCTCGGCCCAGGACAGCGCGCGCGGCGCGGCGGTTTGCAAGGTATTTTCCATTTCAGCCTGCACGTTGACGGCGACGCACGATCAGCACCAGGAACAGCGCGCTGCCCACCACGCCCATCACCGTGCCCACGGGAATTTCATAGGGTGCGATCACCAGCCGCCCCACCAGATCGCACAGCAGCGTGAGCCCCGCGCCCGCGAGCGCGACCCACAGCACGCTGCGGCGCACGTTGTCGCCGACGATCAGGCGCACGACATTCGGCACGATCAGCCCGACAAACGGAATGCTGCCCACGGTCACGACCACGCAGGCCGTGACCACGGCGACCACCACCAGGCCCTGCCAGACCAGGCGCTTGTAATTGAGCCCGAGGTTGGTGGCAAAGGACTCGCCCAGTCCGGCAACCGTGAACCGGTCGGCGGCCAGGCAGGCCAGCAGCGTCACACCCAGCGACAGCCAGAGCATTTCATAGCGGCCGTCGATGACCACCGAAAAATCGCCGTTGGACCAGGCGCGCAGCGACTGGATCAGGTCATGCTGATAGGCGAAGAACATGGCCCCGGCATCGATCACGCCGGCCAGCACCAGGCCGACCAGCGGCACGATCCAGGCCGAACGCAGCTTCACGCGTGCCAGAACTGCCAGAAACAGCGCCGTGCCGGCCAGCGCCATCAGCGCCGAGACGCCCATCTTGGCCCAGACCGACCAGTCGGGCGCCCACAGCGCCATCATCAGCATGCCCAGGCTCGCCGACTCTACCGTGCCCACCGTGGAGGGCTCGACGAAGTGATTGCGCGCCAGCATCTGCATCAGCAGGCCGGCAACGGCCATCGACGAGCCCGCGAGAATCAGCGCCAGCGTGCGCGGCACGCGGCTGTAGAGCAGCACCTGGGCGACCATGTCGTCTTCCTGGGAGGACCACAGCGTGTTCCAGGACAGGTCGCTCACGCCCACCGACAGGCTCCACAGCGCCAATGCAAAAAGGGCCACCAGGGCCCCGGACCACGCCGCTACCAAGTATCCGGGCGCAGTGGCGCCCGACCTGGCGGCGCGCAGCCTGGCTACGGGCTGCTTAACTGCGGGCAAAGGCATCCGACAGTTGCTGGATATTGGTTTTCAGGGCGCCGGGGCCGGCGTTGGACAGCAGATACCAGTTGGCGGCATCGAGGTAGACGACCTGCTTGCTGCGCCAGGCCTTGGTGGCCTGCACCAGCTTGTTGTCGAGCAGCTTTTGCGCGGCCTGTCCTTCGCGGCCGATCGCGGCGTCGCGGTCGAGCACGAACAGCCACTCGGGATTGGCCTTGAGCAGGTATTCGAAGGACACGGCCTGGCCATGCTTGGAGACTTCGATCTTCTGCGGCAGCGGCTTCATGCCGAACACCGTGTAGAGCATGTCAAAGCGCGAACCCGGGCCGTAGACGCTGAGCTTGCCGCCGTTGGTCATCAGGAACAGGCCCGGCCCCTGCTGGGCGGCCAGGGTGCGCAGACCGGCAATTTCCTGCTCTATGGTCTTGATCTCGGCTTCGCCTTTTTCCGTCAGGCCGTACACGGCAGCGATCGCGCGGATGTTGCGGTACACCTCTTCAAGCTGCTTTTGGTTGTCGAGCGTCACATCCAGCACGGGCGCGAACTTCCTGAGTGCCTCGATCTTGGGCAGCGAACGGTTGCCGGCAATGATCAGATCGGGCTTGAGCGCCTTGATTTTTTCGTAGTCGGGCTCGAACAGGCTGCCGATATGCGGGTACTTGGCGCTGTCGGAATAGCGCTCGAGCAGCGGGGGCAGCTTGGTGCTGGGAATGCCCTGGACGCTGGCGCCCAGCGCCTGGATGATGTCCAGCGCCGACAGGTCGAGCACCAGCACGGTCTTGGGCTTGAGCGGCAGGCTGACGTCGCCCGAACTGTCCTTGACGGTGACGGTCTGCGCGGCCCAGCCAGCGCCAGCGCCACCGGCCATGCTCAACACCACACCCCATTGACCCAGGCGGCCCATTGCCTGACGGCGCGTCACGGAAAACGTCATAACCACAATCCTTCCTCACAAACCAGCAAAAAACATCCGCAGCAAAAGCGCCTGGCAGGCTTGCGGCAGGCACTCCATTTGCGAACAATTATCATTTTGCATCCTACCAGAAGCCCAGGGTTTATCCGTATACGCATGGTTTTTCCACGGTTGCCGCCATGGCCGCTGCACCATCCGCGACACGCCCTTTGCGCGCTGGAGTAAACGCACCGTCACAGGGCCTAGAATGATTTGCCTGCGCGGCCCATCCGGGCGCGCAATCCGTTCCAGGCCGCGGTCGCGGCAGATACATTTAAAAAAGAGAGGCTGGGCGCGATGTCCTCCTGGTTTGCGGGACTGTCCCTGCCCGTGCGCGCCGCGCTGACCGGCATAGGCCTCACGGTATGCGCCTGCGCGCTGTTTGCACTGCTCGACAGCGCGACCAAGTTCAGCGGCCAGGCCCTGCCCATGCTGCTGGTGGTCTGGCTGCGCTATCTGTCCCAGGCGCTGGTGACCACGGCGCTGGTGCTGCCGCGCTACGGCTGGTCCATCCTGCGCACCCAGCACCCGCGCTTTCAGCTCAGCCGCTCGGCCTTCGGCCTGCTGACCACCTGCGTGGCCTTCTTCTGCATCCAGAGCATGCCGCTGGGCAACTTCACCGCCATCTGGGCGGCCAGCCCGCTGCTGATCGTCGTGGCTTCGGCCTGGCTGTTCAAGGAACGCATCAGCGGCACGCGCCTGGTGCTGCTGCTGCTCGGCCTGGCCTGCGTGATCCTGATCGTGCGACCCGAAAGCACCGACCAGCCGCTGGGCTGGCGCAGCCTGCTGCCAATGGCGCTGCTGCTGTGCGGCACGGGCTATCAGCTGCTGGGCAGCCGGCTCGCGCGCCTCGATGAACCGGCGACCACCCAGCTCTACACCACCTGGCTGCCGATGCTGCTGACGGCCCCACTGCTGCCCTGGTTCTGGCAAAGCGTGGACCGCTGGCAGCTCTGGGGTGCGGTGCTGGTGATGGGCGTGTGCAGCGGCGTGGGCCATCTGCTGCTGCTGCAGGCCTACCGCGTCGCGACGCCGGCAACCATCTCGCCCTTTCTCTACAGCCAGATCGGCTTTGCCATGGCCATGGGCTGGCTGTTCTTCGGTCAGGTGCCCGATCTGCTGTCGCTGGTGGGCATGGCGGGGGTGGTCCTGTGCGGCATGGCCAGCATCTGGCTCAGCATGAGAGAGTCACGCTGAACCAAATGCCCCGTTCGCGCGGAGGCCCCTCCCGTTCACGCTGAGCTTGTCGAAGCGCGCGCTGCGCGAAACGCGCGCGCCTGGCCAAAGTGCCCGTTGCCTATGAACGGCACGGGCGGGCGCAGCGCCGACAGCGGCGAGGGGTGGTTGCTGGTCAGCACCAGATGGCCGCGGTCCGCGGGAATCCAGGCCTGCTTGGACTGCGCATGGCTGCCCCAGAGCATGAACACCACGGGATGCGGGCCTTGCGCCACATGGCGGATCACGGCGTCGGTCAGGGCCTCCCAGCCGCGCTTGCTGTGGCTGGCGGCCTGGCCCTCCTCCACCGTCAGGCAGGTGTTGAGCAGCAGCACGCCATGCGTGGCCCATTGGACCAGGCTGCCCCCGGGCACGGGAAACGCCGGCATGGGCGTGCCCAGGTCGCGCTGCATTTCCTTGAAGATGTTGCGCAGCGACGGCGGCAGGCGCACGCCGGGTGCGACCGAGAACGCCAGGCCTTCGGCCTGGCCGCGGCCGTGGTACGGGTCCTGGCCCAGGATCACCACGCGCACCGCTTCGGGCGGAGTGAGTTCCAGCGCGCGCAGCGGCCGGGGCGGGAAGATCACCGCGCCCGCATCGAGCCGCGCCTGCAGGAAGGCCAGCAGCTGCTGGCCGCCAGGGCTGGCAAAAAAGCCATCGACCAGCGGCTGCCAGCCCGCGGCCACGGGCCAGTCGGCCGGGTTCGCGCTCTGCAGCTGGGTCGCGGCGTCGGGCGCAAGAATATCAAATGAGGGCATCTCAGTGATCCATTGCTTTACGCAGCATACAGAGCCCATGAAACCGGCGTAGCGCAGCATGGGGGCAGCGAGCAAGGGCCGCCCCGCAGCGAGGCTGCCGTCCCCCTCCACCGAAGGATGAGAGGGGGAAGCCGCGTAAGCGGCTCAGGGGGTGTTGCATATCAGGAGAACAGCTTGGCCAGGGCCAGGCCGGGGTCGTCGGCGCGCATGAACGCTTCGCCCACCAGGAAGGCGTTCACTCCGGCGTCGCGCAGCGTCTTCACGTCGGCAGGCGAGAGAATGCCCGACTCTGTGACCAGCAGCTTGTCGGCCGGCACCTGCTTTTGCAGCTCCAGCGTGGTCTGCAGGCTGACTTCAAAGGTGCGCAGATTGCGGTTGTTGATGCCCAGCAGCGCGGTCTTCAGGCGCAGCGCGCGCTCGAGTTCGGCCGCGTCATGCACCTCGACCAGCACCGCCATGTCGAGGCTGCGCGCCACGGCTTCCATCTCGGCCATCTGCGCGTCGTCGAGGCAGGCGGCAATCAGCAGCACGCAGTCGGCGCCCATGGCGCGCGACTCGTAGACCTGGTAGGGGTCGATCAGGAAATCCTTGCGCAGCACGGGCAGCAGGCAGCTGGCGCGCGCCTGCTTGAGATAGTCAACGCTGCCCTGGAAGAACTGCTTGTCGGTCAGCACCGAAAGGCAGGCCGCGCTCACCTTGCCGTCGCCGTCGGCATAGCTTTGCGCAATGTCGGCGGGAATGAAGTCGGCGCGTATCACGCCCTTGGACGGGCTGGCCTTCTTGACTTCGGCAATCACCGCCGCCTGGCCCTTGGCGATCTTTGCGCGCAGCGCGCCTTCGAAGTCGCGCGTGAGCACGCGGCTTTCGGCGTCGCGGCGCATCTCGGCCAGCGGCATTCTTTTGTGGGCAGCGGCGAGTTCTTCGCGCTTGACCGCCACGATCTTGTTGAGGATGTCGGACATGGGAAGCTTTCGGTATCGGGGGGAAATTCAGACAGCGCGGGCGCTCGTCAGCGCCTGCGACTTGGCGATCAGCTGCTGCAGCTTGGCCAGCGCTGCGCCATTGTCGATCACCTGCTGGGCGCGCAGCAGACCGTCGGCGATGCTGGGCACCACGTTGGCCGCGTACAGCGCCGCGCCCGCGTTGAGGCAGACGATATCGCGTGCCGGCCCCCTGGCGCCCTGGAGCACGCCGCGCAGCATGGCCATCGACTCCTCGGGATTGTCCACGCGCAGCGAGCGCGTGCTGGCCATCTGCAGGCCGAAGTCCTCGGGGTGGATCTCGTACTCATGCACCGCGCCGTCCTTGAGCTCGCCCACCAGCGTGCTGGCGCCCAGGCTGATTTCATCGAGCCCGTCGCGGCCATAGACCACCAGTGCATGCTCGGCGCCCAGGCGCTGCAGCGCGCGCACCTGGATGCCCACCAGGTCTTCATGGAACACGCCCATGAGGATGTTGGGGGCACTGGCCGGGTTGGTCAAAGGGCCGAGGATGTTGAACAGCGTGCGCACGCCCAGTTCCTTGCGCACCGCGGCGACGTTCTTCATTGCCGGATGGTGGTTGGGCGCGAACATGAAGCCTATGCCGACTTCGGCAATGCACTCGGCAATCGCCTCGGCCGACAGGTTCAGGCTGACGCCCAGCGCTTCCATGGCATCGGCGCTGCCGCTCTTGCTCGAGACGCTGCGCCCGCCGTGCTTGCTCACCTTGCCGCCGGCCGCGGCAATCACGAACATCGAGCAGGTGGAGATGTTGAAGGTATTGGCGCCGTCGCCGCCGGTGCCGACGATGTCGACCAGATGGGTGGTGTCGGCGACCTGCACGCGCAGCGAGAACTCGCGCATCACCTGGGCGGCGGCCGTGATCTCGCCAATGGTTTCCTTCTTCACGCGCAGGCCCGTGAGAATGGCCGCGGTCATCAGCGGAGACATTTCGCCGCCCATGATCATGCGCATCAGGTGCAGCATTTCATCATGGAAGATTTCGCGGTGTTCGATGGTGCGCTGCAGCGCAGCCTGGGGAGTGATTTGTTGCATGCCGGGTCTCAGGCCTTTTGTTCCAGGAAATTGCGCAGCATTGCGTGACCATGCTCGGTGAGGATGCTTTCGGGGTGGAACTGCACGCCCTGGATGGCCAGTTCGCGGTGGCGCACGCCCTGGATCTCGCCGTCCTCGCTGGTCGCGGTGATCTCCAGCACTTCGGGCAGGCTCGCGCGCTCGATCACCAGCGAGTGGTAGCGGTTGACGGTGAACTGCTGGGGCAGATCGGCAAACACGCCCGACTGCGTGGTGGTGATCACGCTGGTCTTGCCGTGCATCTGCTGCTGGGCTCGGATGATGCGCCCGCCGAACGCCGCGCCAATGCTCTGGTGGCCCAGGCATACGCCCAGGATGGGCAGCTTGCCGGCGAAGTGCGTGATGGCCGCGACCGAAATGCCGGCTTCTGCGGGCGAGCAGGGGCCGGGCGAGACCACGAGGCGCTCGATGCCTTCGGCCTGCATGCGCGCGGCCAGTTCTTCCAGCGTGATTTCGTCGTTGCGCACCACGCTGACCTCGGCACCGAGTTCGCCGAAGTACTGGACGATGTTGTAGGTGAAGCTGTCGTAGTTGTCGATCATCAGGAGTTTCATGGCTTCACTCCTTGTCTGTCTTCGGGACCAGGCCCGCGGCGCGCAGGTGGGCAAGTTCCTGGTGTTCGTAGGCGATGAACAGCTCCATCATCGCGCGGTAGACCTGCTCGATCAGCTCGGGACTGCCGCCTTCGGCCTGCGCCTGCGCGCGCACGCGCTCGACGATGGCCTCGATGCGCGCTTCGTCGCGCACCAGCTGCGCGTCGTTCTTCACGCGCGCCGCCTGGGTCATGAAACCGCTGCGCTGCACCAGCAGCGGCACCAGGATGTCGTCGAGGGCGTTCACGCCCTGGCGCACTTCAGCCATGTCGGTGCAATGCGGCACCTTGTCGATTGCGCGGCTCATTCCAGTCCCTCCTCTACCAGTTCCGCGGCGCGCAGCAGCGCGCGCGCCTTGTGTTCCGTTTCGCGCCATTCCATCTCGGGCACCGAGTCGGCCACCACGCCGGCCGCGGCCTGCACATAAAGCATGCCGTCCTTGATCACGCCGGTGCGGATCGCGATCGCCACGTCCATGTCGCCGGCAAAGCTCAGATAGCCGCAGGCGCCGCCGTAGATGCCGCGCTTGACGGGCTCGAGCTGGTCGATGACTTCCATCGCATGCACCTTGGGCGCGCCGGTGAGCGTGCCCGCGGGGAAGGTCGCCTTGAGCACGTCCATGCTGCTCATGCCCTCATTGAGCAGGCCTTCGACGTTGCTGACGATGTGCATCACATGGCTGTAGCGCTCGACCGCAAAGGCCTCGGTGACTTTCACGCTGCCGGTGCGCGCGATGCGACCGATGTCGTTGCGCGCCAGGTCAATCAGCATCACATGTTCGGCGCGTTCCTTGGGGTCGTTGATCAGCTCGATCTCGGTGGCCTTGTCGGCCTCGGGCGTGGCGCCGCGTGGGCGCGTGCCGGCCAGCGGACGGATGGTGATCTTCTGACCCTCGGGCGTCTTTTCCTGGCGCACCAGAATTTCCGGACTCGCTCCCACCACATGGAAATCTCCAAAGTGGTAGTAGTACATGTAGGGGCTGGGATTGAGCGAGCGCAGCGCGCGGTACAGGCTCAGCGGGCTTTGCGTATAGCGCTTGTGGATGCGCTGGCCGACCTGCACCTGCATGAAGTCGCCCGCGGCAATCATTTCCTTGGCCTGCTCGACGGCGGCAATGTAGTCGGCCTTGGCAAAGCTGCGCTGCGCCGGGTGGCTTTCGCTGGCCTTGAGCTGGGGCGCGCTGACCGAATAGCGCAGCTGCTCCTTGAGCGCGCGCAGACGCTTCTTGCCGCGCGAATAGGCTTCGGGCTGCGACGGGTCGGCGTAGACAATCAGGTAGAGCTTGCCCGAGAGGTTGTCGATGACCGCGACCTCCTCGCACTGCAGCAGCAGGATGTCGGGGCAGCCCAGGTCGTCGGGCGGGCATGACTTCTCGAGCTTCTTCTCGACGTAGCGCACTGCGTCATAGCCGAAATAGCCGGCCAGGCCACCGCAAAAGCGCGGCATGCCGGGTGTCAGCGCGACCTTGAAGCGCTGCTGGTAGGCGGCAATGAAGTCCAGAGGATTGCCCAGGTGGGTCTCGACCACCTGGCCGTCGGTCACGACTTCCGTACAGGCTTGGGCGCCAAAGCCGCTGGCGCGCAGCAGGCTGCGCGCGGGCAGGCCGATGAAGCTGTAGCGCCCGAAGCGCTCGCCGCCGACGACGGATTCCAGCAGAAAGCTGTACTTGCCGTCGCCCTGGGCATGGGCCAGCTTGAGGTAGAGCGACAGCGGGGTTTCGAGGTCGGCAAAGGCCTCGACCATCAGGGGAATGCGGTTGAAGCCTTGCGCGGACAGGCTTTTGAATTCCAGTTCAGTGATCACGGAAATGAGCTCCCAGCTCGGGGCGACGGGCGGTTTCTACGCCAGCCGCAGTTCAATCTAACGGCCCGTCAAGGGCCACGGGTGCACGCTGGGACGTGCCCCAGGTGCCATCAAGCGTTCAGTTGCGTAGGCTTGCGCCAGGGCCAGGCTCCCCGGTCTTTGAGACCTGCAATGAACGTGCGGTGAATGAACATGGGCCAAAGTGTAGCAAACCCGCGCCGGCCCCGCGCCTTCAGGCGCTCAACGCAGTGGGAACGACCGTCAATTCCTGCAAGCTGTCGATGCAGGCTTCGGCATCGACATCGCGCACCGGCTCGCCATGGTTGTAGCCATAGCTGACCAGCACCACGGGACAGCCCGCGGCGCGCGCGGCCTTGGCGTCGTTGCTCGAGTCACCGATCATCAGCGTCTGCGCGGGCGCGCTGCCCAGCGCTTCGCAGGTCTTGAGCAGCGGCAGCGGGTCGGGCTTCTTGCGCTCGAACGAGTCGCCGCCAAAGACATGCTCGAACAGGCCGTCCAGGCCCTTGGCGCGCAGCAGCGGCTGGGCAAACGACAGCGGCTTGTTGGTCAGGCAGGCCAGTCGCAGGCCCTGGGCTCGCAAGGCCTGCAGGCCTTCGCGCACGCCGTCATAGACCGTCGCATGCTGGCCATTGATCGCCAGGTAATGGTGCTGGTAGCGTTCCCAGGCCTGGGAGTAGAGCGCTTCGATATCGGCCACTTCGACATGCCTGAGCACGCTGCGAATCAGATGCTCCGAGCCCTTGCCCACCATGGTCTCTATGGACGCGGCGGCAATCGCCGGCAGCTGCAGATCGGCCAGCATGCCGCCCAGCGCCGCGCTGAAGTCGCCCAGCGTGTCGACCATGGTGCCATCCAGGTCCACGATGGCGGCGTCGAAGTTGAAGGAACGAAGGGCTGGATGGGGCAAAAGCATGGCGTTCAGCAAAAAAATGGGCAGATGACGATCGCCAGCCCAGGGCGCAGCCTGCGCGACTGGCGTGCCCCAGCATGGGGCAGCGAGGAAGGGCCGCCCCGCACCGAGGCTGCCGTCCCCCTCAGGGGGAAGCGAGGGCGGCCCATGCCGCGCACTCGCTCAGGGGGCGCTTAATTTTTCGCGCATGCCGTCGATCACGGCGCGGTAGTCGGGCTTGCCGAAGATCGCGCTGCCGGCCACGAAGGTGTCGGCGCCGGCGTCGGCGACGCGGCGGATGTTCTCGCCCTTGATGCCGCCGTCGACTTCAAGGCGGATGTCCTTGCCCGAAGCCTCGATGCGCTTGCGCGCGTCCTCGATCTTGCGGAAGGTGCTGTCGATGAAGCTCTGGCCGCCGAAACCGGGGTTGACGCTCATCAGCAAGATCAGGTCGATGTCGTCAATCATCCAGTCAAGCACGTCCAGCGACGCGGCCGGATTGAACACCAGGCCGGCCTTGCAGCCGTGCGACTTGATGGCCTGCACGCTGCGGTGCACATGGGTCGACGCATCGGGGTGAAAGCTGATGTAGTCGGCGCCGGCCTGGGCAAACGCCTGGGCCAGGGAATCGACGGGCTGCACCATCAGATGCACGTCGATGGGCACGGCAACACCTTCGGCGGTCTTGGCATGGGGCTTCAAAGCCTCACAGATCATGGGGCCGAAAGTCAGGTTGGGAACGTAATGGTTGTCCATGACGTCGAAGTGGATCCAGTCGGCGCCGGCAGCAATGACGCTGCGGACTTCTTCACCGAGGCGGGAGAAGTCGGCGGACAGAATCGAGGGGGCGATGTGGAAGGTGCGGCTCATCCGTCAATTGTCGCAGTTACTATTGCGCCATGCCGACCAACGACTTTCAGATCGAGGTACAGCCCGAATACCTGCCAGAGCAATCTGCGCCGGAAGCCGGCGTGTTCCGCTTTGCCTACACCATCACCATCACCAACGCGGGTCGAACGCCCGCGCAGTTGATTGCCCGCCACTGGGTCATCAGCGACAGCAACGGACACACCGAGGAGGTCAAAGGCCTGGGTGTGATCGGCCACCAGCCGCTGCTCCAGCCCGGAGAAGCCTTCCAGTACAGCAGCGGCTGCGAGCTGCGCACTTCCAGCGGCACCATGCATGGCAGCTACCTGTGCGTGACCGATGAAGGCGAGACCTTCACCGCGCCTATCCGCCTGTTCATGCTGGAAGCCTTTGATTCCGGCGCCGACGCGCGCCCCCTGAGTGACCGCATATTGCACTGAATGAAGCGTCCCGCTTACGACCTGCCCCTGCTCCTGCTGGAACTCGACCCCGAGGCCGATCTCGCTCAACGCCACCTCTGGCTGATCCATCTGCTTGCCTGGGTGCGCGCGCCCGCGCCCTCGGTCGAGCTGGCCGTGGATCGCGTGCGCCAGTTCATCGACGCGCTCGAAGCCGATCCCGCGGCATGCGCACGCATGCAGGCCTGGTGGGAGCGGTTCATCGAGACCGTCGATATCACCACGCTGCTGGCCGACTTCGGCTTTGCGCCGCGCACCGCGCTGGCCAGCGAATTGAACGAGCGCCTGCGCTACAAGCTGCTGCCCGCCAGCCCCGAAACCATCGATGCTTCCGAGCTGTTCATGCTGGCGCTGCCCGACGACTTCGACGCGCGCTGGCTCAATGCGCTGGACGGCGAACTGCTGGCCCGGCTGCGGGTGCTGGTCGCATCGCACCAGGACGGCCCCTCGTACTGGCAGCAGACGCTGCTCAGCGCCATCACCTATTGCGCCGGCCAGATCCTCTCGACCGGCTTTGCGCCCGAGCTGCGCCTGCGCATGAGCCACAGTGCGCGCCACGCCCAGCCGTTCCACGCGCTGATCCACGACGTGGAGAACCTGCGCGTCGAAGTGATGCTTGCGCTGCGCACGCCCGACCGCCTGCTGGCCGCGGAACAGCGCCTGCGCGAACGGCTGGACGCCTGCCGCGCGGCCACGGCGACGATCTACGCGCATTTCGAATCCGAAGGCATTTCCGTTGGCCTGGTGTTCCGGCTGCGCCAGCTGCGCGAACGCATCGTGCGCGTGCGCCGGCTGCTTGACTGCCTGACGTCCGAGCGGCCGGTGGCCGAAGCCGCGCCGCTGCTGGCCCACCTGGTCGGCGTGGCGCGCGAGCGGCGCAGCCTGCGCGCGCTGTTCTCGGCCAACTCATCGCTGCTGGCTGCCAAGGTGGTCGAGCGCAGCGCCGAAACCGGCGAGCACTACATCACGCGCAACGCGGCCGAATACCGCGCCATGGTCGGCAAGGCCGCGGGCGGCGGCATGGTGATGGCCTTCACCACGCTGATGAAGTTCGCGCTGGCTTCGCTGGCGCTGTCGGCATTCTGGGGCGGCCTGCTCGCGGGCATGAACTACGCCTTCAGCTTCGTGCTGATCCAGATGCTGATGTTCACCGTCGCCACCAAGCAGCCCGCGATGACCGCGCCCGCAATGGCCGCCAAGCTCAAGGAGCTGCCGGATCAGAAATCCGTCGAGGACTTCGTCACCGAAGTCGCGAATCTCGCGCGCTCGCAGGTGGCGGCCATTCTGGGCAACGTGCTGGTCGTGCTGCCTGCGGCGCTGGGCCTGTCTTGGATTTTTCTCAAGGCCTTTGGCCACCCGCCGCTTGATGTCGCGCATGCCGACCAGGTGCTCGATTCGCTGAGCCTGCTCGGCCCTTCGGTGCTGTTTGCGGCGTTCACGGGCGTGCTGCTGTTCTCCAGCAGCCTGGTGGCCGGCTGGGCGGAAAACTGGTTTGTGCTGCGGCGCATGGACTCCGCGATACGCTACAACCCGCGCATCACCGACTTCCTGGGCGCGGCGCGCGCCGACCGCTGGGCCCATTTCCTGCGCAAGAACATTTCGGGCTTTGCAGCGAACATCTCGCTGGGCCTGATGCTGGGCCTGGTGCCGGCGTTTGTCGGCTTCTTCGGCCTGGGACTCGAAGTGCGCCACATCACGCTGTCGGCCGGCCAGATCGGCGTGGCCAGCATGACGCTGGGCATGGAAGCACTGCACAGCAGCGCTTTTTGGTGGGCCATGGCCATGCTGCCGTTCAACGGTGCGTTGAATGTCATCGTCAGCTTCCTGCTGGCCTTCCGCCTCGCGGTGCGTGCGCACAACGTCAGCGGTGTCGATCGCACGCGCATCTACCGCGCAATCCGCGCGCGCCTGCGTCAGGCGCCGCTGAGTTTCTTCAAACCTTGAAGAGGGCTTGTCCTGCACAGCCCCCGCGGCTGGCAGGATAAAGTGCCTCGGGCAGTTTCCCGCCTGAGAGAGGGAGAGCGGGCAACGCGCCATCACCAGAAGGAGGAAAAGACAATGGAGAATTTCACGGGCTTTTGGGCGCAATGGCTGCGCCCGTCTGCCGGACTGGTGACCCTGCAATGGTCGTTGCTGCTGGCCCTGGCCACCATCGGCGGCTCGCTGTGCCAGCGCTACATCGGCCTGCCCAAGGTCGTGGGCTATTCACTGGTCGGCACCCTGGTTGGTTTTGCGGGCTTCAGCGGCGCGCCCTGGCCGCTGCAGGGCATCAGCCTGTTCATGCTTGAACTCGGCGTTTCGCTGGTGCTGTTCGAATGCGGTGGCCGCATTCCGCTGCGTTGGTTCCGGCACAACCCCATGGTGCTGGTGCAAAGCATTGCCGAGGCCGCGCTGACCTATTTCTGCGTGCTGTGGCTGCTGCGCTGGCTCGATACGCCGGCCGACGTCGCCAGCCCGATTGCCATGGTCGCCATGGCGGCCTCGCCGCTGGTGCTGTCGCGCGTCATCACCGACATGCGCGCCGCCGGCGCCGTGACCGACCGCTCCATGGTGCTGGCCACGCTGTCCACGCTCTATGCGCTGACGCTGGGCAGCGCCCAGGCCGAAGTATTCCACCGCCCCGCGCAGACGCTGCTCGACAGCACCTCGGCCGTCGCCGTCGTGCTGGGCGTCTCGATCCTCGTCGCGGCCGTGCTGTCGCTGCTGATGCGCCTGGCCTTGCGCGTGATGAGCCCGACCAGCGAGAACACCTCCATTCTGGTGCTGGCGCTGATTGCCGCGGGTACGGCCGTCACGGCGCACCTGGGCGGCTCGGCCCCGCTGGCCGCGCTGCTGGGCGGCATGCTGCTCAAGCATCTGCACCCACGCCCCTGGGCCTGGCCGCGCCAGCTCGGCACGGCCTCGACGCTGCTGACGATGATGATGTTCGTGCTGGTCTCCACCGTGGCCGCGCAGGCCGACTGGAACCTGCCGCTGGCCGGCGTGGTGCTGGCCGTGATCATCGTGCGCCTGCTGGCGAAAGCCATAGGCGTGGGCCTGGGCAATGTGGGCAGCGGCGCGAGCTGGCGCCAGGCCATGTGGGTCAGCTGTGCAATGGCACCGATGTCGTCCGTGGCGCTGCTGCTGGCCTCGCAGTTCGTAGCCGCCGCGCCCGACAGCGGCCAGATGATCTCGCGCGTCGCCTTGCCAATGATTCTGATGATGGAGCTGATCGGCGCCGTGGTGGCCAGCCTGGCCTTCCACCGCTCGGGTGAAAGCTCCAAGACCCTGCGCCTGCTGCGCCGCAGCAACGCTCCCGGAGACCGCAATGGCCCTTGAAGCTTTCCACCATTCCGAACCGCTGACGCTGGGCGTGGAACTCGAGCTGCAGCTGCTCAATACCCACGACTACGATCTCGCGCCCTACGCCGAAGACATGCTGCGCCTGATGGCGAAAACCCCGCTGCCCGGCAGCGTGGTGCCCGAGATGACCAGCAGCATGATCGAGATTTCCACCGCCATCTGTCACTCGGCATCCGAAGTGCTGGGCCAGCTCACGCCGATACGCGACGCGCTGGTGCGCAATGCCGACAAGCTCAATATCGCGATTGCCGGCGGCGGCACCCACCCGTTCCAGAAATGGCACGAGCAGCGCATCTACGACAAGCCACGCTTTCGCGAGCTGTCCGATCTCTATGGCTACCTGGCCCAGCAGTTCACCATCTTCGGCCAGCATGTGCACATCGGCTGCCCCGATGCCAACGCCGCGCTGCTGATGCTGCACCGCATGTCGCGCTATATCCCGCACTTCATTGCGCTGTCGGCATCAAGCCCCTATGTGCAGGGCCAGGACACGGCCTTCGACTCCGCGCGGCTGAACTCGGTGTTCGCATTCCCGCTGTCGGGACGCGCGCCCTGCGTGCTGACCTGGGGCGAGTTCGAGAACTACTTTGACAAGATGACCGGCACGGGCGTGGTCAAGAGCATGAAGGACTTCTACTGGGACATCCGGCCCAAGCCCGAATTCGGCACCATAGAGATCCGCGTGTTCGACACGCCGCTGACCATAGAGCGCGCGGCCGCGCTCTCGGGCTATGTGCAATCGCTTGCCGCCTGGTTCCTCGACACCCAGCCGTTCATGCCCAGCGAGGACGACTACCTGGTCTACACCTACAACCGCTTCCAGGCCTGCCGCTTCGGGCTGGAGGCGGTCTATGTGGACCCGGGCACGGGGCGGCACCAGCCGCTGAGGGAGCACATTTTGCACACCATGGACCAGATCGCCACGCACGCCGCACGCCAGGGCGCCGCTCCTTCGCTGCACCTGCTGCGCAGCGACGTGGAAAAAGGCCAGAACGATGCGCGCTGGCTGCGCGATCGCCAGCGCGAGGAACAGCTGCTGGCCGAGACCAGCCGCCAGGCGGCAATGCGCTTTCGCGGACAGCCCGCCTGATCGGCCATGGGTGAATTCGACCTGATACGCACGTTCTTCACGCGGCCCGTGCGCCGCGCCGCGCTGGGCGTGGGCGATGACTGCGCGCTGCTCGCGCCCACGCCGGGAATGCAGCTCGCGGTGTCCAGCGACATGCTGGTCGAAGGCCGGCACTTCTTTGCCGATGTGGATCCGCTGCGCCTGGGCCACAAGGCGCTGGCCGTGAACCTCAGCGACCTCGCGGCCTGCGGCGCGCGGCCGCTGGCGTTCACGCTGGCCCTGGCGCTGCCGCGCGCCGACACCGCCTGGGTGGGCGCGTTTGCCGACGGCCTGCTGGCGCTGGCCGACGCGCACGAATGCGAACTGATAGGCGGCGACACCACGCAAGGCCCGCTGAACATCTGCATCACCGTGTTTGGCGAAGTGCCCGCCGGCCAGGCGCTGCTGCGCAGCGGCGCACGCGCGGGCGACGATATCTACGTCAGTGGCAGCCTGGGCGACGCACGTCTGGCGCTTGAAGCCCTGCAAGGCCATCTGACGCTGCCGCCGGCCACGCTGGCCGCGGCGCGCCTGCGGCTTGAGATGCCGACGCCGCGCGTGGCGCTGGGTCAGGCCTTGCGCGGCATCGCCAGCAGCGCGCTTGACGTCAGCGACGGCCTGCTTGGCGACCTGGGCCATATCCTCGCGCAGTCGCGCGTGGGCGCCTGCATCGACACCCGGCTGACCAGCCCGCTGCTGGCCGCGGGTGCCAGCTTACAAGAGCCGCTGGCGCCGGGCCACGGCCCCCTTGGGGGGCAGCGCGCTACGCGCAACGAGCAAGCGTGGGGGCAAGAGCTGCTGGCGCCGGGCCGCCCCAAGCCAGCGGACGGCCCCCTTGGGGGGCAGCGCGCTACGCGCAACGAGCAAGCGTGGGAGCAAGAGCTGCTGGCGCCGGGCCGCCCCAAGCCAGCGGACGGCCCCCTTGGGGGGCAGCGCGCTACGCGCAACGAGCAAGCGTGGGGGCAAGAACTGATTCGACACTGCACGCTTGCCGGCGGCGACGACTACGAACTGTGCTTCACCGCCGCACCGGAACTGCGCGCGCAGGTGGCGGCAGCCGCCCGTCACAGCGACACGCCGGTCACACGCATAGGCAGCGTGCAAGCCCAGGCCGGACTGCGGCTGCTGGGTGCCCAGGGGCAGGAGCTGGTCAGCCGCTACGCTTCGTTCGACCATTTTTCCGTTTGAGAGACGGGGACGGCGGCGCATACTCTCACAAGTTCCTTGCGCCGGTCGCCATAGAATTAGACTATGGACCGTCAAATAAATTTTTAATCTAAATATGTCACGCCCTTTTGCCACGCCAGAGGCGCCGCGCCCTGCCCGCAAGCCGCCGACGCCGTTTCGCCCCAGCATGCGTTTCATGTTGGCCCATCCCGCGCATTTCATTGCACTGGGCCAGGGCTCGGGCCTGGGCCGCATTGCGCCGGGTACGGTAGGCAGTCTCTGGGGGTGGCTGACTTTCCTGCTGCTGCAGCTGTGGTTCACGCCGTCGCAGATCGGCTGGATCATTGCCGCCTCGCTGATCGTGGGCTGCTGGGCCTGCGCCGTCACCGCCCAGCACATGCGCATTGCCGATCCGGGCCACATCGTCTGGGATGAAGTGGTCGGCATCTGGCTGGTGCTGTGGCTTTGCATGCCCATGGGCTGGTGGGGCCAGCTGTGCGCATTCGCGCTGTTCCGCTTCTTCGACGCCGCCAAGCCCCAGCCCGTGCGCTGGGCCGACCAGCTGTTCAAGGGCTTTGGCTGGCGCGGCGGCGTGGGCATCATGTTTGACGACCTGGTTGCCGCCGGCTGCACGCTTGTGACCATCGCGCTGTGGCGCCATTTCTTCTTCTGAATGCCATGACCTGCGCACTGCTTGTCACCGAACTTGCCGCGGCGCTGCTGGCGCGCGGCGCGCAGATGGTCACGGCCGAAAGTTGCACCGGCGGGCTGATTGCCGGCGCCTGCACCGACATCGCCGGCTCCAGCGACTGGTTCGAACGCGGTTTCGTCAGCTATTCCAACCAGGCCAAGACCGAGATGCTGGGCGTGGACGCAGCGCTGATAGCCGAGCATGGCGCGGTGAGCGAAGCCGTGGCGCTGGCGATGGCGCGCGGCGCGGTCGCGCATTCGCGCGCCCGGTGCAGCCTGGCCGTGACCGGCGTCGCCGGCCCCGGGGGCGGATCGGCCGCCAAACCCGTGGGCACGGTCTGGTTCGGGTGGTGCGTCGACGGCCAGGCCGATGCCGAATGCCTGCGCTTTGACGGCGATCGCGCGGCGGTGCGGCAGGCGACGGTGGAGCATGCGCTCCAGGGCTTGCTGCGGCGTTTGTAAGCCGTTCTTTCTGAGCCTCTTGAGGACTGCTTGAGGACTGGCCGTTCATGGTTCGACAGGCTCACCACGAACGGGGAAAAACGTTTGCCCTGGGCGCCAGCCGTTCGCCGTGAGCGCAAGCCGCTCGTCCTGAACGCAAGCCGTTCGCCCTGGCGCCACCCGTTCGCCCTGAGCGCAAGCCGTTCGTCCTGAGCTTGTCAAAGGATGAACGTCCGGCCCGAGAAACCCGGCTACTTCACCCGCGCCATCAACTTCCGGCTGCTGTCAGTCAGCCCCGTGACTTCGACAGCGCAGCCATGCGCACGCAGCCGCTGCACGACTTTTTCCAGCGCGCCCACCGCGGTGATGTCCCAGAACTGCGCGCCGCTGGCATCGATGCGCACCGCCCGCCCCTCGGCGCCGCGCACGTCAAAGGCATCGACCAGTGCATCGGCCGAGGCAAAGAACACCTGGCCCGAAACAGTCCAGGTGCGCGCTCCGGTGCTGTCGTCGTCTTCGCTGCGCACCTGCAGCAGTTGCGAGACCTTGGCCATGAAGAACACGCCGCTGAGCAGCACGCCTACGGCCACGCCCACCGCGAGGTTGTGCGTCATCAAGGTCAGCACCACGGTCGCCAGCATCACCATCGTCGATGTCCGGGGGTGGCGCGCGATCTCGCCGATGCTGGCCCAGTTGAACGTGGCCACCGACACCGTGACCATGATGGCCACCAGCGCGACCACAGGCACCAGGGCCACCCAGGGCTTGAGCAGCACGATCAGCAGCAGCAGGAACACGCCGGCAAACAGCGTCGACAGCCGGCCGCGCCCGCCATAAGTCACATTGCCCACGGCCTGGCCTATCATGCCGCAACCCGCGATGCCGCCAAAGCAGCTGGCCGCGACGTTGGCCAGACCCAGGCCCGTGCACTCGCGGTTCTTGTCGCTGGGCGTATTCGTCATTTCATCGACCACCGCCGCGGTGAGCACCGACTCAAGCAGGCCCACCATGGCAATCGCGATCGCGGGCAGCGCGATGATGCGCAGCGTATCCCAGACCAGCGGCACATCGGGCAGGCCGAACGCAGGCAGTGCATCGGGCAGATGGCCCAGATCGGCGACGGTTGCCACCGGCAGGCCCAGGCCCGCGGCCAGCAGCGTCAATACCAGCACGCAGATCAGCGGTGAGGGAATCGCCGCCAGGGCCCCGATGTTCAGGCGCCGCGCCATCCAGGGCAGACCGTAGATCAGCGCCAGGCCCAGCGCCAGCAGCGCCCAGCCCGCGCCGTTGGCCTTGTGCAGATGCGGCAGCTGGGCGCTGAAGATCAGGATGGCCAGCGCATTGACAAAGCCGGTGCGCACCGAGCTCGAGACAAAGCGCACCAGCAGCCCCATGCGCAGCCAGCCGAAGATGATCTGCACCAGTCCCGCGAGCAGGCCCGCGGCCAGCAGATACGACAGGCCATGCGAAGCCACCAGGGGCGCGGCAACAAGCGCCACCGAGCCCGCGGCCGCCGACACCATCGCCGGGCGCGCGCCCGCGAATGCGATGACGATGCTGATCACGAACGAGGCATACAGCCCCACGGCCGGGTCCACGCCCGCGACAAACGAAAACGCGATGACTTCGGGAATCAGCGCAAACGTCGCGACTGCGCCGGCCAGCAGTTCACGCGGAATGCTAGGCGCCCATTCGGCGCGCAGACGGGTCAGCAAAGGGGTGGTCATAAAGATGAAGGCTCAGGGCGGCGAGGAAGGGCTGTCTAGTCCACTGTGCACCGAGGGGGATGCTCTCTTGCGCCCCTTGTTCAGGGGAAGCCGCTTTAGCGGCTCAGGGCGTGCTTTAAATCAAGCACCACAGCACTTCTTGAACTTCTTGCCGCTGCCGCAAGGGCAGGCATCGTTGCGTCCGGGCTGCACGCCCTTGACGATGGTTTCCTGGCGCGGGCCCATGCTCTTCCACAGCTGGCGCAGGTCGTAGATGCCCCAGATGGCTTCGCCGAACTGCTCGACGCGCGCCTGGCTGGTGCTGGCCGGGCCGTTTTCGTCGTACATGCAGACTTCGGGCTTGCCGGTGTCGTCTTCGGTCAGGGCAACCACCGATTCCAGCGCCGCGTCCAGCCACTGCGCGGCTTCCTTGTCGCGCGGAGCAGCCCACTCCTCGGGCCAGTTTTCCACGGCAAACATGAAGCCCAGCGCCCAGACCTGGCCAAACGAAGGAATTTCCTGGCCTTCCATTTCAGCCCGCTCTTCCTCGGGCAGGCTGGCGATCGCGCCGCGCATGTCCATGGCTTCGGGCTGGAACGTACGCTCGTCGTCCAGCGTCTTCACATCGGCGTCAAGCTGCTGAGACACTTCATCCCAGCGCGCCTGCCACAGCGCCAGGAAACGTTCCTGCTGCTCGATGTCCTTGAAGGCTTCGATCTTGGGCAGGGGCTGGCCTGCGGTGACTTCGAGTTCGGCGCCGTCGCCCAGCAGCATGGGCAGGTATTCGGCCGGGGGAATCGCGCGGCGCGTGCAGACCAGGGCCGTGAGAAAGCCGTCGCAGAATTCCCACTGGGGAATTTCCTCGCCGCGCGAGCGCAGGTCTTCGAGAATCAGGTCCAGCTCTTCAAGCGCGTCGCCGTCCAGGGCTGCTTCGGCGGCTGCCAGTTCTTCGTCGGCAGGAATAGGCGTGTTGTGTTCGGTCATGAGGAATCTTTCGTGGAGGCCGATCGGCCAGGGCGGCGCGCGGCCGCAGACAATTGCCGGCAGTGTAGCCGTCCGCCATAGTCACAGCCGGGCATGGGAGTATCCGGCCTCAGCCCGCAAGCGCGGGTTCAGGCTGTGGCGCAAGCAGCAGATTGCCCACGGTCGCGCCCAACAGCGCCAGGCGCTTGCGCAGCACCAGCACCGCCTTGTCCTTGCTCAGCAGCAAGGCGCGGTGCTGGACCGCAAGCGCGAGAAAGTGCTGGTCGTCGGGGTCCTTGCAGACCACCTGGATGGCGGGCGCTTCAGGCTGATAGGCCACGCCGGCATCGAAGGCAGCCAGCACGGCGGCCGCGCTCAGGCCGTAGAAGGCGACGCGCGGCGCGATCTGTGGATAACCCAGCACGCGCTCGAGCTCCACGCGCTGCGCGGTATCGGCAATCCAATGCAGCCGGCCTTCGGCAAGCAGTGCGCGCAGCGGCGCGGTCGCCGGGTCGTCGAAGACCAGCAGATCGAGCACCATGTTGGTGTCGAGCACCAGCGCACGCGGCGCATCGCCATGGGCCGCATTGCACTGCGGCCAGCGCAGCACGATCTTCATGCGCGCGGTGCAGGGCCGCCGTCGGCGTTCTTGCGCGGCTTGACCGCGCCCTTGATCATGTCGAAGCGGAACATCCGGCATTCGATGGGACCGTTCCACAGCGGCACGCGGCGCGACTCCTTGAGGCGCATCTTGCCGGGCAGCTTGAGGTCGGGCGTGAGCATCCATGCCTGCCAGCCGCTGTAGTTCTTCTTCCAGTGCGATGCGAGTTCGTTGAAGAACTCGACGCCGTCCTCGGTCTGCGCGGTTTCGCGGCCCACCTGCTCCACCTGGCCCATGCGTTCGGCCGCATTGCGCCCGGCCGTGCCGGCCGCGGCAATGCGCTCGCCATAGGGCGGATTGAGCACCATCACGCCGGGCTCTTCGCTGGGCGGCATGCGCTGCAGCGCATCGCCGCCGCGCAGCTGAACGGCCCGGGCCACGCCCGCGCGCTCGGCATTGCGCTCGGCGAAATCCACCATGCGGTGCGACACATCCGAACCGTAGATGCCCACCGGGCTTTCGCAGATGGCGTCTTCGGCCTGGCGCACGATGGCTTCCCAGACATGGGGCTGGAACGGCACCAGCTTCTCGAATGCAAAGCGCCGCTGTATGCCCGGCGGAATCTTGCAGGCGATCTGCGCGGCCTCGATCACCACCGTGCCGCTGCCGCAGCAGGGGTCGTACAGCGGCTGGGGGTTGTCGCCATGCGGGTCCCAGCCGGTGGCGGCAATCATTGCCGCGGCCAGTGTTTCCTTGAGCGGCGCGTCGCCCTTGTCCTCGCGCCAGCCGCGCTTGAACAGCGCTTCGCCCGAAGTGTCGATATAAATCGTCGCTTCGTCGGTCGTCAGGTGCAGGTGCACGCGCAGATCGGGATAGCGGGTCTCGACGTCGGGGCGCACGCCAGTCTTGGCGCGAAAGCGGTCGGCAATCGCGTCCTTGACGCGCAGCGCGGCGAAATTCAGGCTGGTCAGCGGGCTGTGCTGGGAGGTGACTTCGATCTTGAAGCTCTGGCGCGTGGTGAACCAGATTTCCCAGGCCACTTCGCTGGCCGCGCGGTACAGGTCGTTCTCGTTGCGATATTGCGAGGTCGACAGCTGTACCAGCACGCGCTGCGCCAGGCGGCTGTGAAGGTTGAGCAGCAGTGCGTCCCGCCATGAGGCGCGCAGCATCACGCCGCCGCGGCCAACAAGCAGGTCGTGTCCCGTGAGCCCCGTGATACGGTGGGCCTCTTCGGCCAGATAGTCCTCAACGCCGGCGGCGCAGGGCAAAAACAGTTGCAGTTGATTCATAGCAGGGGAGCAAGCATACGCGTTTGCGGGGAATTGCGCGCATGCGAGGGCATGGCTACAGCGACTTGCGCAGATTGGCCGGCGCGATCTTCAGCACGTCGCGGTATTTGGCCACGGTGCGGCGCGCGCACTCTATGCCCTGCTCCTTGAGCATGTCGGCCAGCTGGCTGTCCGACAGCGGCTTGAGCGGATTCTCGGCCGCGACAAACTGCTTGATCAGCGCGCGCACCGCCGTGCTCGATGCATTGCCCCCGGTCTCGGTGCCCAGGCCCGAACCGAAGAAATACTTGAGTTCATAGGTGCCCATGGGCGTGGACATGTACTTGGCCGTGGTCACGCGGCTGATCGTCGACTCATGCAGGCCCAGTTCGTCGGCGATGTCGCGCAGCACCAGCGGGCGCATCGCCAGTTCGCCATGGGTGAAGAAGTTCTTCTGCCGCTGGACGATGGCCTGCGAGACGCGCAAGATGGTGTCAAAGCGCTGCTGGATGTTCTTGATGAACCAGCGCGCCTCCTGCAGCCGCTGCTGCAGTCCCGCATGCCCTTCGCTGCCCTTGTGGCCGCGCAAGGCATTGGCGTAGATGTCATGCACGCGCAGCCGCGGCATCACATCGGGGTTGAGCTGCACGCTGAACTGCGGCTGGCCGTCGCCCGCGCTGCGCGCCATCTTGCGCACCAGCACATCGGGAACGATCAGGTTGCGCTCGACATCGGCAAAGCGCCGGCCCGGCCGGGGCTCGAGCCGGGCGATCAAGGCCATGGCCGCGCGAATGCGTTCGTCGCTTGCGCCGCAGGCCTGCATCAGCCGGCGCACATCGCGCCGGGCCAACAGGTCCATGGGCTGCTCGCAGATGCGCAGCGCGGTCTGCAGCGTCACGGCATCGGTCTGTGCGTCGCCCTGCGCCGCAAGGTGCTTGAGCTGCAAGCTCAGGCATTCGGCCAGGTTGCGCGCGCCCACGCCCACGGGCTCGAGCGACTGCAACAGGCGCAGCGCCACGGTGAAATGGTGTACCAGCTCTTCCTGTTCCTCGAGCGCGTCCGGGCCTGCCAGGCCCGCGGCAAGTTCCTCGAGCGTATCTTCTAGATAGCCATGTTCGTTGAGCGATTCGATCATGAAGCGCAGGGCCGCGCGATCGACGTCGCCCAGGCGCAGCGACAGCGCCTGGCGGTGCAGGTGATCGGTCAGCGACTCGTGGCCATGCGCCAGGTCCTGGGCTTCGGTGTCGTCATCGCCGCTGCGCGCGCGTGCCTCGCCGCCCCATTCGCTGTCGTCGGGCGCCAGGTCGGCGCTGCCGTCGCCTTCCCAGTCGGGCGCGGCATCGGCCGCGGCCGTGACTTCGCTGCCGTCGGTTTCGCTGCTGCTGGATTTTTCGCTCGACGACGCCGTGGTCGCGTAGGCGTCGTCGGCATAGTCGTCGCGTTGCGCCGGCACATCGGACTGCGCCAGACCGAACTCCTCGCGCTCGGCTTCTTCGGTGGTGCGTTCCAGGAACGGGTTGTCGTCGAGCATGTGCTCGACTTCCTGGCTCAGCTCCAGCGTCGAGAGCTGCAGCAGCCAGATCGATTGCTGCAGCTGGGGCGTGAGTGCGAGATGCTGCGATACACGTAGAGACAGACCCGGCTTCAACAGCATTCCCCCTCAGACCGACACAAGCTCATGCACATGGCCATCACATCCGGAAGTGCTCGCCGAGGTATACCCGGCGTACATCGGCGTTTTCCACGATCTCCGCGGGCGTTCCCTGGGCCAGCACATGGCCGTCGCTGATGATGAAGGCGTGATCGCAGATGCCCAGCGTTTCGCGCACGTTGTGATCGGTGATCAGCACGCCGATGCCGCGGGCCTTGAGAAAGCCAATGATGCGCTGGATCTCGATCACGGCAATCGGGTCGATGCCCGCGAACGGTTCATCCAGCAAAATGAAGCGCGGCTGGGTCGCCAGCGCGCGCGCGATTTCCACGCGCCGGCGCTCTCCTCCCGACAGCGCCAGCGCGGGCGAGGCGCGCAGATGATCGACGCGCAGCTCCTGCAGCAGCGCCAGCAGCCGGCGCTCGATTTCATCGCGTGTCAGCGGCTTGCCCTGCTCGTCGCGCTGCAGTTCGAGCACCGCGCGCACGTTGTCCTCGACGCTGAGCTTGCGAAAGATCGAGGCTTCCTGCGGCAGATACGACAGCCCCAGACGCGAACGCTGGTGGATGGGCATGTTGCCGACGGCCTGGCCGTCAATGAAGATGTCGCCGGCATCGCAGCGCACCAGGCCCACGATCATGTAGAACGACGTGGTCTTTCCCGCGCCATTGGGCCCCAGCAGGCCCACGACTTCGCCTTTTTGCACCGCCAGGGATACGTCCTTGACCACCTTGCGGCTGCCATAGGACTTGGCCAGGTGCTTGACTTCGAGGCGGCTGGATTCGGTCGGCAAAGGGCTTGGGTTCACGGAGCGCAGCTCATTTCTTCGGTTCTATGGTCATGCTCGGGCGCAGGTTGGCGGCCGGTGCGGGTGCCGGGGCCGGCGGCTGCTCCTTGGGCGCGAGCACGGCGCGCACGCGGCCGCCCGAAGTCGCCCCCGCGCTGCCCGGCGCGCGCGCCTGGCCATCGACGGTGAACACATCGGTGAGATTGTTGTAGACGATCACCGCGCCCGTGATTTCGTCGCTCAGCGCCGTGCCGCGGTAGCGGCGCAGCTCGCCGCGGCGTATCAGCTTGACGTTGTCGGCCTTGCCGTCGTATTCAATGACTTCGGCCTCGCCCTCGACATACTCATCGGGCGCGCCCGGCAAGGTGTCGCGCTTTTGCCGGAAAAACGCGCGCTTGCCCGCAGCCGCTGTCACGGTGCCGAACTGATAGCCCTCGGCATCCTGGCGCACGTCAAGCTGCGCGCCGCGCAGCACGACCGTGCCCTTGGTCATCACCACATTGCCGGTGAAGACACTGGTCTGCTTGAGTTCATCGTGGCGCAGGGCATCGGCCTCGATGTTCATGGGCTTGTTGCGGTCGGCCTTTTCGGCCTGCACCGCGCCGCAGGCCAAGGCAGAAAGCAAGAGAAGGGGAAGTAGGCGTTTTTTCATGGAGGGCACGAATCTTGCGACTATTGTAGGGCGTGTCATCCATTAATTCCCCCATGCACCGGCCGAACAGGGGAATGAAAGAACGAACGCCGGGGTTCAAGGCCCGGGGCCAGGGCATGGCAACGCGCACAAAAAAGCCCGCGCAAGGCGGGCTCGAACGGCATGGACCGGGGGCGATCAGCCCTTGCGGCTCACGGCAATCAGATGGTCGGTCACGCGCAGCACGTTGGGCATGTTGCCGGCCATCGTGCCATCGGTGTAGAAGCGGCCCGCGACACCTATTGAAGGCACGCCTTCGACGTTGTAGTCCTGCTGCAGCTGGGTTGCCTTGCGCACCTGGTTGGAAACGGTGAACGAGTTGTAGGTTTCCTTGAATTTGTTCACATCCACGCCCTGCTTGCCGACCCAGGCAAAGATGTCATCGTCCTTGGCCAGGCGGTTGCGCTCGACGTGGATCGCCTGAAACACCTTGGTGTGGACTTCGTCGAGCTTGCCCATGGCCAGCAGCGCGTAATACAGCTTCTGCTGGGGAATGAAGCTGGCATTGAAGCCCACGGGAACGCGCTGCACCACCACATCGGCCGGCGCTGCCGACTTCCAGGCCGCGAATGCGGGCTCGAAAGCATGGCAGTGCGGGCAGCTGTACCAGAAGAACTCGATCACCTCGACCTTGCCGGCGCCGGCGGTGGTAGCCACGGGCTTGGACAGCTTGGCGTAATCCTTGCCTTCCTTGAAAGCGGCCTGGGCCAGAGCGGGCGTGGCGACAAAGGAAAAAGCGGAAGCGGAAGCTGCCGCTGCGGCAGCCAGAGAAAACTCACGGCGTTTCATGAAACAACACTCCTTGTTCGGTTCTGATAGGTCAGAGGGCGGGCGCGCGGAAAAGTTCAGCGCTGCACACGCACCAGCGCCGAATCGACGCCGGCGCCTTCAAGCTTGCCCTTGAGCTGCTCGGCGTCGTCGCGCTTGCCGAACGGTCCTACGCGCACGCGAAACACCGTGCGCCCGTTCTGCTCGCGCTCGCTGACCCGCGACTCCCAGCCCAGCATGGCGAGCTTGGCGCGCTGTGCCTCGGCATCTGACGGGCTGCGAAAGGCGCCGGCCTGCACAAAGTAATTGAAGCTCTCGGCCGTGCTGGCCTCGGCCGACTTGGCCTTGACCAGATCGCCCAGCGGATCGCTGGAGGCGGACTTGGTGTCCGGCTTGCCTTCCGCCTTGGTGGCGGCCGGCGCGGTCGCGGTGACTGGTGCCACGGGCGCGGTGGCGGTCGTGCCCGGAGCCTGGCTAGGTGCCGGCGCGACCCCGGCCGTCACCGGTGCCACGCTACCGCTTGTCGCGCTGCCGGTCGCCGCATCGGGCGCCGCCGGCACGGTGATGCGCGCCGGGTTCTTGCCGTACAGCGGCGAATTCGGGTCCCAATCCTTGTTCTTCTTGGCCTCGGCCGCGTCCTGATCGGCGTTCTTCGACGACTTGCTGAGGAAGGGAACGGGGACCTTGCTGACATACACCGCCACGCCCAGGGCTGCGCCCAGGCCGACGATGATGCCAAGAATGATCCCGAGAATGGTGCCGCCGCGTTGCTGTTTCTTCATGATGTGATCGGTTTACATGCGTTCTGGAGCGGACACGCCCAGCACTGCGAGACCATTGTGCAACACCTGGCGGGTCGCGCTGATCAACGCCAGGCGCGCCAGCTTCACGGCTTCCTCGTCGACCAGAATGCGCTCGGCATCGTAGTAACTATGGTAGGCAGCGGCCAGATCACGCAGGTAGAACGTCACGTCGTGCGGCGCATTGCCCTGCGCGGCCGCCGTCAGCATGTCGGGGTACTTGGCCAGCTGCAGCATCAGGGCCTGTGCCTGCGGGCCTTCGAGCGCCGACAGGTCGACCGTGTTGAGCGTTGCCGCGTCGCCGCCCCAGGCCTTGAGCACCGAGCAGATGCGCGCATGCGCGTACTGCACGTAGTAGACCGGGTTGTCATTGTTCTGCGCCACGGCCAGATCGACGTCGAAGGTGTATTCGGTATCGGGCTTGCGGCTCAGCAGGAAGAAGCGCACCGCGTCCTTGCTGGTCCACTCGATCAGATCGCGCAGCGTCACATACGAGCCCGCGCGCTTGCTGATCTTGACTTCCTCGCCGCCGCGCACCACGCGCACCATGGTGTGCAGCACGTAGTCGGGGTAGCCCTGGGGTATGCCCACATCGGCGGCCTGCAGGCCGGCGCGCACCCGGGCAATCGTGCCGTGGTGGTCCGTGCCCTGGATGTTGATGACCTTGGTGAAGCCACGCTCCCACTTGGCGATGTGATAGGCCACATCGGGAACGAAGTAGGTATAGCCGCCGTCGCGCTTGCGCATCACGCGGTCCTTGTCGTCACCGTAGTCGGTCGACTTGAGCCACAGCGCGTCATCGAGTTCGTAGGTGTGGCCGTTGGCGATCAGGCGCTCGACAGTGCGGTCCACGCGGCCCGACGTGTAGAGGCTGGACTCGAGGTAGTACTCGTCGAAGCGCAGATTGAATGCCTGCAGATCCTTGTCCTGCTCGTTGCGCAGATAGGCGACGGCGAACTGGCGGATGTTGTCCAGGTCTTCGACATCGCCGTTGGCGGTGAACTCGCGGTCGTCGGCCTTGACGGTCTTCTTGGCGAGAAAGTCGTTGGCGATGTCCTGGATGTAGTCGCCGTTGTAGAACGCCTTGCTCGCCGGGTTCTCGGGATCGACAGGCCAGCAATCATCGCCGGGCTTGAAGCCCTTGGCGCGCAGTTGCGTGCTGTTGGTGAGCGTCTGGATCTGCACGCCGGCGTCGTTGTAGTAGAACTCGCGGTGCACGTCCCAGCCCTGGGTCGAGAACAGATTGCACAGCGCGTCGCCCAGCGCGGCCTGGCGGCCATGGCCCACATGCAGCGGGCCCGTGGGGTTGGCGGAGACGAACTCGACCAGCAGTTTTTCCGCGCGGCGCGGCTGCTGACCGAACGCCTGCGCCGCCGACAGCACTTCGCGCACGATTTCCTGCTTGGCCGCGGGCTTGAGGCGCACGTTGAGAAAGCCGGGGCCGGCAATTTCCAGCGCATCGACCCAGCGCGTGAAGGCCGGCGTGGCCATCAGCGCATCGCTGAGCGTCTGCGCGAGTTGTCGCGGATTTTGCTTGGCGGCCTTGGCCAGCTGCATGGCGGCCGTGCAGGCGTAATCGCCGTGAGCGGCCACCTTGGGGGATTCGAAAGCGGCGCGCGCACCGGCGCCGGGCGACAATTTTTCCAGCTCAGCGGCCAGGGCCGCGAGCAATTCCTGTGTGACGGAGAGCATCGCGGGATTTTACGTGCCCGCCCCGCTTTGTGCCGCCAGCGAGAATTCGACCGTGTGGCATATGTGCGTCAGCCGCTGAACATGCTTGCATCGCCCCGTTCGCCCTGAGCCTGTCGAAGGGCCATCAACGGCTCTTACATCCCCCGCGCCCAAAAGACAGCGATCACCGCGATCACCGGCACCAGATGCGCCTGCACCATGATCCAGCGGCGGGTGCGCCCCACTTCGCCGGCATCGGGCAGGCACTGGCCGTCAGCCAGCGCACGCACCCAGCGGCGGAACGTCAGCGAAGGCTTGATCGACAACAGTGCCACCAGCACAAACAGCGTCACCTTCACATGGAACAGCGGCTGCGAGACATACCAGGACAAGCCCTTGGTGCCCCAATACAGGCGCGCCAGCCCGGTGAGCAGCAGCGCCAGCGCCGCGATCCCGTAGATCAGGTCCAGCCGCGCGAGCCGGCGCACCACGGCGGCGTTCATCCATTCCGAGCGGCACAGCGCCGCCTGGCTCGACAAGAAGACCACGAGGGTCAGGACGGCAAGCAGGTGCAGGGCTGCGAGCAGGGCTTCAAGGGTCATGGGGACACTCCGTTTTTCCAGAATTCAGCTTGTTGGTAATGGTGCTTCAGGTAGTCGATCCACAGCCGCACGCGCAGTGGCATGTGCTTGCGCTGCGGGAAGACGACATAGATTCCGTTGGGCGGCGCGGCAAACTCCTCGAGCACGGGCACCAGCCGGCCCGCGGCGATTTCTGCCTCGACCTCCCAGGTGCTGCGCCAGGCAATGCCCCAGCCGCCCAGGCACCAATCATGCAACACCTGGCCGTCCGAGCAGTCCAGCGGCCCGCCCGACTTGAAATGCACGACATCGTGCGTGCTTTGATCGGGCTGGGGAATACGGAATGCCCAGCCGCGGGTCTGCGAAGCATCGCTCGACAGCGTGAGGCAGTCGTGCTGTGCCAGTTCGCTGGGGTGGGCCGGTGTGCCACGGCGCGCCAGATAGGCCGGTGTCGCCACGCACAGGCGGCGGTTATCGGCAATGCGCACGCTCACCAGCGACGAATCGGGCAGATCGCCGACGCGCACCGCGCAGTCAAAGCCCTCGCCCGCCAGATCGACCACGCGGTCGCTGAGATTGAGCGAGATGCTGACTTCGGGATGCAGATCGCGAAAGCGCGGCACCAGCGGCGCGACATGGCGCCGGCCAAAACCCGCGGGTGCGGTGATGCGCAGATGGCCCGTGGCCTTGACCCCGCCCGCGGAGACGCTGGCCTCGGCATTCGCCACGTCCGACAGCAGCCGCTGGCAGTCTTCGAGAAACGCACTGCCTTCATGCGTCAGCGAGATGCGCCGCGTGGTGCGCACCATGAGCTTGACGCCCAGATGTTCTTCGAGCGCGTCCAGCCGCCGCCCCATGATGGCCGGGGCCACGCCTTCGGCCTTGGCCGCTGCCGTGAGGCTGCCTTTGGTGGCCACTGACACGAATGACTCGAACGCCTTGAGTTTGTCCATGCTGGGATTATGGAGACAAAGCCCGGGGACAACGCGCAGATTCCTCTGCGGCGCGCTGCGCCATGGCCTGCGCGCTCACTTTTGCGTAAAAGTCACGAGTTCTGCACTTTTGAAGCGGTTTATAGGCACAAACAATTCAAATACAGTAGCTTATTCCCTGCGCTTGTCGCAACGCCCGCCTTTTTCCATTCCGAGGTTTATTCCATGACCGATCGCACCACCGTCCACGGCCTGCAGGTAGCCAACGAACTGCACCAATTCATCAACGACCAGGTGCTCCCCGGCACGGGCGTGGCGACCGAAAAGTTCTGGCAGGGCTTTGACGCCCTGGTCAGCGATCTCGCGCCGCGCAACGCCGCGCTGCTTGCCGAACGCGACCGCCTGCAGACCGAACTCGACACCTGGCACAAGTCCAACCCCGGCCCGATCATCGACATGGCCGGCTACCGCAGCTTCCTGAGCCGCATTGGTTACCTGGTCGAGCCGCCGCAGAACGTGCAGGCCACGACCACCGGCGTGGACGCCGAACTCGCGACCCAGGCCGGCGCCCAGCTGGTGGTGCCCATACTGAACGCACGCTATGCGCTTAACGCCGCCAATGCACGCTGGGGCTCGCTGTACGACGCGCTTTACGGCACGGACGTGATCAGCGAAGCCGACGGCGCCGAAAAGGGCAAGGGCTACAACCCGGTGCGCGGCGCGAAAGTGATTGCCTTTGCGCGCAACGTTCTTGACCAGTCGGCACCGCTGGCCGCGGGCTCGCACCAGCAGGCAGCGCTCTATGCGATCGTCAACGGCCAGCTGAGCGTGACGCTGACCGACGGCCGGATCACCGGCCTCAAGGACCCGGCAAAATTCGTCGGCTACCAAGGCGCCGCGCAAGCCCCCTCCGCCGTGCTGCTCAAGAACCATGGCTCGCACCTCGACATCCGCATCGACCGCAGCACGCCCATCGGCAAGACCGATGCCGCCGGCGTCAGCGATGTGGTGCTCGAATCTGCGCTCTCGACCATTCTCGACCTTGAGGACTCGATTGCCGCCGTGGACGCCGAAGACAAGGTGCTGGGCTACAGCAACTGGCTGGGCATCCTCAAGGGCACGCTGACCGAGTCCTTCGACAAGGGCGGCCGGGCCGTGACCCGCGGCCTGAACCCCGACCGCGAATACACCGGCGCCGACGGCCAGCCGCTCAAGCTGCATGGCCGCTCCCTGATGTTCGTGCGTAATGTGGGCCATCTGATGACCAATCCGGCCATCCTCTGGGGCGCCGAGGGCAAGGAAATTCCCGAAGGCATTCTGGATGCCATGGTCACCACGGCGATTGCGCTGCATGACCTCAAGGGCCTGGGCGCCAACGGCATTCGCAACAGCCGCGAAGGCTCGGTCTACATCGTCAAGCCCAAGATGCATGGTCCGGCCGAAGCCGCATTTGCCGACGAACTGTTCGGCCGCGTCGAGCAGGTGCTGGGCCTGCCCGCGAACACCGTCAAGCTGGGCATCATGGACGAGGAGCGCCGCACCAGCGTCAACCTCAAGGCCTGCATTGCCGCCGCCGCGGCGCGCGTGGCCTTCATCAACACCGGCTTCCTCGACCGCACCGGCGACGAAATGCACACCGCCATGCACGCCGGCCCCATGGTCCGCAAGGCCGATATGAAGACCAGCGCCTGGCTGCCCGCCTATGAGCGCAGCAATGTGCTGATCGGCCTGGGTCTGGGCCTGCGCGGCCGCGCGCAGATCGGCAAGGGCATGTGGGCCATGCCCGACCTGATGGCCGACATGCTGGCGCAAAAGATCGCCCATCCCAAGGCCGGCGCCAACACCGCCTGGGTGCCCTCGCCCACGGCCGCCACCCTGCATGCGCTGCACTACCAGCAGGTCAACGTCGCCGAAATCCAGGCCGAACTCGAAAAGACCGATGCCGATGCCGCGCGCGACGACCTGCTCGCGGGCCTGCTGCAGGTTCCCGTGGTGAAGGAAGCCAAGTGGTCCGACGCCGAAAGGCAGCAGGAACTCGACAACAACGTGCAAGGCATTCTGGGCTATGTGGTGCGCTGGGTCGACCAGGGCGTGGGCTGCTCCAAGGTGCTAGACATTCACAACGTCGGCCTGATGGAAGACCGTGCGACGCTGCGCATCTCCAGCCAGCACATTGCCAACTGGCTGCTGCACGGCGTCGTCAGCGAAGCCCAGGTGCGCGCGACCTTCGAACGCATGGCTGCCATCGTCGACCAGCAGAACGCCGGCGATCCGCTGTACCGCCCGATGGCCGGCCATTTCGACAGCTCCTACGCCTACCGCGCGGCCTGCGATCTGGTGTTCAAGGGCCTGGAGCAGCCATCGGGTTACACCGAACCGCTACTGCACGCCTGGCGCCAGAAGGTCAAGGCCGCGGCCTGAGCGATTCCACAGCAGCGCAGGCCGTTCGCCCTGGACCCGGCGAAGACGGCCCGCTCCCAAGATAGTGCAGCAAGACAAAGGCAATCACATGCGCCCTACACTGGCGCATGTCCTGCCCCGCGCTTCCCGACCCCACCCGCTGCCCCCTGTGCGGGCGCAACAACCAATGCGCGGTCATGGCGGCCACGCCGCCCGAGAACTGCTGGTGCATGGGCGCGAGCATCGCGCCCTCCACCCTGGCGCAGATACCGGACGACGCGCGTGGCCAGTCATGCCTGTGCCCGGCCTGCGCCGCGCTGACGCCCGTACCGCCTAAGGAATAGGCGCCGCGCGCCGATATGATGTTTGTTTTTTCCAGGAGTTGTCATGCCTACGTACCACGTTGAAATGATGGAAGGCCGCACCATCGAACAGAAGAAGAAGCTTGTCGCGGAAATCACCCGCGTCAGTGTCGAAGTCCTGGGCGGCTCGCCCGAATCGGTCGACATCCTGATCACCGATGTCAAGCGCGAGAACTGGTCCACGGGTGGCGTGCTCTGGTCTGAACGCAGCTGATGCGCAAAGCCGCCGCTGGTGCAACGCCAGCGGCGTCAACGCCGCAGCGCAGTTGCTGCGGGCCCCATGGCCAGCGTTGGCAATGGCATTTGGCCAGGTTTGATGCCGACAAGGCGCACCGCGCAAGCACTATCTCCCCGCATTGCACACTTTTCGTGCACAGAAGCCGCTGCTGAAGTTAGGCTATAGGCTCGTCACGCGCTTTTTTCTTTGTTTTCCCCGACCTCACCATGTGCCAGCTTCTTGGAATGAATTGCAACACCCCGACCGACGTGCGCTTTAGCTTCAGCGGCTTTGCGCAACGCGCGGGCAATACCGGTGATCACACCGACGGCTGGGGCATTGCATTCTTCGAGGAAAAGGGATTGCGCCACTTTGTCGACCACCAGCGGGCGGTAACCTCCCCCGTGGCCCAGCTGATACGCGAGTACCCGATCAAGAGCTGCAATGTCATTGCCCATATCCGCAAGGCCACGCAGGGGGTGACCAGCCTGCAGAACTGCCACCCGTTCGTGCGCGAGCTCTGGGGCCGCAACTGGGTGTTTGCCCACAACGGCGATCTGAAGGAATACGCGCCCAAGCTGCACACCCACTTCCGCCCCGTGGGCGACACCGACAGCGAGCGGGCTTTCTGCTGGATCATGCAGGAGCTGTGGAAATCCCATGCCGGTCTGCCCAGCATCGAGGAGCTGACCCATACGCTGCGCGAACTCGCGGCACGCATCGCGCCCCATGGCACCTTCAACTTCCTGTTGTCCAACGGCGAAGCGCTCTGGGCGCATGCGACGACCGCGCTGTGCTACACCGAGCGCCGCCATCCCTTTCCCCAGGCGCAGCTCGCGGATGAGGATCTGAGCGTCGATTTCGCGCATGAAACCACGCCCAACGACCGGGTCGCGATCATCGTTACCGCGCCGTTGACCAAGAACGAGCAGTGGACGCATTTCAGCTGCGGCGAGCTCAAGGTGTTTGTCAACGGCAGCTGCCTGTCCCAGCCAGCTTAGGCCCTTGCCCGGCTGCTCACCAGTGCAGCCTGAGCCCTGCGGAAGCCTGTAATCCACCCTTCACGCGTGCGTCGCCTCCATGGGCCCAGCGCTGGCCCACCTCGCCATACAGACGGGTGCGCTGGTTCAATTGCAGCGTGCCGCCCGCGGCCAGCTCCGTGGTGGTGTAACCGCCCTGGGTGCGGATATCCGTCGTTGCGACCGGTGTGATGAAGCGGCTGGCATCCGTCGTGCCGCTGGCCTTGTAGACGTTGATGCGGCCATAGGGCTGGAACTGTCCGGCGGAGGTATCCAGACTGGCCTTGATGCGCATGCCCAGTCGCAGCGTCCAGTCGCTGCGCACCTGGTGCTGCACCGTCGCCATGCCCAGCGCCGTGTCCTCCAGGCGGAGATGGCGATAGACGATCTGGGCCTGGGGCTCGATCTGCCACTGGCTGTCGATCGCAAAAGCCTTGCCGACTTCAAGCGATGCGAGCCAGCCATCGCCCTTGACGCGGGCCTGGCGGCCATCGGCGGCATGCATTTGGCTGCGATAGCCGGCCCGCTGCACCACGCCATCGGCATAAAAACCTTCGGCATCCTGCCAGGTGCCGTATGCCCCCAGATACCGGCTTTGCAGGCGGTTGAAACCCGCTGGACTGCGCTCGCCGCCGTTGGCAAGGCCGTCGACGCTCATCGTGCCTTGAAGCTGGCCCAGATACACGCCCGCCTTCACGCCTTGGTTGGCATAGACGTCATGGCCCACCTGGAAACCATCGAGGTGGCCACGGCTTTGCGGGGCGACCGTCCCGGTTTGGCGAATGTTGGCATCGGCATGCACAAAGCGGCCCCAAGCACGCAGGTCATTGCCGGCGTCGCTGGCTTCATCACCCATGCGCTTGTGCAAATCGCCCAGCATGGCCAGATCGCTCTGGCGCAGTTGGGCCGGCAGGGCAGAGACCAGCGGCATTTCTTCCTGATATGAGGTTTGCAGGCCTGTGCCTGGCGCCGGAGACTCAGCGGTGACCGCGTCCATCGACGGCACCTCGGGGTCAACGGCGGCTACGGCCTGGAGCACGTCGGTCCACTGATCTGCGACATCCTCAGGCGCGGGCGCCTCCATCGGCACCGGCTCGGCGGATGAAACCACCATCGGCTGGACCGGGTTCTGCGAAACGGCATTGGGCTGGGCGTCCGTCTGGAGAACTGCCGCGGCTTGGGATGGTGCGCGCTGATCATCGCCCCATGCAGCGGATCCAATTGCCAGAATCTGGGGTGCGGTCTCTGCAGACCGTTGCGCCGACATGACCGGGCGCGACTCAACCGGATACGAGCCAGCGTTCACGGATGCGGCGGGGGACGCCGCAGAGGCGGAAGGCTTCGCAGCAAGACCATGCGCGGCAATTGGGACCACGTTCCGCTGAACGCCGCTGAGCTGGGCTGCACTGGGTCGATTGCCCAACGCGGGCTGGGGAGCGACAGGTTGAGCGGGAGTCAGTTGAACACCGCTGAGCTGAGCTGCACTGGGCCGATTGCCCAGCGCAGTCTGAGGAGTCACAGGCTGAGTCGGATTTAGCTGCACGCCCGTGAGTTGGGCTGGACTGGGCCGATTGCCCAGCGCGGGCTGAGGTGCCACGGGTTGGGCCGGATTCAGTTGCACGCCAGCGAGCTGAACTGCACTGGGCCGATTGCCCAGCGCAGTCTGAGGAGTCACAGGCTGAGTCGGATTTAGCTGCACGCCCGTGAGTTGAGCGGCCGTGGGTCGATTGCCCAGTGCGGGCTGTGGAGCGACAGGTTGAGTCGGATTCAGCTGAACGCCAGCGAGCTGGGCTGCGGTCGGTCGATTGCCCAGAGCGGGCTGGGAAGCCACAGGTTGAGTCGGATTCAGCTGAACGCCTGTGAGCTGAGCAGCGGTGGGTCGATTGCCCAACCCGGGCTGGGGAGCCACGGGTTGGGCTGGACTCAGCTGCACGCCAGCGAGCTGGGCAGCGGTCGGTCGATTGCCCAGAGCGGGCTGGGAAGCCACGGGTTGGGCTGGACTCAGCTGCACGCCAGCGAGCTGGGCAGCGGTCGGTCGATTGCCCAGCGCAGTCTGAGGAGCCACATGTTGAGTCGGATTCAGCTGAACGCCAGCGAGCTGGGCTGCGGTCGGTCGATTGCCCAACGCGGGCTGGGAAGCCACAGGTTGAGTCGGATTCAGCTGAACGCCTGTGAGCTGAGCAGCGGTGGGTCGATTGCCCAACGCGGGCTGTGGTGCCACGGGTTGGGCCGGATTCAGTTGCACGCCAGCGAGCTGAACTGCACTGGGTCGATTGCCCAACGCGGGCTGTGGTGCCACAGGTTGAGCCGGATTTAGCTGAACGCCTGTGAGCTGGGCAGCGGTCGGTCGATTGCCCAGGCCGGGCTGAGGAGCCGCAGGCTGAGTCGGATTCAGCTGCACGCCTGCGAGCTGGGCAGCGGTGGGTCGATTGCCCAGAACAGGCTGGGGAACGACAGGTTGACCTGGAGTCAGTTGAACACCGCTGAGCTGGATTGCGGTGGGCCGATTGCCCAGGCCGGGTTGCGGAGCCACAGGTTGAGTCCGATTCAGTTGAACACCGCTGAGCTGGATTGCGGTGGGCCGATTGCCCAGCGCAGTCTGAGACGTCACCGGCTCCACGGCAGCTGGCACAGGTGCAGTGGGTGGGATCTCAGCAAGCTCCGGCGCCAGAGCTTGAGTCACATCAATCGGACGCACAACAGGCGGAACTTCAATTGCTAATGACGCGACAGTGGCAGTTGTAGGGAGAGCGGGCACAGCGAATGAAGCAAATGAAGGTGATTGGCTAGCGTCCAGAAGATGCGGCAATTTCGCAGGCAGGGCCGGCCAGCCATCGTCAGACTCGTCCCCATCGCTCAGCTGCGTAAGTGCGTCGACGAGTAAAGGCGCAGTATGCAGTGACGCAAAGGCGGGCGGAGGACCAGCCACATCGCTCACAGACTCTTTAATGGCCAGTAGCGGCATGGCTTGCGCAGGCGCAATGGGTTGCTGTTGCTGCTTGTACCCATTGATTACCACCGCCGTTTTCTGAGTGAACTTATGATCCGCGTCAGTCACAGCCATGCCCTGCTTTTGGTTTGGCTTTGGCTCTTGCTTCCGCGATGCCAACGGAAATGACGCCGCAGTGGAAGTGGAAGTTGTAGTCGCCGTGTAAGCGGGTGCAGTGGGCTGAGGGTCTTGGCTCAGGTTTGCCGTCTTTTCCAACGTTTGCTGACGCTGTCGAAGGCGAGTTGCCGTTTGCCGCGGTTGCTCCTTCTGCTGCTGGTTGTGCGCCTGCTGCTTATGCCACCACGCAAGCTTTGGAATTTTTTTGGGCGTTTGGTCCTGCAGAGGTGCAGCCATTGGCGCGACAGAAGGGACAGGGGGGATAGATGCAGCGGTCTGCATTGCAGAAGTTGGAGCGTCGATTTGAGTTTGCGATGCGGCTGGCAAAAAGGCAAGCGTACCAGTGGTCCCCGCGGAGGCCGTCGCAGCCGGCTGAACGGCGGCTTGCATAGCCGCGCCAGGTGGAGTATCAGCAGGCACCGGCGCCAGGGCTTGAGTCGCAACAAACAGCGGCTCAACAGGCTGAACGGCAGCTTTCGACGGGTCAGCCGGCGCAGTTGCAGGGGGGGCCGCAGGCTGAGGTGATTGGCTGCCCGCCGTATCCAGTGCCTGCCATTGCACAGGTATGGGAAACCAATCCTGGTCAGACGCGTCTCCATCACTCAGCGGCGTAAGCGGCTGCAAAGGTGGGACGACTGCAGTTGCAGGGAATGAAGGCAAAGCAGTAAGAACTGCTGGGATGTGATCCGCAGCTGCTGCCAGCAGCGGTGCAGCCATGGCAGGCGCAGAATCAGCAAGATCGACCTCAACGTTCAAAGGCATTTCAATGTCCACAGACAGGGCCGGCAGCGATATGACTTGAGCAGGCGCAATGGGTTGCTGTTGCTGCTTGTACCCATTGATTACCACCTCCCTCTTCTGGGCGAACTCATGATCCGCCTCAGTCAGAGCCATGCCCTGCTTTTGGTTTCGCTTTGGCTTTGGCTCTTGCTTGCGCGATGCCAACGGAGATGACGCGGCAGTGGAAGTTGTAGTCGCAGTGGAAGCGGGCGCAGTGGGCTGAGGGTCTTGGCTTGGGGCTGCCGTATTTTTCAAGGTTTGCAGCTCCAGATGCTGCCGAAGGCGAGTGGCCGTTTTCCGCGGTTGCGCCTTCTGCTGCTGGTTGTGCGCCTGCTGCTTCTGCCACCACTGAAGCTTTGGAATTTTTATGGGCGCTGGGTCCTGCAGAGGTGCAGCCATTGGCGCGATAGAAAGGACAGAGGGGGTAGATGCAGCGGTCTGCATTGCAGAAGTTGAAGCGTCGACTTGAGTTTGTGTTTCGGGTCGCAAGGAGGCAAGCGTGTGAGGGATCCCCAATACAGGCGACCCCGTTGTGTCGAGGGCCTGTTGCGGTACCGCCAGAATCTGCAGCTCCACCTGCTGTGTGCCACTTGGCTGTTGCTGCCTCCAAAATTGGCCCTGCGCCGGTGTTGTGGAATGACCTGCCATCAGCAACAACGACACAGCAACTGCCAATGCATTTCTTCTAAAACCTAAAACATGTAAATTATTCATAGCAAAATCAATATCAAGCATTTAACGACTTGCCCCTTCCCCGCCCATACTGTGTTTTCCAGTCTGCGAACAAATGGCGTGAGCAATAACAGGGAAATGCATTGCTGCCAATGGAGGCCCACAAGATTCCCAATGAAATTATCGCACTTGATAGTTTTTAGCTATTGCTTGTTGAGCTATAGAGCTTGTAAGGAAATACCTTGCAGACAAAGCCCGATGGAGCGGGCCTCCTGGCCGGAAGGGACACGGTCTATCGCTCTGTCAGGTAGAAATTGACTGTGGATACAGTACAGACACCGCCGAGGTGATCATGCGAGACCCGCGCCACAGCTGCTGATCAGTGGCTGATCAGTGGCGCAGAGGACTGCCCGGGTGGGGCGCACTTGGAGCGCCTGTGTCGCTGCTGGCGCACCAGGAAGGTGCTGCATGGCGCAAGCTCTGAAGTCAAGGTGCACTGACAGCGGTCTTGGCGAAGCCGTCGTGTCGGCATTGGGGTGGCAGCAGCTCGCGCCGAGATTGCCAAGCTCCGACGCATGCGTGCTTGGCAAAAACTCTGGAATGAAATTCTCAAAGAGAGCCGCGGAGTACGCTGAAGAAAAAAGTCGATTGCGCGCTCGCCATGCTTGAGCGAGGACGGCCGATGCTGGTCGTTTGCCGGGCAGCGCTGACCTGTGCATCAGCGGTTGCACAGAAGTCATTGCCTGGCGAGCAAGGAGGCACAAGGTCTGCCGGGCGCTGCCGGCCCCTGAGATACTCATCGAATCGCGGCAAAGCGCCTCTGCCTGTAAAGCCACTCTTGAGATTCGACTCGGAAAAAACAAAACCCCCAGGCCTTTGGGGCGCTGGGGGTTTGCTTGCTGTAAGAGCCTGACAATGACCTACTTTCACACGGGAACCCGCACTATCATCGGCGCAAAGTCGTTTCACTGTCCTGTTCGAGATGGGAAGGAGTGGTGCCAACTTGCTA
>Ga0308157_10001626_pt1 | contig 43830 bp, 44 predicted proteins | sample PhyBR1_FD_201035 | JGI IMG/M metagenome (GOLD analysis project Ga0308157, IMG submission 201035) | Phyllosphere microbial communities from UC Gill Tract Community Farm, Albany, California, United States - DLSLB.R1 | ecosystem: Host-associated > Plants > Phyllosphere > Unclassified | place: USA... | reverse complement strand
TGTAAAAAAGGCGGCCACCTGCCTGAAGTTGGCTGACTGTTTTGCTTACAAGTTTTTCAATCTGCGGAAGCGCCTGTTCTACGGCCAAAGGAACCGTTTTGTCCTCGTTATTTATATTTTGGAGCAGCTTATCGATCGGCATTTTTTCAAGATGCTCGTATTTAGAAGATTGCTCGGTTGTTCTGGTAAAAGACATTTGCTTTGGTTTTCAGGTAAAATTAAAGAAAATAAGCCATGATAACCCCAAGGATAATTACCAAAAGCTTGGCAAGGTTGAATTTATGCCCTTCGCTGCTTTCAAAAATAATGGTTGAGGAAATATGAAACAGAATACCCACCACAATGGCGGAGATCTCTGTATAATAATGGCTTAAAAAATGAAGGTGTCCGGAGGCGAGGGTGCCCAGTGGTGTCATGGCGGCAAACACCGTCATGAATAGAAAGATGGCTGCCTTATTGAGTCCTGAATTTACAAAGAACGCGGTAAGGATAATAGCAATAGGGAAGTGGTGGATCGCTATACCCCAGGCAAGGTCATGATGATGGCTAACCGGCATACCTTCCAGCAGTGCATGAATACAAAGGCTCAGGAAAAGGAGCCAGGGCATACTTTCGGAGTGCCCGTGTTCGTGGTTATGGGAAGTATGTACGTGGCCGTGTTCCGCGCCTTTGGAAAAATACTCCAGTATGATCTGGAATATAATGCCCGCCATGATATAGATCCCGATAATGTTGTTATGCCCATGTTCGTGATCATGGCCATCGTGTCCGTGGTCATGAAGTTGCCCGGCACTTTCATAGACTTCAGGCAGTAGATGCATAACTGTGAGAGACAACAGGAAAGCACCGCTAAACGCAAGTAATAATTTAAGGCTCTTCTTGCTGTTAGGTTTTAATATAAGTGCTATGCCGTAGCCTAAAACAACCGATAAAAAGGGTAATAGGTATTTCATATTATTTAAAGATCATTATCAAACGCTCCGATTCATTTTTGAAAAATTTACGGAGCTTGTAATCGCCAAATATGTCGAGCAGGTGAATGCCTGCTTCTTCCATAAGCTGTTCAAAATCCTCAAGTGTCAGCGCCTGTACGCGTTCGGTAAAATGGTATTTTTCACCATCAGCCTCAAAGTCTATTTCCTTGAAGATGTGTCCGTCTTTATAATATCTCTTAATGTAAAAATCAATGCCTTCAACAGTTTTGGTCTCTTCCGGTACCAAGTTTTTGATAACATGGTGCGCATTCATGAAGTCTATTACCCCAAATCCGTATTCGGTAAGGCTCTCAGAAATTGCCTTAAGGGTCTTAAGGTTGTCTGTATCCTTTTCAAAGTAGCCAAAGCTGGTAAACAGGTTGAATATCGCATCGAATTTATCTTCAAACGGTTCGCGCATGTCATGTACTGTAAAATGCAGCGTATCGTTGCTGTGCTTTGAAGCTTCTGCTATGCTGTTTTCCGACAGATCGGCGCCGGTAACATCATATCCTAGCTTGTTCAGGTAAATGGAATGGCGACCCTTTCCGCAGGCAAGGTCCAGTATTTTGGCATCCTCAGGAAGGTTAAGATAATTGGTAAGGTTGTCCATAAAGAGTTGGGCTTCTTCGTAGTCGCGGTCTTTATAGAGAATGTGATAATAAGGTGTGTCAAACCAGGATGCGAACCAGTTTGTCTTTTCTTTTTGCATAGAATAGGATTGTACCCGCAAATTTAGCTTATTTTTGCTGAGAATTTTAGAAGGCGGAATGGAAAATAACTTTAAAATGATAGCCAAAACTTTTTTTGGCTTCGAAGATATACTTGCCAGAGAATTATCGGCTATGGGTGCACAGCAAGTAGAGCAGGGTGTTCGCATGGTTAGCTTCGTTGGCGATAAAGGCTTTATGTATAAAGCTAACATAGGATTGCGCACGGCACTGAAGATACTCAAACCTATACAGGGTTTCAGGGTTCATAATGAGCAAAGCCTCTATAAAGGAATGCAACAAATTGACTGGTCTAACTATTTAAATTACAGCCAGTCATTTGTCATAGATGTTACGCTCCATTCCGATCATTTCAACCACTCGCAATTTGTAGCGTTAAAAGCCAAGGATGCTGTTGTTGACCAGTTTCGTGATAAATTCGGCAAACGCCCGGACATTGATAAAGACCACCCGGATCTTCGTATCAACCTGCATATCCATGCAGACCAGTGTTCTGTAGCCCTGGATACTTCGGGGGCCTCGCTTCACCATCGCGGCTATCGTACAGCAACCAATATAGCGCCTATAAATGAGGTGCTGGCAGCAGGTATGCTTTTGCTTTCCGGTTGGGATGGCCAGGGTGATTTTCTGGATCCGATGTGCGGCAGCGGTACTATTCTTGCCGAAGCGGCTATGATTGCCTGTAACATACCGGCTAATATTAACCGCAGGGAATTTGCCTTTGAAAAGTGGAATGACTGGGATAATGACCTTTTTGACAAGATAACGAATTCGCTGATGAGCAGGGTGAAAGAGTTTCATTATACTATTACGGGTTATGATAAAGCCCCGTCTGCTGTAATGAAAGCCAAAGATAACATCCGCAATGCCAATCTTGATGAGTATGTAACCATACGCCAGCAGAACTTTTTTGAGACAGAGAAAGATACACGTGGCCCGTTACACATGGTGTTTAATCCGCCGTATGGCGAAAGGCTTGATATTGAGCTTGAACGCTTCTATCGCGAAATTGGCGATACCCTCAAGCAGGGTTATCCAAACACCAATGCGTGGTTTATTACAGCTAATCTCGAAGCCCTTAAATACGTTGGACTTAAGCCTTCACGTAAGATAAAACTCTTCAATGGTAAGCTTGAGGGAAGGCTGGTGAAATATGAAATGTACGAAGGCAGTAAAAGGGCTAAATTCCAGAAGGAAGATTAGTTGCTGTATTGAATTGATAATTAAGTGTTTGTGATGAATAAAAAAGTAAAAGCTTTACTATATAATTTTTTGGGCTATGCGCCATTTTTCCTGCTTGCTTGGTATTTACTGGGTAATTTTACCAACCTGACCGGTTTCTGGGTGCCTGCAACAGCGGCTGTGGTATCAACGATACTGGCTCCGAAATTCCAGGTTATAAAATTCCAGGGAGAGGAGAAAATCTTCATGAAATGGCTTTTTATAAAAGGCGTTAAGGCTGTTAAGTAGTCTCCATCGATGCAGTGGTGGATTATTCTTCGCGTATAAAGTAATTCCAGATTCTAAAAGTATCGAGGCTTAATTGCCAGGACCGATTTTGTTCCCAATTACAATAAACGAAGTGGTATAGAACAAATGTAAGGGTTACGCTAACTAAATTCTTATATTTGGTTAATTGCTATACTATGAAAAAAATACTTATTTTCTGCATACTGGCCTTGCCTGCATTATTTTTTGCGCAGGCTAAAGGCAACATCGAACTCGGTTTCGGAATCGGCTACAACGGCTCCGAATACAGCCTTCAGGAATGGGGATATCCGAGTCCGGAAAGTACTACCAGTCTCAATGTACATGCTTCGGCAGATTACAGCTTCAGCAACCGGTGGAGCGTTAAGACAAAATTTATTTACGATAGTAAGGGATGGGGCGAGGGTGTTTTATTCTATTGCGGGGGCGAGGTTTGGCAATCGGATGTAAACCTGCACTACCTAACTGTTCCTGTGCTGCTCAACTGGCATTTTGGCGGGCAGCGCAACTGGTATCTCAATTTTGGGCCGTACTTGGGTTTGCTCATGGCGGCAGGTGAAAAAAGGTTTGATGCTGATGTAAAAGAGGCATTTCGTGATTTTGATTCCGGTATTGCCCTTGGAATCGGGGTAAAAATACCACTCTCCAAATCCCTTAAACTATATCTGGAATATGACGGGCAATTTGGAGTCAACAGTATCTATAAGGACGGTAATGCGCCTGAAACTAAAAATACGCGAAATGCTTTAAATATTGGAGTGAATTTCCTGGTCAGGTGATAGTATATCTTAGTAATGCCTTTAGGTTAGCATGCTTTTAGTATTTTTACACTATGATAAAAATACTGCTTCTATCCGACACCCATAGCCATATTGATGATACTATAATGAAGTACGTTCTTCAGGCGGATGAAGTGTGGCATGCCGGTGATATTGGCGACCTTTCCGTAACCGACACAATTAAGGCACATAAGCCCTTGCGGGCGGTGTATGGTAATATAGACGGAGGTGAGGCGAGGCTTGAATTCCCTTTAAATAATCGATTTTTCTGCGAAGGCGTAGAGGTCTGGATAACGCATATTGGAGGTTATCCGGGCAAATATAGCCCTGCTGTGCGCGAGGAGTTGCGACAGAATCCGCCAAAGCTTTTTATTTGCGGGCATTCGCATATTCTCAAAGTACAATTTGATAATAAGCTCAATCTGCTCCATATGAATCCCGGAGCCGCCGGTATAAGCGGTTTCCACCAGGTGCGTACTATGCTGCGCTTTGAAATCGACGGTGATAAAATACAAAACCTGGAAGCGATAGAAATAGGGAAGAGGGGGTGATGTCGTTGCCTGCAGAAACAAAAAATCCCGCCAAAGCGGGATTTCTTACGCACTAATAAACTAAGTTACAAGGTTTACCGTAATCGGTCTACAGATTTTACGAGATCCTCATCCTTCTTGATAGCCCTGTTGGCAAGGCTTAGTAAAACGATAGAAACAATCGGGAGGAGCATCCCAATACCCTTCTCTGAAACCGCCACAGACGGGTCGGCCTCTCCGGATAGATTTTGAGACTGATATACAAATAACCCTAATAAAATTAAATTTAATATTATATTCAGCCTGCCCATGACAAACTGGTTTTTCCTTTTTTTATACGACAATATGCTCACAATGCTTAGTGTTGTGCTAAGCCCGAACAGGGCTACAAAACCAAGGTTCTTTATAAAGTAATAATGTTCACCGTTTCCTGTAGTCCATAATGGCAGAACGAATGGCAAAACACCACTTACGATAAAGGCCAGGAACAGGAAAACAGTTTGTATTCGTTGAATCATATTGTTTAATTCGTTGCACAAAAATATACTTTCTTTTTATAAAATGCTATTGGAAACTCAAAATAAATTTGTAATATTGCAATACAAATTCATAAGTACTTCATTCTGCGAAGTATGCTATTCCCAAAAATATCCTTACTGCATTTTGAATTACGATATTTAATTTAACCCACAAAACGATTCATGTTTGATATTTCCGAATTGAAAGAAATGAAGCTTCCTGAGCTTCAGGAAATTGCAAAAAAAGCAAAAATTAACAAATACAGGGGTTTAAAAAAAGACGAACTGATCTACCAAATTTTAGACCACCAAGCCGCTAACCCGGCAAAAATACAACCACTATTTGAAGAAGGGGCCCCAATTGCCGATGAACCTGCAAAACCTGCAGAGAAGGCTAAAAGGACAAGGATAACGAAGTCTGAAGACGAGGAGATATCTCCGGTACCAGCCGCTGAAGAAGTAATTGAAACTGCCGCGCCGCAGGTACAGCCTAAAGCAGAGAAAGTTGTAAAGGACAGGAAAGACTTCCAGAAACCGAGAGAAGTAAAAGATACTAAAGAAATTACAGGAGAAGCCCAGCCACAGGCAAAAGCGGAAACCAAAACGATACAGCAGCCGGACAGGAAACAGGCTGCACGCGATAACAATCCGGGCCAAAAACCGGATAACGCCATCCAAAAACAGAAGCGGGCAATTACCGAAGAAGAAAGGCAGGCGCAGATTGACAAGGCAAATTCCAACAATCCAAACCATCCAAGCTATAAAGGTGGTGGTGGTAAAGAAAGGGTTCAGTCACTACAGCAACAGAATGCTGAAGTAAATTTTGCTGCTACACAAAATACACACCAGAAGAAACAGAATTTCCGCGAACCGGACTATGAATTCGACGGAATTATAGAAAGTGAAGGCGTACTGGAAATGATGCCGGATGGCTACGGTTTCCTTCGTTCTTCAGATTACAACTATCTCGCGTCACCAGACGATATTTACCTTTCCAACTCACAAATAAGGCTTTTCGGGCTTAAGACTGGCGATACTGTAAAAGGTGTAGTGCGTCCCCCGAAAGAAGGAGAAAAGTATTTTCCTTTGGTTAAGGTTTTGAAAATTAACGGGCATGACCCGCAGGTTGTGCGTGACAGGGTTTCGTTTGAGCACCTTACGCCACTTTTCCCTGAAGAGAAATTTAACCTCGCCGACAGGCAGAGTACTATATCTACAAGGATTATCGACCTGTTCTCACCAATTGGTAAAGGACAGAGGGGTATGATCGTAGCGCAGCCAAAAACAGGTAAAACTATGCTGCTCAAGGACATAGCCAATTCTATTGCGGCAAACCATCCTGAAGTATACCTTATCGTATTGCTTATTGATGAGCGCCCGGAAGAGGTTACCGATATGCAGCGTAGTGTTAGGGGTGAAGTTATCGCTTCTACCTTTGATGAGCCTGCCGACCGTCACGTAAAGGTTGCCAATATTGTACTTGAAAAGGCAAAACGCCTTGTAGAATGCGGCCATGATGTGGTTATCCTTCTTGATTCCATTACACGTCTGGCAAGGGCATATAACACAGTACAGCCGGCTTCAGGTAAAGTATTGAGTGGTGGTGTGGATGCCAATGCCCTGCAAAAGCCAAAACGTTTCTTTGGTGCTGCAAGGAATATCGAGGGCGGCGGATCGCTTAGTATTATTGCTACCGCGCTTACCGATACGGGTTCTAAAATGGACGAGGTTATCTTTGAAGAATTTAAAGGTACGGGTAATATGGAGCTTCAGCTGGATCGCAAGATTGCCAATAAGCGAATCTTCCCGGCTATCGATCTTACTTCGTCAAGTACGCGCCGTGATGACCTTCTCCTCGATGAAAAAACCATACAGCGTATGTGGATCATGAGGAAGTATCTTGCGGATATGAACCCTGTAGAAGCAATGGACTTTATTAATGACCGTTTCAAAAAGACCAGGAACAATGAAGATTTCCTGATCTCAATGAACGACGGCTAATATAGCATCATAATAAAATTGAAAAGCCCCATTATGGGGCTTTTTTGTTTTTCATCTTTTATCCGGTACAAAGGTTATTATAGTATTTAACTATTTGAACCATTATGTCTTATTAATACGTAATCAGAAAATATGGCAGCTTTCGGAGCACAATAGCAGGGTTATTCTTTTACGATAATTACTGTAGCTTTAAATCCTGTCGCCAAGTTCCATTGATTGGAAGATACCAGTTGCTCTTTATCATCATATACCCTGAACTCAGCCGTATTAGGTCCGGAAGTTCCTTGGTTTAGGGCTTCAAAATCGATCTTGTTGAAGCCTTCTTCAAGCGTCAGCTGAATTCCCCTGAAGTCGCTGTCAAGTGTCATATCGGCAACAACAACACGGTCGTTGACCAATACCTTGATGCGGTCGCCATCAACATATTCAAAGTCGCGGGCCAGTACCTGTACAAACTTGGTCTTGGTACGGACTTCCCCAAAGAACTGGTTGCCCCTGTAGGCTTCGTTAGACTCACCCCGTTGCTTAATCTCCACCCTGTCCATGTATTCGCTGCTGCGGCTTACGAATTCATTTTGTTGGAACATACTGAATTTGCTCTCTTTTTCGCCAATTTTAAAAGTGCTGTTGGTCTGCGTTTTCTCAGGGCTTTTAGAAAAAGGGCTTGCCGTACTCATGGTAGGATTATTTTCGGGAACCTTATTTTTACTTCGCGGAATAGCAATGCCACCCGTACCGCTATCAAGTTGCGACCAGCCTGAAGTAAAGGTTATAAGCGCCAGTAAGGTGAAAATGTATCTCATAAGCAAAGGGCTTTTCCAGAACAAAGTAACAAAAATTTTGCCACTTTCACTCAATGCAGGCATTTGATTGATTTTTCTTTCACAAAAGGCAGAATAGGGCAATGGTTTATATAATGTTCGGGAAATTTATCCATATTTGTGAAAACTAAAACCAGTTATGAAAAAAAGCATTTACCGTTGCTTTGGCCTTTTGTGTATCCTTGGTATTTCATTGGGATTTACATCCTGTAAGCTGGGCCGCTTTGCATATTACAACTTCGCCAACATTACCGATCACGATATTTTTCCAACGCGTACGGCGCATACAGACTCCATTAAATTCCATTATCCGGTATCGCTGCACCCTAAGGTTCCGAAGGGGCTGACCGTCAATAATAAGGAAATTTCTTTTGACCAGTATCTTGCGCAAAGCAATACTGTCGCTTTCCTCATTATCAGGAATGACAGCATATACTATGAAAATTACTTTAACGGTTACAACGAGAAATCTGTGGTAGCCTCATTTTCAATGGCAAAGTCGGTTACCTCTATACTTATAGGCTGTGCAATTGATGAGGGGCTTATCAAATCGACAGATGAGCCTATGGTTAATTATATTCCTGAACTGAATCATGACAGCCTGGAGAAAGTAACGATACAGCACCTGCTTGATATGCAAAGCGGCATTCACTTCAACGAGAGCTACAGTAATCCATTTGGTGATGCGGCCTCCTACTATTACGGTACAAACCTCCGAAGGCTATTGAACAAAAGAAAGCTGGACAGGCAGCCGGGCGGAGGGTTCGACTATAGCAGTGGTGATACGCAGCTTTTGGGACTGGTTTTAGAGCGGGCACTGAAAGGCAAGACCATTACCGCCTATCTCGAAGAGAAGCTCTGGAAACCACTTGGAATGGAGTATGATGCCACCTGGAGCCTTGACCGTGAGAAGAATGGACTTGAAAAAACCTTCTGCTGTATTAATGCCAGGGCAAGGGATTTTGCCAAAATAGGCAGGCTGTACCTGAATAGGGGTAACTGGAACGGAAAGCAAATCGTCAGTTCTGAATGGGTTAAAAAATCAACTGCGGCAAAACCCGGCAGTCCGCATTACAGTAACCAGTGGTGGCTCAATCCGGACGGAAGCTACATGTCAAAAGGTATTCTGGGCCAGTATATATACGTTAACCCTGCAAAAGACCTGATAATGGTAAGGCTAGGTAAGAGCTATGGGAATACCGATTGGGTAAGTGTATTTAATTCACTATCACTTAATTATTGATTACTTATTCCGACCCGTTCGGCTATCCTCGGCATCCCAATCGTCTGAAGGATCTTTGCGGTCGCGTTCGTCGTCGCGGGTGATTTTCCCGGAGTTGGAATAATGCGCATTGTTGCTAACATTATCATCGGCACTTTTTGTTCCTTCTGATGGCTTTTTATCGTGATCCATAATGCTGAATTTTATATTTTAAAATTATGGATTATATTCAGGACTAAAGTTAAAAGGGTTGTAAAGTATTCATGTGGCAGTCGGCCCTTTTCAGACTTCCGCTTATAAACACATAAACAATCAACAGATCAACTAGTAAATCAGTTCCTCTACATTTTTCCTGATATTTTCAGCGATACGTGCGGTAGGCAAATCGTTTGGATCGTCTCCGAACGGGTCTTCGATCTCTTCGGCGATCAACTCAAGGCTGGCCAGTACATAAAAAATAAATACGACTACAGGAATGACATAATACCCCAGTTGGAACACATATCCGAAAGGTAACGTCATTACGTAGAAAAAGATAAACTTTTTGATGAAGGCGCTATAGGAATAAGGGATTGGTGTATTCTTGATACGCTCACAGGCGCCGCATATATCAAGGAAAGAACGTACTTCATCGTTAAGGATTATGAGCTGGTCTCCTGTGATTTTTCCATCCCGGTACATTTCATCCACGCGTGCCATAATGGCCTTCGCGATCTGGTTGGGCTTGTGGTTATAATGATCGGATGCCAAGGTTGCATCGTCGAAGAGTTCGTGGCTGATGTCGGCATTCTTCAGGTGAAGGTTGAGTACAGAGGCAAACGCAGGTATCAGGCGCCGCATGATTTCCTTGTCTTCTTTATCACGTAGCATTACGGCCATTTTTATGGCCAGGTTGCGACTGTTGTTTACCAAAGATCCCCACAGTTTACGGCCTTCCCACCAACGGTCGTAGGCTGTATTGGTGCGGAAAACCAACAATAACGATATTACGAATCCGAGCATGGTGTGCATCACGGTCACATTCTTTACGTGGCTTCCCTGGGAAAGTTGCCAATACTCAATTTCAAGCCAGGCAACCCCCGCGGAATACAACCCGATTCCTATCATAACCGGGATTAGCTTGCGAAAAGTGTCACCACGGTGAAACCTGAAAATGAACGAAAACCACTCTTTGGGATCGTATGTTATCATCTTACCTTTTGGATATAAAATATATTTTTTAATCTGGGATGCTGCCTGCAATTTTAGTCCTGTAAAAGTATTCGAAAAAAAATCCGCCCACAAAAAAATAATTTTGTCTAAAGTCTAAAGTCTAAAGTCTAAAGTCTAAAGTCTAAAGTCTAAAGTCAACCAACCTCTATCCATACAGGAACATGGTCGCTGGTCTTTTCCCAACCGCGTACGTGCTTGTCGACACCGCCGGCTTTAAGTTTTCCATTAAGCTCATCGCTGAGCAGGAAGTGGTCGATACGCAGCCCTGCGTCACGCCCGTAAGCATTGCGGAAATAATCGTAAAAGGTGTATATTTTTTCGTTGGGGTAGAGGGTGCGGATAGCATCCGTCCAGCCCTGTGCCACGAGGTTGTGGAACGCCTCACGTGTTTCGGGACGAAACAGCGCGTCATTGACCCACCGCTCCGGCTTGTATACATCGAGTTCGGTTGGCATCACGTTGAAGTCGCCCACCAGTACCACCGGGATCTTAAACTCCAGCAATTGCTTTGCACGGGCGGTAAGCCGCTGGAACCATTTCAGCTTGTAATCGAATTTAGGGCCGGGAGCGGGGTTGCCGTTGGGCAGGTAAAGACAAACCACCAAAACGCCATCTATAAGCGCCTCGATATAGCGGCTCTGTACATCCTCAGGGTCACCGGGGAGCCCACGTCCGACTTCCTTCATTTCCATACCGTTTCGCGCGAGTATGGCTACGCCGTTCCATTGCTTCTGCCCGTGCCACAGTGCCTGGTAGCCCGCGGCTTCAATAGCCTCAATAGGGAATTTCTCCTGCGGTGCCTTTAACTCCTGAAGGCACGCCACATCGGGTTTCGCCTCTTCAAGCCATTTAAGCAGCACAGGCAAACGCCCATTAATACCGTTTACATTATATGTTGCAATTTTCATGACTTAAAGTTAGGGATTGATTGCTTAATCAATAGATGTATTAACAGATTTTTTGAACCATAAAAAATTCCCTCCCAAAATCCTTTTCCGCATCCCAAAATTTGATAGATTTGGCGCGGCAAAAATGCCGGGGAAAATAAGCCGAACCGATACCCTGAACAATAGTAGGCACAACCAATACCAATAAACTAAAACATGAAAATTTCTAAAATGCTGCTTATCGCAGCAATGACAATGACGATGGGCTTTACCGCTAACGCGCAAAAGAAAGCTGCCGCCAAGCCTGCTGCCGCAAAAACAACTTCTGCCAAACCGACCAAAGCCGAAACCATGGACTGGATCGCCGGTAAACTACAGGAAAACCTTGCCGCACCCAGGAAATTTATTTCGTATGCCAATGGACTTTTTGTATACTCGAAGCAAACGAACTCAGGTGATATCTGCACGAGTACTATTGACCTTAACAAAGTAACGGGGCTAAGTAACGAATACTCTGAGGATTTCTTTATCTCAGGAAAGCAAATGGGTGTTACAACATGTGTAAAAGACTCAGCACCGAGCTATTTCGAATACATCTCGATTGCCGGCCCGAACTATAATGACTACAGTTCACCGTTCAATTTCAATACAGATAAAGCACTACAGGAAAGGATGCGTAAAGCACTTGAAACCCTTTTTGAGTACAATTCTGCGGCTAAAAAAGCACCGGGTGAGAAATTCTAATGATAACCACACCAGTAAACGAAACCACCTCACCAGGTGGTTTTTTTATTGCCCTAACCATAAAAGAAGACTCTGAGTCAGCATGTTCTGTTCTCTTGCTTCTTGAGAGGGGCAGGGAGAGGATTTAATTACCGTAAAATTTAACTTACAACCAATATTTTATTCCGTATCTTGCTTATCCTAAACCAACTAATTATGAAAAGATTACTTACCATTTCAGCTATTATGCTTGGAACTGCCGCTTTCGCGCAAACCTATCCGAAATACACCAATGAGGCTGGTGGCAATAACAATACGGTTAAGCCGGCCAAAAGGCCAAAAACAGAGGAAGTCCAGGCTCCGAAAACGGATGTGCCGCCGGGAAGTTACCGGGAGATTAAAATTGGCAACAGCAGCAAATCTAAATTTGTAGCCGAAGAACCTTCGAACAGGACTACGGGCGACTTCCAGGAAATAATGGAACGTGCTGTAGTGCAGAGCAAAATGAAGAACTATAACGCGGCGATAAGCCTCTATACCCAGGCACTAAATGTTGCAAATGAAGAGCAGGCCTGGAGAGCACTGGTATCGCGGGCTACTACATACGAAATAATGGACAAGCCCGACCTTAACAAGGCCATAAAAGACCTGACCGATATTATTGATACCCGAAAAACGCCGCAAAAGCAACTTGCCTATATCTATACCTGCCGGGGAAGAATGCTTCAGGAGAAAGGTGATATTGCCGGTGGCTGTGCCGACGCCAAGAAAGCCAGGGAGCTTGGCCTGCCGGAAGCACTTATGGCCGGCTTGGAGAATTGTATTTAGTTGGTTTACAGCTTACAGTTAGCGGTTAACAGTTATTGCTCATTCCTAAGAATAAGTTCACTCCTGAGTGAAGATCTGACAACCGTTAACTGTAAGCGGACAACTTTTTTACGAGTTACCATATAAATTGGACTCCCCTCCATCTATGGCTATGGTTTGCCCATTTACATACTGGCAGTCGTCACTCAGTAAAAAGGCAACTAGCTTGCCAACTTCCTCAGGTTTACCCAGTCTGCGTGTAGGGTTTCGTTGTGCATACTCTTTTTCGGCGGCGGCAGGGTCATCAGGGTTAACCTGCTTAAAGGCCCCGGCAACCATAGGGGTGAGGATAGCACCCGGCGCTATGGCATTCGTGAAGATGTTGTCTTTTCCATACTCAATAGCCGCGTTCTTCGTCATACCCGATACGGCATGTTTACTAGCTACATACGGCATTTGGTTGACAACCCCCCGTATACCCCCAACAGAGGCTACGTTCACGATTTTTCCACCGCCGTTTTTCTGCATAGCGGGGATAACGTACCGCAGTCCGTAATAAACCCCCATGAGGTTGATGTCGATCACCTTTTTAAATACTTCAATGTCATATTCGATAATCGGGGCCTGTTTGCCTTCTATACCGGCATTGTTGTAAAAGCCATCTATTTTCCCATATTCGGCAACGGTCTTGTCTACATAATTTTTAACGGCATCCTCATTGGAGACATCTGCCGTTATCGTCAGTACTCTCGCATCGGGGGCAATTGCAAGAATCTCTTCTTTGGCTTTGTTTAAAGCCTCTTCATTATAGTCTACAAGTGTCAGGTCTGCGCCGCGTTCGGCAATCACTTTCGCTGTTGCAAGGCCAAGGCCCATGGCAGCTCCGGTAATAACGATTGTTTTTCCTTGAAATGTACTCATAATTTACAGAGTTTTAATTTTACTAAAATTACAAAGCCTTAAATAGGACAAAAGTTAACTTGCCGTTAATTAACGGAATAGCTTAATATATTGTAAGAAAATACCATTTAATGTGCAATATCTGAGATGGTATAGCTAATACTGTAATTATTTTGTTGCCAGTTAAGCTCGCTAACATAATTCTCACTCACCCGTATTAGTCTCTCCCCAGCCCTCCCCCAAGGGGAGGGTGACGGGACGTGTTTACTCATGCCGAACATTTCGGAGTTCATTCTTCAAAGGGCCGGGGATGGGATTATTGAGTAGGAGTAAACAGCCAACCGTCAACCATTAACTGACAACTAGCTAATATAGTTCCAGATATTCTTCTTTTTCCCCATTTCAATAAACGCATGACGCAGGGCGGCGTGTTCGGGTTTCGACATGGAGGCGTCATCCTGCAGTAGCTTAATGGCATGATGGCGTGCCAGATGGAGGATGTCTTTGTCTTTTATGATGTCGGCGATTTGCAGGTTCAGTACGCCGCTTTGCTGTGTGCCCATAATATCGCCCGGGCCCCGTAGTTTCAGGTCGACTTCCGCAATCTCAAAGCCGTCGTTGGTGCGGCACATGGTTTCCAGGCGCGTCTTGCTGTCGTTGCTCAGCTTTTGGCCTGTCATCATGATACAGTAGCTTTGGTCGGCGCCACGGCCCACACGTCCACGCAGCTGATGCAGCTGTGACAAACCGAAGCGCTCGGCGCTCTCAATCACCATTACACTGGCATTGGGCACATTTACACCGACTTCAATCACAGTGGTAGCGACCATGAGGTTGGTCTTTCCAGCCGCAAAACGCGCCATTTCGCTGTCTTTTTCGGAGGGTTTCATCTGCCCGTGTACTATGCTGACCGAATATTGTGGTAGCGGAAAGTCGCGCGAAATGCTCTCGTAGCCATCCATCAGGTCTTTGTAGTCCATTTTCTCACTTTCCTGTATCAGAGGGTAGACGATATACACCTGTCGCCCTTTGGCAATCTCATCCTTCAGGAATTTCCATACCTTCAGGCGGTTGCTGTCGTAGCGGTGTACGGTCTGTATCGGCTTTCGGCCCGGAGGCAGCTCATCGATTACCGAAATGTCCAGATCACCGTACAGGCTCATGGCCAGTGTACGCGGAATAGGGGTAGCGGTCATGACTAAGACGTGCGGTGGAATTTCGTTCTTTCGCCACAGCTTGCTTCGCTGCTCTACACCAAAGCGGTGTTGTTCATCGATTACGGCAAGGCCAAGGTTCTTAAACTGTACTTTGTCTTCCAGCAATGCATGCGTGCCAATAATGATATGAAGATCTCCGCTCTCCAGTTCTTCATGAATAATTTTTCGGTCTGAAGTCTTTGTTGAGCCTGTCAGTATTTTAATATTGATGCCTAGTGGTTTGGCTAATTCGCTTAAACCTAAAAAATGCTGATTGGCGAGTATCTCTGTAGGTGCCATGAGGCACGCCTGGAAACCATTGTCCAGTGCCAGTAGCATACTCATTAATGCCACTATGGTTTTTCCCGATCCCACATCACCCTGCAACAGACGGTTCATCTGGGCAGGCTGTCCCATGTCGTGGCGTATCTCTTTTATCACCCGTTTTTGTGCACCGGTGAGGTCGAACGGCAGATGGTTCTGGTAAAAGTCGTTAAAGACAGTCCCCACCTTATCAAACACGTGGCCTTTTATCTTATGCTTCCGTATCAGGTTCTTGGTAATGAGCTGCAATTGTATAAAGAACAGTTCCTCAAACTTCAGGCGGAACTGTGCCCGTGCAAGCAACTCGGGACTTTTCGGGAAATGGATATTGAAGAGTGCCGCATTCTTAGGAATCAGCTGTAATTCGTTGATTACTGACGGCGGCAGCACATCGGAAAACAGTGCCTGCGTTTCGCGGAACAGCTGCTGCATGATAGTATTCACCACCTTATTGGTAATACCGCGTTGCGTAAGCTTTTCGGTACTTGGGTATATGGGCTGCATGGCGCTGCGAAGGCTCTGCTCGTGTTCGCTAAGCAGTTCCATTTCGGGGTGCGCCATATTGAACATGCCGTTGAACGAGCTTGCCTTTCCGAATATCACATACGGTACATTAATCTTGATGTTCTCCCGGATCCATTTCTGGCCCTGGAACCATACCAATTCCATCTCGCCTGTACCGTCGGTAAAGGTAGCTACAAGGCGGGCTTTTTTTTCACCCACGGTCTTAAGGTTTATTACCTTTCCAACTACCTGAACTTCCGCATTATTATTTATCAGTTCGTTGACTTTGTAATAGCGTGTGCGGTCGATATAACGGTTGGGGAAGAGGTGCAGCAGGTCGCCATACTTATAGATGCCGAGCTCCTTGCGAAGCAGTTCGCCGCGCGCCGGGCCAACGCCCTTAAGGTATTCTATAGGAGTTTCGAGCAGGTTGTTCATTACTGCGAAGATAATAAATTTACACCTATCACTATTCCAACTTGCGGAGGGCTCCATTTGCAAATAAATCACGATATTTGCGGGCTAAATCAATGAAGTGAATCATGGGAATGAATAAAAATACTATCCTCGGATGGGCAACTTTTATAATGATATTAATGGGCCTGCTGCTGATAGGCCTGGGTGTGTACAGGTATGCCGATGTAGCGGGATGGGGCTTTAGCGCTGTAGGTTTAGGCTTTTTCGCTATAGCCTGGGTTTTTAGCTCGCTTAAGGGAAGGGTCTAGTTCATTGTTAATAGTTTATTGTTCATTGTTGAGAAATGGCTAAGATTAATAAATTCGAAGACTTATAGATTTGGCATCTTGCGAGAGAAATTTGTAGCGATGTTGAAGGCCTGTTACAGAATACAGAGCTGGGGAGAAATTATTCTTTGCGTAATCAAATGGAAAGAAGTTCCGGAAGTATTATGGATAACATTGCAGAAGGTTTTGAAAGAAATGGAAATAAAGAATTTGTAAATTTCCTGAGTATTGCAAAAGGCTCCTGTGGCGAATTAAAGTCTCAATCGTACAGGGCTTACGATAAAAAACTAATTTCAGAAGAACAACATAACTCATTGAACAATAAAGCGGAACTTCAAAAAAATAAAATAGGTGCGATGATGAACTATTTGATTAACAGTGATCTTAAAGGTATTAAATTCAGGTAAGTGTCATGGTTGGCAACAATAAACAATGAACTACAAACTATAAACATAAAAGAATGGCAGACGATAAGAAAGTAATATTTTCGATGTCCCGCGTAGGTAAGACCTATCCGGGTGCGCAAAAGCCGGTATTAAAAGATATTTACCTGAGCTTTTTCTATGGGGCTAAGATTGGTATCCTGGGCCTTAACGGTTCGGGTAAGTCATCCCTACTTAAGATTATTGCAGGAGTAGACAAGAGCTATCAGGGCGATGTAGTATTTGCGCCGGGCTATACTGTTGGCTACCTTGAACAGGAGCCTATACTCGATGAAACCAAGACCGTAATCGAGATTGTGCGTGAAGGCGTGGCGGAGACCGTCGCGATACTGGACGAATTCAACAAAATCAATGACAGCTTTGGTGATCCGGAAGTGTATGAGGATGCCGACAAGATGCAGAAGCTTATGGACCGCCAGGCCGAGCTTCAGGATAAGATCGATGCGTCGGGTGCCTGGGAACTCGATACCAAGCTGGAGATCGCAATGGATGCCCTTCGTACGCCGGATCCTGATACGCCTATCAATGTGCTTTCTGGTGGTGAGAAGAGGCGTGTGGCGCTATGCCGCCTGCTATTGCAGCAGCCTGATGTATTGCTACTGGATGAGCCAACCAACCACCTTGACGCGGAGAGCGTATTGTGGCTGGAGCAGCACCTTCAGCATTATGCGGGTACAGTAATTGCCGTAACGCACGACCGTTACTTCCTTGATAACGTAGCGGGATGGATACTGGAACTCGACAGGGGAGAAGGTATTCCGTGGAAAGGGAACTACTCTTCATGGCTTGACCAAAAGGCTAAACGCCTTGAGCAGGAGGAGAAAACAGCCTCTAAGCGACGTAAAACGCTTGAGCGCGAGCTTGACTGGGTACGCCAGGGAGCCAAAGGCCGCCAGGTGAAACAGAAGGCACGTCTGCAAAACTATGACCGATTGCTGAATGAAGACCAGAAGGAACTCGACGAGAAACTGGAAATATACATCCCTAACGGGCCAAGGCTTGGTACGAACGTTATCGAAGCCAATGGTGTTGCTAAGGGATACGGCGACAAACTTCTTTATGATAACCTGAACTTTAACCTTCCTCAGGCAGGTATAGTAGGTATCATCGGGCCAAACGGCGCCGGTAAGACTACAATTTTCAGGATGATCATGGGAGAGGAAACTCCGGATAAGGGTGAGTTTGTAGTGGGCGATACTGTAAAGATCGCTTATGTAGACCAGTCACATTCCAACATCAGCCCGGAGAAAACGATATGGGAAAACTTCTGCGACGGGCAGGAACTTATCATGATGGGTGGCCGCCAGGTAAATTCACGCGCCTACCTGAGCCGTTTCAACTTTAGCGGAAGCGACCAGAACAAGAAAGTGAGCACACTTTCGGGTGGTGAGCGCAACAGGCTGCACCTTGCGATGACGCTGAAAGAAGAAGGTAACGTATTGCTTCTGGATGAGCCTACCAACGACCTTGATATCAATACGCTGCGTGCGCTTGAAGAAGGACTCGAAAACTTTGCGGGCTGCGCGGTAGTGATTTCCCACGACAGGTGGTTCCTAGACAGGGTTTGTACACACATCCTGGCTTTTGAGGGCAACTCTGAAGTATACTTCTTTGAAGGCAGCTTCTCGGAATATGAAGAAAATAAGAGAAAACGCCTCGGCGGTGATTTAACACCGAAAAGGATCAAATATAAGAAGCTTATCAGGGGATAACAGTATATCCCTGCAAGTTAAATGTCCCCAAAAGTTAATTACTATTGGGGACATTTTTATTTAGAACTGCGAATTATCCTGCCCTTATCTATCCTTCCTTTCAGTATGATGGAATCACCCTTCATCCAACCAGCATCAAAATAGCCAGCAGCAGGATTCCCCCGCATCCAAATAATAAAGCTTTTCCGGTCTTCATACTGCAATGTTCTTTAGCCAAATGTATTAGATAAATTGTCAGTCATGGGAAGGGAAGCAAATGGGAAACCATAACCCATAAAAAACCCACGCTAGGCGCGGGCTATGTTTTCTTGTTTGTTCAGGGTTAGAATTTAAACCTGATACCAAGTGCGATATCCGGACCAAAGTCGTCCTCACGGAAGTCATCGCCAAAGTATATCTCAGGCCTGAAGTCAAGTGAAAGCTGTAGCGGAATATCAAAGTTGTACTCGATACCGATATCACCTGCGGCAAAAAGGAAAGTACCGCTGTCGTCACCGTTATATCCAGGGGCAACGTGGTCAAATTCCCATGTTCCTACACCACCACCAACACCTGCATACCAGTTGAAACCTCCTTCGATGTTCCAAACCCATTGGTAAAGGGCTGTAAGTTTCAGTGCATCATAATGTTTTGAATCGCGCCATCCAAGGTCGAGTTCAAGCCTGTTGTTGTCGCCAAGCAGGCGCTGGTAAGATACTTCCCCACCAAATCCGTCGTTGTCTCCAAGGCGCAGACCTAATGCGTTTCTGTCCTGAGCGTTTGTGCTAAATGCCAATCCTGCCAGCATAAAAGCAGATAACAATAGTTTTTTCATAATGATCCATTAGTTATTTATTTAACAAAAGTAAAAAGTCAACTTTTGTAGGAATATCCTATTGTTAAAGTTTTAACAGTTATCGTTTTGTTAAACTTATGTTTGTGTGTTTTTTGTTGCTGATTGTTAGTTAATTATAGCGAAACAATCATAAAAAATAAAGCCCCAAAGATTTTGTGTCTCTGAGGCTTTGTGTGCTATTGTGTAGTTTTTACTTATTCTGCATTATAATCGTCGAGCACTTCTTCCTGGTGTTCTGTAGCCGATTGCGGTATCGGTAGTTGGCTGCCCAGCAATGGGTCGAGCTGGTATTTGAAATTACTGGTTACATGTACAACGCCAATTCCTTCGGCATAGTATTGTGTAGATGTCAGTACATTTTGCTCCTGGAGTACAGTAATTGGCAGCGGAATACCCTGTATTCTGGTTGATATCTCCAGTTTCAAAGCAGTTTCCACTTTTTTTACGTTTGTATAATTGTGTCCGTTTATACTGTATGTTGCAAGGTTATCCTTGGCGGTAGTTGTGAGTGTATAATCAAAATCGAGCGGATAATTCTGGAACGTCTGGCTCATTGTACCCGTTACCTGATCAAGCATAGCATTAGCGGCAGCGTTTTCTTTAAATATTGTAAATTCAGAAATAGGGATGCTCACCGGGAAATCCTGTGAAAATGGTACCGTTACCTCTCCAGAAACGATAAGCTCATCACCTGCTATCCTCAGGGAATTATTATTCATGGCACCTGAGAAGAAACCATTAGGGAGAAATCTTGTTTTCAGTTTTTTATAAGCGCTAACACCTATAACGGTATCGTTGGCTATATATAAGGAATCCCTTCCGTTTCCTAATGTCTCGCTCTCTACATCATACACCCAATAGTTGCCGGCAGTAAGTGGTAAAAAGTTTGTGCTTGTACCACTAGCATTAGAATTGCTGTCATCGCTTGAGCACGAAGCTGCAAAAAAGCCAATGCTTAATAATAAAAATCCGATTCTTTTCATATTGATTCGTTTAGGTAAGTTTTTGCGAATATAGGTATTGTTTTCTTTCGCAGTTGTGTCCTTATACAAAAGAGTAGTACATTTGTTAAAACACTATATTATGGCAGGCAATACCTACGGTACACTTTTCAGGCTTACAACTTTTGGCGAATCTCATGGCCGCGCTTTGGGAGGTGTAATAGACGGCTGCCCACCCGGTATTTTACTAGACCTTGAGTTTGTCCAAAAAGAACTTGCCCGGAGAAAACCGGGACAGTCGGCTATTGTAACGCAGCGTAAAGAAGAAGACGAAGTGCAGTTTCTTTCGGGCCTTTTTGAAGGGAAAACTACAGGTGCCCCGATTGGTTTTATTGTAAACAATACTAACCATAAGCCGGATGATTATGACCATATTAAAGAGGCCTACCGTCCATCGCATGCTGATTATACGTATGACAAAAAGTATGGTATACGTGATTACCGTGGCGGGGGAAGGAGTTCTGCACGCGAAACGGTAAGCAGGGTAGTGGGAGGGGCTGTAGCAAAGCAGCTATTGCCGAATGTTACGATTAATGCGTTCGTATCTTCAGTAGGGGAAATCTTTATTGACAAGCCCTACCAGGCGCTTGATTTTTCACTGACTGATACCAATGCCGTACGCTGCCCCGATAGCGCTACTGCCGATAAGATGGAGGCTTATATTAAAGAAGTGCGCAAAGAAGGGGACACTGTAGGTGGTACTATAACCTGTGTGCTACAAAATGTACCGGCAGGCTGGGGTGAACCGGTATTCGATAAACTGCATGCCGAGCTGGGTAAGGCAATGTTATCGATCAACGCGGTGAAAGGTTTTGAATATGGCAGCGGCTTTTGCGGCGCTAAAATGAAAGGCAGCGAACATAATGACCTGTTTAATACTGACGGCTCGACAAAAAGTAACCTTTCCGGGGGTATACAAGGTGGTATCAGTAATGGTATGGATATTTACTTCAGGGTGGCTTTTAAGCCTGTGGCGACAATAATGCAAATGCAGCAAACCATAGATAAGCACGGAAACTCAGTTGAAATGCAGGGCAGGGGCAGGCACGACCCATGTGTGGTTCCCAGGGCAGTACCAATAGTAGAAGCAATGGCTGCTTTGGTGTTGGCCGATTTTTATTTGCGGAATATGTAATTAATATAGATAATATTTTTTATATGTTAAAATTTAGGGTGTAAATCATTACTTTTTAATAATCCAGAAGGGGCTTTGATATTCTTGATGTTAAGCGTTGTTGTAGATTTAACTTTGAAACAAGTATTGGTCATGTTTAATAAAACATGCCTGATAATAATTAAGTTAGAAATAATTTAAAGGTGGTTCCAATGTAATTCCTACATCAGTAAGATGACTAAAAAAGTGATAATAATCCAATATAGCACCTATATTGTATAAGAACAGGCTGATTTAACAGTGTTTTTTTGTGTACTTTTCAAATTATAAAGTTGGATTTGTTATATTTTTTCCTATTTTTGGGAAAAATTAAAACTATCATCATGAAAAAACTTTTACTTTGTTTGGGATTGGTTGGCCTTTCCCAAATTTCTTTAGCGCAGGTTGCCCTGACGGAGAATTTTGAAGGTACGACCTTTCCTCCGGCCGGATGGACAACAATCGATAATAACCCTACCAGAAACTGGTTTAGGCTAAGTGCAGAAACATCGACCACTGAACCTATCTCAGGAAATGCTTCTGCAGCTGTAGGATATGATGTCGCAAACAGTTCAGACGAGAGCCTTATCTCACCGTCATTCAGCCTTGTGGGTTATACTACAGCTTATCTTAACTTTACCGCGGTTACATCTTATGAGTGGATGGTTGAGAATCCGAACGGTGACATTACTGTTTCAGTATCTACAAACAATGGTGTATCTTGGACCCCTGTATGGAATGAAGACAGCGAAGAGCCTTGGGAAGGATACGATCCTCTTGTAAAAAGGATTGACATCAGTAATATCGCTGCCGGACAAGGTAACGTAAAAATCAAGTTTAACTATTCAGGACAAGATGCTGACCTTGCAATGATCGATGACGTAAGTGTTACTGCATGTGCTCCAATATCAGGTCTTGCACTTGATGCCCTTACTGCTGGCGGGCCTACATTCTCATGGGAAGGTTCAGCTTCTGGATATACTATTGAGTACGGTCCTGTAGGATTTACTCCAGGTACTGGCCAGACAGTAACATCTACTACGGCATCATACGAATTTACTACCCTTACTGCAGGACAGCCTTATTCTTTCTATTTCCGTTCTGATTGTGGTCCTCTTTCTTCAAGCGGATGGGATGGCCCTTATACTGTAGGTGTGCCTATTACTGCTCCAACTGCTGTTCCATACAGTTACGGATTTGAGTCTTATAACCTTGGAACAGCAGGTTGGACTTCAACTGCCGGTACTACAGGTGGAAGATGGGGTACATACGCAGGCCCTGCTGAGCTACTTTATGAAGGCGCAACATTCAGCGGTGTAGTTGGTACTTCTGCAGCTACAAATGCATGGTTGTATTCAAGAGGCCTTAGCCTTGTTGGTGGTACAGATATCACTATCAGCTACTGGATCAGGAAAGCTGACCTTGGTACTGGCGTAAGCGGTAACAACAGCATGACTGTAACTATCGGTACTGACAGGACTCCTGCTGCACAAGCTACAACTATTGCAACGCACAATAACGTTACTGAAACTGCGTATACTGAAAAAACATATACGTATACAGTTCCTGCATCTGGTATTTACTACCTTGCTTTCCATGCTACAACTGGCGCACAAACTTCTGTTACAGCTGGTGGACTACTACTTGATGCTATAAGCATCGCAGGACAGACTTCTGGTACAGAGGAAAACCTTGCTGCTGCACTTGCTGTATACCCTAACCCTGCTAACAACGTGATCAACGTTTCTAACGCTGAGAATATCCTTGTTAACGGTATCCAGATTGTAGACCTTAACGGACGTACAGTTAAATCTGTTAAGTACGATGGCGTTACTGAAGCTCAGGTAAACATCTCTGACCTTGCTAACGGTATGTACCTAATGACTGTGTCTTCTGACAAAGGTTCAATGACTAAGAAAATCGTTAAGAACTAAATTCGTTCTTCCTGATAAAACAGAAGCCCCTGCATTGCAGGGGCTTTCTTTTTGTATATCATAAAAGTATTTAGATGACTATAGGAATTTTGATTTCATTTCCGGTGTAGGGATCATGCATTCTTCCTTTTTGCCATACCATTTGTAGCGGTTCTTTGCAACATAATCATATACTTTATTGGAAAGCCCTTTCGGAAGTATGGAAAAGATGCCGAGTAACGAAAAATAGCTTCCTAATATTTTTGCAATCCGTATTGCCGCTTCGGCTTTATAATAATAAGCATTGCCAGGCTCATACAAGATGATAGAATCGGTTTTGGAACTATCCACTCCAATATGTTTCAGGATTTGCTGTCCTAATTCGGACTGTAGCGCCACAAATCGGAATACATCCTTTTTATCGTGCCTGATAATAAACTGCACCGTATTGTCGCAGAGGTTACAAACCCCGTCGAACAATAAAATCTTTTTATCCCTGGGCAGGTTTACCATATCATTTCTTTTTAGCTTCAACAAGTTCAAGTGAGCCAAGGTCTACTTTTGAGGTGAAGATGCCGTAGTTTACAGTAGCCTTGTTCTTTTCGATGGCATCCAGTGTTCCTACAGATTTTCCGTCTGTCATACGTACACGGTCACCCACTTTCAGGATAGCTTTTGGCTTCTCCTCTGCCTTTTCCTTTATCTTCTTCTCTTTCTTTTCCTTGCGTATCTCTTCCACTTTTTCCTCTACTTCAGCGATCACCTGCTTTTGCACGATCTCCTTGGCTTTCTTTTCCTTTGGAGTCGCCTTTTTGCGTTTGGAATTCTCTATTTCTACCATTTTGAGAAATTCACCGATAAGCTCTTTCTTGTTTTTGCTGTTGAAGTACTTCTCGCTGATATCCTCTATCTTCTGGCCCATGTAAATAAGGCGCTGGTTGGCATCATACAACTCCTGGTAGCTTTCCAGTTTTTGCTGAATTTTGGTATTGATGCTTTCCATTTTTTTACCTTCTTCACGCGCCCTGCTTTCTTCCTCCTTTAGTGTCTGCGAAGTTTTCTCCAGCTTGGAGCGTTCTTTCTGCAACGTGGCAATAGTTTTGTCAAAGCGTACCTTGCTGCCCTCGATCTTCTTTTTTGCGCGGTTAATGAGTCCGTAAGGGATTCCGTTTTTTTGTGCCACTTCAAAAGTGAACGAGCTACCGGCCTGGCCTAAGATCAGCTTGTACATCGGCTCCAGTGATTTCTCGTCAAAAAGCATGTTGGCGTTGGTTGCAAAAGGCAGCTCATTGGCCAGGATTTTCAGGTTGGTATAGTGCGTGGTAATAATACCAAAAGCTTCCCTGTGATAAAACTCTTCAAGAAATGTTTCGGCCAACGCGCCACCCAGCTCCGGGTCAGATCCTGTCCCGAATTCATCAATAAGAAATAGTGTTTTGTCGTTGCACTTCTTCAGAAAATAGTTCATGTTCTTTAACCGGTAACTGTATGTACTGAGATGATTTTCAATCGACTGGTTATCGCCGATATCTGTCATAATCCGGTCAAACAGGAAGGTCTCGCTGCGTTCGTGTACCGGTATCAGCAGGCCGCACTGTAACATCAATTGCAGCAACCCTATGGTTTTTAGCGTTATACTTTTACCACCGGCATTAGGCCCCGAAATAACAATGATCCTGTTATCCTGCGTAAGTTCAATGGTCTGTGGGTAGGTAACTTCCCCTTTTCGTTTATTATTGGAATACAGGATAGGGTGAAAAGCATCCCTGAAATACAGCCTTTTTTCTTCAGTAATATTCGGGAGCAGCGCATTAATGCGTTTCGCATACTTAGCTTTTCCTGAAATCACATCAATATCCGTAAGGAAGTTCTGGTAATCGTACAGGAGTGGCACGTACGGCCTTATGACGGTGCTGAGCTGTTTCAGGATTTTCTTGATCTCCTCTTTTTCCTCATATTCATAATTGCTCAGCTCGCGCGACAGCTTCAATGTGGCTTCCGGCTCAATATAGGCTATACTTCCGGTCTTTGAACTCCCTAGTATCGATCCCTTAACCTTCCGGCGGTACATGGCCAGTACAGCGAGTACGCGGCGGTTTTCCATCACGCTCTCGCGGATATCGTCAAGATACCCAAGGCTGTTATAATGCGTCAGTGATGCGGCAAAGCTTTGGTTGATTCGCCCCTTTACAAGATTCATTTCACGGCGTATCTCTGCCAGTTCCGGAGAGGCTGTATCTTTTATCTCGCCGTATTTGTCTACTACTTTCTCAATACTCTTTAAGATCTCCTTAGTGTATTCTACGCTTTGTGCCCTTTTATACAGGTTAGGGTAGTAGTCATCGAATTTCTCGAGGAATTTTATGAGGGTGTTTACGGTTTCCGAAATATTGGCGATTTTACCAAATGCTGAAGACTCAAGATAGCTGTCTTCAATCGCCAGGAATTTTATCTCATTGGTTATCGTTTCGAAACCGTGGTTCGGCAGCGCGTTATTATTATCGAAAGAAGATACATATTCCGATGTCTGCTTCAGCGCTTCCATCAGTTCTTCCTCATTCTTAAACGGTATTATCTGCAACGCTTTTTCCTGCCCCGGCTCGGTTACGCATCCCGATGAAACGGCTTCCAGCACTGTGGCAAATTCAAGGTCTTTTAATGTTTTGTCTGTTATCGTAATCATTCTTTATATAAGGCAAATAGTATGCAAAAATACTACATAAACCATGTGGCTGAACATTTGGCAGTAAAGTTTAGGTTTCCTTTAGGCCTGCTTTGTGGCCCATTGGCTATATTTGTGTAAAAATAGCACTGAATGTCCGTAAACATACATCCTTCATGGAAAGCTGTACTCGCTGAAGAATTTGAGAAACCGTATTTTGATACCCTTATCGATTTTGTAAAAAAAGAATATGCCGAAAATACCTGTTACCCTCCGGGCAAGCAGATCTTTTCCGCTTTCGACCATTGCCCTTACGATAAGCTTGAAGTGGTTATCATAGGGCAGGATCCTTATCACGGACCGGGACAGGCCAACGGGCTTTGTTTTTCGGTAAACGACAACATTGCTATGCCGCCGTCATTACAGAATATCTTCCGCGAAATTCAGGCCGACCTTGGTAAGCCAACCCCGCCCACAGGCAACCTGGAGCGTTGGGCCGGCCAGGGTGTGCTGCTGCTCAATACAGTGTTGACTGTAAGAAGGGGAGAAGCCAACAGCCATCAGGGTAAAGGATGGGAAATTTTTACAGATGCCGTAATACAAAAAATTTCTGATGAAAAGAAAGATGTAGTATTCCTGCTTTGGGGAGGCCCTGCTAAAAAGAAAGGCGCCCGCGTAGACCGAAGCAAACACCTTGTGTTGGAATCAGGGCACCCATCACCCCTGAGTGCTAATAAGGGCCATTGGTTCGGGAATAAGCACTTCAGTAAAACGAATGCATTTTTGACTGAAAAAGGAAAGAAAACGATTGAGTGGTAATCCGGTAGTTTCAGTATAACTCTTTTTTTTCCTGTTTCCTTTCGACCTTTCAACTTTCGACCTTTCAACCTTGACTGTCTCAATTAAACGTCAGTGCTCCAAGTATCTCTTCGCTCATAAAGGGCCCGCCCGGGAATCGTGCGGTATAGTCAAGGTTGAGCCATACCTGCCCGCGTTCATCTATATGGTAATGAATTTCTTTGCCACGGCTTTCCTCTACAAACAGCACTTCTTTTATAAGGTAGTTGGCTGTTTCCAGGTCGGCTTTAGTGCCCACGAGCATTTCGGGATATAAATGCCCTCCGGTGTGAATAATTCTCGGTGTGCCCCCTACAGCCCGTATACAGGCTGCCATCAAAATGGCATGGTCATCGCAATCGCCCGAAAAGTGTTGTACCGACTCGCTTGCATAAGCAATATATTCACGGCCTTTGGGGTCGTTTACATAGTTCCAGCGGTTCCGTATTTCCTTGAAAACAGCAAAGCATTGCTTCATTACCCGTTCTTTGCTGTAGGCCTTTACATCCCTGAAGTGTTTGGTTGTAGCCATAAGGGCAAAATTGCGGACCTGAGGGTTGTTGTAGTCTACCGCATCGATAATTTGCGACTTGTTTGGGAAAGGCAGCAGTTTGGATATGATGATATCTTGCGGGTTTGGGTCGTCTGCCATGGTATAGACCATAGAACGGTAATCATCGTAAACAGAATTGAATCCGTAATTCCCAAACAACGATCCGTAAACAAGCGCCAGTATGTAGAGGGCAATGCAAACTATCAGTACGGTTTTCAGCAGCCGTAGTACCAGTTGTATTGCCACCACCATGGTTACAAAAATCAATATCCTGTCGATATGATACGGCCATTCGGGGTCAACGAGATTTTGGTGCAGGATGATAAAAAGCGGTATGGCAATAAGGATGTTCAGTACAAAAATGATAACAGAATCCCACGGCTTCTTTACCTGAAGCTTATCCCTGAATTTTTTTATTTTTTCGAGATAGGGTTTTACCATTGCGCATACATTCCTGTGGCTTATATCGTTGCCGCTTCAAATGTGGTTTTTAATTCAATTATATTCAGTTCGAAAAGTTGTTGCTGTACCTTTTCAAACGTAGATTTATCCAGTTTCTGTTGCGACCATTCGGTTAATTTCAGCCATTCCGCCACATCTTCAGGTTTTTGCCCGTAGCGCGCCGATATCATACCCTCAATTCCGTCGATAGCTTTAAATTTAGCTGTTTTTTGGTTAACAATATCCAAAACCGTTCCAATAGTATCCGCATTTTTTTCCAATACTTCATTCCGTACGGCGATAACAAAACAAGGCCATGGAGTAGGGCAGTCGCCGATCCTGCGGAAGATGCCTTGGTCTACAATAGGCTTGGTCATAAAGCGTTCCCACATGAAATAGTCTGCCACGCCTTCCGTAAGTGCTTCCACGGCGCCATCCAGCGTATTGATAATCTCAAATTGCAGGCTGTCCGTGTTCCATCCCTGCTGTTTTGCATTTACAATAGCCATCAGGTGCGAACCCGAACCATAGCGGCTTATAGCAACTTTTCCGTTTCTGATATCTTCAAAGGTTTGAAAACCGGAACCCGCAGCCACATGAATTCCCCATATCAGCGGAGAGCCCACGTAGGTCTGTACGATCTTTGACGGATTTCCCGCGGCAATATCTTTAATAATGCCTTCGGTCAGTATTACGGCAATGTCAGTATCCCCGTTGCGGAGCATCTGGCACAATTTACCTGTCCCTTCCGGAACGTCGGTCCATTGAAGGTCAATACCTTTTTCGGCAAATTCGTTATTTTCAATGCAAAGGTGCCACGGCAGGTTAAAATGCTCCGGTACTCCGGCTATTTTTAGTGTTGTCATAGTTTAGCTGTTTGCAATCTTATCCAGCGTATATTCTATAAGGCTGTTAACGGCGGCGTAAGGATCGGCGCTAAAGGTGCCGCTGGCCCTGTTGGCAATAATGGCATTCAGTGACAATGCGTTGTGGCCCAATAAAGCCGATAGCCCATAGATAGCTGCGGTTTCCATTTCCAGGTTGGTAATCCTGTTACCGTTGCGATTAAAACTGTCCATTTTACTGTTTAATGCCGCATCCTGTATGTCCAGCCTGAGTACCCTTCCCTGAGGGCCATAAAAGCCACCTGCAGTAGCAGTGATACCTTTGTGCATACGATAGCTTTCAATCATTTTCTCCAGCTTTTCGCTGCATTTTATCACGTATGGCCTTCCTTTCCTTTCGTCCCAGTTGGTGTGGGCAATGAATGCCTCTTCAATTTCTTTGTCGCTTACGTTGTCAATACGATAGGAGCGCAGCATATTATCCACGCCAAGGCCATATGTCGACATTACAAAACTGTCGGTTGGGATATCCGCCTGTAATGATCCGGAAGTGCCTATGCGAATGATATTGAGTGATGTCAGTTCGCTCTTTGGCTGCCGTGTCGCCAGGTCGATGTTCACCAGGGCATCAAGCTCGTTTACAACAATGTCGATATTGTCCGGACCGATACCGGTTGACATCACCGTTATCCGTTTACCTTTAAACATTCCGGTCTGGGTCTTGAATTCCCTTTTCTGTTTGGTGAATTCTATACTGTCAAAATGCGCAGTGATCTTCTCCACCCTATCCTGGTCACCCACAAAAATAATGTCGGTGGCGATATCTTCGGGTTTAAGGTTCAGGTGGTAAATGCTCCCGTCAGGGTTTAATATAAGTTCTGATTGTTTGATTGCCATTGGTTTGTATGTTGTCGGAATTTATAATGATTCCGAAGTTTGTATTTGTTTTGGATTTTAAGGACTGGATTATCCTCCGACCCTCTTAATTTTAAAGCCTTCTTTAGTAAGGAAATCCATAATTTTATCACGAAAATTCCCCTGTATGATGATCTCTCCATCCTTTGACGATCCGCCAACACCACAAAGGGTTTTCAGCTGTTTTGCCAGTGTTTTCAGGTCATCGTCAGATCCTTTAAAGCCTTTTATAACGGTAGCGACTTTTCCGCCACGGTTCTTTTTATCGAGGTGTGCTTCCAGGCGCTGTTCGCTATTGGCGGGCGTTTCCTGTTGTTCGTCATTATTGTCGAACTCGAAATCCTTATTTGTTGAAAAGACGAACCCTCCGAGGTCGTCTAAACTATTTATCTTTTTCCCCATATTACTATTCTGTAAAGGAACGCGGATGACACGGATTGGGCGGATCTACGCTGTTTTGCCTTTTTTTGAGTTAGTGAATACTTTCCTGATAAATTCGGGTTCTTTACCGAAATTTAAAACCAGCCCAACTTCGCACCTGGTGCTTTTTAAGTAATTAAGCAACTGGTATTCGAACTGTTCAGTTAAACATTCGCAAGCTTTTAATTCTAATATTACTTTGTCATTTACAATTATATCAGCAATGTATTCGCCAACAACTATATCTTTATAATATACTGAAATTCTTTTATGCGCCTCTACCGAAAAACCTCTTGATTGTAATTCAATGAATAACGCATTTTGATATACACGCTCCAAAAAACCATAACCCAGCTCATTGTAAACGTCATAAAACGTTTTTAATATTTCACCGGTTAACTCTTTATGAAGCATGTTTGATTCATTTCAATTATAAAATCTGCGAAAATCGGCCTGATCCGCGTCATCCGTGTTCCAAACCTCAAATCACAAAACAAAAAAGCATCAGGCTGTGAGACCTAATGCCTTTTAACGGTATAAAATTAGTGATTATTTTTTGATTAAACCAAGGTCAACCAAACGCTCATGAAGGAATTCACCGGCGGTGATATCCTCGTATAGTTTTGGATGGTTTTCGTCAATACAGTTCTCCAGGCAGTCCAGCTTCATTTCGCTTACAGGATGCATAAAGAAAGGTATAGAATAGCGGGAAGTGCCCCACAGTTCCCTCGGCGGATTCACCACCTGGTGTATGGTCGATTTCAGTCTGTTGTTGGTGTGGCGGCTCAGCATATCGCCCACATTTATTACCAGTTCATCCGGTTCTGCTATGGCATCGATCCACTCTCCATTGTGGTTTTGCACCTGCAGGCCTTTACCCTGTGCGCCCATAAGCAGCGTTATCAGGTTAATATCCCCATGTGCCGCTGCCCGCACCGCATCCTTAGGTTCATCCGTAATAGGAGGGTAGTGGATAGGACGGAGGATACTGTTACCCTCTTTTGCGTATTTGTCGAAATAAAACTCATCGAGCCCGAGATAAATGGCAAGCGCGCGAAGTACATAAATCCCTGTTTTTTCAAGCATCTGGTACGCTTCTTTGCCAACAGTGTTGAACTTTGGAAGCTCCGCAACCTCAACATTGTCCGGGTATTCATCTGCATACTTTGAGTCTTCCTCAACGTACTGCCCGAAATGCCAGAATTCCTTAAGGTCACCTGCCTTGCGCCCTTTGGCATGCTCCTTACCAAAGGAAACATAACCACGCTGTCCGCCAATACCGGGAATCTCATACTTTTCCTTGGTTTCAACAGGCAGGCTGAAGAAGTTGCGCACCTCGGTGTACAGTTCATCTACCAGCTTATCATCAAGAAAATGGCCTTTTAGCGCCACAAAACCTATGTCCTCATAGGCTTTACCGATTTCATTTACAAATTTTTGCTTGCGTTCCGGGTCACCCGAAAGGAAATCACGCAGGTCCACACTAGGGATGTTTTGCATAAGAAAGCTTTATTGTTAATAACTCGAAAGGGCGTTAAGCCCTTCACACAAATGTATAGAATAATTTTTATTCTGTATTGCTTAAAAGTTATCAACAGCCTTTCTATATGGGTTAAAATAAAGAATCCCCTCACAAGCGGGGGACTCTTTATCACGAAAGTATTGTTATATAAATATTCCGCCTGAAGCTTCAATACGTTGCCCGTTAACCCATTTCGCATCCTCAGAGCACAGGAAGGCTACCACACCGCCAATATCATCGGGCAGTCCTACACGGCCCAATGGCGTAATACCGGACAGGTAGTCGTTTATCTCTTTCGTGTCCCGTACCCTGCCTCCTCCGAAGTCGGTTGCAATAGGCCCCGGAGCAACCACATTGGCAGTTATGCCACGGCTTCCCAGTTCCCTTGCGAGGTAGCGGGTAAGCGATTCCACGGCCGATTTCATAGCACCATACGCCGATGATCCCGGTTGTGTGAAGCGTGCCAGCCCCGACGATATATTTACGATCCTGCCGCCATCATTCAAATAAGGTAAAGCTTTCTGCGTAAGCATATATACACCTTTAAAATGGATATCCATCATCTCATCCAGCTGTTCCTCACTCGTTTCAGTAAAAGGGGAGTAGAGCGCTGTGCCGGCATTGTTTATAAGGAAATCAAAGTTAGGGCTGCCGGTCTTTTCCTGTAAAGAAAGGGTAAGCTGTGCGATAAAAGCATCAAACTCCTTTACCTTGCCCGTATTGAGCTGCAGCGCAAATCCTTTTTGTCCAAGCGCTTCAATTTCAGCCACTACTTCGTCTGCAGCCTCTTCGTTGGAGTGATAGGTAATTACTACATCAGTGCCTTTCTTTGCCAATGCAATTGCCATATTCCTGCCAAGGCCACGGCTTCCGCCGGTTACCAAAGCTGTCTTATTTTTTGTAGCCATTGTTTTTATTTTTAATTATGATTTGATACAGCAAAGTTACCAGCCTTCACCTATCCAAAGCTTGCAGATTTCAATCCCGTTTTTGCAAAAATCAAATCATTGTCAGGAGCGGAAAGATACGGGCGCCATTTCTGTCTGCTTTTTGAAGAAATTTGAGAAGTGCGCCACTTCGTCAAATCCAAGGCTATAGGCTATTTCAGAGATGTTCCAGTCGGTTTGTTTCAGCAGGATTTTGGCTTCCTGGGTAATGCGGTTGGTAATAATCTCGGTAGTGGTTTTTCCTGTGCTTTCCTTCAATACTTTATTCAGGTGATTTACGTGCACGGAAAGCCGCTCCGCATACTCTTTTGCCGAGCGCAATCCCAACTGCTGTTCCGGCGATTCAATTGGAAATTGCCTTTCAAGAAGTTCGATGAATAATGATATAATACGCTTTGAGGCATTTTGTACCGAAGGTATTACAGTTGCAGGCTGCAGCTTCTGGCCGTGATGGATCAGTTCTGTAACGTAGTTCCGCAACAGGTCGTATTTGAATTCATAATCTGAAGAAATTTCTTTTTTCATATTCTTGAAAATCAATTCAATAGCATCTGCCTCTTCATCTGTTATTTCAAATACAGGAAAAGCGCCCGGGCGGAAGATAGGCAGCTCATCCAATACTACGCCGCTCTTGTTCTTCAACATGAAATCGGCAGTAAAAACACAAAATGATCCGGCCTGGTTTTCGTCCTGCGGCACCCAATGATATGGCACTTTCGGGGTAGCAAAGAGCAGTGCGTTGTGTTCTACATTAATGACTTTATCGGCATATTCGGCACGGTTCTTTCCACGGATCAGGCTTATCTTGTAATACGCCCTACGGTTATAGGGCATCTGGTTCTTCCGCTTTACTTCACGGATGGTCTCAGCGATATCAAACACATTGAAATGTCCGATCTCCCTCGTAATTCCGGGAGGAAGCAGGCTGTTCAGTTCCCTTCCGGTAAAAATGGCAGCTTCCTTGTAAAAGTCTTCAAGCGATTTGGTTTCGATGTTCATGTATTGATAGTATTTGCGAAATTCAAATATACTCCAAAGATGTCAATCCTGTTTTTTTAGTAATTAATAGCATTATACACTGAAAAGCGCATACTATTTTTTAAATCCGGTTACTATGAAATGTGTTACTACATCTCAAAAGAGCCCGTGAAATTTTCAAATACTACATCTCCGTTCGGATCTTCAACCCTAAATGTAAATGTTCCCTTTGTGTGCGGGTAGGGCAGCTGGTTTTGCGAGGTGATGGTAAGTGTGCCTGTAGAACTCAACGGAATCCAATCAATACCATGCGGTGTTTGGTCGAAGGAGGCCTTTATCGGGCCAACATACGTAAACATATTGATGCGTAGCGCGCTGTAGTCGTTGAATGAATACGTTCCCTGTGGGATGTCCTTAAGTTGAATTTCAGAATCAATTTGCATCAGGTATCCATTATCTGAGAAATGGCTGTAGGTAGCCCGGGCCGGCGATGTAGTGGTTTCCCAGCTTGTAAAATGCATTTCAGGAGTATCTACAGTTATGAGATGAGGAAAATAGCCGCATTCCGGGGCGGTAGTGTTGTTATACTTCAATTTGCCGGAAATGTGCTTTTTGTTCTGTGGGTGATCCATCTCAAGCAAATCGCCTTCAAACTCAAAATATAAATACTTTGTGGCAGGATCATATTCGAAATTACTGATTGTAAAAGTTTCGGCAGGCTGGAATACAGCCGTTTGGTACTGCCTGTTGTTGTCGCTATACTCTGTAAAATCAATTTCTTTTAAGTGCCCCGTTTTGGTGAGTTGGAACTCCATACGGAAACGGGTAGGGAAGCTGCCCGGCACATCCATTATCGTGGCATAAATGTATTCGCAGCTTTCGTTGGCAATAAAACTGGTTTCGGGGAGAGAAAGATTTTTCCCGTTGACATTAATCTCAAACAAAGAACCTGTCCCGTTACCACCGCCCTTATCATCATCTGAGGAGCAGGACGTTATCGATAAAAGCAATACTAGAGCGAATAATTTAAGTTTCATATTAGTTGTGTTAGATAGTGTTGTCTAATGTAGGAAAATAACAGGGTTAAACGGATATATTTAATCCTTTAATAGCTTGCTTTTATGGTGCCATTTTGGACCCGGACCATCTTTCATTTAATGTTGCGACGAGGAAAGTAAAGTCTGTTTTGAGCCCATTGACAGAAATAGAAATGGGCGACCCGTAAGTTTTGAGATTAGTACGCATCATTCTCTTTTTGAAGCCACTTGCCTGCCTGTCGATATAGGTTTCAGGGTTTGAAACACCGATCATAATAAACTTCTGGTTCATTACCTGCCTTGTATAAATGTGGGTTATGTCTTCCCATGGAATCAGGCCTGCGGCTACGGCGGTGGAGTTATCTATAATACCTTTATCATCAATTACCAATGCAGGCTTTTTGTCTGTAAGCCTCCTGATAAAGACCACCACGCCAAAACCAAAAAAGATTACGCTGACAATGCCTACCCCATACTTTATAATGGGAGTGTTGAAGATGATGTTTCCCACATCGGGACGTGCGGTCAGTATCCAGATACCCAGGGCTACGAAGATAAGGGAACTGATAAGGTTCAGTATAAGTTTCGTTTTGTTTGATGGGATTATGATCGGCTCCGGCATAATGTTTTTATAATAGTTGATCTTTCGGATTCATTTTAGATATCTCCTTTTTCGAATATACGCGCTGCAGTACTTCAGCAACTGTCAGGCTCAGGTCGTCATACAGGTCAAGCGCCAGTATCTTAATGTCTCCTGCTTTCATTTTACCTTCTTTTGCTGTTTTTACCAGTAGCTTATCAGGCACGTCAAATTTTTCCTGAACCGTGATTTCCTGTACCAAAAGCCGCGAGACATTTGCCAGCCGCTCCGAAATGTTTTCAGGTTGCGGCAGCGACTCAAAATCGGTAATGGCCGTTACAGGCATTTCGGGATTGAAATGCACATTAGCATCTATGGCGTATATTTTCAGTGGCAACCATTCATCCGTAATAAATGCCCTGTCGAGGATAATGAGCAGGTACTCTTTAGTATTGCTTTCAAGCATATTATCTACCAGAGCATTCGTTTCTTCGGTAAAAATGTCGGTGAGCGCTTTAAGAGAGTAGGGACTATTTTGGTAAACTGCCACATGCTGTCCTCCAGGGAAATCATCAGAAGGCGCGTCTGTCCTGTAGATGTCCTGTATGTTGCCAAGTCCGTCGTAATTTATGGTATAAACCGGCTTTTGTTTTGTAGACAGATATGACACTTCGCGGTCTATCTTTACCATTCGTCCGGCGTCGTAATGGTAGGTGTCTGCAAAATTCACGGCATAACGTGAACACGTGCCGTAAGCCACCGTCAGGCCGTCCTTCTGTTGCTGATATTCTATCGCATCCAGATCTCCGCTCCTGGTAAAAGTATAAGAGTATGTACTATCTCCATCATTGTCAAAGTATTTGAGATAGCCACGTGCGGGATGCCCTTCCCAACGTTCTTCATACAACAACCTTCCATCTTTGTCAAGCCCCATCATAGCGCAATACTCCTTTACGTCAGGTTCCGATTTTAATATCCGTCCTTTTGGTATGCGGCTGATCTCCACTTTTAAGGGCTGAAGATGCATTTGTGGTTCAGTAGCCCAAATTTTCTTTTCGATCTGAGGCAGAATGCGATCCGCGAGGGTTTTTTCCTTAATTGCATTCTTTTTGAAAGCATCTTCAAGGCTTTTCAGTAGCTGTATGTTTGTCATTGATGGTTATGTAGATTTAGGCTGTTTCTATATGTGAAATATATAGAAACAGCCTAAATCTACATAAAAAAATTTATCGTTTGTTAAAACAGTAGTACTACTTTTCTTTCCTGTATACAACCACCTCATCTTTAAGGTCCCCCCACCCGGTCCAGTACTCTTTCAATTTAAGGGTTTTACCATCGTAACTGAGTATCTCAAAAATCATGACACGCGGCGGAAGATTGGGATCTTTCCGTTCTTTTTCCACGATATAGAATTTCTTGTCGTCGATCCATTTGACGCGCAGTTCCCATGGCGAACAGCCTATTTCATTAATGAACGTTGCCGAAGTCTCGCTGGTGAATTTCAGCCCCGCACAGGTTGCGCCGTCCATAACAAACATTCCCGAAGGTTTTTGCGGAAAAGCTTTTTTAGATTGTGCCCGGGCAGGCAATAATGCTAAGAAGCACACTAAAAGGAGGAGAAGTATTCGTTTCATAGTTGCATTTTTTATACTACTAAATTAATGCATTACAGCCTGTTGTAAAAAGGGTCTTTCATATTTTAGTTTTTAAATAACATTATGTTTAGACAGGCGAAAGGTTTGTATAGTTGACCATGAGCAATACAATATTGATTATTAGCATGCGTTGTAAACTGATGCTTATTCCTGTATATTCACTGTTATGAGAAAACTACTGTACCTTCCCCTTATAGTATTACTAACCGGCTGTTTCCGCCATTGGTCTGAAGACGACCGTGAAGAATTTGAAGCCGAATGCACAAATACAAAAACGTTTCGAGGCAATGTTTTTAGCTTTAGGGGGTTTGATGATACGGAGTTCTCCAGCGTCTCTGTAGTGGAATATAAAGGAACTACACCCATTGATACCTTCAGAATGCCTGTAAGCCCTGCTGGGGGTGATTTTGACAGGGAACACAAACGCCGTACCGGTTCGACTGACAGGGAAATGCGTGTAGATTATACCTATCATTTTCTAATACCCGGGCAGGCGCCTTATATATTGTCGGACATGAAAATGATCGTGTGGTCGCAATATACGATGTTCTCCGAAGGGTATGGATGCGTTATGGGCAATTGCACTATCGACGGGGTACGGTTCGAGCAGGATGGAAACCCTGAGTTCGTAAAAAGAAATATTCAGTCAAAATAAAAAACGGAGGCCTCTCAGCCCCCGTTCCATTATTTTTTAAGATATGTGTCAAAATATTCCGCGATCTTCTGGTTCAGGTGGAACCTGTCTTTACCGCGAACGTTATGCTCGTGCGTAGGGTAGAGGAAGTAGTCTACCTGCTTGCCTGCCGCGATACACGCCTGGATAAACTCCATGCTGTGCTGCTGCACCACCACATTGTCCTGCGCGCCGTGGATCATCAACAGATGGCCTTTCAGCTTGTTCGCTTTGTTAACAGTAGCCGTGTTCTTGTAGCCTTCCGGGTTTTCCTGGGGCGTATCCATATAGCGCTCCCCATACATTACTTCATAGTATTTCCAGTCGCACACCGGGCCGCCGGCAACGCCTGCCTTAAACACATCGCTATGTTCAAGCATTAGCGAAGTCGTCATGAAACCTCCAAAGCTCCAGCCGTATACTCCAATCCTCTCGGCATCCACGAAAGACTTGCTTTTCAGGAACTCCACGCCCTTCATCTGGTCGGCCATCTCATTTACCCCGAGGTTACGGTGTATCACGTGTTCAAAATCACGCCCGCGAGCATCGCTGCCACGGTTATCGAGCGTAAATACCACATATCCCTGCTGCGCCATATAATAATCGAAAAGTCCTGCGCCGCCCAGCCACTCATTGTTAACGAGCTGCGCGTGGGGTCCGCCATAAACATATACCATTACCGGGTATTTCTTAGCGGCATCAAAATTTGCAGGGTAGATCAGCCTGCCGTTTAGCGGCGTCTTGCCATCGGCAGCCGTAACGGTTACCAGTTCCATTTTAGGCAGCACTGTTTTGCCGGTATACGGATCGTCTGCTTTCAGGATAGAAGTAGCTTTGTTGCTCTTCAGGTTGATGATGCTTACATCATTTGGCGTGGTGGTATTGCTGAAGCTGTCCAGTGCCAGGGTACCATCAGAACTTACTGTCGCCGTATGCGTACCGGAAGCTGTGGTAACCTGTGTGGTTTTGCCCGATTTCAGGTCTACTTTATAGAGCTGCCTGTCGAGTCCTTTGTTGGCTGTTCCAATATAGAATATCGAATTGCTATCCGTTGTAAAATCGAGCAATTGCTGAACCACCACATCGTTGTAGCCCAGTTTTTTCAGCTGCTTGCCGCCGGTGTTGTACAGGTACAGTTGTTCGTAGCCATCTTTCTCGCTACGGTACAAAAATTGGTCGTTCTTGCCCGGAAGGAAAACCAACTCGTGAAGCGGCTCTACATACGTTTTGGCTTTTTCTTCAAATAAAGTCTTTACGAAATCGCCCGTAGCGGCATTATACTGGTTGAGCTTTAGGTGATCTTGTCCGCGGTTCAGCAGCCCCACATATACGTATTTATTGTCAGGAGACCAGGTTACGCAGGTTAGGAACTGTTCTGCCGGGCCTTCTGTTTTAACAGGAATGTATTTGTTGTTTTTATAATCGCTGATCCACAGCTTTACTTCCTCGCTCTTTTCACCGGCCATCGGGTATTTAATGTCCTTGTTCTCAGCAATGCGGGTGTCCCACTGAGTAAGCGGGTAGTTGGCTACCATCGTCTCGTCTTTGCGGTAGTAGAGCAGTTTCTGGCTGTCCGGGCTCCACCACATTCCCTGGTGTATGCCGAATTCCTGGCGGTGTGTGTAGTCGCTGCCGTTCACGATGCCTTTGTCGGTATCATTGGTTATTTGGGTTACCACATCGCTTTGGCCTGATAGCATAATATTATTATCCTTTAGCCATGCCGCTGTTTTGCCATCCGGCGAAAGGAGTTGGTTTTTGGCTTCAGGAGAGATCGCCACTGCGCTTTTTACCGATTTGGAAACCACGTCGAAAAGCACAAGGTACATTTTATTCTTCCCGCTGATCTCGAGCTTTAGTGTATTCTGGTCTTCCCATTGGTAGCTGTAAGGGAACATCTGCAAGATAAAAGTATCGTTGGGAAATTTGCTTTTCATGGCTGACAGCAGCTCTTCTTTGGTCAGTAGCGGGGTTTCTGCCCAGTTGCCTGCTTCATCTCGTTGCATGAGTTTTCCGTAACTGGCATCAAGATGCGTAATCGCCTTCATATCCTTACGCCATTGCGGTGACACAAGGCTCTTAGGGGCAAATTCCTGGTAGTTGCCGTATGTGGCCTGCTGTATGGTAAGGTTTTGCTGTGCGGTCGCGGCCATTCCCGATAACAGGAAGGCGTATAAAAGTTTTCTCATAAGGACTGTTTGTTGTTTGTACGGCGAATTTAAATAATTATGAAGGATTAGTGGCTAAAAAGGAAAATACGTTACAAAAAAATCCGCCATTACGGGCGGATCTTCTATTATAAAATGGTGGTTGATTTAAATTTTTTCGGCTTTTGCCAGTACACCTACGGCTTCCATGCATTCTTTCATCATCTGGTACGTCCTCTCGATATCATTATCAAGGCCGATAGAGAAACGGATAAGCCCGTCGCTAAGTCCCATTTCCTTTTGCTCTTCCATTGGTATCTCACTAGATGTGGAAGATCCCGGCGCGCTGAATAATGTTTTGTAGAAGCCAAGGCTTACGGCAAGGTAGCCCAGGTTACGGTGCTGCATCAGTTCCATCAGTTCATTGGCTTTATCCAGCGATCCTGCGTCAATGGTCATCATGCCGCCAAAACCATATTCAGGGTTAATCATGGATTTGTAAAGCTCGTGGCTCGGGTGGCTGGCAAGTCCCGGATACACGGTTTTCAGGCCGTCTTTCTCAAAGCGTTCCGCCAGGTATTGCGCATTGTGGCTGTGTTGTTTCATGCGGATATGAAGCGTACGAAGGTTCTTGAGTATACTGGCTGCACGCAGGCTGTCCATTGTCGGCCCGAGTAGCATCGCCGCACCATCGTTCACGTTGCGCAGGGCATCAATAAATTCCTGTGTGCCACATGTTACACCACCTACGGTATCGCTGCTGCCATTGATAAATTTTGTAAGACTGTGAATCACCACATCGGCACCCAATTTTGCCGGAGCTACCGAAAGCGGGGAGAAGGTGTTATCTACCACCAGCTGAAGGTTATGCCTTTTGGCAATTTTCGCAAGGTTTTCAATATCGGCTACTTCCAAAAGCGGGTTGCTCACGGTTTCGCAGTATAATACTTTAGTGTTGGGCGTAATGGCAGCCTCAACAACGTCAAGCTTGGTAATGTCTACAAATGATGTAGTAATGCCCAACTGCGGCATAAAGTTCTTCATAAAGGCATACGTTCCGCCGTAAATGGTACGGCTCGATACCACATGGTCGTCTTTTTTGCAAAGCTGCAGCAGTACAGACGTGATCGCGCCCATTCCGGAAGCGGCTACGTTGGCTGTTTCGGTGCCTTCCATTGCGGCAAGCGCCTGTCCTAAATAAAGGTTGCTGGGTGAAGCATGGCGGGAATACAGGTAGCATCCTTCGGCATTGCCTTCAAAAGCATCGAACATGGTCTTGGCTGAAAGGAAGGTATAGGTAGACGAATCGGATATAGATGGGTTTACACCACCAAACTCTCCAAAATACTGGAGATCCTGAATCTTATCTGCGGGATGGAATGGTTTCATGTCTGCGTTTTTTGTTGTTTAATGTGCCAAAGAGAACTATTGTTGGAATTAAAATCAATCATGAGTAAAATATTTAGTTTTATTTTCTGTAATTTTGATAAAATGTAATTTTTTTATTTACAGGATTTGATTTTTGATCGCCCTAAACCGAAAATTTTTCACATGATATTGGATGGTACCGACAGGAAATTGCTTTTACTGCTGCAACAGGACAGCAGGCAAACTACAAAACAGCTTTCGCTAAAGCTGAACCTTTCCGTCACGGCTGTGTATGAAAGGGTTAAAAAACTTGAGCGTGAAGGGATTATAAGCCGGTATGTGGCATTGGTAGACAGGACTAAAGTGAATCGTGGGTTTGTAGTGTTTTGCCACCTGAAGCTGCTGCAGCATACAAAGGAATATCTTACGAAATTTGAACAGGAAGTCGTATTGCTGGACGAAGTACTGGAATGTTACCACGTAAGCGGTGATTACGACTATATATTAAAAATATATGTGGCCGATATGGAGGCTTACAGGGAATTTATGGTAACCAAGCTCACTACCTTACAACATATTGGCAGTACGCACAGCACCTTTATGATAGGGGAAGTGAAGAATACAAATGTTATTACGCTTTAGGCATAAACCGGTACAGGTAGGGGGACCGATAGGCCTGGCCTGTGCTTTTTTTCTCCACCCTTTCCAGTATGCCAAGGCTGAGCATTTTTCGCTGGAAACCGCTCCTGATGTACGTTTTCCCCATGATAGACTCATATAACAACTGCAATTCGCCCATTGTAAAATATTCGGGTAACAAATTGACGCTTAAAAGTTTTGAATCGATATCCTCACGCAATGCTTCAATTGCTTTAATTACAATATCTGTATGGTCCCAAAGCATTTCAGGCAGTTGGGAGACATCATACCAGTCACAGCTTTCCGACTCGTGTCCAGGTGTTATTGTAACTTTTGAAAAGTCGGCCAGTGCATAATACCCTACCGAGATAAAACGCTTGAGAATCCAGTGTTCATTGGTGTATGGAATGTTGTTGGCATATAAAAATGCCGCCATGGTTTCACGATGGTACCGTTGCATACTCCCAAAAGTATGAAACTGGAATAATGGTACGCCCTTCACGCCGACAGCCTCATGTACTACACGATAGGCAGCCGCATCTATATCTTCCCTCATACCAACAAATCCACCCGGGAGTCCGTATCGTTTGAGGCCACCCCGGTATTCGCGAAGCAAAACCTTCAATTCCCCGTTCTGAAAACTGAAAATCACGGCATCTACAGATACTGATGGGAGGTATATATTTTCATCATAACTTTCCATGACGCAAATATAAAATATTTAGCTTCTTCATTGTAACATTTTGTTACAATGGGAAATTTAAATACTTTTGTATGAATACATCAACACACAATGAATAAAAAGATACTCTTTATACTGATGATAGCTGCGCCGTTGTTCGCGCAGAAAGCGCCTCAGGCTAAAGTTGCCCAGGGAATGCTCGAAGGAAAGGTTCTGGCCTCCGGTATCCGTGGATTTTTCGGGATACCATTTGCCGCGCCTCCGGTGGGCGATCTTCGCTGGAAAGCGCCACAGCCCGCGAAAAGCTGGACAGGTGTGCGCAAAGCGGATGCTTTTGGCAACAATCCAATGCAGAAGCCGGTTTTTGGCGACATGAACTTTCGCGCACCCCAAATGAGCGAGGACTGTCTCTACCTTAATGTATGGACGCCTGCGAAAAAAGCGGGTGAGAAACTTCCGGTATTGGTGTATTTCTACGGCGGCGGCTTTATTGCCGGCGATGGGTCGGAATACCGATATGATGGCGAGAGCCTTGCGGAAAAGGGAATTGTAACCGTAACGCTCAACTACAGGTTGGGGATTTTTGGGTTCTTCTCGCATCCGGAGCTTACGGCAGAATCGCCTAACCATGCTTCTGGCAACTACGGCCTTCTCGACCAGAATGCGGCCCTGAAATGGGTGAAGGAAAACATCGCGGCTTTTGGCGGCGATCCCAATAAAATAACGATAGCAGGCGAGTCGGCAGGTTCTATATCCGTATCGGCACAAATGGCATCGCCTTTATCAAAAAATCTCATTGTGGGAGCGATAGGGCAAAGTGGGGCAATGATCAATCCTACGCTGGCTGCCATTCCACTGGCTGAAAACGAAAAGCATGGCGCAGATTTTGCGAAGAAAGTAAAGAAAGGCTCAATTGCTGAGCTGCGTTCGCTTTCGGCAACCGACCTTCTCGATGAAGGGTCTAAGTGGGGTGCATTTAATACCCGTGCAACTATTGATGGCTATTTCCTGCCAAAGTCACCTGCTGAAATATTTGCCGCAGGTGAGCAGGCGAATGTACCACTCCTTGCCGGATGGACATCAGCCGAAATACCCTACATGGGTTTTATGCAGGGACAATACCCAAGTCCTGAAAATTACGCCGCACGGTTAAAAGCTGTGTATGGAGAGAAAGCAGATGAAGTGCTTAAGCTTTATCCCGCCACGACAGAAAAAGAAGTAATCGCTTCGGCTACCGCGTTGGGCAGTGATGGTTTTATCGTGTACAGCACATGGAAGTGGCTCGACCTGCACCGCAAAACAGCAAAGCAGCCAGTGTATGCTTATATCTTCTCGAAGCAGCGCCCTCCAATGAAGTCTGAAATGGGCAATGCCAAAGAAGGGCTTGCAGGCGGCATCATTAAAGATGACGGAAATAAAAAGGAAGAGAACAAAATGCCGGAGCCGATGGCAGGGGCAAACCATGCGTCTGATATTGAGTACCTGTTAGGTAACCTGCAGACCAATACGGTT
>Ga0308157_10001625_pt1 | contig 43847 bp, 34 predicted proteins | sample PhyBR1_FD_201035 | JGI IMG/M metagenome (GOLD analysis project Ga0308157, IMG submission 201035) | Phyllosphere microbial communities from UC Gill Tract Community Farm, Albany, California, United States - DLSLB.R1 | ecosystem: Host-associated > Plants > Phyllosphere > Unclassified | place: USA... | reverse complement strand
CGCCCTCATCAGCTGGCGGCGCTGATTGAAAAGCATCAACCTGACGTGATCGGCCTGCAGGAAACCAAGGTTCACGATGATCAGTTCCCGCTGGCCGAAGTGCAGGCCCTGGGTTATCACGTGTACTACCACGGGCAGAAAGGCCATTACGGCGTGGCCCTGCTCTCGCGCCAGCCGGCCTTGAGCCTGCACAAAGGTTTTTCCAGCGATGAAGAAGACGCCCAGCGTCGTTTTATCTGGGGCACCTTCGCCGATGAAAATGGCCACCCGGTGACCATCATGAACGGCTACTTCCCACAGGGCGAAAGCCGCGACCATCCCACCAAGTTCCCGGCCAAGCAGCGCTTCTATGAAGACTTGCAACACCTGCTGGAAAGCCAGTTCAGCAATGACCAGGCGCTGGTGGTGATGGGCGACGTGAACATTTCCCCGCAAGACTGCGACATCGGTATCGGCGCCGATAACGCCAAGCGCTGGCTGAAAACCGGCAAGTGCAGCTTCCTGCCGGAAGAGCGCGAGTGGATGGAGCGCCTGAAGAACTGGGGCCTGGTGGACAGCTTCCGCCACCTCAACCCGGACGTGACCGACCGTTTCAGCTGGTTCGACTATCGCAGCCGTGGGTTTGAGGATGAGCCCAAGCGCGGGCTGCGCATTGACGTGATCATGGCGTCCACCGGGCTGGTGCCACGGGTCAAGGATGCCGGGGTGGATTACGATTTGCGCGGGCTGGAGAAGCCCTCGGACCATGCGCCGATCTGGTTGGAACTGAGCTGACCTCAAAAATAGATGTAGGAGCGAGCTTGCTCACGAAGAACTTGAAAGCGCCGCGTTAAAACAGATTCGCTGGGTTATCGTTGACGTTTTTCGCGAGCAAGCTCGCTCCTACAGGGCACTAGGGTTTGCCAGCCCCCGTGTCAGTCACATTGCTGCAATCCAACTGACTTAATCTCGCGGCACTTCCTTTGGCTTGAGAAGGTGCCGGCATGATGCTGCGCGTTCTGTTCCTGTGTATTGCGATCGCCCTCCCCGCCGTGGCAGCCCCTCTTCCCATTCCCGGCCAAGGTCCGGCCCTGCGCATCCAGGGCTCCAACACCATCGGCGCGGCGCTCGGCCCGGCGTTGGTCATGGGTTTGATGGAGCATCAAGGCTTACAGGATGTGCGCAGCGAACCAGGCGCCGGGGCAAATGAACAGCGCGTGGTCGGTACGACGCGCCAAGGCAAGACGCTGACCATCGAAGTCGCGGCCCACGGGTCCAGTACCGGCTTTGCCGCGCTGAAAAATGCCCGCGCCGACCTCGCCGCCGCGTCCCGCCCGATCAAGGACGGCGAACTGGTGGACCTTGAACCTCTGGGCGACCTGAAAAGCCCCGATGCCGAACAGATCATCGCCATTGATGGCCTGGCGATCATTGTTAACCCAAGCAACCCACTCAATACGCTTGACACCGAGCAGTTGGCCCAGATTTTCAACGGCGAAGTCAGCACCTGGGAGGCATTGGGCGGGAGTGGCGGTGCCATTCATTTATATGCCCGTGATGATCAGTCCGGCACCTACGACACCTTCAGGGAACTGGTGTTGAGCCGACGTCAGCAGCCGCTCGCGCCGTCAGCCAGGCGTTTCGAATCCAGCGAACAGCTGTCCGATGCCGTCAGCCAGGATCCCCAGGGTATCGGCTTTATCGGCCTGCCCTATGTGCGTCAGGCCAAAGCGGTGGCGATTGCCGATGGCGACTCGCAACCGATGCTGCCGCTGACCAGCCTCATCGCCACCGAAGATTACCCGCTGTCGCGACGGCTGTTCTTTTATCTGCCGCCCTCCTCCCGCAATCCGTGGGCCAGGGCGTTGGTGGACTTTACCCAATCCAGTAAAGGCCAGGCGATTGTGGCGGCCAATGGGTTTATCGCCCAGCAGGTGCAGGCGATCGGCGTGACACCTCGCCCGTCAATGCCTGACGAATACCAGGCCATCGCCCGCGACGCTCAGCGCCTGACGGTAAATTTTCGCTTCGAAGAGGGTAGCGCCAGCCTCGACAACAAGGCACGCCAGGATTTGCAGCGGGTGGTGGCCTATATCAAAAGCCACGGCAAGCTGAACAAGCAGGTCACGCTGGTGGGCTTTGGCGATACCAAGAACGATCCGCAACGTGCAGCGTTGCTGTCGAAGTTACGGGCGATGGCGGTGCGCCGCGAGTTGGTCAAGAGTGGCGTGGTGCTCAAGGATATTCGCGGGTTTGGCGCGCAGATGCCGGTGGCGGCGAATACCGCGGATGAGGGGCGGATCAAGAATCGGCGGGTGGAGGTTTGGGTGTACTGAGCCTTGGAGTTTGAGGTGTTTGGACTGGCCTCATCGGGGGCAAGCCCCCCCCACATTTGGATTTGTGAATACAGTCAAAATGTGGGAGGGGGCTTGCTCCCGTTACAAGCAACGCGGTGTTACTGCCCGCTGCGCATCATCTCCCGCGGCACATACTTGCCGATCTCGAACTTGCCGATCGCCGCGCGGTGCACTTCGTCCGGGCCATCCGCCAGGCGCAGGGTACGTTGCATGGCGTACATATAGGCCAGCGGAAAATCATTGGAAACCCCGGCGCCGCCATGGATCTGGATCGCACGGTCGATCACCTTCAAGGCCACATTCGGCGCCACCACCTTGATCTGGGCGATTTCGCTTTTCGCCACTTTATTGCCCACGGTGTCCATCATGTATGCCGCTTTCAGGGTCAGCAGGCGCGCCATGTCGATTTCCATGCGCGAGTCGGCAATCTTGTCGATATTGCCGCCCAGACGGGCCAGCGGCTTGCCGAAGGCGGTGCGGCTCACCGAGCGTTTGCACATCAATTCCAGGGCACGCTCGGCCATGCCGATGGAGCGCATGCAGTGGTGGATACGGCCCGGGCCAAGGCGCCCCTGGGCGATTTCGAAGCCACGACCTTCACCCAGCAAGACGTTCTCATACGGCACGCGCACGTTGTCGAACAGCACCTCGGCGTGGCCATGGGGGGCATCGTCGTAGCCGAACACCGGCAGCGGGCGCACGATTTTCACGCCGGGGGTGTCTACCGGCACCAGAATCATCGAGTGCTGCTGATGGCGCGGCGCATCCGGGTTGCTCAAGCCCATGAAGATCAGGATTTTGCAACGTGGGTCACAGGCGCCGGAGGTCCACCATTTCTTGCCGTTGATCACCCACTCATCGCCCTGGCGTTCGGCGCGGGCGGCCATGTTGGTGGCATCCGAGGAGGCGACATCGGGCTCGGTCATGGCGAAGGCAGAGCGGATTTCGCCACGCAACAGCGGTTCGAGCCAGCGTTGTTTCTGCTCTTCGTTGGCGTAGCGCACCAGCACTTCCATATTGCCGGTGTCGGGAGCGGAGCAGTTGAACGGCTCCGGGCCCAATAACGAACGCCCCATGATTTCCGCAAGCGGCGCGTACTCAAGGTTAGTCAAGCCCGCGCCCAGCTCGGATTCCGGCAGGAACAGGTTCCACAAGCCCTCGGCTTTAGCCTTGGCCTTGAGCTCTTCCATGATGGCCGTGGGCTGCCAGCGATCACCTTCGCTGACCTGGCGCTCGAACACCGGCTCGGCCGGATAGACGTATGCGTCCATGAACGCAGTGACGCGCTCACGCAGTTCCTGAACCTTGGGCGAATAGGCGAAATCCATGAGCAGCTCCCTTCTTTGAGAGGTTGTTTAGGTCATGTATTCGATGCTAGAACAGCGCTGATAATTTACCTAGCCTATTCTCGGCGTGTATTAACATTCATCACCGATATATGATCGGCGCATGGACATTCACAATAAGAGCGCAACGAAATGAATTTGAGCAAGGTCGACCTCAACCTCTTCATCGTCTTTGATGCGATCTATACCGAAGCCAACCTGACCCGCGCCGGGCAGATCGTCGGCATCACCCAGCCGGCAGTGTCCAACGCCCTGGCACGCCTGCGCGAAACCTTCAACGACCCGCTGTTTGTGCGCACCGCCCAGGGCATGGTGCCCACACCGATGGCGCAGAACATCATCGGCCCGGTGCGCAATGCGCTGTCGTTGCTGCGGGTGTCGGTGCAGGAAAGCCGGATTTTCAATCCCCAGCAGGCCGCCAAGACCTACCGCATCAGCATGACCGACCTCACTGAAGCGGTGATTCTGCCGTTATTGTTCCAGCGCCTGCGCCGCCTGGCGCCGACCGTGGTGATCGAGAGTTTCCTGTCCAAGCGCCGTGAGACCACCAAGGAACTGGCCGCCGGGCGCCTGGATTTTGCCGTGGATGCGCCGCTCAACACCGACCCGCAGGTTCGCCATGTCAAATTGATGGAAGACCGCTACGTGTGCGCCATGCGCAAGGGTCACCCCATGGCAGGCAAGGACAAATTCAGCCTGGATGACTACCTGTCATTGACCCACATCCATATCTCCAGCCGTCGCAATGGCTTGGGCCATGTGGACCTGGCGCTGGGCAAGATGGGCATCCAGCGCAAGATCGCCCTGCGCTCGCAGCACTACCTGATGGCTTCGCAAGTGTTGCAGCAGACCGACATGGTCATGACCGTGCCCGAACGTTTCGCTCGTCGCCATGAACTGCACTGGTTCAACCTGCCGGTCAACGACGTGCCGCCGGTGGAAACCCACCTGTACTGGCATGAAAGCACCGACCAGGACCCGGCAAACCGCTGGATGCGTGAGCAGATGATCGAGTTGTGCCAGCAAGTCACCGCCCACGAAAAGAAGCTCGACAAATTGTAGGAGCGAGCTTGCTCGCGAAAATCGTCAACGATAACGTGGGCTGCCTGGTTCAACCCGGTGCTCTCGGGTTTTTCGCGAGCAAGCTCGCTCCTACAGTACTGATGACGGCCTTGACGTTCACGTCAACCTGCAATTAGCTTAGCGCCAAGCCTTTCTTGAGCACCGCCATGAGCACCACCTACAGCATCTCCGACCTCGCCCGCGAGCTCGACATCACCACCCGCGCCATTCGCTTCTATGAAGAACAAGGCCTGCTGGCCCCGGAACGTCGGGGCCAGGAGCGTATCTACTCGGCGCGGGACAAAGTCAGCCTCAAGCTGATCCTGCGGGGCAAACGCATCGGCTTTTCCCTGGCCGAATGCCGCGAACTGATCGAGCTCTACGACCCCAGCGGCGGCAACCAGATCCAGCTCAACAGCATGTTGGCCAAGATCGCCGAACGCCGCGAACAGTTGGAACAGCAGCTGCTGGATATCGAACAAATGAAGCTGGAACTGGACACCGCCGAAGAGCGTTGCACCCAGGCCCTTGCGCACACCATGAGCCAAGCCGGCCATTAACCAGAAGGTAACTGCCATGTCCCTCCCCTCTTACGTGCGCCTGGTGGAAGTCGGCCCACGCGACGGTTTGCAGAACGAAGCCCAGCCCATCAGCGTGGCGGACAAAGTCCAGTTGGTAGACGCGTTGAGCGAAGCCGGCTTGAGCTATATCGAAGTCGGCAGTTTTGTCTCGCCCAAATGGGTGCCGCAGATGGCCGGTTCGGCTGAGGTATTCGCGCAGATCCAGCGCAAGCCCGGCGTGACCTACGGAGCACTGGCGCCGAACCTGCGCGGGTTTGAGGATGCGCTGGCGGCCGGGGTCAAGGAAGTTGCGGTGTTTGCCGCGGCGTCCGAGGCGTTTTCCCAGCGCAATATCAACTGCTCCATCAGCGAAAGCCTGGAGCGATTCGCGCCGATCATGGCTGCCGCCAAACAGCACGGCATCAGTGTGCGCGGGTATGTGTCGTGCGTGTTGGGCTGCCCTTACGAAGGCGATATCGCCCCGGAGCAAGTGGCCGCGGTCGCCCGTGAGCTGTATGCCATGGGCTGCTATGAAGTGTCCCTGGGTGACACCATCGGCACGGGCACCGCGGGCGCTACTCGGCGCCTGTTCGAGGTGGTCGGGGCGCAAGTGCCAAGGGGCAAGCTGGCCGGGCATTTCCATGACACCTACGGCCAGGCCATCGCTAATATCTATGCCAGCCTGCTGGAAGGTATAAATGTATTCGACAGCTCTATCGCGGGCCTCGGCGGCTGCCCTTACGCCAAGGGCGCCAGCGGTAACGTGGCCACCGAAGACGTGTTGTACCTGCTCAACGGTTTGGGGATCGAAACGGGGATCGACCTGGAACGCTTGATTGGCGCAGGCCGGCAGATCAGCCACGTCCTTGGTCGACCGAGCGGGTCCCGGGTTGCGAAGGTGCGTAACGCCAGTTGAGTAGCACAGCTGTGACAATGTGTTACCGCACACCGGCACAACGGGTAACGCGGGAACAGAATTCGTCATGCCTGGGCAACACTATTTGCCCTGAAAAACCTAACTACATGATTTTAAACGAATTTAAAAAGTTGGCACGGCTCCTGCTATCTCTATGGCATAACAAGAATAAAAAGCGCCAAACCTAATAAAAACAAGACGAAACGACTCTGACATAACAAAAACAACACGGCAGAGACGCAGCTAACAGATTTTTTTGGAGAAGATGTGCTTCGCAGGGTACGGCATGCCGCAACCCGCAACCGGATAGAGAAAAATAAAACTACCTCAGGTAGCTACCACTGGTTGGATCGTTTACGAAGAAGCAGGTCAGCGCTCAAAAAAATACGTTTGCTCTTGACCCCGGATGGGGGTCGCCAAAAACAGCGGTACGGGCCACGGCTACCAAAAACAACAACAGGCCGCCCCTCAATAATAAGAAAAGAGCACGCAACGACAAATTAAAGGGGACCTTCGGGTCCCCTTTGTGCTGTTCGCACTTTTTTGACTTAAGCGGATGCCACCTTCTTCGCTGAGAAATTGTTAAGCACAGTGACCGTCATGGTCTGCATCGCCGTTGTCTCCCTGGATTGTCGCTGCGCACTCAGTTGTTTCATTTGCTGATGATAAAAAGCATCGGTCATGGACCCATCGATCAAAATTTGATCCCGGGTCTTACCCAGCAGGCGAGCAACTCTGTTAACCGCTTCGTCGTACGCCTGCTGCCACGCCTGTTTCGCATCTTGCTCTACAGGGTCACTCTGTGTTTTTTGCAGGTCAGCCACCTCTTCCAACGCCTCTCGCGTTTCAGTTATCAACTCAAAATCGGTGCCCGTCAGGACGTTGAACTCCTGTGAGTATTGGGTACGAAGCTGGTTCCTCCAAAATTCCATATCCACAAAAAAACGACTCTTTTCGCTGATATTTTTTTCATCCTCAAGCACTTGTAAATAAGCAGCATCAAGCGTTTCCGAGCCCACACCAGCAGTTTGGCGATAGAGCATTTCAAAGGTTTTGATCGGCAAATTCAGCCGCTGTGCCAAGCCGGTCCGATACGCAAGAACGACTTCGGTCTCTTCCGCGAAGGCTGCCCCTCGCGCCTCGACATCACGCTCAGCGATGATATCCACCAGCTTCAGGCGAAAAAGCCGCCCAGCCGTGTTAATGAAGGTCGCTTCCACCTCATGCTCCCCAACCTGCGCAAGCGATTGTTCCACTAACAGATCAATTTCCAGGTTCATAAACTCAAGTACGCTGCCGTCACCACAAGTAGCGCGACCATCGGCTGACTTAAACAGTACTTCACGAGTCGTTTGATTCTCATGGACCGCTTTAATCATGTCCCAGACGCGCTCCGCCAGCTGCGGCCGAGTAGTCCCGGAGATGTACTCTGCGCAACGTGTCGTGTCCGCCAGCACGGCGAAAAATGCCGCAGCCTGCGGACTGGAGCTGAGCTGGTCCCACATATCGCCGCGACTGGTCAGCATTTCTACGGGGGAATCGTGCAGCCACAACCTCCGCCCATCGGCGAGTGTGACGTGATCAGCGGTAAAGCGTTCTTCCGATATAGGATTATCATGCACACTGATTCGCTCTGGATGATCGACGGCGTACTGAGGCAATTCAGTCATCGCGTTTGTATGCAGATCGATCCAGGCCAAGTTATTCAGATGTTCAGCGCCTCTGGGGAACGTTGTCGTTCCGGTATTCGCCAGATTCAGCCGATTCAAATCATGCATGTTGCTCAGATCGGCGACCCATCCCAACTGACGGTTATGGGAGAGGTTCAGTCCGGTCAAACGCTGCATACCTTCGAGACGTGCCTGGCTTTGCCCCGTCAGCCGTATGTCATTGCCGCTCAAGTTGAGCGTGGTCAAACCCGCGCCACCATTGGCGAACTCCGGCAGTCGGGTGAAGTTGCTGTAGCTGATATCCAACCAACGTAAACCGCCAAATGCGTTCAAGAAAGGCAACGACGCATCCGAAAGATACATTCTCGCTAGATCCAGACAGTCCACATGGTCCATGTTCGCCGTAATCGGCGGTAACTCGCCGATTTGCTCATCGGCCAAGCGCAAGATGTACTTCATACCTTCTTGCTCGGGGGCCATGGCGGGGTGCGTCGACCTGCGCTGCCAAGCGTCCTTGATGGCATCAACCACCCGGCCCCGGGACCTGCGTTGGTGCCCCTCACCGCGCTCGCGCCAAGCGTCCAAGCCTGTCTTGAGTTGCTCGAACTCCTCATTGAGCACTTTCATTTTTGCCAAGAACTCAATATCGCCGACGTCCTTTAGATCCAGCATCTGCTCCACCTGCGCGATGGACTTTGAGGGATAAAGCTCTAATGCAGCTCTTTCACATGCATAAGGCCGACGACTCGCTGCGCCTACCGGACTCAACGGGTAACCCACACGCCCACCGGCAAGACGCATTGGCGGTCTATAGCGGGGCTTGACAGGCTGCATCTGCAGCAACCCGCACAGTTCATCGCGAGGCATCAGCGGCATTTGTTCCAGCACCTGCTTCAAGCTCGCGCCACGGTCATGGGCAGTCAGTTTCATCGCCGTCCACTCCTCGGGAGAAAGCGCTGACAGGACAGCCCCATAGATGTCCGCCTGAGAATTCAATATTGCAAACTTGTCGTCTTGGACTTCATAAAGGTTCTTGGAGCCAAACTTGATAAAACGACGCTTGACGACCGCATTCTCCGGCCCCACTGAATCCAACAGACGCTCCCCGACAGGCAGCCGCTCGACGATATTGATGCGCAGGTCGGAGGGCCAACCAGGCAGCTTACTCAGGCTGTGCAGCACCATGCGTTGCGTGTCGTCATTGCCCAGGGTCTTGCGGTACAGCCCTTCGTAAGCCCGCGCCAAACGCACTTGCTGTTGATAATGGCGAGCCTCTTCCGCCAGTCGCAACGGCACGCGATTGTGTTCGATGAGACTTTTCATTTCTACGGAGTTGGCACCGTTCAACAGCTCTTCAATAACGGCCTGGGGAAGCGAAGGGAACACACGCTTGATCAACCTTGCGGCCTCGCTGCCTGCGTTCTCGGCAGCGGCATAGCGCTGAGCGAAAAGCTCAGACTGATACGCCGCCCTCTGTGAGGTGCTGACAGTGTCGGGCTCCTGCGCCACTGCACTATCCATTTCCAATCGCTTCAAGGTATCGGCCAGGAGGGCGGGCAGTGGTGATTGATCTGCATGTATTTTGCGCAGAGTGTCCATATTGGTTTCAGACATTTGCACAATGCGTTCAAGCTTGAGTGGTTCATTAGCAAAACGCTCTGCCGTCGGGCCAAGCCGCTGCATCAACTGCGAATCGGTCAATGTCAGTGGGTTTTCATGCTCGTGAGCCCAAGCCCCTGCGCGCGTACGGCTTACCTTCGGGGTGTAAGCTGCCGCGTTGTCCGGGTGCAGGATTTTATAGTGATTGCTGGTGCCCACCCGCTCCACCAGGTAATACGTGTTGTTTTCCCTCAGGTATAACCCCCCATCAAGTTCATATAATCCATGCTCATTGACCGAAAGCCCATCGGGCAGTGTGACCTGTCGCTGGTAGGGTTTCAGCGCAGGAGAATACAGACGGATATTGCCGTCAGGGCAACGCACGTGGGCCAGGCTCTCGACAAATGCTGTATTGACAAGCGGTAACAACTTGGCACCCACGAACGTCGTCGCCGCATTAAAGGCGATGGTTGAAACGTGGGCCCATGCGGCTTTCTTATCTCCCTCTTCCCACGCCTCTATACCCGAGCCGATCTCTTGCAACATTTGCACCGCGCCAACTAACAACATGACGGGCGCCAGCTCTGGAAAGACAAGGACAGCGACGTTCAAGACATTCAAAGCCGTGCTGCCTAACTTAACCAGCCAGGCGTTACGCGCACGTGCGTCTGCCGCGTCGGTGGAAACGGCTATCGCCCGGGTGTTATCCAGCATGAGATCGACGTTCTGCCGAGCATAGTCTTGCCACAACAACGAAAGGCGAAGTCCATAGCCAGTGGTGAATGTTCTTATGTCTTTCTTGTCGGCATCAAAATCCTCAAGTTCAGCAAAATGGCCAGTAGGATCCAAGTGTCGCTTGAGCTTTGTATAAAATTGCGATTGCCGCTCGTGAGGGATGAACTGACTGAAAAAAACTCGGTAATCCGCCGCGCATAATCGCCCCACCAAATCGACTTTAAAGGTACTTAAGTTGGGATACTCCTTCAGCATACAAACAGGATCTCCCGGAATGAATACCAAACAGGGCTCAGGCTTGTACACAAACACACCGCGCACTGGGTAAGTGTTCAAATTTCCGATAACAATAATTTTCGCCAACGGCTGACCCAGCACGTTCAAACACGAAAAACTTACGGGCTTACCCCGCCACTTCAGTTCCTTCTGATGCCACACCAACTGTCGTACCAACTGGTAGGCGTCTTGCTGGATATCCCCGCACTCAACCGCCATCTCGGCGGCAAACGCCAACTGCTGCATGGCCGCGCCAATCATTAGGTGACGAACGGCTCTTGCCGGAGTGCCCATAGCCAAGTTGGGTGTATCCGCGGGACTGACGAATGACTCGACATGCCTCAAGTACTGCGAGCCTAAATCCAACGTTCTGCACAGACTTGCAAACACGTGGGGTTTTATCGAAACTTTGCGAGTGAGGACATCGGCCTGATTAAATGTTTGAGACCGCTCGTGAAAATCATACTGGGTGATGAGACGGGCGTCCTCGTCGGCCACTTCAAGCGTATCTTCTACTGCAAAATTATTTAACGCGGCCTCGATCAAGCTGACACCTTCATAACGGTAGTAACAGCTTGCCTCAGGGCCAAAGACTTTTGAGCGATCCGCGGGCACCAGTACTTCACGTGCGAAAAACAGCCGTCTTACATCGTAATCCCCACCAAACTCCTCTTTCATTGCAGCCACTAGAAGAGGCTCGGAAAACGCCACAGCGCCTTGCATTTCATTAAACGTTGCATCCAGCTTGTTCAATGCTCTAAAGCTGCGTTCGTACGCCGTGCTCACGACCCGCTTTCTTTCCGGCGATAAGTTTTTGTACCACTGCGGTACTACTAACTGTGTTTCAGAAAACTTCTTTTTGTGCTTCAGAGCTGCGCGGCCATACCAAGACGGCAACCGATCCTGTATGACACCCGCATGCACACTCTGCACCACAACTGATTGACTGCTGTCACGTTGATCGAGATTGCTCATTTACCGAATTCCATTTGATAGAACAAACAATCAATATCCGATCATTTCTCCATCAAACAGTGGTATCCACATACCCCACGCTGCGATTACACCCGCCCTCAGCCGCGAGTAGACGCCAACTCCTCGATACTGATCTCACGCATCCGAAACTTCTGAATCTTGCCCGTCACCGTCATCGGAAACTCGTCCACGAACTTGAAGTGCCTGGGTGTCTTGAAATGTGCGATACGGTCCTTGCACCAGGTTTGCAGCTCCAGTGCGTTGGCGACCTGCCCCGGGTGGAATTTGATCCAGGCGACGATTTCTTCCCCGTAACGCTCATCCGGAATACCGATGATCTGCACATCGGCCACTGCCGGGTGGGTGAAGAAAAACTCTTCCAGCTCACGCGGGTACACGTTCTCGCCCCCGCGAATAATCATGTCTTTGTTACGCCCGGCAATGCAGACGTAGCCGTGCTCGTCCATGGTTGCCAGGTCGCCGGTGTGCATCCAGCCGGCCTCATCGATTGCCTCGCGGGTGCCGTCGGGGTTGTTCCAGTAACCGAGCATCACGCTGTAGCCGCGCGTACACAGTTCACCGATCACACCGCGCGCCACGGTGTTGCCGGCGTCATCGACAATCCTGGTCTCCAGTTGCGGTTGGGTGCGGCCCACCGTGGTGACGCGCCGTTCTATATCGTCATCCGCCCCGGTTTGCAGCGACACCGGGCTGGTTTCGGTCATGCCGTAGGCAATTTGCACTTCGCGCATGTGCAGTTCGTTGATGACCCGGCGCATGACTTCGATAGGGCATGTCGCTCCGGCCATGATGCCGGTGCGCAGGCTGGCCAAGTCGAACCCGGCCCGGCCTGGGTGATCAAGCAAGGCGATAAACATGGTCGGCACGCCATACAGGCCGGTCGCTCGTTCTTCGGCGACGGCAGTCAGTGTCAGCAGCGGGTCGAAACCGTCATTGGGATAGATCATGGTGGTGCCGTGGGTGATGCAACCGAGGTTACCCATCACCATGCCGAAGCAGTGATACAGCGGCACCGGGATGACCAGGCGGTCCTGCGCGGTCAAGCCCAGGCTTTCGCCGACCATGTAACCGTTATTGAGAATATTGTGGTGACTGAGGGTGGCACCCTTGGGGAAACCGGTGGTGCCGGAGGTGTATTGGATATTCACGGGTTGGTCGAAGTGCAGGCTGGTCTGCCGGCTATGCAGCTGCTCGGGGCTAACTCCGGCGCCCAGGGCCGACAGTTGCGACCAAGGCATGAATTCAGGCGGCGGGCTGGGATCGAGACTGATGAGGCCGCGCAGCTCAGGCTTCAATGCCTGGAGCATGGCGTGGTAATCGGAGCTTTTGAACGAACTGGCGCACACCAGCCATTGGCAGCCGGATTGCTTGAGCACGTAATCCAGCTCACTGATGCGATAGGCCGGGTTGATATTGACGAGGATCACCCCGAGCTTGGCGCTTGCCACCTGGCAGATCAGCCATTCGGCGCAATTGGGTGCCCAGATACCCAGGCGGTCACCGATTTGCATACCCAAGGCGAGGAACGCCCGTGCGTGCAGATCAACCGCCTCGGCCAGTTGTCGCCAGGTGTAGCGCCGCTGCTGATGGCGAACCACCAAGGCTTCGCCATCGGGATACTGCGCGACGGTTTGATCGAATGCCTGGCCAATGGTCATGGCCAGCAAGCGCTTGTCCTGAGAGCCGCGGCTGTAGCTCTGATTCGGTTGATCCATAACGACCCCTTGTTGTCTTTTTTGTAGGTTGACGTAAACGTAAACTACGATTGACAGCACCGCAACGCAAGCTTACGTTAACGTAAAGGTGAGCGCCCTCCTCCTGCGCCCGACCCACACAACAACAAAGCTGATATTAAGGTGCCTGTCCATGAGTTACCCGTCCCTGAACTTCGCCCTCGGCGAAACCATCGACATGCTGCGCGACCAGGTGCAGTCCTTTGTGGCCAAGGAAGTCGCACCGCGTGCGGCGCAGATCGACATCGATAACCTGTTCCCCGCCGACCTGTGGCGCAAGTTCGGCGACATGGGCCTGCTGGGCATCACCGTGCCGGAAGAATACGGCGGTGCCGGCCTGGGTTACCTGGCCCATGTGGTGAGCATGGAAGAAATCAGCCGCGGCTCGGCCTCGGTGGCGCTGTCGTACGGTGCGCACTCCAACCTGTGCGTCAACCAGATCAATCGCAACGGCAACCACGAACAGAAACTCAAGTACCTACCCAAACTGATCAGCGGCGAGCACATCGGCGCCCTGGCCATGAGCGAGCCGAATGCCGGCTCCGATGTGGTCTCGATGAAACTGCGCGCCGACAAACACGGCGACCACTACGTACTCAACGGCAGCAAGACCTGGATCACCAACGGCCCCGACGCCAATACCTATGTGATCTACGCCAAGACCGACCTGGAAAAAGGCCCCCACGGCATCACCGCGTTCATCGTCGAGCGCGACTGGAAAGGCTTCAGTCGCAGCAACAAGTTCGACAAGCTGGGCATGCGCGGCTCCAATACCTGCGAGCTGTTTTTTGATGACGTGCAAGTACCGGAAGAAAACATCCTCGGCGTGCTCAATGGCGGCGTGAAAGTACTGATGAGCGGCCTGGATTACGAGCGCGTGGTGCTCTCCGGCGGCCCTACCGGGATCATGCAGGCGTGCATGGATTTGATCGTGCCCTACATCCACGACCGCAAGCAGTTCGGCCAGAGCATCGGCGAATTCCAGCTGATCCAGGGCAAGGTTGCCGACATGTACACCCAACTCAACGCCAGCCGCGCCTACCTCTACGCCGTGGCCCAAGCCTGCGAGCGCGGCGAGACTACGCGCAAGGACGCCGCCGGTGTGATCCTGTACAGCGCCGAGCGCGCCACGCAGATGGCCCTGGATGCGATCCAGATCCTGGGCGGCAACGGCTATATCAACGAATTTCCTGCCGGGCGCCTGTTGCGTGACGCCAAGCTGTATGAAATCGGCGCCGGCACCAGTGAGATTCGGCGGATGTTGATCGGTCGCGAACTGTTCAACGAAACCCGCTGAAGGAGCGCGTCATGGCCACCCTGCATACCCAACTCAACCCGCGCTCGGCGGAATTTGCCGCCAATAGCGCGGCGATGCTTGCACAGGTCGACGCCCTGCATACCCTGCTCGCCCACGTGCAACAGGGTGGCGGTGCCAAGGCCCAGGAACGCCACACCTCGCGCGGCAAGCTGCTGCCCCGGGAGCGCATCAATCGCTTGCTCGACCCGGGTTCGCCGTTTCTTGAACTCAGCCAACTGGCGGCTCATCAGGTGTATGGCGAAGACGTACCGGCGGCTGGCGTGATTGCCGGAATCGGCCGCGTGGAAGGCGTGGAGTGCATGATCGTCGCCAACGATGCCACGGTCAAAGGCGGTTCCTACTACCCACTGACGGTGAAAAAGCACCTGCGCGCCCAGACCATCGCCGAGCAAAATCGTCTGCCGTGCATCTACCTGGTGGATTCCGGCGGCGCCAACCTGCCGCGCCAGGACGAAGTATTCCCCGACCGCGAACACTTCGGGCGGATCTTCTTCAACCAGGCCAACATGAGCGCCCAGGGCATCCCGCAGATCGCCGTGGTGATGGGTTCATGTACCGCCGGCGGCGCCTACGTGCCGGCGATGGCCGATGAAGCAATCATGGTGCGCCAGCAAGCCACCATTTTCCTTGCGGGCCCGCCGCTGGTGAAGGCGGCCACCGGGGAGGTGGTCAGCGCCGAAGACCTCGGCGGCGCCGATGTGCACTGCAAGATCTCAGGCGTGGCCGACCACTACGCCGACAGCGATGAACACGCCCTGGCGCTGGCCCGGCGCAGCGTGGCCAACCTCAATTGGCGCAAACAAGGTGAGTTGCTGCAGCGCCCGCCCGTGGCACCGCTGTACAGCAGCGAAGAGCTGTACGGCGTGATTCCGGCGGATGCCAAGCAGCCGTTCGATGTGCGCGAAGTCATCGCGCGGTTGGTGGACGCTTCGGTGTTCGACGAGTTCAAGGCGTTGTTCGGGACGACTTTGGTCTGCGGCTTTGCGCACTTGCATGGCTACCCGATTGCGATCCTGGCCAACAACGGCATCCTGTTCGCCGAGGCCGCGCAAAAAGGCGCGCACTTTATCGAACTGGCTTGCCAGCGTGGGATCCCCCTGCTGTTCCTGCAAAACATCACCGGTTTTATGGTCGGCCAGAAATACGAAGCCGGCGGCATCGCCAAGCATGGTGCCAAGCTGGTCACGGCGGTGGCGTGCGCCAGGGTGCCGAAGTTCACCGTGATCATCGGTGGCAGTTTTGGCGCCGGTAATTATGGCATGTGCGGCCGCGCCTATGACCCGCGCTTCTTGTGGATGTGGCCCAACGCACGCATTGGCGTGATGGGCGCCGAACAGGCCGCCGGGGTGCTGGTACAAGTCAAGCGCGAGCAGGCCGAGCGCGCAGGCAACGGTTTCAGTGCGCAGGAGGAAGCCGCCATCAAGCAGCCGATCCTCGACCAGTATGAAACCCAGGGCCATCCCTACTACTCCAGCGCGCGCTTGTGGGATGACGGTGTCATCGACCCACTGCAGACCCGCGACGTGCTGGCCCTGGCCTTGTCCGCCGCACTGAACGCCCCCATCGAGCCGAGCCGCTTCGGCGTGTTCCGCATGTAACCTGTAGGAGCGAGCTTGCTCGCGAAGAACGTCAGAGCAACGCGAACATCCAGAATACCCGCGTTATCGTTGACGACCTTCGCGAGCAAGCTCGCTCCTACAGGAGGCCTCTCATTATCATGGAGCTCCTTGCATGAGCGATTTCAACACCCTCGAACTGATCAACGACAGCCGTGGCTTTGCCACGCTGTGGCTCAGTCGTGAAGCCAAGAACAACGCGTTCAATGCCGAAATGATCCGCGAACTGATCATCGCCCTGGACCGGGTGCAAGCCGACCCGTCCCTGCGATTTCTGATACTGCGCGGGCGCGGCAAGCATTTCAGTGCCGGCGCCGACCTGGCCTGGATGCAACAGTCGGCCGAGCTGGACTACCACACCAACCTGGACGACGCCCGCGAACTGGCGGAGCTGATGTACAACCTGTCCAAGCTGAAAATCCCCACGCTGGCCGTGGTACAAGGTGCGGCCTATGGTGGCGCGCTGGGTTTGATCAGTTGCTGCGACATGGCCATCGGCGCCGATGACGCGCAATTCTGCCTGTCGGAAGTGCGCATCGGCCTGGCGCCCGCAGTGATCAGCCCATTTGTGGTGCAGGCCATCGGCCAACGCGCGGCCCGCCGCTATGCCCTGACGGCCGAGCGATTTGGCGGTCAGCGGGCGCAGGAGATCGGCTTGCTGGCAGAGAGTTATCCGGCCGAGAGCCTGGATCACCAGGTGGACCAGTGGGTGGCCAACCTGCTGCAAAACAGTCCGGCGGCGATGCGCGCCAGTAAGGATTTACTGCGTGAAGTGGGCAACGGTGCCCTCACCCCGGCGCTGCGACGTTATTGCGAAAACGCCATCGCGCGCATTCGCGTAAGCGCCGAAGGCCAGGAAGGGTTGCGGGCCTTCCTGCAAAAACGTGCGCCAAGCTGGCAAGCCCAGGAGCCGCGCTCATGAGCACACTGACCACCGTACTGGTAGCCAACCGTGGCGAGATTGCCTGCCGGGTCATGCGCACCGCCAAGGCCATGGGGCTGACGACCGTGGCCGTGCACAGCGCCATCGACCGTGATGCGCGCCATAGCCGCGAGGCGGATATTCGTGTCGACCTGGGAGGCAGCAAAGCCACCGACAGTTACCTGCAAATCGACAAACTGATTGCCGCCGCCCACGCCAGTGGCGCCCAGGCGATTCACCCCGGCTACGGCTTCCTCTCGGAAAACGCTGGCTTTGCCCGGGCCATCGAGGCGGCAGGCTTGATCTTCCTCGGCCCGCCCGCTGCCGCCATCGACGCCATGGGCAGCAAATCGGCGGCCAAGGCATTGATGGAAACCGCCGGTGTGCCCCTGGTGCCGGGCTATCACGGCGAGGCCCAGGACCTGGAGACCTTCCGCGCCGCCTGTGAGCGTATTGGCTACCCGGTATTGCTCAAGGCTACGGCCGGTGGCGGCGGCAAGGGCATGAAGGTGGTCGAGGATGTCAGCCAATTGGCCGACGCCCTGGCCTCCGCCCAGCGCGAGGCCCTGTCGTCCTTCGGCAATGGGCAGATGCTGGTGGAGAAGTACCTGCTCAAGCCGCGCCATGTCGAGATTCAGGTGTTTGCCGACCAGCATGGTCACTGCCTCTATCTCAATGAGCGCGACTGCTCGATCCAGCGGCGCCATCAAAAGGTTGTCGAGGAAGCGCCGGCGCCGGGGCTCAGTGTTGAGCAACGCAAGGCCATGGGCGAAGCGGCCGTGCGTGCGGCCCAGGCCATCGGCTATGTCGGTGCCGGTACGGTGGAGTTTCTGCTGGATGCCCGTGGCGAGTTTTTCTTTATGGAGATGAACACGCGACTGCAGGTGGAGCATCCGGTCACCGAAGCGATTACCGGTCTGGACCTGGTGGCGTGGCAGATTCGGGTCGCCCAGGGTGAGGCGCTGCCGATCACACAGGAGCAAGTACCCTTGATCGGTTATGCGATTGAAGTGCGGCTGTATGCCGAAGATCCGGCCAATGATTTCCTGCCGGCCACCGGGCACCTGACGCTGTACCGCGAGTCGAGCCCAGGGCCGGGTCGTCGGGTGGACAGTGGTGTCGAGCAAGGGGATAGCGTGTCGCCCTTCTACGACCCGATGCTCGGCAAACTGATTGCCTGGGGTGAAGACCGCGAACAGGCACGCCTGCGACTTTTAAGTATGCTCGATGAGTTCGCGGTGGGTGGGCTCAAGACCAACCTGGGTTTTCTGCGGCGCATCATCGGCCATCCCGCGTTCGCGGCGGCCGAATTGGACACCGGGTTTATCCCGCGTTATCAGGACGAACTGTTACCGGCGCCCGGTGCGTTGAGCGATGCTTTCTGGCAGGCAGCAGGTTCGGCGTTTATGCAGAGCCTGCCGGTGGGTGATGGGCCCTGGGCCAATAACCAGGGCTTTCGTGCGGGTCTGCCCGCCGAAGTGTCGCTGCATCTGAGCTGCAACGGGCAGGATCGGCTGGTGACATTGGCCGGGCACACGTCGCAGTTGTGCGGCGAGCAGCTGCTGATCGAACACCAGGGTGTACGCCATGCCCATCTGGCGGTCCGCAACGAAGGCAGCCTGTACCTGCGCTGGAATGGCGAGATGCATGCCGTCAGGCTGTTCGACGCGATTGCGGCGGTCGAGGCCGGCCAATCTCATCAGGGCGGTCTCAGCGCACCGATGAACGGCAGCATCGTTCGCGTGCTGGTAGAGGTAGGCCAAACCGTTGAGGCTGGCACACAGCTGGTGATACTCGAAGCCATGAAGATGGAACACAGCATCCGTGCGCCCCATGCCGGGGTGGTCAAGGTGCTGTTCTGCCAGGAAGGTGAAATGGTTGCCGAAGGCAGCGCGCTGGTGGAGCTTGAAGCCACCGCCTAGAACTTCGCGGTGGCTTGCACCACCACGCCAAGGATGCGGCAGTCGTCGGTGAGCAGCGCCTTGGGGTACGTTGGATTGAGCGGCACCAGATAGCGCTGGCCGCTCTCTTCCTGCAATTGGCGAAAAGTGGCCTGGGAACTGCCAGACCATTGGGCGACCACCAGTTTGCCGGGTACAGGATCGATGGCCGGATCCACCAGGATCATCGTCCCGGCACCGATGCTAATGCCCGTGGGCGCGGTCATGGCGTCGCCCGTTACAGGCAGCCAGAACGCCTCGCCACGCGCGTGGTAATCGGTCAATTCGTAGCGGCCAGGCCCATAGGGTGCACGCTCTTCGCGCAGCTCGCACGCTTGCTGCCAGTCACTGACCGGATAGCGAAAATACGGGTTGTAGTGCTGCTCCAACGCACGCTCTTGCACGGCTCGTTCGCGAATCTCCAGCGCCACCTCCAGGTAGCCCAGCCCGAGCTCGGCCAGCACCCTGTTCATGTCCGCAAGGCTCGGCACCCGGCGCTTGTTGAGCCAATGGCCGACGCCGCCCTGGGACATGCCCAGGCGCTCTGCCAGTTGCTCCTGCGTGACCTTGCGGTCTTTCATGTTGGCTTTGACCAACGCTATCCAGTTATCCATGGCGCCTGACAATACGGTGCGTATTTTTCGGGGCAATAAACAGTTTGTAGTAATCCATAAAACGACATAAATACGATACGTACTATCATCAAGCCTAAGGATTTCGACACCCACCGGAGTACTGCCGCTTATGACGAATAGCCCGCTTTCATTGCCCGAAATACCGGAACAGGTTGAATTACAGAACATGTGCCACAGCGGCGCAGCCCAGCGCGCGCTGGACTATTACTTGAAAGAAGATATGTCGGCACCAGCCGTGGAAGGCGCCCTGTTCGCGATCAAGCCGGGCGTCAGCCAGGAGGAGGCCCTGGTTCACGCGTCTGACCTGCTGCGCAGTGCTGCGGCAACCGCCTACGAATCAGCGTGCAGCCATCAAGGCAATCAGCGCGACCTGGCGTTTTCCGTGGTGTATTTGATCGATATGGCGAAGGCGATGGTGGAGCGCTCGTTGCAAGCGTCGGGGGCCCAGGCAAACGCGTAACAGACACGAAAGAAAAATATTTCTATCCAAGGGATAAAAACATTTGACTTGCAAATGATAATGATTATTATTGGACCCAGCTGATCGCGAGATCAGTCGATAGACCAAGGGACCTTAGGTCGGACTCTTGGAATATCTCCTCATCAGGCTAATCACGGTTTTTGACCCGGCTCTTTGGCCGGGTCTTTTTTTTTGCCAGTTTCCCTGGCATGGCTTCAGGCTAATGAAGACTGTGTGTTGCTCGATGGCGCGCATGGTAGCAAAAGACCATCGCCGAAAGAAAGCCACACGACAGCTCTAGCCCGGATCTTTGCGAAATAGCGCTTGAGAATCAATCTCATAGCCCCTAAGCTGCCGCGGCGTCAGGGATGACGCCCCCTCCCCGTGCAACAATTTTGCATCCAGGTTTTACCTGACCTCTGTGTAATATAGCCGCCACATCACTCATATTCAGGCAACCAGACTATGACCGTGGCCTTGACCTCCATCAAGATCAGCACCGACTTCGACAGCGGCAATATCCAGGTCCTGGATGCCAGCGATGCCTATCAGTTGTTACTGGCAATCAAACCCGACACCCGCAGCAAACATTTCCAATGGTTCCACTTCAAGGCCGAAGGCATGCATGTGGGGCACACCCACACCTTTCGATTGAGCAACGCCGGTGGCTCATCCTATAAACACGCCTGGAGCGGCTACAACGCCGTGGCATCCTATGACCATATCAACTGGTTCCGGGTGCCGACGCGCTTTGATGGCGAGATTCTGCATATCACGCTCCAGACCCGCGAAAAGCACGTATGGTTCGCCTACTTCGAACCCTACAGCCGTGAACGCCACGACTGGCTGATCGAACAAGCCCTGAAGTACGCCGGCGTCAAGCTGCTGGCCACCGGCAAGAGTGTCGAAGGCCGCGATATACAACTGTTGCGCCGTGGCAAAGGGGCTGAAGGTCGCCGCAAGGTGTGGATCATTGCCCAACAGCACCCCGGCGAACACATGGCCGAATGGTTTATGGAGGGCGTGATTGAACGCCTGCAAAAGGACGGTGACGCGGAGTTGAAAAAACTCTTGAAAGTGGCCGACCTGTACCTGGTACCCAACATGAACCCCGACGGTGCTTTTCACGGTCACCTGCGTACCAACGCCATGGGCCAGGATCTCAACCGCGCCTGGCAGAGCGCCAATCAGGAAACCAGCCCGGAAGTACTGTTTGTGCAGCAGCAAATGGAAAAGTACGGCGTGGACCTGTTCCTCGATATCCATGGCGACGAAGAAATCCCCTACATCTTCACCGCCGGCTGCGAAGGCAATCCAGGCTACACCCCACGCATCGAAGCCCTGGAAAAACACTTTCGCAACCACCTGAGCCATCTGACCCGGGACTTCCAAACCACCCACGGCTACACCCGCGACCTGCCGGGCGAAGCCAACATGACCCTGGCCTGCAACGCAGTCGGTGAGAAGTACGACTGCCTGTCCCTGACCCTGGAGATGCCCTTCAAGGACAACGACGATGCGCCCAACCCGCGTACCGGCTGGTCGGGCGATCGATCGAAACAGCTGGGCAAGGACGTATTGAGCAGCGTCGCCGATATCGTCGGGCTTTTGCGTTAACCCTTGCGGCAAGCTTTTTGTGGCGAGCGAGCTTGCTCGCCACAGAAGCGATCAGTCCCGGGTGCCGGTCATGCTCTGCAATACCCCATCGCGGCGGATCAACCCGTGGAACAGCGCCGCCGCCAAGTGCACCAGCACTGTCAGGAACAACAGGTAGGCAAGGTAGCCGTGAGCCTTGCGCAACAGCGCAAACAACGGCGCATTCGCCCCTACCAGCGCAGGCAGTTGCACAGAACTGCTGAGCATCACCGGGTCACCGGCGGCCGAAATCATCGCCCAGCCCAGCAGCGGCAACACCAGCATCAACGCATACAGCAGCACATGGGAAGCCTTGGCCGCCAGCACTTGCCACATCGGCAAATCGGCTGGCAACGGCGGTTGCCGGGTGGTAAAGCGCACGGCCAAACGCACGAGCACCAGAGCCAGGATCGCAATACCCAGCGGTTTGTGCAGGTGGATCAGCCATTCATGGCGTTCCGACACCGACGCCGCCAATCCCGCACCGATAAACAGCATGGCAATGATCATCAGCGCCATCAGCCAGTGCAACAGACGCGCCAGCGGTGCAAAAAAACGCGGTTGAGCATTCATGGCTTCGACTCCTGAGGGGTGCTGTGCAACGGGCTGACTTCACCCGCACGGCGCAGATACGAACTGGCATACGCGGCGGAGCGTGCGGCCAGCAGCGGGTCGTTGGAGGCCTCGATACCGCTGGGCAAAATCAGCGGGTCAAAGTTGATATCACGGCAATCACCGTCTGCCTGCGGCTGGCTGCTTTGCAGTACCAGAGTGCCGGCGTTGAGCTGCGTATGCGGGCCGGTCCAGGTCTTGCTCGCGTCATCCAAGGGGTCGCCGGGGTTGGCCAGGATCATGTTCAACTGCCAACGCAAAGGCCCGACGGCCAGGCGCTGCACCAAATCCTGTTCCAGGAAGTCACTGCCCGACGGCGCAGTATCACCCGCCGCGTCCTGGCTTTGCGGCACCACGCTCCACCGCACGGCCTGGCGCTTGCCACCTTCGCCCACCAGGTAAAACGTATTGATGCCGTTGTAGGTTTGCGTCGCATAACTGGCCGATGGCTTGGCAGTCTTGACCCAAGCCAGGAACGGCGCCGTCTCCGGGTGTGCGGCAAAAAACGCCGGCATGTTCGCAGGGTTCGGCTTGCCGGTGGCCGGGTCTGGCGCACCCGCCTTGAGCAGCTGGTAGAACGCCTCGGGCGTGCCCACCGGAAACACCGGCATACTGTTCATTCCCGTTCGCCACTGCTGGCCGTTTGCCTGGCTGAATTGCACGGCAAAACTGCGAATCGGCACACTGCTGTCCGGTGCATAGGGGTTGCCGCTGGGCAAGGCAAACCGGCCAATCACCGGGGTCTTGGCCGCGCTGAACACCTGGGCGCTGGAGTAGGCACGCGCCTCTGTGCTCGCCTCGAAGTAACCTGCCACACACACACCTTTGGCATGATTGCGGCGAAAGCCCGGGTGTACGCCGTTATTGGTTTCCAGGGCATTGACCAAGGTCTTTGGCCGCAGACGTTGTGGGTCGAGGGTGCCGTTGACGTAGGCAAATGCCCCGGCGACCGCGGCAACCACGACGCCGATACCCGCGAGTCGCGCGATCAGGCTGGCAGTGCTCAAAGGAGGACGGGGTGGGGGTGAGTGATCTACCATGCAGGAACTCCAGGGCCATGGGCCTTAGGGTGAAACATAAGGTCGGAGCATTAAGACGAACGCCAATTTGCTCTATTCCCTGGCCCCGGAATTATTTTGCGGGCCCGGGGAATAACCTCTAACGCCGGACGTCTCTCTAGTCCCAGCGTAGTGAACAGCCAGACGCCCATGCACGAACTCGACGAACAGTTACGCGAACTCATCCCCAGGTTGCGGCGTTTTGCCGTGTCGCTCACGCGCAACAGCAGCAGCGCCGATGACCTGGTGCAGGCGACCCTGGAGCGAGCGATCATCGCCTGGGCCGATAAGCGTATCGAAGGCGACCTGCGCGCCTGGCTGTTCGCGATCCTTTATCGACAGTTCCTCGACGCCCACCGCCGCAGCCGACGCTATGCACGTATGCTCGAATTCTTCACCGGGCGCGATGATGCGCAACCTTCGGTGGAACGCACAGTGATGGCCCAATCCACCCTGCAAGCCTTCGACCAGCTCACCACCGAACAACGTGCCCTGCTGCTGTGGGTGTCCGTGGAGGGTTTGAGCTACAAGGAAGTCGCCGAAATCCTTCAGGTACCCATCGGCACCGTGATGTCGCGCCTGTCCCGTGCGCGCCAAGCGTTGCGTCAGCTCAGCGATGGCGAAATTGCCGGCCCTGCCCTGCGGAGACTCAAATGATCAGCCTGCCCCCCAGCGAACGCGATTTGCATGCCTACGTCGATCACCAACTGCCGGACAGTGACCGCCGCGTGCTTGAAACCTGGCTGGCCAACCACCCCGAAGCGACCGCCCAGGTCCACGCCTGGCAACAGGACGCGCAATTATTGCGGGCATCCTTGAGCGGCACCCTGCAGCAGCCGAGTAATCCGGCACTGGACCCGGCGTTGATCCGTCAGCGTATCAAGCGTCAGTCCCGCCGCCACTTCGCCAGCGCGGCGGTGTTGCTGATTGCCGTGAGCCTTGGCGGGCTTGGCGGCTGGCACGCCCGCGAAGCCACCCAGCCACAGCCGCTGCCGATGACCGATGCCATGCAGGCTTATCGCCTGTTTGCCCAGGACGGCATCATGCCCGCCGACTACAACGACGACGGTAGCGGCACTATGCAAGCCTGGCTCGACCGCTATTTCAATCAAGCCCATCGCCTGCCCGACCTGAGCCAGGCAGGCTTCAAGCCGGTCAGCGGGCGCCTGCTCACTACCGATCAGGGCGCCGCCGCCATGGTGCTGTACCAGGACTCCCAAGGCCGACGCATCAGCTTTTATATCCGCCCGCCGGGCCCGAACAACGGCTTCCTGCCCCGTGGCAGCCGCAGCGCCGATGGCTTGCAGGCCGAGTACTGGTCGGGCGGCGGCTACAACTACGCAATGGTCAGCCCGGCAGACCAGCCCACCCCGGCGCTGATGAAGTTCTAGAAACCCACGTCCAGCACCACGTTGTCCAGGTAGGTGCCGCCGGGGGGTGTGGGCTGGTCGGTGTAGATGCGAGCGTTGTAGTTAAATACCTGGCTGCCGATGCCCAACCCATTGCCAGGGTTGACCTCCGCCGTGGAACTGGCCCGCCGCGCCGCGCCGACGCTGCCCCAGCGCGTGGTGCCGGCGCTTTTGAAGAGGTCATAGGCCAGGTAGTTGCCGCCGGAAACCATGCGTCGGCGCCCGCCGACACTGATCGGGTTCTGGCCGTCGCTCAAGCCCACGGTGTAGGCACTGCCCTTGGTGCAGGCGATATTGATGGTCTGGCCGGTCACTGCGGTAAACCCACTGACCACCGGCGCGCTGCCAAAGCTGATATTCGGCGCGGTGATCTGGCAGTCATTGGTCACGGTCATGCTGACGGTCAGGCTTGCCGTGCCGCTGCCCGTGTCACGCCCCAGGCAAATGCCGCCAACGCCGATCCCCGAGCAGTAATTCCACACCCAGGCGATGTTCAATGTCTCGGTGTACAGCCCCGCTGCGATATTGCTGCCGGTAATGCTGCTCAGGTACAACGGCACGGTTTTCGCCCCGGGCCCGGCGATCAGGCCAATGCTCTGGGCAATGCCGCCCGCGCCACCAAAGTCGAATTGGGTGCCGCGGGTGATGGGATAACTGGTGCTGTTGTTGCCATAAATCGTGTAGCCAATCACATCACCGGTCGGCCCGACCATGCCGGCGGTGGACGAGGTGATCGTGGCGTAGAAGTGGTCGGTGGACACCAGCAGCGAAATCAACGCCTGGGTGCAACTCAATCCGGAATTGGTGGTAGAGCTGGTTTGCGCGGCAGTGCGCACCGTCATCGAGCTGATCGAACCGAAACTGGCCGGCACCGTGGAAACCACCGAACACACCGCCATAACCTGCCCGGAAAACAACAGCCCTGCCCCATACAGCCATGCCTTGCCCCTCACCCGCAGTCTCCTTGCTCAACCACTCACTGGCACACCAACGGCCCGATCAGGGGCACGTCCTGTTGTTGCTCATCGATGTTGAATGTCGCCTGACAGGTGCGCCCCTCACCGAGGGTGACCTGCAAGGTATTGTGGGCGCTGAGGTTTTCCAGATAGACCAGCCCATCCCAGCCCACCACCGCCTGGGTGTTGCTTTGCTCGTGCACCACCAGGCTGCCCAGCGGTAGCTCCTGATGCTGGCGATCCACCAGAGTGATACTCGCGGCGAGCACCCGGCGCAGCGGGAACTCCAACAAATAGCCGCTGCCCCGACGTACCGACACGCGCTGCTCCACATTGGGGCTCTGCACATTCGCCGGCAGGTTCAACGGGTCAATTTCATATTTGCCGCGGTAATACGCACTGCTCCATGGCACCAGCAAATGACCGTTGCGGTCGGTCTGGCCCACCAGCTGGTTTTCATAGCGCACTGGAATCCCGGCAAACCCCTGGGTACTCACCACCACAAACGCGTCATTGATACGGTTGGCGGCAAAGGTTTCGCCGCCCATCCACACCAGCGAACCGCTGGCATCCGCCCAGCGCGTTTGGGCGTCGCTGCTGCCGTAAACCCCCGCCTGCAACTGCACTGACTGCAAGCGCCAGGTCAGGTCGGCCTGCCGATAGCTCGGCGCATCGCCCTGGGCATAGCCGAGGTTGTAGCCCACACCGCCTTCGCTGGGCACCGCGCGGCTGTAGTTGATGCGCTGGCGACTGGCGCCGTCCTTGCTGCGCTCGGTGCTCAAGGCCAGGCTGCCGTTGAGGTCGAACGGGATCACCAGTTGCGCCTGCATGGCCCAGCTGCTGTCGCCGATTTCGCGGTTGGCCGACAGGTAGAAGCTGGTATTGCGCCACAGCGGTTTGCTCCAGCTGAGGTTGAGCAGGCGCGTGCGCGAATCGTCTGCCGCCTGCACGTCGAAATAACCCAGGCCCAGGCTGCCGAAACGTTGAAGGTTGAGGCTCAGCGTCAACTGCTCGCTGCGCTTGCTGAGGCTGGCGTAAGGGGTGTCGACCAGGGTCAGGTCGGCGTAGTCATCACGCCGTTCAACGCGTTGGTACATCAGGCTGTAGCGCGTGCTGTTGTACTGGTAGCCAAGGCTGAGTTGCTGGCCGCTGCGGCTGTCGAACCGGCTCTGGCTGAGGGCAGTATTGAGCACGCCGAAGTTGCCCAGGCGCAGGTTGGCGCCAAGCCCGCCGAGGGTCAGGTCGCTGGATGCTTCGGCATGGCTTTCCAGGGTCAGGCTGTCGGAATAGCCATAGCGAAAGGTGCCACTGGTTACGCCCGGCCCGTAACCGAAATCGCGCAGGGTGTAGTCACGGCGCAAGGTACCGGCAGCCACGGAAAAATCCGTCAAGCCTTGTTGCAGCAAGGTGCTGGTGACGTAGAACGGCACCGTGGTCGACACCTGGCGCCCGAGGGCGTCGGTGGTCACCACAACAGCCTCCCCGGCGCCGTTGATAAATGGCACGTTGGTCAGGGTATAAGGCCCGGGTTGCAGCTGCGCGGTGTCGGATTTATAGCCGTTGATAAACAGGTCCACCGACGAGGGCACCGCCGCCTCACCGGCGAACTGCGGCAAAGGGTAAGTGACCAGGTCCGGGCGCACGGCAAAGTCCCGGGACACTTGCACCCCACCCAGACGCACCGAGCTGCTCCAGGGCAGCGAGCCGCTGATCACGTCGCCCGCCTCGTAGGTGAGCAGGCGCTCATCATCGGAAAATCGCCAGGTGGTGTCGTAGCGCCGGTAACCGTTGCCGAGGGTACTGTCGTTGATGCCATCAGCCAGGGTCTGGCGCACCTGCCCGGTGTTGGACAAGGTGCCCCAGGTGTCGAACAACCGCACTTCGTTCCAGGCGGCGAGGTAGCTGCCACCGTCATCGGTGTCGTTGAAATACACGTCATAGTTGAGCAACGCGCCGAAGCTGCTCATGGCCTGGGTGCGCGGATAGGTATTGCGGTTGCCGATAAACTGCGCCTGCAACCAGGACGGCGGTACATCCAGCAACAGGCGCTGGCCATTGCTGTCGTAGTCGCTGTGCAGCCCAGGCACCTGGTCCAGGGCCACGCTGCCGACAGGCTCGCCGGGCAGTTTCATGCCCACGTCCTGCAGCGCGCTGGCGGGCACAAACAACTGGCCGGCGCGCTGGTCGACCGCAATGATGCGGCCGGTGTCCATCTGGTTGACCACCAGTTCCAGAAACAGCTGTGCATCGGCGACTGCCTCCATGCTGCCTGGCGGCGGCGGCAAGTCGCCTGCCATCGCAGCGCCCCACAACCCGCTTGCCACTGCCACCGAGGGCCATAAACCCCGAGCCCAACCACGACTCACCATGGCGTTGTGTCCTTCAATGGACATCTCCATCCTGTTAAAACCCGGGCGTATGCCCGTTGCGCTACCTGACGGTTATCGCTTGGGCGCCAGGCTTTCCACTTGCGGCGCGCCGTTGACCCTGACCTGCAACGGCTGGTCGGCCGATACGGCATCCGGCACCGGCCAGCGCATACTCGCGCCCGGCAGCACATAGCCGAGCAAGCCTTCTACCAGCGGCCGGGTCTGCCCGCCCTGTTTGAACGATGCATCGGTGAGCCGCGCATGCACGGCGCCCTGGTTGCGCACCTCGATGTAACTGCGCCCGCCCACATTGACCTTTTGCCAGCTCAAGTCCGGCTTGCCGGCACCCTTGGGGTCGCGTTGACGCGTGGCGTCGTCCTTGCTCCACAACCCGGCGCCGTAGGCAAACAAGGGCACCGAATAGCGCATCTGGAAGCGAATCGCCGCCGCCGTGTTCTTGCCTTCCGGCGGCGCCGGCACCTGCAGCGCCGAGGGGATTTCATCGATGATGATGCGATAGGCCAGCTCCTGCCCCGGCGGCACTTCGCGGGTGCGGGTCAGGCGCACCAGTTGCTTCTGGCCGGGCTCGATTCTGGCCACCGGCGGGCTGCCGATCACGTCGCGCTGGTTCTGGTACTGCTCGTCGAAACCGTTCTGGCTCCAGGCAAATACGCGGATCTGCAGGTTGGCCGTTTCCGTGCCACGGTTCTCCAACCACAGCGCGCTGGCCTGTTGATCGGCCTCCAGCACCGGGTCGATGGGCCAGATCAGCACCGAACTGGCCGCCTGCACCAACCCTGCGCCACACAAAAGCCCCAAGGCAATACCCGCGGCCCACCACCGCCGGGAAGTTGAATGCATAAATCCACTCCTCAATACCGTTAGCCCTACCACGACAGCTGCACCTGCAGCGTGTCGCTGTACGTCCCCCCAGGCTGATTGCCCGGTAATACCACCCGCCCGTAAATTGGCAGGCTGATGTTGTTGGCATCGCTGTAAGTCACGCTGACGCTCTGGCTGACGCCCAGGCTCTGGCTGAACGCCGCATCGCGAAACAATTGATAGGCCACCCGCGCGCTGCCGCTGTTGAGCTGCAAGTTGCGCCCGGCGCTGTTGTAAAGGCCGCCATCCACACTCATGCTCAGCGCCACCCCCGGTGTACATTGCAAGGTCACACCGCCGGTGAGGGCTGCCGTGACCGTACCGGTGGACAGTGCCGAATAGCTGCCATAGGCCAACGCGCCGTAGTTGGAGCCGCCGCCCACGATCAGGCAACCGGGAGTAATGGTCGCGCTGACCTGGAAGCTCTGGCTGGTCACTGCCGACAACGGCAACGGCAGCGCCAATCCACAGGCCAACCCCAGCCTGAGCCACAGGGTCAGAACGTCAGCTCCACGGCAACGGTATCGGTGTAAGTACCTGCCGGCAGGCCCGCCTTGCCCACCGCGCGACCGTAGAGGTTGACGGTCTGCGCCACACCGGTACTGGTGGCGAGCGTCACCACGCCATCGATCGCCAACAGCGCTGAATGCCCGCTGTCGGTGTAGAAATCGTAGGGCACGAAGTTACCCGCCCCATCGGCCAGCGCACGGGTGCCACCCGGCGAGGCACCATCATGGGCGCCGGCACGCACCTTCACCGCAGGCGTAGCGCCGGCTGAACACAGAATCGACAGCGCTCCGCCGGTGCCGGTGCCGCCCAGCAGTTGGGCGTCGGCATTGGTAAACAGGCTGTTGGTGGTGCCGAAGTTCAAGCTACCGAAATTCAGCCCGGTAGCCGCCCCGGAGCCGTTGACCTGGCAACTGGCGATCAAGGTCAGGCTCGAACTGATCTGCCCGGTGACCGTGGTCGCCGCATTCAGGCTGGAGGCCAGCACCAGGCCCAGGGCACACACGCCCATTCGCGATACGAGTACATGCATGATATCCATCCTCATGGTTTACCAATCCAGAGTCACCGTCAGGGTGTCTGTGTAGATGCCGGCCGGTAGGGCCCTGGTATTCGCCACCACGGAGCCGAATACCGGGATGGGTACCTGTGCGCCCTGGGTCACGACGAAATTGCGTTGCTGGCCGATGCGGTAGGCACTCTGGCCCAGCGCATCGGCCGATAGCCGATAGGGAATGGTCTGGCGCCCGTTGCTCAAGCGGCGCGTGGTACCGTCGCCATGGGCGCCACCGTCGATGGTCACGGTAAAACTGCTGACCAACGACGGGTTGCAGGACACCGACAGCGGCGCCTTGTCGCCATCGGAAATGGTCGCGCCCAAGGTGTCGTTCCAGGTCGGCCCCTGGCTGCCGAAATCCAACAGCGCAGTGCCACCGTCTGGCGTTACCGGCGCGCGTTCCACGCCTTTGCTGACTTCGCAACTGGCGGTAATCACCAACCGCGCGTGAATCTGCCCGTTGACCACAGCCGCCTGCGCGTCCTCGGCCAGCAATAGCAGGCCGCCCAAGGCCGCGATGGCCAGATAGCGGCTTACCATGTGACCGTGACCTTGAGCAGGTCGGAATAACGCCCCACCGCGGGGATGTCTTTGAGCGGTTCAATGCGGCCGTACAACGGCAGATCAACCGAGCCGGTGTCCGGTACGCGGCCGCTGACCGGCACGTCCACCGGTAAGGGGATCAACCGGGCTGCGTCGGCATAAATGCGATAAGGAATGGGCTTGCTTGAGGGCATCGCATTGCTGAGGTAACGCACTTCGCCCACGCCACCGTGCAGGCCGCCGTCAACGCGCATTTGGTAAGGCGTGTCGGGGTTGCACTCCAGGCGCGGCTGGCGCTGGCTGATCAGGGCCGCACTCAGGGGGCCGGCCGGGTCATCCAGACGCGGGCCGCTGCCGAAATCCAATACGCCAAGTTGCTCGATGCCCGCATTGCGAGTGGTGCCCACCAACTGGCAACCTCGCTGCACGTCGATGCGCACCTCCACCTGGAGTTGCGCAGCAGAAGCCGTGTTGCAGAGCATCGCGCCCATGACAGCCAATACCGCCGGTCCCTTCACTGCCCCAATTCCTTATACAGGGGTAACAACCTTGTATGAGGTTAGCCAGTTAACGCGAAAGTGCCAGTTTGCAAGGGTCGGCGCCCTTCACGGTTGGTCAAATGGCATCAAGCGTCCTACAGTAAGCGACCACCGCAATACAGAGTGATTATTCTTGGCCGTGCTTGCCCTGTTCCAGCGCCTGCTGGGTAAAAAATCCGACGCCTGGGGCGCCTCGCCCATTCCTGCCTATTTTCAGAAAAAGGCCGAACAACAGGGCTACACCCTCAGTGATGGCCAAATCCGGGCGATTACCGCCCTGAATCGGCAGGCCCAGCACCTGCTCTATGGCCAGGCCACGCGCAGCCTGTACCTGCACGGCCCGGTAGGTCGCGGCAAGAGCTGGCTGCTGGACGGGTTTTTCCAGGCGCTGCCCATCGCCGAGAAGCAACGCGTGCATTTCCACGACTTCTTTGCCCGGCTGCACCAGGGCATGTTTGTGCACCGCGAGCATGAGGATGCCTTGGGCGTCACTCTGGATCAGTTGCTCGCTGATTGCCGTGTGCTGTGTTTTGACGAGTTCCATGTGCACGATATCGGCGATGCAATGCTCATCAGCCGCTTGTTCAAGGCCCTGTTCCAACGCGGCGTGCTGGTATTGGTAACGTCCAACTACCCGCCCGAAGGGTTGCTGCCCAACCCGCTGTACCACGAACGATTCAAACCGGTGATCGACCTGATCGCCGCACGCATGGACGTGCTGGAAGTCAGCGCGCCCCAGGACTTTCGCAGCCTGCCCCAGGCCCACGCCCAACAACGTTTCACCCGCGGCCACTATGTGTGGCCGGGTACACCGGCGCAGCGGGAAAGCCTGGGTGTGCCTGCCACCAATGGCCCGGCGCAAACCCTGACGGTTGGCAATCGGCAGTTGCTGTGCCGAGACCATCAGGCGCGGACCATCCTGTTCACCTTCAACGACCTGTGTGAACAGCTTACAGCCGTGATGGATTACCTGCTGCTGTGCCAGGACTTCGACCACTGGATCATCGACGGCCTGCCGCAGTTGGCCGAATGCCCTATCGCCGTGCAACAGCGTTTTATCAACCTGGTGGACGTGCTCTACGATCAGGACAAACACCTGACCCTCATGGGTCACCAGCCGCTGGACAAAGCCCTGGAAGGTCAGGCCATCGACCTCGCCCGCACCGCCAGTCGCCTGCAGCAGTTGCACATGCTCTGCCCGCAAACCGCGCCCGAGCCGCTATCATGAGCGCCTTTTACGCCCCCTTCCGAGTGCCGCGCTGTTCATGAATACCCTCGCCCAACTCAAGGCCGGCCAATTGGCCGGCGCCAAGCGCCTGGACCTGGCCTGCGGGCTGACCGAGTTCCCCCGGGAAATCTTCGACCTGGCCGACTCCCTGGAAATCCTCAATCTCACCGGCAACGCCCTGAGTAGCCTGCCCGACGACCTGCACCGCCTGACGCACCTGCGTGTGCTGTTCTGTTCAGACAACGCGTTTACCCAGCTGCCGGCGTGCCTGGGCCAGTGCGCGAACTTGAGCATGATCGGCTTCAAGGCCAACCAGATCGGCCACGTGCCCGCCGCCGCCCTGCCGCCGCAGTTGCGCTGGCTGATCCTCACCGACAACTGCATCAGCCAATTGCCCGATGAACTGGGTCAGCGCCCGCTGCTGCAAAAGTTGATGCTGGCCGGTAACCAGCTGACGCAATTGCCGCAAAGCCTGGCCCACTGTCAAAACCTGGAGTTGATCCGCATCGCCTCCAACCGCTTGACCCACCTGCCGCAGTGGCTGCTGACGCTGCCGAGCCTGACCTGGCTGGCCTACGCCGGCAACCCGGTGGAAATGGCCGTGACAGTGACGGGCGATGACACGACGCCGAACATTCCCTGGTCGGAACTGGAACTGGGAGAAGTATTGGGCGAAGGCGCTTCCGGGATCATTCACAAAGCAATCTGGAAACCCCAGGCGCTGCCGGTCGCGGTCAAGCTATACAAAGGCACCATCACCAGCGACGGGTCACCGCTGCATGAAATGCAAGCCTGCATTGCCGCAGGGCTGCATCCCAACCTGATCAAGGTGCAAGGCCGTGTCATCGGGCACCCGCAAGATCAGGCGGCATTGGTCATGAGCCTGATCGACCCGAGCTACCGCAACCTCGCGGCCCTGCCCAGCCTGGCGTCGTGCACCCGGGACATCTACGAAGCCGATACCCGTTTCAGCCTCAACGTGGCGCTGCGCATGGCACGAGGCATCGCTTCGGTGGCGGCGCACTTGCATCGTCAGGGGATTACCCATGGTGACCTGTATGGCCACAACATCCTGTGGAATGCGACGGGTGATTGTTTGCTCGGGGACTTCGGCGCGGCGTCATTCCATGCCACGGCCGACACCTTGGAATCCAGGGCGTTGCAGCGTATTGAAGTGCGCGCGTTCGGGGTGTTGCTGGGGGAGTTGCTGGAACGGATTGAAGGGGCAGCAAGTGAGGATCTGGTTGAGCTGCAAAAAAGCTGTTGCCAGCCCGATGTATTGGCGCGGCCAAGCTTTGAAGAAATTGACGGCGTACTGAGCGCTATCTAACACCGCTGGAACAATGTGGGAGGGGGCAAGCCCTGATACCTGTTGGAGCGAGCTTGCTCGCGAAAAACTTTCAGACACCGCGTTCATTCAGGTAGCGCGCTTTATCGTTGACGTTTTTCGCGAGCAAGCTCGCTCCTGCAGGAGGCAAGCCCCCTCCCCCTATGCAGTGATGACTAGCCAGCCAGGCCGACAAACATATCCTGCACATCATCATGGTTATCCAGGCCTTCCAGGAACGCCTCGACTTCGGCCATCTGCTCATCGGTCAAACCACTGACCGGGTTCTTCGACAGGTAACCCAGCTTGGCCGACAGCACGGTGAACCCCTGCTCCGGCAAAGCTTTCTGCACGGCATCCAGGTCGGTGGTTTCGGTGATGAACAGGGTGGTGCCCTCTTCTTCACCGTCTTCAAAATCCTGGGCGCCGGCTTCGATGGCGGCCATTTCCGGATCAGCATCCGGGGTGTCCGGCGATGCTTCGATCAGGCCGACGTGGTTGAAATCCCAGGCCACCGAGCCGGAAGCGCCCAGCTGTCCCTTGCGGAACGCCACGCGGATTTCCGCCACGGTGCGGTTGATGTTGTCGGTTACGCACTCAACGATCAGGGGCACCTGGTGCGGGGCAAACCCTTCGTAGGTCACGCGGTGGTATTGCACGGTTTCACCGAGCAGACCGGCGCCCTTCTTGATCGCACGATCCAGGGTTTCCTTGGGCATCGAAGCCTTCTTGGCCTGCTCCACCACCAGGCGCAGGTGCGCGTTGGTCGCGGTATCGGCACCGTTGCGGGCGGCGATGGTGATCTCTTTCACCAGCTTGCCGAAAATCTTGCCCTTGGCATTGGCTGCCGCTTCTTTATGTTTGACTTTCCACTGTGCGCCCATGACTCACTCTCTACTTTCCATGGCGCCGAAACGTCTACTGGCCGGCGCTTTGGGGGCAGAGTTTATAGCGCAAGAACACGCTAATCCACCAAAAAACCGGCCAGGTACCTCAGGTGCGCAGGGGTTTGATGATGGCACTGCGATCCGGTATGAAATCCCCCACCTGCGCCAGAACAGCGGGCCTGGCGTTCCAGTAGGGCATCAATACCAGTGAAGAAAACAGCGCCGCGCCGGCAAACACGATAAACACCGTGACGGTATCGAAGTAGCCCGGCAGCAAACCGCCCAGGATCGCGCCCACCGAACCGCAACCATTCACAAACCCTGCCGCCGTGGCGCCGGCCTTGGCGGTGCCGAAGTCGATGGCCGCCGTGCTGCTGATCATCGAATCAGGGCCGTACAGAGTCAGGCCCATCACAAACAACAGGGCCATCACCAGCACCACACTGCCGGTGTGCAGCGCGCCCATGAACAACCCCAGGGCCACGGTCAACGCCAGCAGGCTCAGCACACAGGCCGGCATACGCCGGGCGCCGAACAGTTTGTCGGAGGCCAAGCCGATCAGCACCGGGCCGAGCAAACCGGCCAGCTCAAACGCGGTGGGCACGATGGCCGCGCCGACCTTGCCCACCGACGGCATCTGTTCGTAGACGATTACCGGGCCCCACAGCAAAATCGCGTAGCGCGCCGGTTTGAGCAGGAAGTACGCCAGCCCCAGGGTCAACACCGTGCGGTTGCGCAGGATTGCGCGCAATGGTTCGAGCACGCTGATGTGCTTTTCAGCAGCAGCCTCTTCGGCGCTCAAAACCGGCTCGGGCTCCACCGCCGGCAAGCCTACGTCCTGCGGGGTATTGCGCTGGAACATAAAGAACAGCACGGCCACCACCGCCACCACTGCGGCGCTGGAGATAAACGCCGCGTGCCAACTGCCGATCAGCGTATACGCCCACCAGCCGGCAAACGGCGAGGCGACCAAGCCACCAAAGGCATAGCACGAACTCCACAGCCCCAACACCCGCCCACGCTGCCGGGCCGGGAAGAAACTACCGAGGTTCTTGCACAACCCCGACCAACCGGTGGATTGCGCCAAGCCCTGGATCAACATGCAGGTGACGAAGACCGGCAAGGTGGCGAACGTGCCCATCACCAGCGCCGCGGCAGCGGAAATCAGCAAGCCGCCAAGCACCACCACCCGTGGCCCGAAGCGGTCGGCGAGCATGCCCCAGGTGAACTGACCCACGGCGTACGCGGCGAGATACAAGCCATCGAGGTTGGCCATCATCATTTTATCGAGGGGGAAGCCTGGGTCGTCGCCGATCCCCAGTTTTGCCACCGAGAAGGCTTTGCGGGTGAAATAGAACGCGGCGTACGCCAGCCAGGTGATGGCGAAAATCTGCACGCGCCAACGCTTGATGCTACCCATAGGGATATTCATGGTGGTTCTGACCTCAGGTGTGAGTGTGCCGGCAGAATCGAAAGAAAACGCCTGTTTTTTTTATGGTTGAGCACTGCAATGCCGGGCCCTGGAGGGCGCGGTATTGGTCAGATGAACGCGGTGTGCCTGCGCCCATGGCCGCCGAGGTTGTAGGACTCAACCTACGGTGACTGAGGTGCATCAAAGCAATGGCTGACTAATAGGTAAAATCGATTTATCGTATTTCAAATATAAGCTCAGCTTGTAAGAGGACGTGCCATGTCGGTTTCCCATGCCCAGCTCAAAGCCTTCCATGCGGTGGCCGTGCACGGCAGTTTTACCGGCGCCGCCGAGCGCCTGTTCCTGACCCAGCCCGCGATTTCCGACCAGGTGCGCAAACTCGAAGAGCGCTTCGGCGTATTGCTGTTTCACCGCAACAAACGTTCGGTACGCCTGACCGACCTGGGCGAACGCCTGCTGGGCATTACTCAGCGCCTGTTTGTGATCGAGGCGCAAGCCGAAGAATTGCTGCAGGACTCCCGCGCCCTGCTCACTGGCACCCTCACCCTGGCGGTGGATGCACCCGTACATGTACTGCCACAGATTGCCCGCTTCTGCCGGCTGTACCCGGGAATCAGCGTGAAGATCGAAACCGGCAACACCGATGAGTCGTTGTTGCGCCTGTACAACTACCAGGCCGACCTGGCGCTGTTGGGTCGCGATGTCGACGATGCGCGCCTGCTGTCGCTGCCATTGCCCGACGATCAACTGCTGGCGTTTGTCGCCCGCAACCATCCCTGGGCCGGGCGCGAGTCCATCTGCCTGGCCGACCTGGATGACACACCCTTGGTGCTGCGGGAAATCGGCTCGGTGACCCGTCAGACCCTGGAGCAGGAAATGCGCCAGGCCGGCCTGCGCATTCGCCCGGCGATTCAGGTTGAAGGCCGCGAAGCCGCGCGTGAAGCGGTGGTGGTGGGCATTGGCGTGGGCGTGGTGTCGGCGGCAGAGTTCGGCGCCGACGCTCGGGTGTACGCCATGCCGATCCGCGACTGCACTCAGCGCATGAAGGAAACCCTCGTCTGCCTGAAAGAACAGAGCTCACGTCGCGTGGTGGCGAGCTTTTTGGAGATCGTGCGTGACAGCCTTCACGCCAACTCGAAAAAGGCCTGAATCAAGCGCAGCGAACGGCGCCGCTCCATGCAGCCGAGCGTATGCCGGTTGAGCAGGCCATCGCCCAGGATCGGCACAGCGTGTACCCGCGGGTCCGGGCTGACCTCCATCGATGACACCACCCCTACCCCCAGTTCGGCCGCGACGGCTTCGGTCACGGCTTCACGGCTGTCCAGTTCCAGCAGCACCCTGGGCTGCACATTCGCCGCCAGGCACGCGTCGTCGAACGTGCGCCGGGTAATGGAACTGGGTTCACGCAGCACCATGATCACCTCATGCAACTGCGCCAGTTCAATTCCGTCGGGCTGCTGCTTTGCCCACGGATGCGCTGCCGGCACCAGGGCGCAAATCTGTGACTCGTCCAGAGGTTGCAGGTGCAAGCCATTGCGCGGCTCCACCTCGGTGAGCACTGCCACATCGGCATGTTCGGACAGCAGCGCCGCCAGGGTTTCCTGGGCATTGCCCAGGCGCAGGTTCACGGTAATGCCCGGGTAGCGCGAGCGCAGGCTGGCGATCATCGGCATCACCAGATGCGGGCCATCCGCCGCCACCTCCAGGCGCCCAGTGAGCAACTGGCGGTTGGCCTCCAGCATGGTCTGCGCCTCATCCACCAAACCGAAGATCGCCCGGGTGATGGCCGCCAGGCGTGCGCCCTCTTCGGTCAACTCCACCCGCCGGGCGGTACGGCGCAACAGCGCAATCTGGTAATGCTCTTCAAGCGCCTTGATATGCCCGGTTACCGCCGGCTGGCTGATGAACAGCCGCGCCGCAGCACGGGTAAAACTGCCCTCGCGGGCCACGGCATCGAATGCACGCAGTTGGAACAGGTTCATAGCTATCGGCCTCACTGATAGCTCGCATAACAACAAACAATTTGATTGATAACAAGCCAAACTGCAATTTAGGCGCCGTAGCTTCAACCCCGACCCTTGCGAGGATTTGAGATGACCACTGCCGCGCCGATCCTGTTGACCCCTGGCCCCCTGACCACTTCGACCCGCACCCGTCAGGCGATGATGGTGGATTGGGGGTCGTGGGACGATCGCTTCAACCAGCTCACCGCCAGCGTCTGCACGCAGCTGCTGGCGATCCTCAATGCTGCCGACAGCCACCATTGCGTGCCGTTGCAGGGCAGCGGCACGTTCGCCGTCGAAGCCGCCATCGGCACGCTGGTCCCGCGCAATGGCAAGGTGCTGGTGTTGATCAACGGCGCCTACGGCAAGCGCCTGGCGAAGATTTGCGAAGTGCTCGGTCGCTCGTTCAGCACCTTTGAAACCGCTGAGGACGAGCCCACCACCGCTGCCGATGTAGATCGCCTACTGCAGGCTGACGCGGCCATCACCCACGTCGCGCTGATCCACTGCGAAACCAGCACCGGCATTCTCAACCCGCTGCCGCAGATCGCCCAGGTCGTCAAACGCCACGACAAGCGCCTGATCATCGATGCCATGAGTTCTTTCGGCGCGCTGCCGATCGATGCCCGCGAAGTGCCGTTCGAGGCGCTGATCGCCGCTTCGGGCAAATGCCTGGAAGGCGTACCGGGCATGGGCTTTGTCTTTGCCGAAAAAGCTGCGCTGGCCGCGTCCCAGGGCAACTGCCATTCCCTGGCGATGGACCTGTTCGACCAGCACACCTACATGGCCAAGACCGGCCAATGGCGTTTCACCCCACCGACCCACGTCGTCGCGGCCCTGCATGAAGCGCTGCTGCAATACGCCGAAGAAGGCGGCCTGCCTGCCCGTCATCAACGCTACGCCGACAACTGTCAGGCACTGCTGGACGGCATGGCTGCACTGGGGCTGCGCAGTTTCCTGCCGGCGGCGATCCAGGCACCGATCATCGTCACCTTCCATGCACCGACAGACCCGCGCTACCAGTTCAAGGACTTCTACGAACGGGTCAAGGCCAAGGGCTTCATCCTGTACCCGGGCAAGCTGACCCAGGTGGAAACCTTTCGCGTGGGCTGCATCGGCCATGTTGACGCGACCGGTATGCGCGCAGCGGTCAAGGCAATCGGCGATGTGCTGCAAGAAATGGAAGTGTTGGACATTTGACTCCCCCATTACCACAGGATCTGCACCATGAACTATCAAAATCCCAACACCCTCCAGGCCGTTATCCTCGACTGGGCCGGCACCGTGGTCGACTTCGGCTCCTTTGCCCCCACGCAGATCTTTGTCGAGGCGTTTGCCGAGTTCGACGTGCAAGTCTCTATCGAAGAAGCCCGTGGCCCGATGGGCATGGGCAAGTGGGACCATATCCGCACTCTCTGCGACCAGCCGCAAGTTGCCGAGCGCTACCGCAAGGCCTTCGGTCGCACGCCGACGGATGATGACGTGACCGCCATCTACCAGCGTTTCATGCCGCTGCAGATCGAGAAGATCGCCGAGCACTCGGCGCTGATCCCCGGCGCCCTCGACACCCTGGCCGGCGTGCGCGCCCAAGGTATCAAGATCGGCTCCTGCTCCGGCTATCCCAAGCAGGTGATGGACAAGGTCGTCGCCCTGGCCGCCACCAACGGCTATGTCGCCGACCACGTGGTCGCGACCGACGAAGTCCCCAACGGCCGCCCTTGGCCGGCCCAGGCCCTGGCCAACGTGATCGCCCTGGGCATTGATGATGTGGCCGCGTGCGTGAAGGTCGACGACACCGTGCCGGGTATTCTCGAAGGCCGTCGTGCCGGGATGTGGACCGTAGCGCTGACCTGTTCGGGCAATGCCCTGGGCCTGACCTACGAGCAATTTCGCGCCCTGGACAGCGCCACACTGGCCAGCGAGCGTCAGCGCATCGAAACGATGTTCGAAGGCTCGCGCCCGCACTACCTGATCGACACCATCAACGACCTGCCGGATGTCATCGCCGACATCAACGCACGCCTGGCACGCGGGGAAATGCCGCAAAGTTACTGACCGGGATCAAGGCAACGGCATTGGCAACGAGCGAAGCGCTCAAAACGGGCATACAGTTAACGTACTCCGTCGCTAAAGAGCGGAGGTATGCCCTGATGAGTGAGGAACACAGCAATGCCGTGGAAAAATTCCGATACCCGCTACAGCACCATGTCGATTGCGTTGCACTGGTTGATGGTAGTGCTGCTGGCGGTGGTCTACGCCTGCATTGAGTTACGCGGGCAATTCCCCAAAGGCAGCGGTGCGCGCACGCTGATTGTCGAAATGCACTTTATGTTCGGACTCACCGTGTTTGTGCTGGTGTGGCTGCGTCTGTTCGCACGCAGCCTGGGGGTGGCGCCGAAGATCGTGCCGGCACCGCCGCAATGGCAGAACCTGCTGGCGAAGCTGATGCATTGGGCGCTGTATGCGTTGATGATCGGGTTGCCGATTGCCGGTTGGTTGATCGTCAGTGCCAAGGGGCATTCGGTGATGTTCTATGGGATGGAGTTACCGCCGCTGATTGCAGAAAACAAGGCGTTGGCCGAGGAGATTGAAGGCTGGCATGTGTTGTTCGCCCAGGTTGGTTACTGGTTGATCGGGCTGCATGCGCTGGCAGGGATCTTTCATCATTATGTGATGCGCGATAACACTGCCTTGCGAATGATGCCGGGCAGGCACAATCCCACCAACTGATAGCCGATACCCTGTAGGAGCGAGCTTGCTCGCGAAGAATCCAAGGGCGCCGCGTGCATCCAGGCTACACGCGTCATCGTTGACGTTCTTCGCGAGCGAGCTCGCTCCTACAGGAAACCTCGGCGGCCTTGCAGGCCACCAGTGTGGATGAAGATCAGGCGCGTGCCGGGGGCGAAGCGTCCGGCTCCGATCTGTTGCTTCAATGCCAGCAGCGCCTTGCCGGTGTAGAGCGGCTCCAGTGGCAACCCGCAGGCCCGCTCGGTGCACGCGATAAAGTCGAGCAACACCGGATCGACCTTGGCAAAACCACCTCGGCTGGCCTCCAGTAGTTCATAACCGCCCTGCACCAGCGCCCCCACATTCTGCGCCACGCCATGATCATCCGGCACAGCCATTGCGCCGTACACCGGATGCGCGCCGGCCTCCGCCAGCACCAGCCCGGCCAGGGTAGTACCGGTGCCCGCCGCCAGCCACCATGCGTCGTAATCCGTCCAACCGAGGTGGCTCAACTGCGCCCGCGCCTGCTCCACCAACACCCCACAGCCCAGCGCACCGTCCAGACCGCCACCGCCTTCGGGTATCGGATAAAGGTCGGGATACTGCTCGCGCCAGGGCAGCCAGAAACCCGGCTCATGCCGCGCCCGATAACCGCCGTAGCCCAGCCAATGCAGTTGCATGCCGAAGGTCTTGAGGTCGAGCACCGTGGGAGTGTCTTGGGGATGGCCGCGCAACAGGCCGACCGTGGGAAAATCAAAGCGCTTGCCCGCCGCTGCCAGTGCGTGCAGATGGTTGGAGTGAGCCCCGCCAAGGCTGATAACCCCTTTGGCGCCGGTAGCGCGGGCCTGGGCCAGGTGTTCGGTAAGCTTAAACCACTTGTTGCCACTGATCAGCGGGTCGATGCGGTCCAGGCGCAGCACGGCCAGCTCGATGCCGCTCAGCCAATCAAGCTGCACAGGTTCAAGGGGCGCGTGAGGAAGCCAGTCGAAAGGGCCCATCGGCAGGTGTCTGAATGAAAAGGGGCGGTAGTCTAACACCGCCCCTGTTGTCGCCTTACAACTCGGCAGCCAGGCGCGAGCCCTGGTTGATGGCGCGCTTGGCGTCCAGCTCGGCCGCCACATCGGCGCCACCGATCAGGTGCACGTTCTGGCCGGCAGCGACCAGGCCGTCATGCAGTTCGCGCAGCGGGTCCTGGCCGGCGCAGATGACAATGTTGTCCACCGCCAGCACCTGCGGTTCACCCTCGGCGCCGATGCGGATATGCAAGCCTGCGTCATCGATCTTCAAGTACTCGACGCTGTTGAGCATCTGCACCTGTTTGTTCTTCAAGCCGGTACGGTGGATCCAGCCGGTGGTCTTGCCCAGGCCGTCGCCAACCTTGGAAGCCTTGCGTTGCAGCAGGAACACCTCGCGGGCCGGCGCATGGCGCTCGGGCTTGATCCCAGCCACACCGCCACGTGCTTCCAATTGGGTATCGATGCCCCATTCTTTCCAGAACGCCTCGCGATCCAGGCTGGTAGACACGCCCTGGTGTACGAGGAATTCCGATACATCGAAACCGATACCGCCGGCGCCGATCACCGCCACACGCTTGCCCACCGGCTTGCGCTCCAGGATCACATCCAGGTAACTCAACACCTTGGCGTTCTCGACGCCCGGGATCGCCGGGGTGCGCGGCGCGATACCGGTGGCCAGGATCACCTCGTCGTAACCACCTGCCACCAGTTGCTCGACGCCCACACGGGTGTTGAGGCACAGCTCTACGTGAGTGGTCTGCAATTTGCGCTTGAAGTAACGCAGGGTTTCGAAAAACTCTTCCTTGCCCGGCACACGCTTGGCGATATTGAACTGGCCGCCAATCTCGCTGGCGGAATCGAACAAGGTCACTTGGTGCCCGCGCTCGGCGGCCACGGTGGCAGCGGCCAGGCCTGCAGGGCCGGCGCCGACCACCGCGATTTTCTTGATCTGCTTGACGGGCAGGTAATTGAGTTCGGTTTCATAGCAGGCGCGCGGGTTGACCAAACAGGTGGTCAGCTTGCCGCCGAAGGTGTGGTCCAGGCACGCCTGGTTGCAGCCGATGCAGGTGTTGATTTCATCGGCGCGCCCGGCGGCAGCCTTGTTGACGAACTCCGGGTCGGCCAGAAACGGGCGCGCCATCGAGACCATGTCGGCATCGCCTTCGGCCAGGATCTGCTCGGCGATTTCCGGGGTGTTGATGCGGTTGGTGGTGATCAGCGGAATCTGCACCGCACCGCGCAATTTGGCGGTGACTTTGCTGAAGGCGCCCCGCGGCACCTTGGTAGCGATGGTCGGGATACGCGCTTCGTGCCAGCCGATACCGGTGTTGATGATCGTCGCGCCAGCCTGCTCGATAGCCTTGGCCAACTGCACGATTTCCTTCCAGACGCTGCCGCCTTCCACCAGATCAAGCATCGACAGGCGGAAGATAATGATGAAGTTCGGGCCGACGGCTTCGCGCACGCGACGTACGATCTCCACCGCCAGGCGCATGCGATTTTCAAAGCTGCCGCCCCAGCGGTCGGTGCGGTGGTTGGTGTGGGCAGCGAGGAACTGGTTAATGAAATAACCCTCCGAGCCCATGATTTCCACGCCGTCGTATTCGGCGACCTGAGCCAGCAACGAGCAGGTGACGAAATCCTGGATCTGCTTCTCGATGCCCTCTTCATCCAGCTCCCTGGGCTTGAACGGGTTGATCGGCGCCTGGATCGCGCTGGGTGCTACCTGCTTGGGGCTGTAGGCGTAGCGCCCGGCATGGAGGATCTGCATGCAGATCTTGCCACCCGCCTCGTGCACGGCCTGGGTGACAATCTTGTGTTTCTGCGCTTCTTCGTCAGTGGTCAGCTTGGCGGCACCGGCATACACACCGCCCTCATCATTCGGACCAATGCCACCAGTGACCATCAGGCCCACCCCGCCACGGGCGCGCTCGGCAAAGTAGGCCGCCATGCGCTCGAAACCGCCGGGCTTTTCTTCCAGGCCGGTGTGCATCGAGCCCATCAGGGTACGGTTGCGCAAGGTGGTAAAACCCAGGTCCAA
>Ga0308157_10001623_pt1 | contig 43892 bp, 37 predicted proteins | sample PhyBR1_FD_201035 | JGI IMG/M metagenome (GOLD analysis project Ga0308157, IMG submission 201035) | Phyllosphere microbial communities from UC Gill Tract Community Farm, Albany, California, United States - DLSLB.R1 | ecosystem: Host-associated > Plants > Phyllosphere > Unclassified | place: USA... | reverse complement strand
GATACCATTAGCGACATGAGTCGTTTTGCAAAACTTAATAAGGAATATAAAGACCTAGGTAAGATTGTAGAACAATACCATATCTATAAAAATATGGTGAGCAACATCGATACCAACAAAGACATCCTTGCCAATGAGAAGGATCAGGAGTTGAGGGAGATGGCGAAGGAGGAATTGGATATTCTTTGGACCCAACGGGAGGAAAAAGAAGAAGAGATTCGTCTGATGTTGATCCCTAAAGATCCAGAAGATGGTAAAAATGCCATTATCGAGATCCGTGGTGGTACAGGAGGTGATGAGGCGGCCTTGTTTGCAGGCGATCTATACCGGATGTACACCCGCTATTTCGAGACCAAAGGTTGGAGAACCGAGGTGATGGATGTGACGGAAGGAACATCAGGTGGTTATAAAGAGGTAATCCTTAAGGTAATTGGCGATGATGTGTATGGCCAATTGAAATATGAATCGGGTGTTCACCGTGTTCAACGTGTCCCTGATACGGAAACGCAAGGCCGAGTACATACTTCAGCAGCCTCGGTAGCTGTCTTACCAGAAGCGGAAGAGGTTGACGTGGAGATCAATCCAGGCGATATCGAGATGCAGACATCCCGTTCGGGAGGTGCTGGTGGTCAGAACGTGAACAAGGTAGAGACCAAGGTTCAATTGACGCACAAACCTTCTGGAATCGTGGTTGTTTGTCAGGTAGAGCGTTCGCAATTGGCAAACCGCGAGTTGGCGATGGAGATGCTTCGTAACAAGCTTTATGAGCTTGAAGTACAGAAGAAACATGGTGATGTAGCTGCGAAACGGAAGACGATGGTTTCCACCGGAGACCGTTCGGCAAAGATCCGTACCTACAACTATCCACAGGGTCGTGTAACCGAGCACCGTATCGGTTTGACCATGTATAATCTACCTGCCATTATGGATGGTGATATTCAGGACATTATCGACAAGCTACAGTTTGCGGAGAATGCCGAAAAGATGAAAGAGGGCGCTGTAGACTAATATTTTTCAAAAATATTTAGCAGATTTAGAAATAAACACTATATTTGCACACCTTCTGAAAAGAAGGAAAATGGTCTGGTAGTTCAGCTGGTTAGAATACATGCCTGTCACGCATGGGGTCGCGGGTTCGACTCCCGTCCAGACCGCCACAACAAAAACAACAGTTAATTATTGAATTAACAAGGTCTGAAAAGACCACGTTCTTTAAAAGAAATTGCAAAATATTGGTCTGGTAGTTCAGCTGGTTAGAATACATGCCTGTCACGCATGGGGTCGCGGGTTCGAGTCCCGTCCAGACCGCCAATATTGGTCAAGTTTAATTTGGAAATCATTTTGCAAACATGAGGTCTGGTAGTTCAGCTGGTTAGAATACATGCCTGTCACGCATGGGGTCGCGGGTTCGAGTCCCGTCCAGACCGCAATAAAAAGGTCGCATTTTTTAAATGCGACCTTTTTTGTTTTTAATCTTTTCCTAATCCTTCGAAAGTTCATAACTCAAAGCGCCGGATGGGCAATGATTGATCTGATCAATCAATGCTTCCGTGCTGGCAGGCTCCGGTGTAATCCATGGTCTTCCCTTCGGATCGTAAACCTGCGGCAAAGTCTTTACACATATTCCTGCATGTATACATTTTTCAGGCTTCCAGAGAATGGTGATCTCTCCATTCGGATGTGGATATCTAATCGTTTTTTCTTCCATAATCGTTTTTCATTAGTATTTAAACAAGAATCATAGGTATAAGTTTACCCTAAACGTATTTGTACTCGAGATTTTAGTAGTTTAACAATTTTAGGAAAATTATGTTATATTTATCATACATCTAACCAATGAACTTTAAAACTATTTATGAAAAACTCATCTACCCCAATTGACCAGCGAGGCAATAATATGATGGAGGATGGTAAGAATTTTGCCATTATTTCCTACTTGACCGCGATCGGTCTGATCATTGCTTTTGTACTGAACAACGAAAAACGGAACGACTTCACGACCTACCACATTAGGCAATCCTTGGGGATTTTTCTGAGTATGTTTATTTTTGGGATGCTCAGTTATCTTCCCTTTATCGGTTGGATCATCTCCATTTTAGGATTTGTCTTATTGGTTATTCTTTGGATCTCTGGGGTAATGAACGCGGTGAACGGCAATAAAAAACCAGTTCCCATTCTAGGGGAATATTTCAACAGCATTTTTTCCGGGATCTGATCAGTAATTTAGGTCGTCATTTTAACTGGTTTGATTCGAACCGAAACCAGGGTGAAAGTAATGTAAAAGTATGTAATTCGTATTTTGGGCATATGAAAACATGCTTTAACCATACTAAAACCATAGTTTAGCTTTGGCTTTAACATGAAAACCTGCTTTTAGCATAAAAAACAGAATTTTAAAAGATAAGCGATAAACCATATCCAAAAAGATATGGTTTCTTTTTTTAAATAATTTATAAGGATTGGAAGACGTTATTGTTATTACATAAAAATTATTTTACGTTTGGGAAAGAATTCATAATAATTTCGATTTTTTGATTATTATGGGTTACTATTTGAAAATAAGGGTATTAATTAGTGAGTAAAATCAGAAAGATATTAGTAAAGACGCGCACGGACATGGAATTGTTGGAAGGGATGCGTAAAGGGGAGAATTCGGCGATTGCTGATATCTACAAAACCTGTTATCCATCAGTATCGCACATGATCCTGAACAACAAGGGTACGGAAGATGAGGCAAAGGATATCTTTCAGGAAGCAATGATCGTATTGTATGATAAGATTACTCAAGCGGAAGGTTTTGAGCTGAGCAGCAAATTAAACACGTTCTTATATGCGATTTGTAGGCGATTGTGGTTAAAACAACTGAATCGACGGAATCTTTCCCTGGATAGTATAGACCATGAGAACTTGGATATTCCGGATATGGATTCAGCCTTGGAGAGCCATGAAGCCGAAGAAGTAAAATTCAATCAGATGGAAGCAGCCATGGCCAACTTAGGGGAGCCCTGCGCCAGCATCCTAAAAGAATTCTACATCAAGAAAAAATCCATGCAGGAAATCTGTGATCAATTGGGATACACGAATGCTGACAATGCGAAGAACCAAAAATACAAGTGTTTACAACGGTTGAAAAAATTATTTTTTGACCAATGGGTAAAGGATGAAAGATAACATGAATCAAACAGAATTTTTAACATTAGCAGACCGATACCTTGGCGGAGAGATGACCGCGAAGGAGCGATTGGAATTCGAAAGCCTTTGCCGCGAGGATGCTGAATGGAATTCACAATTTCTTTCGCATAAGGAATTTGTATCGGATATGCGTAAGCATGAAAACCGAAAAGAATTTATCGCTACACTGGATCAGGTGGTGAAGAATACCTCCACAGAGCCGATTGTGTTAAGAATGTGGCGAAAACTAAAGATCAATGCTGTTGCAGCTGCGGCTGTTGCTGTCATTTCGTCTTTAGCGACGCTCTATTTAACCGGATACTTCTCGACGATACGTAAGACCACTACAGAATACAGTGCGCTTAAACGTGAGATAAACAATGTAAAGCGTAATGTCAATGCGCACCATAATGCAATCCGTAACATCAACAGCAAAGAAAATCCTGCCCCTACTCCTTTACAATTTGGAGCAACGGGTTTCATGTTGACCAAGGATGGTTATGTGGTGACCAACTTCCACGTGGTAAGCGGAGCTGATTCCATCCATCTTCAGAATAACAAAGGCGAAATTTACCGAGCTGCTGTCATCCATGTGGATGAGGAGAAAGACTTGGCGATCCTTCATATTTCGGACACCAGTTTCAATATGAGCCAAAACATCCCATATACCTTCAAGCGTCAAGGCTTGGATCTGGGCGAAGGCATATTCACTATTGGATATCCTAGGGATGAAGCGGTGTATGGCGAAGGTTATTTGAGTTCGTCCACCGGGTATAGTGGTGATACCACCGCATATCAGATCTCGGTACCTGTAAACCCTGGAAACAGTGGTGGTCCGGTATTGGATAAACAAGGAAATGTGATCGGTATTATTTCCGGAAAACAAAAAGGAATTGATGGCGCTGCATTTGCCATTAAGACCAAAGCGCTGATCGAAACCTTGAACAGAATCCCTAAAGATTCCTTAAAAGGTAATATCGTGCTGAGCAGTAAAAACAGCCTATCAAATCTACCTCGCACCGAGCAGATCAAAAAGTTGCAGGACTTTATCTACATGGTGAAGGTATATTAACAAATAACAAGACTTATGTATGTTAAAAAAGGTTTTGCCAGTGGCAAAACCTTTTTTAATGGTATTTAATAATTTCCCGAAATAAATAGTTGATCTATTTGTTGGGTTGTGGGATTTATTTATTGGGTTGAGGGGTTGTTCTCAAATAAGGTTTGATCTCGGTATAACCTTTTGGGAATTTACCAGGGATATCTTCTGTTTTAATTGCCGGAACTACGATTACATCTTGTCCATCCTCCCAGTTCGCAGGGGTTGCCACCTGATATTCATCAGTTAACTGCAAAGAATCGATGACACGAAGGATCTCGATGAAGTTACGACCGGTAGAAGCCGGATAGGTTAATGTTAATTTCACCTTTTTGTCTGGTCCGATCACAAATACCGAGCGAACAGTAGCTGTAGCCGAAGCATTCGGGTGAATCATATCGTATAATTCTGCCACCTTTCGGTCTTCATCAGCAATAATAGGGAAATCTACATTGGTGGATTGGGTTTCATTGATATCCTTGATCCATTCCAAATGTTCCGGAACGGAATCCACACTTAATGCCAATACCTTCACATTTCGCTTATCAAATTCTTCTTTTAACTTGGCGGTCATGCCCAGCTCAGTGGTACATACCGGGGTGAAGTCTGCAGGATGTGAGTATAATACGGCCCATTTCCCATCGATATAATCGTAGAAATCAATATCTCCAATAGATGTCTTTGCCTGGAAGTTTGGCGCGGTGTCTCCTAATCTTAAGCTCATATAATTAATATTTTATTTGTTTCTAAAAAATACTCTACCAATATAGTAGTATTTATTTTCAATTCCAAAATTCTAGCCGTGTATGTTGGTCAGTATTTTGTAAATTAAAACTATCTACTTAACAACGAGGGCTTTCATAAAGTTTTGAGAAAAGTTAAAGATGACAAATGTTAAGGTTTGGATTAGGTCTGTGAAGGAGAAAGGATAAAATTGATCGGATTATTATTATGCCTGCATAGTAATATTATGTATATTTGGTTATACCATATAAACAAACGATATGAATTTTGAACTATCCGAAGAGCATAAAATGATTCGTGATGCCGCTCGCGAATTTGCACAGGAACTGAAAGCAGGGGTAATAGAAAGAGATGAAGCGGCAAAATTTCCTTACGATTTTGTCAAACAGATGGGTTCCCTGGGCTTTATGGGCATCATGGTCCCGGAGGCTTATGGCGGTGCTGGAATGGACACCTTGGCCTATGTACTGGCGTTGGAGGAGATCGCGAAGATCGATGCTTCAGCAGCAGTGATCATGTCGGCGCATAATTCGTTGGTATGTTATGGATTGAATGAATATGGCTCGGAAGAGCAGAAACAGAAATACTTGAAGCCATTGGCTTCTGGGGAGAAATTGGGGGCTTTTGCTTTATCAGAACCTGAAGCTGGGTCTGATGCTTCCTCGCAACATACTTTGGCGGAGGATAAAGGTGATCATTACCTCTTGAACGGCACCAAAAACTGGATCACGAATGGTGGAAATGCGGATATCTACTTGGTTATTGCCCAAACTGATCCTGAGAAAGGACATCGGGGTATTAATGTATTGATCGTTGAAAAGGGCATGGAGGGATTCAGTATTGGCCCTAAAGAGAATAAACTGGGGATCAGAAGCTCGGACACGCATTCGTTGATGTTTTCTGATGTGCGGGTAACGAAGGAGAACCGCATCGGAGAGGATGGGTTTGGTTTCAAATTCGCCATGAAGACTTTGGATGGTGGTAGGATTGGGATTGCGGCTCAAGCCTTGGGTATTGCTGCTGGGGCTTATGACCTGGCATTGGCTTATTCCAAGGAAAGAAAGACCTTTGGCAAGCCGATCTCTAACCATCAGGCGATACAGTTTAAATTAGCGGATATGGAGGTGGCTATTGAAGCGGCAAGATTGTTGACTTATAAGGCTGCCTGGACGAAGGATCAGGGTTTAGCGTATGGAAAGGTGGCTGCCATGGCGAAATTGCATGCATCGGAAGTGGCGATGAAGCATACCGTGGAGGCCGTGCAGATTCATGGTGGGTATGGGTATGTGAAGGAGTATCATGTGGAAAGGTTGATGCGGGATGCGAAGATTACGCAGATCTATGAGGGGACTTCGGAGATACAGAGATTGGTTATTGCTCGGGAGGTGTTGAAGGATTAGGGGGATGAAATAAAAATGGAATAAAAAAAGCCCTGTAGAGGATTCTACAGGGCTTTTATATTAATCCTTCTTACAAAGGATTCTGAACGACTACTCCTAAAGTTCTGTTCAATTCTGCTCTTGGAATTAAGAATTCCCATCTTTTATCTCCAGCAGGAACACTCATTACATCTGCTAAAGTTGCATTATGGTTTGATCCATTTCTGTCCAATGGTAAATTCAAACGTTTCAAATCGTAAAAACGGAAACCTTCAGCCCATAACTCCACACGTCTTTGTACTAAGATTTCCTCAATCAAAGCCGCACCTGTGTTTGTCGATAATGTGTAAGCCGCATCTCTTGTTTTTACGAGATCAAACAATACTTGCTTAGCTTCTGCTTCTCTACCAGCAGTTCTAGCCAAAGCTTCTGCTTCGATAAGGTACATTTCGGCAGCACGCATGAACATCAAATCGCCGTTACTGTTTCCAGGGTTTGGCAAGGTGAATTTTCTGGTCATATAAGGTTGTCTTACACCGCCAGACGCCACTGGGAAACCTGCCTCTTTTGCAGTTGGATCCCAAAGCTTTTTACGGATATCTGTTGCTGAGATCTTATCATAAAGCAAAGAGTTAATTGCTTTTGGATTACCTCTGGTATTGGTAGAACTAAAATTACCTACATACGCATAGAAGGAATAAAAATACAATGGTTGATCTTCACGGTGTTCAATACCCCAAATCCATTCTGGATTATTTACATCCACAAAATTATTCAAGTATTGTGCAGCTGTCATCAACGTATATCCTTGACGTGCTTCCTTAGCCATTGCAGCAGCGATATCGTAATTTTGCTGGGTCAAAGCTACACGTGCTTTAATTCCCTTTGCCACATTGCTATTTAAATGAGAAACATTAGGTCTTGGTGTTGCCGTTTTGAACAGCTCAATCGCAGCATCTAAATCCTTATTGATTTGGTCATAAGTTTCCTCCACGGTATTTCTAGGAACAGCACCTTCAGTCTTTTCCAAAACCAAGGACATACCCATAGAAGAGTTATCTCCGCCTTTTACATATCGTTTACCAAAAAGTTGTACCATTTGGTAATAACTCCATGCACGGTAAGTCAATGCCTGACCCTTGATGAAATCCTTTTCTTCTTGTGGACCTTCAGCAGCATCAATGTTCGCAATGATTTCATTCGCATTACCAATTAATGCATAGTAGAAACCATAATTGAACAACAGAATACTTGCGGTCTCATTTCTATGGCTATTCCATTTATATTCACTGTTGAACCAGCCGTTTGCAGCACCGGTCATCACAAAATCATCACCTAACACTTCTGTATAGATCATGTTTCCGCTTTGACCACCGGCCGCCTGATTACTGTGCCATTGTGAATACATATAACGGTGCATACCATTAATGGCAGTAAGTGCATTTTTCGTTGTGGAAAAAATGATGGATGGACCTATACTGCCTGTAGGGTCTTTTTGTAAAAAATCTTTTTTACAACCACTTATCAATAGGGCTGCCATTGCAGTAGCTGCAAAAACAGTCTTTTTATTAAAAATCTTCTTAAAAAACATAATCTTAGAATCCAAAGTTAACACCAAAGTTAATTGTTCTTGCATGCGTATAGGTACTGTTTCCAGTATTACCTGTAAAAGCTCCTACCGGGTTAAATCCTTTTTTCGCCGACCAGAAATAAAGGTTCTCTGCACTTGCATATAAGCGCGCATTTTTTACGCCTATACGAGAAACATACTGAGATGGTATTGTGTATGCTAAATTGATCGAGCTAATATTCAAATAGGATCTCTTTCTTAACCAACGATCCGATAAAGCACCTGTTTGACCAGTCCTAGATGTATTCATCGCAGGAATAAGCGATACATCTCCTGGGTTTTTCCATGCACCTAATAAATCTTCATGTAAATTCGCACCATTTGTAGGACCTGCACTCATTAATCCTGCATATTGGCTATCGTAGGCATAACCACCAAGACCATAAGTTAATACAAATCCAAATTCAAAATCTTTATAGTTGAAGGTGTTCACAATACTTCCATAAACTGGAGCTATTGCACTTTTTCCAACATAGGATAACCTTGCAGTACCGTGTTCTGAGGTTACTGTATCCATAACGCCATTTCCACGTTCAATCACTTTGTGGTATTTTGGATCAAAAGTAGCGTTCTCCGCCAAGCCCAAATATAAGACATTACCATTATCAGGATCTACTCCATAATATGTTCTCAACCAAAAATCATACATAGAATGGCCAACTGAACGTTTGTAGGCTCCATCAACAATTTCTGGAGTTTCTAGCGGCATTTTGGTCATTTCATTTTTAATCGTAGTTAGGTTGATTCCTAGCGTCCAGTTAAAGTTTTCTTTTCTGATCAATTGACCATTTACAGACAACTCGATACCTTTGTTCGTTGCCGCTCCAACGTTTTGGTTGATAGCAAATGAACCACCAGTTGTACCACCATTATGATAAGGTTGAGGAACACTGAATAACAACCCATCTGAGTTTCTGTGGTAATATTCTAAAGTACCATTGATTCTATTGTCCAAGAACGCAAAATCCACTCCGATATCAAATGGTTTTTGAGTTTCCCAAGTTAGGGCACTACTACCAAGTGAAGTCATTGCTGAACCAGACTCTGATGCATTGTTATAAAGACCATAAGTAGCTTGATATGGATAATAACCCACATCAGCATTACCTAACACACCATATGATGCTCTTAATTTCAATAAATTAATGTTCTCATTTTGGAAGAAAGCCTCTTGGTCTAAACGCCAAGCACCACCAATAGACCAGAAATTGTTCCATCTTAAATCTGAACGGAATTTAGAGTTACCATCTCTTCTGATCATAGCGCTTAAATAATAACGGCTATTGTAATTATAGTTTGCGCGTGCGAAATAACTTTCCATTGTACTTTCTGTTTTACCAGAAGTCAAAGAAGCAATATCCACAAAGTTACTGAATACGTGCATTCCATCGAAACCTTGTCCAGTTCTCATACCATCGATAGATTCATATTTGTATGAATAAACCTCATGACCTAATAATGTCTCTAGATTGTGCAATCCAAAGCTATTGTTAGCTCTTAAGATTTGGTTGAAGGTATACGAATAAGATCTCGTCCAGCCTTGGCTATAACGACCAGCTGGAGCTCCATCACCTACCTCCGTGTTTTCATAGCTCTCTCCTCTAGTATTTGTAAAATCAGGACTAAAAGTTGTGCTCAATGTTAACCAAGGCAAGAAATTAATATCTAAATACGCTCTTGCGTTAATGAATTCACGATTACCGAAGTCATTGTTCATCATGGTTTCTGCCAACGCATGACGACCACTATTGAAGATACGGTTTAACCCATAGTCTGCAACAAAATTTCCATAATCGTAACGTTTTTCTCCATTTGCATCCAAGATAAGATTACCTGTTTGAGGATCTCTCAAGTAAACAGGATAAATTGGCGCAATACCTCTACTGAAATAGAAAGGGTTATTGATACCATCACCACTTGATGCGTTATTATCCGTATGGGAACCCGCGGATAAATTCATTCCGGTTTTCAACCAACTCTTGATTTGAGAGTTTAAGTTTAAACGACCCAAAAATCTTTCCTTGGAAGATCTGTATGACCAACCGTTATCCTTCAAATAGTTCGCTGAAGCAAAGAAATCGGTATTATTTGAAGAACCTGAATAATTTACATTATATTCCGTTCTTTTCCCGTTCCTAGTGGATTCATCTTCCCAAGTTTTGTAATCCGAATATTTGAATTTGGCATTAGGATTCAATATACCATCTACACTTACCAATTCATTATTAGGAATATCGAAAGCATTGTAATTTCCTAAAAATTGAACGATATCTTGGTAGGTTTTTCCATTATACACTTGGTTTCCAGCTGCATTTCTTGGCAAAAGACCAGAACCAATCTGACGAGCAATGTCCACAGGAAGTTTTGCCTCGCCATAGATCATGTTATTCGTGTATGCTTGCCACATCAACTCATAATACTCCCCTGCAGAAACGGTATTGTAATTAGGCACACCATTTTGGTTATAACCAAATTGGGCAGAAGCTTGCAAAGTAGGACTTCCTGCTTTACCTTTTCTAGTGGTAACCATAATTACACCATTCGCACCACGAGATCCGTACATGGCGATGGTGGCTGCATCTTTCAACACGGTAATAGATTCTACATCAGAAGGGTTGATATTGGACATTCCGCCATCGTAAGGAACTCCATCCACTACGATAAGCGCTCCTGATCCTGCTGAGTAGGAACCAATACCACGGATTCTGATGGTTGGAGATGATCCTGGAGCACCACCTGGTGCACTTGTTTGGATACCTGGTCCAGCACCTTGCAAAGCAACCAATGGGTTCGAAAGAGGTCTTTTATCCAATTCTTTCTCACCAATTTGAGTTGCAGAACCTGTAAAGTCTGATTTTTTCACCGTACCATAGGCAACAACGATTACCTCATCTAAGGAAGTTTCATCTTCTGCCAATACGACATTTACAACAGAGCGATTGTTGATTTGAACTGTTTGCGAAGTGAAACCAACGTTAGTGATGGTTAGTGATCCATTCGCTGGCGCAGAAATACTGTAATTTCCGGCACCATCCGTCTGTGTGGAGATGGAAGTCCCTACAACTTTAACAGTTGCCCCTGGCAAGCTTTCTCCTGTGGTTTGTGAAGAAACTCGACCAGTCACTTGACGATTCTGCGCATGAGCAACACCTATAAATAGGGCACACAGCAGAATAAAACTGAGTAAATTTTGTTTCATAAATAATTGTTTGAGTTTGTTAAATAATTGCTTTTTTGGTTAGTTCCGGCTGGTTAGACCTGAACTATCATAATTAGCATAATTTCCACAATTCAAACATATAATATTTTTTTAACAAAAGCTTAACACTTCATTGTAACTTTTAATATTTTCTCACTTTTTTATTAAAAAAGTAGTTTTTGTTGGCTTTCTTTATTAATCTCTTTATTATTATGACAGTATATTGATAAAAAAATTATTCAAACTCTTTCTGTTTGTAAAAATTTTGGCTTAATTAAATAATATTCTTTCAAATTTTTAGAGAATTCTGAAATCCAAACCAAAAAAATAACCTCGATTCCTCGAGGTTATACCAATCGGTGTTAAAACAACTTATTTCAATCGATTATCGATAAGACTCAAATAATTATAATCATCAAATGAAAAAGCCCCGGACTTTTTCATGTTCAATTCGAATAAATATTTTGATTTTTTCAAGAGTTCCTGATCATCAGACATCAATCCATCATACATTAATAGCTGTGCAAGGGGTCTAATCTGTTCAATCTCCAAGCCAGCAACAAAATCTGCTAAGGATTTAAGGTCATTTTCTACAAAAAAAGACCTATCCTTATTAAAAAAATGTAAATATCCTTCTTGGTTGAACTCCTCAGTCGTTAAGATTTGTAATTGTTCATTCTTATCTACCAATAAGCGTAAAAATTTACCCATCTCATTGATCCAGTTCAGGATCGTATCCTTTTCATATCGTATACCCATAATTATCTAATTTGTCCATCTCCTTTAATAAACCATTTTTCACATACTAGTTTTTCCAGTGCAAAAGGTCCCCTGGCATGCAGCTTCTGTGTAGAAATACCAATTTCTGCTCCTAATCCGAACACTCCCCCATCCGTAAATCTCGTGGAAGCGTTGGCATATACTGCTGCTGCATCAACCACCTTCATAAATGTCGCAATATTTTTGGGATTTTGGGAGACAATGCATTCCGAATGCTTGGAGGAATGGAGTGCAATATGGCCCAATGCCTCTTCAAGCCCATTCACTACTTTCATCGAACAGATCAGGTCGAGAAATTCTCGACCAAAATCGGCTTCCGTAGCTTTTCCCAGGTACTGGTAGGCAAAGGATTGCCAAACCGGATAGGACATTTTATCTGCCAGTACTTCGACCTTCGCACTTTCAAATTTTGGGACCAACCGTTCCAGTAAGCCAATCAAGACGGGCGCATCCACTAGGATGGTATCCAAAGCATTGCATACGGAAGGCCTTGAGATTTTGGAATTGGCAATGATATTGGCCGCCATGTCCAGGTCAGCTGTTTCATCCACATAGGTATGGCATACGCCTGCCCCGGTTTCAATCACAGGGACCTTAGCATGCTCCCTTACATAATTGATCAGGCTTTGCGATCCTCTTGGAATTATCAGATCGACATAGGATCGGGCATGCAACAGCTCGTCCACGTATTCTCGTTCCACGGGAAGCAATTGAACAAGATGGGGATTACAACCAGCAGATACCAGAACTTCCTTAAGGATATCAACCAAACAGCAGTTACTATACCAAGCATCTGAGCCTCCTCGTAATAAACAGACATTCGCAGATCTCAAACATAAGCAGGCCACATCAATGGTCACATTTGGCCTGGACTCATAGATGACTGCGATGACCCCAAGGGCAACTGTTTCTTTACGAATCAACAATCCATTCGGAAGCTTCCTTTCCAAAAGTAGCTGACCTGTTGGATCCTCCAATTCTGACACTTCCAGAACGCTACTTGCCATCTGTTCTATTCGGGCCTCATCCAATAATAACCTATCGCGCTTTGAATCTTTATCATCCAATTTTGCCAAGTCCTTCTGATTTTCCTGAATGATGCGCTGCTTGTTTATTAAAAGACTTGAAGCAATTTTTTTCAAAATCTCCTTTCTATCCGCATTTGACATGCTGGCTATGGTGCATTTAGCTTGCCTAGCCTGTTCCAGCTCCACTTGGATTCCTACTTTATCTTCTTTTTCTAAGTTTTTCATCTTTTCTTTTTATGAACATGAACTTGTGCTGCCTATAACAGGACGATATCGTCTGCATGAGCAATTTCTAGATTCCATAATACTTCTTTAGCTTTTAGTCCATCCTTCTGCATCAGGCTAACAGAATCAATTCTGGATTTTCCGACCGCATGGACCACCTGTTGTTCATCCATAATCTGAAAAACCTCCCCTACCACAAAATCTTGAACAACCTTCTTAATCCCAACAGCCAATAAACTTTTCCTTTTCAGGATCGCTTCAATAGCGCCATCATCTACCTGGATCAAACCGGAGATCAAACTTCCACTAGCCAACCATTTTTTCTTGGAGGATAACTGTTTTTTCTGGGGCAAGCACACCGTACCGTTTCCACCCCGAACTGCCTTCAGCAGTCCATTCTCCGATTCCATGGAAAAAATCACCACTTCGATCCCCATCTGCGTAGCCATCCGGGAAAAGTTCAGTTTGGAAACCATACCTCCCAAACCTACATCAGAAACTCCCTTACTTGGCAAAGCCAGTATAGACTTGTCAATCTTATCAATCTGCTTGATAACCTCTCCCCTTTCATTCAGAACCCCTGGTACGGAAGTGCTGAAAAGCAGCTTCTCTGCCCCAAATCCTACCGCGATAAGGGTAGCCAGTTCATCATTGTCGGAAAATTTCAATTCCTTATTGCTCACCACATCATTTTCATTGGCGATGGGGATCACATTGTTTTTCCATAGGGTTTCGTAGGTACTTTTCAATTGCAGGAATTGACTGCGATTAGAAAAATGATGTCTTTCGCATAGACTCTGAGCCAAGGCTATTTTATAGGGGCGGAAAAAGGAGGCATAAGTCATGACCAATAAGGGGTTTCCAATGGCTGCTGCGGCTTTCCGCTGCGACAAAGTGCCGGTATATTTCGGAATAAATCGCTTGCCGGCAGCAACCGCACCCGAAGAAACTAATACGATATTATAGGTTGATTGAAGTTGCGCACATTGTCGGGCAATCTCCAACACGATCCGATCATCCACCTCACCTTGATTGGTAATGGAAGCCGAACCAAATTTTATGACTAAAATTGGCTTTTTCATGAATAAAATTTAGGGTTGATTTTTAGAAAAGCATAGCTTAACCAGCAGAATGCTGCTTATAGGTTCTCCAGAGATTGATAAAAACAATACAAGAGAGCAGCAGCGAGCTGGGGACAAGAAAATCAGAAAATGACAAACTTTCACCTCCTTTATACTGGGCGTATAATTGGAAGCCTGAAAGCAGCAGCAGAAATACGGCTAACCCTAAGCAAATCAGGATGAAAGATTTGTTCATAAAAACTAATTTAACGAGAAAAATCCTTAAAAACAAAAAACAGACCCTGAGGTCTGTTTAAATATCTTTTGGATTCCGCTCTTCGGCAATCGGATTAAGCCAATACCAATTCCACCGGACAATGGTCGGAATGAACCGCAGATGGAAGGATTCTAGAAGAAACGATATTATCTTTTAAGCCATTGGAGACCATATTGTAATCGATGCGCCAGCCCAGGTTTTTACCTCTGGCTCCCGCACGATAAGACCACCAGGTATAGTGATGCGGATCAGGATTCAGGTGCCTGAAGGAATCTATATATCCCGAATTGATAAAGTTTTCCATCCATTCCCTTTCGGCAGGAAGGAAGCCCGAACTATTGGCATTGGATTTTGGATTGTGAATATCGATGGCGCGGTGACAGATATTAAAATCACCACAAACCACCAAGTTTGGTTTCTCTTTTAAAAGCTCATTCGAATACAGCTGAAAATCATCCAGGAATTTGTATTTAAAATCCTGTCTAACATCCCCAGTAGTCCCTGATGGGAAATATACACTCATCACGGATGCATTATCAAAATCGGCACGGATCACTCTTCCCTCAAAATCATAGTCCTCGTGCCCACATCCATATTCAATATGGTTAGGAGTTATTTTGGTGAAAATGGCTGTTCCACTATAGCCTTTTTTCTGCGCCGGATACCAGTAATGTTCGTAGCCCATTTCCTCCAGTAACACGGTCTCTGGCACCTGATCGGGGCTTGCTTTGATCTCCTGTATACAGATGACATCAGGATTCTCTAGCTTTAACCATTCCAACCAGCCTTTTTTTAGGGCTGCGCGGATACCGTTTACATTATAGGTTAATATCTTCATTTTACGGAAGTTTATAAGGTCCTTTGGAACCGAATATTTTTCTGAACAAGCCTTTTTTAGGTGGCAATCCCTGTAATTCGCGCTCTAGATCCTGAGCTTCTCTTTTGTTCAGCACGCGCATGGCAAAACGAACATCATCCAGAGGACGATCATTACTATCGGTTTTTACGATAGCCACTTTGTCCACCATATCTATTCCGCGCAATAATTCACCAAAAACAGTATAGTTGCCGTCCAGATGAGGCGTACCACCAATGGTGGAATAGGTCTGGCGTTGTAAAGGCGTAAGTTTTACCCCCTTCAGTCTAAATTTTTCCAAGGAGTCCAAGGCTGCTTGTGAAAATACGCGACCCTGAACCAGGTAAAACTGTGATGCTGCGGATTCTTTGGCTGGATTGTTATCCCTCGCTGCACCGATAGTCCCTTTTTTATGGATCAATTCCGGTTGGATTTCTGCAGGGATCTTATAATCTGGTCCACCTTCGCCCAGTTTTTGTCTGCTGGCGGCATAACGGGAGTCCGGATCTCCACCTTGAATCATGAAGTTGTTGATCACCCTGTGAAACATGAGGGAATCATAATACCCCTCCCTAACCAATTTCACAAAATTGTCCCGATGTTTTCGGGTCTCATTATAGAGTTTTAAAAGCGCATCGCCTTTATTGGTCTTGATCTCCACATAATAAAACTGAGGCGTTTGTGCCTGCGCAAAGGAAATCCCTAAGAATAATGCGCATAGAAACAGTAATCTCTTCATATATTTTTTTGGATAATATTTTGCTTTTCTTTTGTTGATATCTTGTTCTTGTTTAGATAATGTTTTGTTCTTCAAAATAGTCGATGACCAAGGATTTGATGATCATCTCTTGTTCCATTAGGGTATAATTCGGGATCGGTTTAATCAATTTCCAATGCGGCCAACCTTGTTCATCTGAACCTTCCAGTTCATAAAAGCCCAAACTACTGAACAATCGGCAATTGGCGATGTGCATCAATTCCTCTTTTTCTCTTTTTGAAAAGGCCTGTGGCCCCTTTCCCAATTCCTGCACACCGATCAAGAACAGCATGATCTTGATGTCGGGTGTATCCATTTCAAATCGATCAGCAATGACTTGCTGAAGATGTTTCCATTTGGTATTTATTTCTGCTGCTTGCATTTGAAATCTTTTTGTAAATGGTCTTTAGCTGATGATAATTTGCTTTTAAGTCCTTTAGCTGATGATAATTTGAATTATCGCCATTCAGCAACCAACTGTTGGCAACGTTTTTCGATCAGGTCAAAAACCGGCTTGAACATGTTGGAATCATAATAAGGATCCGGAACGATGTCATTATCCAAGAATAGGGTGACTTTATCTCTATGCTCTTGGTTATCAGTCTGGGCAATAACATCTTTAAAGTTCTGTCTGTCCATGACTAAAATCCGGTCATAGGATTCGAATAGATCAGGGATGAAAAACTGAGCACGTTGCATGGAGATATCGATTCCATGGTCTTTTGCAACCTGTACCGACCTTTTATCAGGGGCATGTCCAATATGCCAATCACCTGTACCCGCAGAATCAATCTCCCAATCTAAACCCGCCTCTTTTACCTTATGTTCTAAAATCCCATGTGCCAATGGAGAACGACAAATATTGCCCAGGCACACCATTAAAATTCTCATGGTTTCAAAGATAGTAATTTAGATTATAGATGTTAGATTATAGATGATAGATATGAGATGATAGACGTTAGATTTGAGATGTTAGACCTTCCCCGTCCTTGCGAGGAGGTACGACGAAGCAATCTTCCCGCATGTAATGCTGAGCGAAGTCGAAGCATCTCTTCGTTAGTACAATTACAGATTCTTAGACGATGCTACCAATAACAAAATCCAAAGATTGCTTCGTTCTTGGCAATGACGGTTAAAAACAAAAAAACCCGCTTTGCAGCGGGTTTCTCTATTCCTAATATTTCAATGGAACATTGAATTCTACAGAACTTCCTCGTTCAGGAACTCCTTTTATTCTTACGATATTTCGTTGTGTAGCTCCTAATGCAGATTCCACATCATCCACATTATTTACGGCTTTTCCATTAATATGGGTGATAACCAACCCTCTTTCTACACCGAAGTATTCGAAGATACCTCCGCTATGTACTTGAGAAACAACTACACCGGAATTAATACCCAATTCTTTTTTAACTTGTGCATTTGCAGGGACAAAGCTAGCTCCTAATTTGTTGAAGATTTCGGTTGCTGATGCGCTCGAGCCTTCCTCTGCAGATTTTGCTTTGCTAGTATCCTCACCTTTTAAGGTAATCGTCACATCTTTTTCTTTACCATCACGCTTGTAGGTCAATTTTACCTTATCACCTGGACGCAATCTTGCTACATGCTCTTGCAAATCTGGAGAACCATAAATAGTTTTTCCTTCTACTTTGGTCAAAATATCACCAGATTTGATACCTGCAGCTTCTGCAGCTCCACCTTTCACGACATCACTTACATAAAGTCCGTTCAGATCATCAATTCCATACTGCTTTCTCACATCAGCATTCATCTCACTGAATGTTACCCCAATATATCCACGCTTAACACTTCCGAATTCTTTGAAATCATCTACAATCTTCTTGGTAAGATTGATCGGGATAGCAAATCCATATCCTGCATAAGTACCTGTTGGGGAAGCAATCGCTGAATTGATACCGATCAATTCACCGCGAGCATTAACCAATGCACCGCCACTATTTCCTTTATTGATAACCGCATCAGTCTGTAAGAAGGATTCTACAGCAGTATTGATAATCTGCTCTTGTTGTCCTTGTCCATATCGACCCTGTGGTTGCTGCGATTCTCCCAAAATACCGATCTGACGGCCTTTTGCTGAAATAATACCAGCAGTTACTGTAGATTGCAATCCAAGCGGGTAACCTACTGCCAACACCCATTCACCAATCTGTACATTATCTGAATTACCCAATTTAACCATAGGTAATCCCGAAGCATTAACCTTAAGCAAAGCCAAATCAAAATTCGGGTCACGACCGATTACTTTGGCCTCATAGGATCTTTTATCCGTTAATACCACTTCAATTTTATCCGCTTCTTCTACCACGTGGTTATTGGTCACGATGTATCCATCTGGAGAAATGATCACTCCAGAACCTGAAGCTGTCATCGGGCGACCCTGACCACGCCTTTGCTGAGGTACTCCGAAGAACTCTTCGAACATATCAAATGGCGAACCACCGCCACCACCACCAGAGTTACGGCTTGATACAGTTACTTGAATATGCACAACGCCAGGCGATACAGCAGCTGCTGCCTGGGTAAAATCTGGATTTCCAGTCGAGGACATGATTTCCTCCCCCGGATTATTTGCGTAATATACTTTTTGACGCTCTTCGAACGTCATGCCGTCCATTTGTTTCTTTTCAAGAAGCTTGAAACCCCCTACAGCTACAGCTCCTCCAACAATGGCCGCCAATAATGTTGCTCCTATCTTTTTCATATACTATTGTTGATTTATCTATTTTTGTTATAATTTCATTTTCCTTAATTCAAATGTAATACCATTACAATTCTCTTAATTGGTTTTGTCAGTTAAAAAATGTTAATGGAAGCGATGTATGTCAACCATTTAACATGATTTAACAAAAACTGGGTTTATTGTAACAAGAATATTAAATTTACAGCACATTTTCAACCTTATGGCACAACAAATTTCATTTTATAAATACCAAGGTGCTGGCAACGATTTCATCTTAATCGATAACAGAAACTTAATTTTCGACGCTAATAACCAAGATTTGATCGAAAAACTTTGCGATCGACGATTTGGAATCGGCGGAGATGGCCTTATGCTGCTTCAGAACACAAATAATTATGATTTCCAAATGCTTTACTTCAATGCTGATGGAAAAGAAGGGAGTATGTGTGGCAATGGAGGGCGTTGTTTGGTAGCCTTTGCCAGAGATTTAGGAGTTGTGGAATCCGAAACTGTCTTTTTGGCAGTAGATGGAAAACATGATGCCAGTATTGACGGTAATCAAGTGAATTTGGGAATGATCGATGTCCAGGAGCATCATAAGGATGGGGAAGCTTTTGTGATGAATACCGGTTCTCCTCATTACGTACAGTTCACGGAAGACCTAAAAAATAAGGATGTTTATCAAGAAGGTTATGCTATCAGAAACAATGAAACCTACAAAACTGAGGGCATCAATATTAATTTTATTGAAAAAGAAGAAAACGGTTATTTTGTCCGCACCTTCGAACGTGGGGTAGAAGATGAAACATACGCCTGTGGAACAGGTGCAGTGGCATCTGCCATGGCCGTTGCTCTTCAATCTGGACAAGACGGCGATTTTAATATCCCTATCCGTGTTTTAGGAGGACAATTGCATATCTCCTTCCACAAAGAAGGCAATAGATTCAGTCAGGTTTATTTATCTGGCCCCGCAGAACAAGTCTTTCAAGGAAAAATAGATATTTCACAATAATTTAATCTGCTATATGGAGGCGAAAAAGCGCGAATAACTGTATATTAGTAGCTTTTTCGAGAAGGAACGATCCATCATGCAGCAGACAGACACTTCTTTACCCTATCGCTTGGTTTATTCTTTGGGGAAACACCCTTACCTGGGCTACCTCATCGAACCACATATCGTGTATCTAAATCAAAATGGATCTTATTCCCTATCCTATAAACGGGTTTTTAGTAACACGGTGGATGAATATGCCAAAGCTATAGATGAAGTAGATGCAAAATTGATTCAACTCTGCGATGAAATGGAGCAGACCCATATCATCAAAAGATTTCATAAAAAAGCCATCCGCCCAATTACCTATTTCAGCAAGATTTTCGACCAGCAGATCTATGATTCCATTCGCCCGAAGATTGAAAAGGAATTGTTAGCCATTCTTAAAATAATTGGTGATAAGCCGTTATTTTTAATGAGCAAAGATGGATATCCGGCCGAACAGGAGCTTAAAATAGCTGAAAAGCCAACCTCCATCCTTTTTCATTTTAGAAGGAACGAAACAGAGACTCGTTATTTCCCAACTTTAAAATATGATGGTTTTCGAATGGAATTCATGTTCAAGAACGCCGAAGTTATTGTCAATCAACAGGCTTGGTTATTATTGGACAACACCTTATACCATTTTGACGAAGAGCTCGAAGGCAAAAAACTAACGCCATTTTTAAATAAACGTTTTATTTCCATCCCTAGGAATACCGAAAAAAGGTATTTTGAAACATTTGTCACTTCCTTGATCGAGAAGCATCATGTTTATGCCGAAGGGTTTGATATTATCGTGTATAAGGAAAATGCCAAACCCCAGTTAAGGATTATACATTCGCCAGAACAGGAAACCCAACTCCAATTAAACTTCCAATATGGCGATTTTACTTTCCCTGCGGGTGGGCAGCATGCAGTAACCGTAAAATATGTCTATAACCGGGAACTGGATAAGCACCAGTTCTATCGCATCAAAAGATCCATGGCCTGGGAGGAAAACCGATCGAAATATCTTTTGGATTTGGGACTGGAAAAGGTAGACCCTCTATTTGGCACTTATGCTGCCAACAGCAATGCCTTAGGCATACGGATGTCGACCATTGAATGGGTCAATGAACATTTGACCGAACTCCAGGAAAAAGGATTTGAGGTTATTCAATCAGAAAGTGACAAACGGTTCTTGATCGGAAAAACAAGCATCAGCATTGAAATTGAGGAAAAGAATGACTGGTTTGATATTAAAGCAGTGGTCCGATTTGGGGATTATGAAATCCCTTTCATGCAATTGCGGCAACACATCCTCCAAAAAATACAGGAATTTGAATTGCCAAATGGCGAAATAGCAATTATTCCGCAGGAATGGTTCTCCCAATACGAACATCTCTTCCAATTTTCTGCTCATAAGGAAGAACTGCGATTGAACAAAACCCATATTGGTCTTCTGAACGAGATCAGCGAACATACCCAAGTAAGTCTGCAGCGAAAACTGAACAAGCTGGGTGAATTTGATGAAATTGTTGATCAGGTAGCACCAGCATATTTTAAGGGAGAATTGAGGCCATATCAGAAAGCGGGATATAATTGGTTCCATTTCTTGGATGAATACCGATTTGGTGGTTTGTTGGCAGATGATATGGGATTGGGAAAAACAGTGCAGACCCTAGCGATGTTACAGAAGCAGAAAGAAGCCAATGTGGGAACTGACCTTCCTAAAACATCCCTGTTGATTGTCCCTACCTCACTGATTTTCAATTGGCAAAAGGAAGCAGAAAAATTTGTTCCCAAACTGCGGGTATTGTTACATACTGGAGGGACTCGGAGTCGAGATAGCTTTGCATTTTCACATTTTGACCTAGTGATCAGTACCTACGGCATTGCGCGGATCGATGAGGAACTCTTCAGCAATTATTACTTCAACTACATCATCCTGGATGAAAGTCAGAACATAAAAAACCCAAGGTCTAAGTCCTTTACTGCGATCAAGCATTTTAAAGGCCGAAATAAATTGGCATTGAGTGGAACACCGATCGAGAATTCGGTAGCAGATATCTGGTCACAGATGCATTTCGTCAATCCAGGTCTATTGGGAAGCTTTTCCTATTTTCAGAACGAATTTGTGCTCGCTATTGAGAAAAAGAAGGATGAGGCAAAAGCGAAGAAATTGCAGGCTATTATCAAGCCTTTTGTTTTACGCAGGACCAAAGCCCAGGTAGCAACGGAATTGCCCCCAAAATCTGAACAGATATTTTATTGCAGTATGACCGAGGAGCAGCAGGAATACTATGAAACCGTAAAATCAGAGTATAGAAATGCGTTATTGGATGGGGCTTTTTTGGGAAAAGCATCACAGATCGCTTTGTTGCAGGGCTTGACTAAATTAAGGCAATTGGCCAACCATCCATTGATGATCGATGCAAATTACAAGGATGGTTCTGGAAAATTTGATGCCGCTATTGAAACCATGGAATCCATTCTGAAGGAAGGCAACAAGGTGTTGATATTCTCACAATTTGTGAAGCATCTTCAGATTTTCAAGGACTATTTTGATAAGAACAAGATAAAATATGCTTATCTGGATGGGGGAACCAGTGATCGGAATGAGGCAGTTCGGAAATTTAAGGAGCAGGATGATGTTCAAGTCTTCTTGATTTCGATCAAAGCTGGTGGAACGGGTTTGAATTTAACAGAGGCGGATTATGTGTTTATTTTAGATCCGTGGTGGAATCCAGCGGTGGAACAGCAGGCTATTGATCGTAGCCATCGAATCGGACAGAAAAAGAATGTTTTTATTTATAAATTTATTGCCAAGGATAGTATTGAGGAAAAGATACTGGCTTTGCAGGGTATGAAGAAATCTTTAGCGACCTCGCTGATCAATACCGAGGAGTCTTTTGTGAAATCCCTTACAAAAGAGGATATCAATGAGTTGTTTAGGTAGGTTGAGGAAGTGGGCAGGGTCGTCATTGCGCAACCGCGCTGTCATTGCACAACCGCGTCATTGCGAGGAACGAAGCAATCTTTACACTAATCGAAAGATTGCTTCGTCGTACCTCCTCGCAATGACGCAGAATGTACCTCCTCGTAATGACGCAGAATGTATCTCCTCGCAATCACGTAGAATCCCAATCATGCAGAAACCCAATGACAAAGGGCTACAAAAACAACCTATCTTCCCAATAACCCTAAAGCCTTCCTGAAATTCTCCGCACTCACCTTCACATCATTCATATTGTTCTTCCAGTTATACTCATACTCCGCAGAAATCATCCCCTTATAACCCTGTCTCTTCAATTCAGCTTGAACAGCCTCCATTCCCAGCTTTCCCGTTCCCCAATGCACATCATGCGCCTTCTTACTCCCAAACTCATTCAAATCCTTAAAATGCAGATGAAAAATCTTTCCTTCCAACTTCTTCAAAGACGCTATCGGATCCAAACCCGATCGCATCCAATGCCCAACATCTGCAGCCGCACCAATTCTTGCACTCTTACCCTCAATAGCTTTCAGAATCACATCCGGATTCCAATAATGCGAAGGTTCCGGGTGGTTATGGATCGCCAATTTGATATCATATTTATCACAAAGCTTGGAAAGAAAATCCAATTGTTTCTCCCCCGGCTCGCTATTGATCACTTTTATCCCTAAATCCTTGGCAAACTGAAAAACCTTCTCCCATTCGGCCTCATCTTTAGCACCCACAACTCCATATGCCCAAACCGTAATCCCTTTATCCTTCAACAATTTCTTCACCAAGGCTCTTCCCTCCTGAGAAAGCTCATAGGTCATTGCCTCCGTACTTCCAGCACCAATTTTCTGTCCAGGAAAAGCTTCCACATAACGCAATCCTGCGCTATCAATCTTATTCAGCGCCTCTTCAAACGTAAATAAGCGAAAGGTATAGGCTTGCGAGCCCAGATGCCAACCCAGTTTCTCTTCCGGATAATTGGCTTTATTCCCGTTCTGAACTACATTACCCGATGTAGCACAAGCTGAAATAAAAAGAGCAGTAGCAGCTACACAGCCCCAAAGGAGTTGTTTAAAAGTTTTCATATATAAGTTTATTTTGATTCGGATTTATCCTTCAAATTGAGGCAAAGCTGCTTGGATCCTATCCAAAACCGCTTCTTTACCCAATAGTTCTGTGATCTTGAAAACATCAGGACCAAATTTCCCTCCTACCAACATAATCCGGAAAGGCATCATCAATTCGCCCATCTTCATTCCCGATGCTGCTATCTTTTCTTTGAACAAAGGTTCCAAGGCCTCAGCGGTCCAAGTATCCTGTTCAGCAAAAGTCTTCGCCACATCTTGGAAGAAAGCAGTTTTATCTGCATTCCATTTTGGTTTTACTGCATCAACATCGTATTGGGCAGGTTTTAGGTAAAAGAAGGAAGCCTGTTCCCAGAAATCTTCGATGTAAATTAACCTTTCTTTCACCAAATCAAGAATACTATTTGTAAAATTCTCATCCGCTTCCACCCCATGCTCCTTAAGTACAGCATTCACCTGAGGCAATAAATCGGCATTTGAGGTCTGTTTGATCCATTCCTGATTGTACCATTTTGCCTTTTCAAAATCAAATTTGGCACCAGCCTTACTGATACGATCCACATTGAACTTCTCGATCAATTCCTCCATATGGAACAATTCCTGATCCGTTCCGTCGTTCCATCCCAATAAAGCCAACATGTTCACAAATGCTTCAGGAAGGAACCCACGCTCACGGAATCCAACAGTTAGATCCCCAGTCTTTGGATCTGTCCAATTCATGGCATAAACCGGGAATCCCAATCGATCACCATCACGTTTACTCAATTTCCCATTACCATCAGGTTTCAGAATTAGTGGTAAGTGCGCCCATTCAGGCATCTCATCCTTCCAACCTAGGTATTCCCAAAGAAGGATGTGTACCGGTGCTGAAGGCAACCATTCTTCCCCACGGAAAACATGGGATATTTCCATAGCATGATCATCCACCACAACTGCCAAATGGTAAGTCGGCATGCCATCCGCTTTCAACAATACTTTATCATCTACTAATTTGGTCTCAAAAGTTACACGCCCGCGGATCATATCCTCGAAAGATACATGCTCATCTTCCGGCATTTTGATACGGATGGTGTGTGGAGCACCTTCTGCCAACAACTTCGCCGTTTCCTCATCAGAAAGGCTGAGGGAATTCCTTAAATCCAACCTGTTCTCATGAGAATAGCGGAAGTTAGGTTGCAATTGACGTTGCTGATCCAACTCCTCTGGCGTATCAAAGGCATAGTAAGCTTTACCCTCTGCCACCAATTGCTCAGCATATTGACGATAAGAAGGCTTTCGTTCACTCTGACGGTAAGGTCCAAACTTCCCTTCCTTAGCGGGGCTTTCATCCGGATTCAATCCACACCAAGCCAAACATTCCATAATATATTCCTCTGCACCTGGAACAAAACGGGTCTGATCGGTATCTTCTATCCTAAGGATAAATTCTCCACCATGATGCTTAGCAAATAAATAATTGAATAAGGCAGTGCGCACACCACCTAAATGTAATCCGCCGGTTGGGCTTGGGGCAAAACGCACCCTAACTTGTTTTTGTGAACTCATAACCGCAAAATTAAGCATTTCTAAATTTCTTTCTCGAAGCTATTGGAAAATGATTATTTTGGAATCACTTTTTAGGCTATGAAGCAACATCCTTATCGTTACAATAAACAACAGTGGAAATTTTTGCTGTTTATTTTTGCAGCTTTGATCGCTGCAGCTTCCTTGCTGTACAGTAATTATTTGGTCAAGAGCCTGTCCCTATCCGAACGTACCAAAGCGCAGGTTTGGGCCATGAGTACCAAAAGTGTGGTCAGTATGCCCGATGTGGACGATGAATTCATCAGTTTCATCTTTGCAGTTCGGGACAGCTTGAGTTTGCCTGCCATCATTACCGACCAGAACGACAAAATCATCCTTTGGCGAGATTTAGACAGTACCAAAACGGCCCTTAAAGATTCTACATCCACACTGGAATACGATCCGGTATATTTTGAAAAACAACTGAACCAGATGAAAAAAGCGCATCCAGCCATTGAACTTTCGCTGGATACGAACGAAAAATGGTTCGTCTATTACCATGATTCCAAAGCCTTAAAACAACTCCGTATATTCCCTTACATCCAATTATCATTGATTGCTTTCTTTTTAGCCATTGCCTATACCGTATTCAATTCCATCAGGGATTCCGAACAGAATTTGGTCTGGGTGGGAATGGCCAAGGAGGCGGCCCATCAATTGGGAACCCCTATTTCTTCCCTGATGGGATGGCTCGAGTTAGCTCGGGTCACCTATGAGCCGAAGGACGATACGCTATTGAACGAGATGGAGCGGGATATACAGCGGTTAGAGATCGTGGCCGATCGATTTTCAAAAATAGGCTCTACTCCTTCCCTCTCCAACCATGTGGTTTATGGAATCGTGGAAGATTACGTCAATTACTTTAAGATCCGCACCAGTAAGCGGATCACTTTCGAGCTCACGGGAGACCAACATGTCGAGGCCAAACTCAATGTCCAGGTCTTCGATTGGATCATCGAAAATCTACTTAAAAATGCAGTAAATGCCATCGAAGGGGAGGGCAAGATTACTGTTAACATTTCTGAAAACATTGCAAAAGAGGAAATTTTTATAGACATTAGCGATACGGGGAAAGGCATTCCCCGCTCTAACTGGGAAACCATTTTCTTACCCGGATTCACCACAAGGCAGCGCGGTTGGGGTTTGGGCTTAAGTCTAACGAAACGGATGGTGTATTACCACCGAGGTCAGATCTTTGTGAAGGACTCCGAAATAGGAAAAGGTACCACTTTTAGAATAGTATTAAAAAGCAATCTACGATATGAGCCCACTCAAATCTGATGAGTATCCAGCGATCTTCAACGATTATATCGAAACTGTTACAGGCGATGTATATGATGATCTGAATGACCAACTGACCACTTTTCCCGAATTTATAGCCAGTATCCCCGAGGATCTGGGCAGCTATAAATATGCGGAAGACAAATGGTCCATCAAAGAAGTATTGAACCACATCATCGATGCCGAACGCATCATGACCTATCGTGCATTGCGGTTTGGCAGGAATGACATGACCGCATTAGCTTCTTTTGAACAGGACGAGTTTGTTGCCAATGGTCGCCATAACGAACGTAAAATGGAGGATCTTGCGCAAGAATTCTATCACCTCCGCAAAGCAAACCTCTATCTTTTCAATTCCTTTGATGAAACGGAATTGGCAAGAAAAGGGATGGCTTCAGACCGATTGATCTCTGTACGCGCATTTCTGTACATTATCGCTGGCCACTTGAACCACCACGTGTTAATCTTAAAATCTCGTTACCTTAAAGATCAGAACATCAACAATGATTTGGCATAGGGAATACAGCTTGGAAGAGGTGAATGAACTGTTCGCCATCAACATGACAGGCTTCTTGGACATTAAGGCAACCTCCATTTCCGATAATGAAATCATCGCCGAGATGCCGGTCAACGAAAAAGTAAAACAACCTTACGGCCTATTGCATGGCGGAGCATCCTGTGTATTGGCAGAATCGGTAGGCAGCATTGCTTCCAATATGGTCGTTGATGCCAATGTATATGCCGGTGTGGGCCTGGAGATCAATGCCAACCACATCCGACCAGTCACTAAAGGTAAAGTTACTGCCATCTGTAAACCATTGCATATCGGCAAAACAACCCATGTTTGGGACATCAAAATCAACAATGAAAGAGGTGCATTGGTCTGCATTTCCAGGCTGACCATTGCGGTCATAAAAAAACCTTCAATCTAAAAACAAACCGTCAATCTGTTTGTTCATCCGGTAATAATACCATTTTGGTTTTATGATACGGTTTAGGTTTTGAAGAGACATCGCCCATTCGATGTCTCTTCATATTTTATCAGAACGCAATCGTTTGCTTATTAAATTTCATTTTATTTTTCCAATTTATTTTATTAGCCTTGTGGTTAGCTAAAATTATTAAATCCATAAATCGAATTTATGAGTAACCAACAAAATCAATCTACCCTTGGACCCATGATCATCATCGGTTCCTTGTTCTTTATTTTCGGATTTGCCACCTGGCTAAACTCCTTATTAATACCCTACTTAAGGATCGCCTGTGAGCTTACCGAAGTTCAATCCTACTTTGTAACCTTCGCTTTTTATATCGCTTATTTGGTCATGGCTCCGGTATCTACTTGGGTACTGAACAAATTCGGATTTAAGAATGGTATGGCTATTTCATTAGGAATTATGGCTGTGGGTGCTTTATTGTTCATTCCAGCAGCATATTCCCGTACCTATCTGTTATTTTTAACCGGATTATTCATCATGGGTGGTGGTCTGGCTATCCTTCAGACAGCCTCCAATCCTTATATTACCATTATCGGTCCTGTGGAAACTGCGGCGCGCCGTATCAGTATCATGGGTATCTGTAATAAATTCGCGGGTGCATTAGCTCCGATTATTTTAGGCTTGTTCTTGAACCTGAGCGAGGCCGATAAGGTTAAAAATTCCTTAGCGACCATGAGCCCTGAAGAGTCGGCTGCAGCATTGGATAAAATCGCCCTTCAGGTGGTTAACCCGTATATCGGTATCGTTGTTGTCCTTTTGGTATTGGCATTCTGGATTTCCAGAGCGAATCTACCGGAAGTGGCGGGTGATGAGGAGGAAGATGCTACCCATCATAACATTACCGAAGGAAAACAGAGTATCTTCGATTTCCCGCACGTATTGTTAGGATTCATCGCCTTATTCGCTTACGTAGGCGTAGAAGTATTGGCTGGTGATACCATTATTGCCTACGGAACCTATTTGGGTATTCCGTTGGATACCGCAAAATTCTTCACCTCCTTTACCATGGGTGCGATGGTGGTTGGTTATTTGATCGGTATTGTAGCCATTCCTAAATACCTTTCTCAAGAAACTGCATTAAAGCTTTGTGCGATTCTGGGTATTATCCTTACAGTAGGTATCGTCATGACTGACGGTATTGTATCGCTTACTTTGGTTGCTTTATTAGGTTTGGCCAACTCTTTGGTATGGCCGGCAATTTGGCCTTTGGCGTTGAAAGGTGTGGGTAAATTTACCAGTGCCGCTTCAGGTATCCTGGTTATGGGTATCGCCGGTGGAGCGGTAATCCCATTGCTTTACGGACAATTGGCACATTTCACCAATTCGCACCAAGCGTATTGGATCGCATTGCCTTGTTACCTGTTTATTTTATACTATGCCATTGCGGGACACAAAGTTCGCAAACACTAATATTAATCGAGAAATAATATTAATCGAGCATTATTATTAATTAAAATGACATAAAGCAAACGGAGATATTAACCTATCTCCGTTTGTTTTTTTATTAGGTATTAGTATCTTCGAAGAATAGAACATTTATGATTATGAAAAAATTAGCATTCACCCTATTGCTTGCAACGGGTCTATTTTTCAATGCTCAACATGCTGATGCACAGATAAAACTCCCTCCAGCAAGTAGCACGCAATTTATTATCCAGGATCTTGGAATTAGCCAGGTAAGTATCATCTACCAAAGACCTAATATCAAAGGCCGGAAAGTATTTGGTGATCTAGTGCCTTATAATCAGATCTGGCGTACTGGAGCAAACAATGCCACCAATATTACCTTTCAGGATGAAGTGAAGATTGAGGGCAAGACTCTAGCTGCAGGAACCTACGCTATGTTCACTATCCCTACGGAAAACGAATGGACCATTATCTTTAACAGCAATGCCAAACAATGGGGCGCTTATACCTATGATAAGGCAGATGATGTGTTACGTGTGAAAGTAAAACCTATCAAATTAAAAGATAAAGTAGAATCCTTTACGATCAGTTTTGATGATGTGAATGATCAGCACATGAAAACTTCATTGGCTTGGGAAAATACAAAGGTTTCGTTCTTGATTGAGGTTGATCAGAAAGCAGAGATCTTAGCGAGCATTGATTCGGCGATGAAAGGCGAAAAGAAACCGTATTTCCAAGCTGCGCAATATTATTTTACGCATAATGTGGATGTGAAGAAAGCTGCGGAATGGATGGTAGAAGCGGATAAAGGAAATACCAAGGCTCCTCATATTAAGTATTGGAAATCGTTGATTCTTGCGAAAGCTGGTGATAAGGCTGGTGCGGTTAAAGCTGCACAGGAAGGCTTGGAAATGGCGAAAAGAGATAAGAACTCGGAGTATATTAAGTTGAATACGCAAGCTTTGCAAGCTGCGCAGAAGAAATAGAGCAAATTTACGTCATTGCGAGGAACGAAGCAATCTTTACCTTAATCGAAAGATTGCTTCGTTCCTCGCAATGACTTATCCTCGCAATGACGCAGAAAGAATACCCACCTCAAAACCCTACCTCAGCGCCTTATACAAAATCTCCACTGGATGCAGCGCCAGTTCCTTAGTTCCATCCATGATCTGATGTCTGCAGCTCGCCCCTGGCGCAGCAACAACCACCCCTCCTTTCTTCTCTCGAACCGCTGGAAACAACACCAACTCCCCGATCTTCATCGACACCTCATAATGTTCCTTTTCATAGCCAAAAGAACCAGCCATCCCACAACATCCTGAAGGAATATTCTTCACCTTAAAATTCTTCGGAATACCCAACACCCCTTGCACAATAGGCAACAATCCCCAAGCCTTCTGCTGACAATGACCATGCAACAAAATCTCCGAGCTATCCTCCGTAAACTGCTCCTGCCTAATATTCCCCGCCAAAAACTCCTCCAACAAAAATTCCTCTATCGTCAATGCCAATGGCGCTATCCTTACCGCATCTTCCATCAGTTCCTCATCCACCAAATCCACATACTCATCCCGAAAAGTCAGAATTGTCGATGGCTCCACAGCCACAAGTTTCACCTCTGCCGACAATCTCCCCCGAAACACCTCCACATTCCTATTCGCCAATTTCCTCGCCTCCCGCAACAACCCTTTCGACAACAATGCCCGACCGGAAAAAGCATGCGGGACCATCAACACCTGATAACCCAATCTTTCCAATAGCAGAATAGCCTTCTTTCCAATCTCCACATCGTTATAATTCGTAAACTCATCAAAAAAGAAATAAACCGATTTGATGGGACTAGAACCCGCTGTATATACCTTATCCTTTTGCTCATACCAGGACCGCAATGTCCTGGAAGCAATTTTAGGAATATGCCTTTTCGAAGAAAATCCCACCATCTTCTTCACCAGATTTCCCGTAATAGCATTTCCGGCAACTGCATTGTACAGACCCGCTATGGGCTGCATAAATTTGGTCAAGGTATCCACATGCCCAACCATCCTCGCCCTTAATGGCACCCCATTCGTATCATAATATGCCTGCAGGAATTCTGCCTTCAATTTCGCCATATCCACACTGCTCGGACATTCCGATTTACAGGCTTTACAGCTCAAACAAAGATCCATTACCTCCTTCAGTTCCGGATGATCAAAGGGGTTCGCCTTGGTCGAATGGGTCAACATCTCACGCAGCATATTCGCCCTGGCCCTGGTGGTATCCTTTTCCTCCTTCGTCGCCATATACGATGGGCACATGGTTCCACCGGATAGATGCGTTTTCCTGCAATCTCCCGAACCGTTACATTGTTCGGCATGCTGTTGTATCGTTTGTGGTCCATAACGGAACACCGTCTTTATTTTCCTGTCCTGCTGTCCAGGTTCATGACGCAGAAAACTATTCATGGATGGGGTATCCACGATCTTCCCCGGATTAAAGATCCCATGCGGATCCCAAGCCTTTTTGATCTCTTTCAATAACCGGTAATTATGATCCCCGATCATCAAAGGGATAAACTCCCCACGCAACCTGCCATCACCATGTTCCCCACTCAACGAACCCTGGTATTTCTTCACCAGATGGGCAATTTCCAATGCTATAGTCCGAAATAAGGCATTGCCTTCCTCCGTCTTCAGGTTGATGATGGGTCTTAAATGCAGTTCCCCGGTAGCCGCATGCGCATAATGCACCGCATACAAGCCATATTTCTCCAATATCGTATTGAACTCGTCGATATAAGCCGGAAGATCCTCCACATCAACGGCCGTATCCTCGATCACAGCCACAGGCTTTTCATCACCCGGCACATTGCTCAGCAAGCCCAATCCCGCTTTTCGCAGGTTCCATACCCGTTTTTTATCAGCACCTAGGATCAATGGGAAATGATACCCCAATCCATTCAATCGCATTTCTGCTTCCACCGCCAGCACCTTTTGCAGAATCTCTGCCTCATCCTTTCCATCATACTCCACGATCAATATGGCCGCCGGATCGCCTTCCACAAAAAAGCGGTTCTGGAACTGCTCCAGATTACCCTTCGTGCATTCCAGGATGTAGGCATCCATCAACTCGCTTACCAAAGGCCGATGTTTCAGGGCAATAAGATTTCCCTTTAAGGCATCCTGTAAGGAATGGAAGTGTACACACAATAATCCGGATGGATTCTCGGGCAATGGATTCACATGTACCTTTATCGAAGTGATAAAGGCTAAGGTTCCTTCCGAACCACAGATCAGTTTACAGAAATTAAAAGGTTCGGCATCTGCCACAAATGGATCGGAATCTAACAAAAGATCGACCGCATAACCCGTATTCCGTCTCAAAATCGAAGCTTTGGGGAAGTTCGAACGTATCTGTTCCTGATTCTCATAATTCCCCAACATCCTCCTCATTTGCGCATATAAAGCTCCTTCTAGGGTCGGAAGATTACTCTTTTCGATAAAATCATCAAAAGATAGCGCCTTAAAGCACACTTCCGAGCCATCACTCAATAGGGCTTCGATCTCCAGCGTGTGCTCCCTTGCACTTCCGTAGATCAAGGAATTGGATCCGCAGGAGTTATTGCCGACCATACCACCTATCATCGCCCGGTTGGCGGTGGAGGTCTCAGGCCCAAAATATAATTTATGCGGTTTTAGGAAAAGGTTCAGTTCATCCCGGATCACGCCAGGCTGCACCCTTACCCAGGATTCTTCCCTATTCAGCTCCAATATCTCTGTGAAATATCGGGATACATCCACCACAATACCCGATCCTACCACCTGACCGGCCAAGGAAGTCCCTGCCGTTCTTGGGATCAAGGAAGTTTTATGATCCTCGGCAAATCGAATCAGCTGTTTGATATCCTTTTTGTTTTTCGGATAGGCAACGGCCAAGGGCATTTCACGATAAGCCGATGCGTCGGTGGCATAGAGCACCCGCATCTTCTCATCCCAAAATAGCTCACCCTCCAACTGCTGAGCAAGCAAAGAAAGCTGCTCTTCCATCATGGTCTTATCCTTTTATTTGTGTGGTATAGGTACTTTCGAAAATCTTATCCGCATTATTGGTTTCAAAACCATCCCTGCGATGCTTAGACTCAATCTCTTCCTTCGGTAGATCCTTGAATTGAGGAAGTACACTTCGCTCCGCAAATTCCACATAGCTACCCGCGATCTGAATGGTTTTATCGCCTGCAAATTTTGCATCATACAAGGCAGAAACCGTGCTGCTCTGACGAAGCAATCCGTCTTCACTGGTCTTGATCTTCCCGCCGGAAGTATTCAATTTCACGCCGATGCTCTCCAAGAATGCATTAAATTCTTCCAAGGTATTGTAACCATCCTTTAATTCATGGATACTGATCGTATAGTGGTTCAGGTAATACCTGTTGTAGATTACCCAAGCGGCGTATTCACTTTCCGCCAATAAGGTTTCATATTCTTCCGAAGTAGGGAGCCCCCAAAGTGGCTGCTGTAAAAAGGCAGCAACCTCCGGACCATTGTTCAGGTCCAGATCATCTACCGGATCTGAGGTAATCTGCGCAGTGTATTTATGAATGATATCCTGAGCAGCCTGACTCAATTCATGCACCCTAAGTTCCGAAACAAAGATCCTCGGATAGCCTTCAATCGCCGGCGCATACCAATAGGCGTTCAATTTCTTCCCTTCAAAATGGAAATAATCCTTCTTCGTATAGCCAAAAGCCAGGAATATTTTTTCAAAGGATTGGATTCCCAGATGTGGAACACCCAATGTTCTAAAAGCAATATGGTCGTTTACTATATCATCTTGGGATTGTACAACCTGACGGTCCAAAAGAGCTTTGGTTATTTTATCTACATCAGCGACATTCTTGCGATAATGTTCGAACAGGTCATTCAGAACAAAATCAACAGGTTTATTTTCATCAAAATGCATCTCAAAAAATTTAAATTTACAATTAGAATAAAGTTATCGAAAAATTGACAAACAAAAACAATTATTCAGTAAAATATTAAATAATGAAAATATTATTCAGCGAATTATAATTCTTCCATAAGAATCTTCTCCAACTCGTCGGCAGTGAGGTTCATGTTGATGTTTCCATCTTTGGCAAAGGAAATCTCCCCTGTTTCTTCCGATACGATGACAGCAACGGCTTCCGAAACCTCGGTAACCCCAATGGCTGCGCGGTGTCTCAAGCCAAATTGTGGCGGAAGGTCTTCAGAGTCTGATAAAGGAAGGACCGAGCTAGCGGTCATGATTCGAAAATCGACGATGATAACAGCACCATCGTGTAAAGGGGAATTTTTGAAGAAAATGGACTCCAGTAGTCTTTTGGATATCGGCGCGTCAATCACGGTTCCACTGGTCTGGTAATATTCTTCATCGAAGTACCTGGAAAAGACCAATAGTGCGCCGGTCTTTGCGCGCGACATATTCTGGCAAGCTTCTACGATCGGACGGATATATTCGGAGTTATCCGCATGGCTGCTCTTTTTGGTTCCGAAAATATTCCAGAAGAACTTTTTCCGTCGGAGGGAGATGTTCTTACCGATATGGAGCAGGAATCGCCTTATCTCCTGCTGGAAGACGACAATCAAGGCAATAGACCCCACGGATATAAAACCACCGAATATTTCGGTCAGCAAACGCATTTCCATCTGCTTAACGACCAGGTAGATCCCGTAGAACAGACCAACTCCTATCAGGATATTTACCGCAATCGTACCCTTGATCAAACTATAGATATAGTAGATAATGATTGCTACGAGTATGATATCGATAAAATCCTTGAGCCTGAAGCCACTTAAGAGGTTGAAATCTAGTCCATCCATATGTTATGCAATTTAAAAAAATTTATCCATTGATTTAGCGTTATTACTTAGTAAAAGGAATGCTAAAACATTAAATTTGTAAAAACAGATAAATCATGACTAAACTATCCGTCAATATCAACAAGATTGCTACCCTACGTAATTCTCGCGGGGGGAATGTTCCAAATGTACTATCCGCAGCCTTGGCCTGTGAACGTTTTGGTGCTGAAGGGATTACTGTACATCCTCGCCCGGATGAAAGACATATCCGCTATCAGGATGTGTATGATCTGAAAGCGAACATCAAGACGGAGTTCAATATCGAGGGGAATTGTCTGGAGCAAAAATTTGTGGATCTGGTATTGGCGAACAAGCCTACACAGGTGACGTTGGTGCCGGATGCGTTGAATCAGTTGACATCCAACCATGGTTGGGATACCATTGCGAATAAGGATTATCTTATTGAGATGGTTAAAATGTTCAAGGACCAAGGGATTAGGGTTTCTATTTTTGTGGATCCGGTAGAGGAAATGGTGGAAGCTGCGGCGGAGACAGGAACAGATCGTATTGAACTGTATACGGAAGCGTATGCGGCGGAGTTTGGGTTTGATAAGGAAAAGGCGATTGAGCCGTATTTTAAGGCAGCAGTGAAGGCGAGGGAAGTAGGTTTGGGATTAAATGCTGGGCATGATTTGGATTTGAATAATCTGGCTTATTTTAATCAGCATATTCCGGAGTTGTTGGAGGTGAGTATTGGCCATGCTTTGATTGCGGATGCGATTTACTTGGGCTTGGAAGAAACGATAAAGAGATATTTAGCCGCGCTGAAGGGGTAATTTACGTCATTGCGAGGAGGTACGACGAAGCAATCTTTAAACTAATCCAAAGATTGCTTCGTTCCTCGCAATGACGTCCCCCCCTTATTCTATCCCTTTAAAAATCCGATTCCACCTGATCTTACTCAAGAAAGAACCATCCTTATCCCAGCTCATCCAGGTAAACAACGCCTTTCCAACAATATGATCCTCCGGCACAAATCCCCAGCCCCTAGAATCAGCTGAATTATGGCGGTTATCCCCCATCATCCAGTAATAATCCATCTTAAAGGTATAACTATCCGATTTCTGTCCATTGATATAATACCCATCTGCACGTTTCTCCAATTGATTCCCTTCATACACCGTAATCACTCTTTCATAAATAGGCGTTGAAAGACTATCCAACTTCACAGAAGCCCCCTTCTTAGGCACCGTAATCGGGCCAAAATTATCATAGTTCCAAACCGGACCATTCTGATAATGCGGGAAAGCATCGCTCAGCGCATCCGTCGTTCCCTTCGGATAGATCAACTCCTCAAAACGTTTCACCTGTGGCCAGGTTCTCACCTGCTCTGCCTCTTCTTTCGTCATGTGGATCACATACAAACCTTGATCAGGATTGGTATAATTCATATCCAACTCCAACCTCAATTCCACCAATCTATTCAAATCCAACCCATTAGGATCCGTCTGAATAATATAGTTGGTCTGAAACTCAGGCGAAGTATAAGCCTTCTCCCCATTCACAAATAAGGTGGCATCTTCCATGGAGATGGCATCTCCAGGTAAGCCCACACAACGTTTGATGTAATTCTCTCTTTTATCGATTGGTCTATGCGTTTCTTCCGGATAATTGAAAACCACCACATCATTACGCTTGATTTCCTGAAAACCAGGAAGACGTTTGTAAGGAACCTTGATCACTTCCGAATACGCCTTGCCACCTGTAATCGGCATAGTATGATGCGCAAAAGGGAAAGCGATCGGCGTCATCGGCACACGTGGGCCATAATTCAATTTACTCACGAACAAGAAATCACCTACCAATAGGCTTCTCTCCATAGATCCCGAAGGGATCATATACGCTTCGATCAAGAATCCACGGATCAACGTAGCAGCAACCGTAGCAAATATGATCGCATCTGCCCATTCCCTACCTGTTGATTTCTTATAAGGGTATTTTTTCTTGAACTCTTCCGTGGTCGATTGGCCTAGATATTTGGTATTCGGATCCCTGCCCCACATCGGTAGCACAATGAACGGCACCAAAACGGCCGCTGCATTTTCCCAGAACCTTCTCTTACCGAAAGCCTTAATAAAATTCAGAAAAAGATCGTAAAAGATGAACACATTCACGATCGGCACAAACAACCAGATGATCCACCAGGTAGGTCTACCGACCAGTTGCGCCATGACGTATTGCCCATAAATAGGAACAATAGCTTCCCATCCCTGTTTTCCTGCCTTTCTATAAAGCAGATATAGGCCGTATAAAGACCCTATAACAAAAATGGCTAAGAATATATACCACATATATTAACTGTTAAAATCAAACATTTCTGTAACCTGGAAAAACCCTTTTTTCCCTTGTAGCCACTCGGCAGCAATCACAGCACCCAGGGCAAATCCTTCACGGCTATGCGCCGTATGTTTAAACTCGATCTGATCCACTTCCGAACTATACAACACGGTATGCGTTCCTGGAACCTCTTCGATGCGTAAACTTTCGATCAGCAGTTCATCAGGTTTGGCAATCACTTCCTCGCCAGAACCTTCCACCGAGTTTACCCAGGATTTCTTCTGGTCCACTTCACCAAGGATCCCCTCAGCAATGGTGATAGCGGTTCCGCTCGGAGCATCCAATTTATGGATGTGGTGGATCTCTTCTACCTGAACATCATATTGTTTGTATGGATTGATCGCTTTCGCCAACATCTTATTGATATGGAAGAAAACATTCACCCCAATACTAAAATTAGAACCATATAATAGGGATTGGTCGCTAGAAAGTGTAATTTGTTTCACTTCTTCTAAATTTTCATACCAACCCGTTGTTCCCACAACGATAGGAAGGTTGGCTTCAAAGCATAAACTGATGTTATCCAGCGCCGCATGCGGGGTGCTGAAATCAATAGCGACATCCGCATCCTCAATATCTTCTAGCTCGATGGAATCCCGGTTTTGCTCATCAACGATCAACACGACTTCATGGCCTCTTTTTAGCGCGAAGCGTTCGATCAATTGCCCCATTTTTCCGTAACCCAATAAAACGATTTTCATATTTAAATTGGTTAATATTTTATTTCAACGTAAAAGTCATCTTGATACCCGGTGCGAACATGTTCTTCCCAGAAAAACCAGTCATGCCCAAGGCATAGGAATTCGTCGGCATAAAGGTCGGTGACATTTTAAAGGATAGGTCGTTGCTCACGTTCCAACGGTTCTTGAGGATGGAATCCACATAGGCTTCCACGATATTCAACCCGTACCAGCCCAAGGTAACCAATACCGTAAGGTCTCGGTTTCGGCGGCCATAGTCCTTGAATTTGACCAGACCAGCAACATCCCAATTGCTATCGATTCCTAAGACACCATCCGAAGGCTGCCCATTTGCTGCCCTATACTGCAATTCATCCAGAAATAGCTTATAATACCATTGCCAGTAATCAAATACAAAGTAGGAGGCTACAAAACCACCATAGATCACCGGAACCTTGATCCACCATAACCCTTGGTTGGTATATTGTCCCCAACCGGGTAGGATCATGGACCGCTTCCAGGCAACACGGGTCAGGCGTTCGATCTCCAAACGGGCAGAATCCTTTAAAATATCCTTGTAATAATATTTCGCACGTTCCTTCTCCGCCTTTTCTCGCGCCTTCCGCTCAGCTCGGGTTTCCTTTTTGGTCGTATCCTGTTGAGCAACGGATTTTAGCGTGTCCTGCGGATCGATCTTTTTCGTAGTGTCCTGTAAAACGACCTTTTTGGTTGCTGGAATGCTGTCTCTTTTCTGTCCATAAACCAGGTTTATAGCCAACAACAATCCCAATAGCAAGATAATCCTTTGCATTACCAATCAAGTAATTCTAAAATACGGCTTAAATCATCTTCGGAATCAAAAGGAATTTCAATCGCTCCCTTTCCTTTGGTAGATTTCACATTCAGTTTTACTCGGGTAGCGAATTTGGAAGCCAGATCATCCTCAATTTTTTGGTATTGGAATGTCAATGCTTTTTCTTTCTTACCCTTCTGTTTTTTATCCTTGGCTTGTTGCACTTCACGAACCAATTGTTCGGCGGTACGTACAGAAAGTCCTTTCTCTACAATCTCTTTAAAGATATACAGCTGTTTGTCCACTTCGCCAACATTGATCAATGCGCGGGCATGCCCCATCGTCAGATCACCATCGCGGATGGCCGCCTGAATCACCGGAGGTAATTTCAACAGACGCAGGTAGTTGGTTACTGTTGACCTGTTTTTGGAAACACGGTCACCCAATTCTTCCTGTTTAAGGCTGCATTCCTCGATCATACGCTGAAAACTCAACGCAATCTCAATCGCATTCAGGTTTTCACGTTGTATATTTTCGATCAAGGCCATCTCCAACATCTGTTGGTCATTGGCGGTACGTACGTAAGCAGGGATCTCGGTGATACCGGCCAGTTTGGAGGCACGTAATCTACGTTCTCCACTGATCAATTGGTATTCGTTTTTCGCAACTTGGCGTACAGTGATTGGCTGAATAAGCCCTTGAACTTCTATGGATTCCGACAATTCCCTCAGCGCTTGCTCATCAAAATCAGTACGTGGCTGAAAAGGGTTGATGGAAATTTGGTCTACTTTGATAAAATTGATACTACCAGCCGGACTGGTAGACGGTTTCGCTACAGGAACTTCAGCAGGCGTATTCTTTGCAATTCCGATATCATCTTGCTGCAATAAAGCGCCTAATCCTTTTCCCAATCCTGTTTTCCGCTGTAATGCTGCCATATTATGCTGTTACTGTTTGCGTATTTTCTTTTAATAATCCGTTTTTCTCTAATATTTCCCGAGCAAGGTTCAGGTAATTGATCGCTCCTTTGCAGGAAGCATCGTGCATAATGACCGAAATACCGAAGCTTGGTGCTTCACTCAATCGGGTGTTACGTTGAATGATCGTATCGAATACCAGATCATGGAAATGGGTCCTTACCTCTTCCACCACTTGGTTGGATAGACGTAGACGCACATCGTACATGGTCAATAGGATTCCTTCGATCTCCAACGCCGTATTTAATCTGTTCTGAACGATTTTGATCGTATTTAATAATTTACCCAATCCTTCCAACGCAAAATACTCACATTGAACAGGGATTATCACCGAATCAGAAGCGGTTAGCGCATTGATGGTGATCAAACCTAAAGATGGTGAACAGTCGATGATGATAAAATCGTATTCATCTTTCAGGCTATCCAACACACGTTTCATCTTATACTCCCGCTCTTCCAGGTTGATCATCTCGATCTCCGCACCAACCAGGTCGATATGTGCCGGAAGAAGGTCCAGATTTGGTGTATCGGTATGTTGAACGGCTTCTTTTGGATCTAAGTCATTGATCAAGCATTCGTAGATGCTTGCTTTGATGCCACGCGGATCAAATCCAATCCCCGAGGTAGAGTTTGCCTGAGGATCTGCATCCACTAGCAACGTCTTGTATTCTAGCACGGCTAAACTTGCTGCAAGATTGATAGAAGTTGTCGTTTTACCTACTCCCCCCTTTTGATTGGCTATGGCAATAACTTTTCCCATTGTGTAATTCCTCGATTATGAAAACTAATTTTGAAGCGTCTAAAAGGACGTCCCTTGCAAAATAACATACTGCATCGATATATGATAATTAAATGATGTTAAATTTGCTACTTTTGGACTTATCCTGCACATAACGCTCAGGATGCTAAGATACAAAAAATAGATTTAGGTAAGGATATCTATCTAACATGCTTTTTATAAGTAACATATAAACAATGAATTTAATTATATCCGGAACGAATAGAAAACATGCCAACTCCCTTAAGGTGGCAAAATTTTACCAAAAAGAACTCGCAGAACGCGGCGAAGAGTTCCAAATTCTGTCAATGGAAGAGCTACCAAGCAACCTCATGGAGACGGATCTTTTCGGAAAACGTTCGGAGGAATTTGCAGCTATACAGCAGCAGGTTTTTGATGCGGATAAATTTGTTTTTATCATCCCTGAATACAATGGAAGCTACCCGGGCGTGCTGAAATTATTCATCGATGCCTGCGCCTTTCCAAGTAGTTTTTACCATAAAAAGGCGGTATTGGTGGGGGTATCTTCTGGGAAATATGGAAACATCCGTGGTGTAGATCATTTTACGGGGGTTTGCAATTACCTGCGCATGCATGTATTGCCATTGAAAATCCATATCCCCCATATCCAATCCGAATTGGATGAGCAATTAAATTTTCATGCCCCGTTGACCTTAAAGTTCATCAACGAGCAGCTGGATGAGATCGTTAAATACTAAGCCTATAGGGTTATTAAACACTAAGCTTGAATTGATCATTAAAAACTAAGCCTGAAATGGTTTAAAAAAATCTAAGTTTATGAAGCTTTTACAATCACTAGGAATACTTGCTTTGGCCTTATTTACGGGATGCCAATCTGGCTCAAATGCCCAATCCGAAAACAGTTTCTTCAATGGGAAGGATCTGAAGGGGTTTCATGTGTTCAATCAGGGCAATGAACCATCCAAATGGAAGGTGGTGAACGGAGAGATCATCTGTGACCCTAAGGGCACGGGTGTTTTCAGCGATCTGATCACGGATAAGGAATATGAAAATTTTGAATTGGATTTTGAGTGGAAGGTTGGAAAAGGCGGAAATTCCGGTGTATTCATCAATGTAAAGGAAGATTCAAGTTTTGCAGCCACCTTTGCTACAGGATTGGAAATGCAATTGCTGGATAATGCGAATGCGGAACCTAGGCATCAAGTGGATTCTACGCATTGGGCAGGATGTTTATATGCCGTGGAATGTATTGGCAGTAACTCTAAGCCAAACTCTTATGGAGAATGGAATAAGGGCAAGATCAGGCAGAAGGATGGTGAGGTTACTTTTTGGTTGAACGATAAGATCACTTTTCAAGAAAATGTGACTACCGAGGCGTTTAAAGCGAAGGTCGCTACTACGAACATGAAGAATTACCCAAGCTTTGGAACGTTCAGAAAAGGAAAAATCGCTTTCCAGAACCATACGGATTCTGTGGGATTTCGGAATATTAAATTAAAAGAATTATAGCCAGCATTTTATGGTTAGGTTCGAAGTAATAACATACTGAAAGTATGCTAAAAGTATGTAAAATGTATGTTAGGTATACTTTTTATATACTTTAACCTGCCCTTAAGCATACTTAAAGTACGATTCTAACCCTAAAACAAACATATTTTGAATAGTCAGCATCGAAAGCGTGCGGCGAAAATGGATAATAAAAGTTAGAATTAGTTGCTGAACGCATCGCGTCATTGCGAGGAGGCAATTCGCGTCATTGCGAGGAGGCACGACGAAGCAATCTTTCGAATAGTGTAAAGATTGCTTCGTTCCTCGCAATGACGATGGGCGCGCAAAAAAGGCGTGTCCAATAAAAAAAAGCTCATCTTTCGATGAGCTTCTTCTGTGGAGGCTACTGGATTCGAACCAGTGACCCTCTGCTTGTAAGGCAGATGCTCTGAACCAGCTGAGCTAAGCCTCCTTGTTTTTCCTTTTTTATTTTGAAACAGTTAAGGTTTCTGTTTTTGGTGGAGGCTACTGGATTCGAACCAGTGACCCTCTGCTTGTAAGGCAGATGCTCTGAACCAGCTGAGCTAAGCCTCCTTTTTTCCGTCTTGCGGTGTGCAAATATAGGGCTAAAATCTGATTTACAAAATATTTTGAATCTTATTTTGATATTTTTTTGGCAATATATTCAAATACAAAGAGATAAATTTTGGATTTTTTTTACGGGGATGGGTGTTTATAAGGGATTGTTGTGCCTGCATTACCCGTGCCCCTATCAATAGCACGGGTAAACAGGACTTATGTAAGTTGAAACTATGTGCGTATTGCTGGGATAAAGATATAGATTATTTAGAATGATTATAAATAATTTGAATGGTTTTATGGGATATGACATTGAGATTATTTATTATGAGTCATCGTAAGTTTGTAAGTAAGTTATAGGAATTAAAGAGACAGAATATAATTTTGTATTTCATTTAGGATACAGCGAGAGAGGGAGTAAGATTTTTAATCGTCATTGGTCCGTGAGAGACCCTTCGCAATGTTAATCCCCCTCTCTTATTCCTATCATAAACTTGGACAGTTCATTAGGCCAGGAGCCTGTTTTTACGATTGATAAGTTATGATAAGAGCTGCTGTGATCCACAAATATGATATACAAATATGGTAACAGGTATTGATTGTTCAAAGGATTATTTTGACATTTCTGTCCAATCGGGAGAGAAAGAGGTTTTCAAGGGTCGTTTCAGTAACGACCAAGCGGGTTTTGTGGAAGCCCTGGGCCACATGCACGGCAGCCATATAGCGATGGAGGCCACCGGTCCCTATTACTTCCGGCTGGCAAGGTTCCTCTGGGAGAGGGATGAACGTGTCTCGGTCATCAACCCCCTTGTCATCAGGCGTTTTTCCCAGATGACCCTGGCCAGGACCAAGACCGACAGGAAGGATGCCCAGCTCATCGCCAAGTTCACCAGCATGACGGAACCTACCCAATGGAGGCTGCCGGAGGAACATGTGCTGAGGATCAGGAACCTGGAGGGCTATATCAAGGGACAGAAGGAATGCAGGAACCTTCTAGGGAACCAGCTCCATGCATATGAATATGCTGGGACACTGGACCCCTCGCTCAGGAAGACCATGGAGGAAGGGATCAAAGTTTTTGATGAGAACATCAATGAACATGAAAGACAGATCCAGCAGATCATCATGGAGAATTACGGGGAACTCAACGCGAACCTGCGGAG